>Ga0153980_1000057_pt1 | contig 82917 bp, 72 predicted proteins | sample TSGA064MetaG_FD_104722 | JGI IMG/M metagenome (GOLD analysis project Ga0153980, IMG submission 104722) | Attine ant fungus gardens microbial communities from Georgia, USA - TSGA064 MetaG | ecosystem: Host-associated > Fungi > Mycelium > Unclassified | place: USA: Georgia, Magnolia Springs State... | reverse complement strand
TAACATACTCATCATGTAAATGCCTGGGAAAGCCGGAATAACAGGCTTTTACCCTGGAGCATTCAATGCCATTTCGGCTGAACCATTCGGTAGATTCTAAGGTCAACGTGCTATGCCTTATGCATTGGTTATGAATGGATATTTATCCTTCAAGGCGATTACTGAACGCCCGCTTATCTGCTTTTCTCGACTATCTGTGGGGAACCTTTCCTGAAGGAAACCGGAGGAGCTTGCCGGTTTTATTTCAGCCTGTTCTTCAGTGAAAGCCACTACAAGGCGATATGGCCGGGTATGATTTCGTTTTTACGCAGGGTTAATACTTCAAAACCGTCAGCGGTCACTGCTACGGTATGTTCCCACTGAGCCGAAAGCTTTTTATCGCGCGTCACCACAGTCCAGCCATCTTTTTTCGTTTTTATTTTGCTGGCACCCTGATTTACCATCGGTTCGATGGTGAACACCATTCCTTCCTGTAATATTTCGCCCGTCCCTGGTCGGCCATAGTGCAACACCTGGGGTTCTTCATGCATTTCCTTACCGATACCGTGCCCACAATACTCCCTGACAACGCTATAGCCGCTACTTTCAACATGCGTCTGGATGGCGTGCCCGATATCGCCCAGCGTCGCACCCGGTTTTACTGCTCTAATGCCTGACCACATGGCTTCCCAGGTTTTCTTCACCAGACGGCGAGCTAACGGTGAGACATCCCCGATTAGATACATTTTGCTGGAATCAGCAATCAGACCCTCCTTTTCCAGGGTAATGTCTACGTTAACGATAGTACCGGATTTCAGGTATTCGCTAGCTTTAGGGATGCCGTGACAAACGACTTCATTGACTGAGGTGTTCAGTACGTAGGGATAATCATATTGTCCTTTGCTGGCCGGGCGAGCCTGCAACTGCTCGACAATAAATTGTTCTGCCCGGTTATTGATGTCCAGGGTGGTGACTCCCGGAGCAATAAACGTGTCCAGCATTTCAAAGACGGAAGCGAGTAATGCTCCGGCATGACGCTGACGAGCAAGTTCATCTGTGCTTTTAATGGGAATTGATGGCATCAATCACCTCCATTAAACGGTCAGAACCCGATTTCAACATCATTAGCTTGATCTGCTGATAATTAAGTTCGGGATAAAGCTCGCTCATCATACCCAGGCGGATCCAGTATTCAGCCTGTGCGTTAACTGAACGTGACATGGCCTTGCTGGCATCGCGGACGTCTTCATGCAGCAGGTCTGAGATTTTAACGATACCCATAAGCCTGTACTCCGTTACGATTCATATATGAATCGTATATTTTCTATCGGCAAATGTCATGCGTTGATTACAATGATTATATCTACCCAGCGCCACAACCCTCGTGGCGCTGGAAAAACGTTTAGCTAAATCTTTCCGGCCGGAAAGTGGTGAGCATCAGATGCTTTGCACCCGTAAGCATTTCATCCGAAAGAAGTTCGCCGAGGATCAGCGCCAGCGTTGCGCCTGAATGGGTAAACGCCACAAAGCAGCCAGGTACGTTCTTTAGTTCCCCGACGACCGGTTCGCCATCGCCCGGAACAGGCTTCAACCCAATTTTCCAGCTCTGTGCCGCCAGCGGTGAACCATCGCCAACCAGGCGCCCCGCTTCGACCATTAACTGACTGACCACCGCTTCATCGATGCTGTATCGGCCGTCAGCATGCGCCACAATATCTTCTTCGTACCAGTCATGATCGACTGCCAGCGTATTGCCAGGATTAGGGCGAATCGCCGCGCGTGGCGTATTCATCACCACCTTCAAACCACGATCCTGTACCGTGCTGGTGACCAGCATAGAAACTGGAGAACCGTTAGCGATATGTACACCGAGCGGCGCGACAACCTCGGGTGTCCATGGGCCGCAGGCCACCAGCACTCGATCTGCGATGAATTCACCGCGTTTCTCGCTGCGAACGCCAGCCGCACGTCCGGCGGTAACTATCACACTCGCTTTTCCCGCATGCTCAATCACTTCGCCGCCCGCTGCTTTTAGCTCCTGAACAAGATGCTCGACCAGATGCGGCAGGCTGACCCAGCCCTCGCCCGGATTGGCAATAGCGACGCTGGCGAGCGCAGTTGCGTTTACCTTTGGATCGACATGACTGACTGTAGTCTGATCAACAAGGCGCGAGTCATAGCCAAGCGCTTTTTCATAAGCGTGCCGCGCTTTCGTCCCTGCTTCATCGTCAGCGGCCCAGCACAGCGCGCCATCAAAACGCAGCCAGTCGAGATCGGGATGGCGGGCAAACAACGTGCGGTAACGGTCAATCCCTGCCATTCTCAGCGCATGATAAGGTTGTGAACGTTCGCCGGCCGAGTTAAGCCAGGAAAGCGAACGTCCCGATGCACCAGAACAAAGCTCCGCTTCCGTTACCAGCGTCACTCTGGCACCGGCTTTGGCCAGCTGCCATGCGGTTGATACGCCCAGCACCCCACCGCCCAACACGACAACGGTTTTAGCCACAGATTTTTCACTCATCATTCATTCCTTCTGTTAAAGAGTTACGCCGGTCAGGCAATACGCACGCGGTTTTGCCGATGGAGTTGTTCGATAAGCTGCAGTACAGCCAGCGCCTCATCGGCCGTTACGGGAGGCGGAGCGCCGTGCAACAGCGCGCTGGCCAGCAATTGATAAAAGGCGGGATAGTCGCCGCGCTGTAGAGGAACGTCATGGAACTCATCCACTGTGCCTGCCCGGGCAGACTGTTCAGATGGCGTAACGCCGTACCGACTGTCCGCTGGCGACATTCCTGCGGCAAGCTGCGGCTCTTGGTTATCCAGCCCGAAGCGGGTAAAAGCGCCCTTGCTGCCCAGCAGATGAAAGCGCGGCGCGTTTAATGCGGCCTGGCCATTCATCCATAGCCGCGATCGCACTCCGTTTTGATGTAGAAGTGAGACGAAGCAGTCTTCGTCACTGTCGGACTGCTTGCCCGAATGCCGCGCCAGCTCCACGCTGGCTTCCTGCACCGGGCCAAATAGCTGTATGGCCTGATCGATCAGGTGGCTACCCAGATCCAGCAGCAGGCCGCCGCCCTGCGCAATCGTTACCTTGTCACGCCAGTTGCCAAAGCCTTCAGGTCGCCACCACTCAAAGCGGGATTCGAAACTTCTGACCGTGCCAAAGGTCTCTGCCTGCACCAGGCGCTGAAGCGTAAGGAAATCCCCATCCCAGCGGCGGTTATGAAACACCGTCAGCAAAGTATTGGCCTGTCGGGCTGCGCTAATCATCGCCTGAGCCGCTTCCACATCCGGGGCAAAAGGTTTATCCACTACCAGATGGATGCCGCGCTGGCTGGCCTGCAAAGCTTGCTCAAGATGCTGCGCGGGTGGCGTGGCCAGCACGATGAGATCTATTGCGATTTCACCGCTATCGATCAGCTGCAATAGTGATGACCAGTCCGGCACAATTCGCGCCTGTGGGTAGAGATGCTGTGCCGATGCCACTCGCTGTTCGTCACGGCTGACAATCACCTCCAGCAGGTAATCTTTATTGTGTGAAATCAGCGGTGCGTGAAAGACCTTTCCGGCAACGCCAAAACCCACCAGAGCCGTACGAACGGGGCCTGAAACCTTGCGATGTGCCATCAGAGCACCTCCGATAAAAAACGTTGTAAACGGGCTGACTGCGGGCGTTCAAAAAGTTGCTCTGGCGTACCCGCTTCCACGATTTCACCTTCGTCCATAAACACCACCTGGTCGGCAACGCGCCGGGCAAATCCCATCTCATGCGTCACCACTACCATGGTCATGCCGCGCTGACTCAGCTCGGCCATCAGCGTCAGCACGCCTTTTACCAGTTCGGGATCGAGCGCAGAGGTCGCTTCATCAAACAGCATTACTTCCGGTTCCATCGCCAGCGCACGCGCAATGGCCACTCGCTGCTGCTGGCCGCCGGAGAGATCGCGCGGACGATGATCGGCGCGCTGCGCTAATCCCACTTCGGCCAGACGCTGGCGGGCAATCTCCAGCGCTTCGGCTTTAGAACGGCCTTTTACTTTCCAGGGTGCCAGCGCCACGTTTTCAAGCGCGCTATGGTCGGGAAACAGATTAAAGTGCTGAAACACCATGCCGATGCGCAGCCGCAGCGCGTCGGGTTTGTCTTTCAATACCGAACGGCCTGCCAGCAATACATCGCCGCTTTTGGGTTCATGCAGCCGGTTGATACCGCGCAATAAGGTTGATTTGCCTGACCCGGAAGGACCGATGATGCAGGTGGTCGCGCCGGGAGCGATATTCAGCGATACATTGCGCAGTACTTCGATTGGGCCATACGCCAGCGTCAGGTTGCGCAGCTCAAGGCTTGCACCGTGAAACGTAGAGGAAGTTGCCATATCAGTGTCCTTGTTCGCTGGTCAGGGAGGCGGTGGGCGCAACGGCGCGTTTGACATCTACTTCATCAACTTCTTTCAAGCCGCTTTGCGGAGCCGTCGCGCGTCGACGACCGGTCCGGTAACGGATGTCGATGTAGTTCACCGCGTGCGTCAACGGCACGGTGATAACCAGATAAAACAGTCCGGCCAGCATCAGAGGCGACAGGTTGCCGCTAAGTACCGCCGCATCCTGGCCGACCCGGAACAGTTCGCGCTGACCGGTCATCAGCCCCAGCAAATAGACCAGCGAAGAGTCTTTAATAATGGCGATAAACTGGTTAACGATGGCGGGTAACACGCGGCGAATACCCTGCGGAATAATCACCAGCCGCATTGCCCGGTTATAACTCATGCCCAGCGCCCGACAGGCTTCCATCTGGCCTTGTTCGATGCTCTGAATACCTGAACGAAAGATTTCGCCCATGTACGCGCTGGCAATCAGGCTTAGGGCAAAGATGCCGAGCGGGTAAGGTGTGGGTCCAAACAGCTGGTAACTGAAACGCGCCAGGCCCTGACCGATCAGCAAAATGGTAAGGATGGAAGGCAGGCCGCGAAACAGATCGGTATAAAGCCGGGCGGGCACGCGCAGCCAGCGCGAAGGGGAAATCCCCATCAGCGCCAGGATAAGACCGAAAAAGGTCCCGAGCACCGTGGCCGCCACCGAGATAATAATCGTATTGACCAGCCCGGTTGCCAGCAGCTGCGGCAGTACATCCATCATCGCCGGGATATCAAAGAAGGTACGCGAAAGAATAGTTATCAGATCCATAGCCGATTCTCTGTTGCGGGTGACGGAGAGAAGCCATCACCGGATGCAGGCACACGCACAGCGCGCGGAATTAATGGTGCTGGGGCAGATACTGTTCAGGCATTGGCGAACCGGGGAACCACTTCTCGTAGAGCTGTTTCCAGGTCCCATCCTGCATGGCATCTTTGATGGCTTTATCCAGCGCGGCTTTAAAAGCGGGTTTGTTTTTGGCTATCGCCACCCCTGCTGGCGCATCAAAAGAAGGGATATTGGCGGCCGTCGTCAGCTTAAAGCGGCTGGCATAATCTTTGGCGGCTTCGTAATCCAGAAACATGGCATCAAGAGTGCCGTTGTTCAGCGCGGAGACGGCAGCGTTGTTATCAGGGAAGCGAACCAGATCCGTCTGTTTGAAGTGTTGCAGCGCATAGCTTTCCTGTAGCGTTCCCTGAATCACGCCCAGCCGTTTGTGGGCCAGCGTCTCGACGTTTTTCACGCCGGAATCGCTGCGGGTTAACACCGTCAGATAACCAGCCAGATAGCCTGTAGAGAAATCGACCGTCTTTTCGCGGGCGGGCGTAATGCCGATAGCCGAAACGCCGGCGTCGTACTGCCCGTTAGCCACGGCAGGAAGGATGGCGGAGAAATCCTGACCAACAAAATCGACCTGATCGATACCGATACGGTGGGCGACGTTTTTGAAGAACTCGACGTCAAAACCGGTAAAGTTGCCGCTTTTATCGGTGAAGGTATAAGGCTTTGCGTCTCCCAGGCTGGCCACACGCAGATGGCCCGGCTCAATTAAACCATAGGGATTGTTATCAGCCGCCTGAGTACTGAAGCTGGCTGAAAGGATGACCGCGGCGCCGAAGAACGCGGCGGTCAGATGGGTAAAACGGTTATGCGATGTCATAAGGCCCTTCCGTCTTTGCAGGTGAAACTTTAAAGTCCACCGAGCCGGTGAGTTATAATTGAGACCGGTCTCAATGGGAGTCAAAATGAAACCGGCGCTTGTTGTGAGACCGGTCTCAAGTGGATATACTCATATTAAGCACACGCTTTAAGCAGCGTCAATTTCGATGTTATCAACTTGTGATTCGAAATAATTATGACAACAAAAAATCAATTGCGAAGCCCGACGGTAGCCGATGTCGCGCAGCTGGCAGGCGTGTCAAAAGCCCAGGCTGCCAGAGCCTTAGGCAGATATGGTTCCGTCAGCGAAGAGGTGCAAACCCGCGTCACTCACGCTGCTGAAACGCTGGGATACCGGCCAAACGAGCTGGCACGCAGCATGAATACCGGGCGTTCCAATACCATTGGGGTAATCGTTGGCGATATCGAAAACCCCCACTTTGGTCTTGCCTTACGCGGTATGGCCGACGTCGCTCGCCAGGCAGGGTTTCATTTGCTTCTCAGTAACAGCGATGAAACCGTGGAGGAAGAACGGGAAGCCGTACGCGTGATGCTGGACAAGCGTGTTGACGGGATCATCGTTGCGCCCTGTAGTTCTCTGGCACGCGATAACGATCACCTGAAACAGGTGCTGGCGGAAGGACGCGCTCTGATGACCTTTGACCGTGCGGTCGAAGGGCTGGAGGTGGAAACTATTCAGGCAAATTTTCTGGCTGTAGCAAAAGACGCCACACGGCTATTGCTGAACGCCGGCCATCGGCGTATCGCTTATCTTTCCAGTATGCGTATTGCCACGCCCTATTCCCACTCGATGGCGTTAGGGCCAACGCCCGTCGCGCAACGTGTGAAAGGGATGATCGATGCGCATCAGGCGGCGGGAATAACACTGGACCCGGCACTGGTGCGGCTTAATGCCATCAACGATGAGAATATCAAACAGATATTGACCGAGTTGCTTATGCTGCCCGAGCCGCCTACCGCGCTGATCGCCTCAGATAACCTTATCGCCATGGGTTTACTGCGCGAACTGGCAAAACGCGGTCTGCGGGTACCCGAAGATATCTCGTTTGTGATGTATGATAATTTCCCCTGGACGGAACTGGTGGCCCCACCGCTGACGGTAGTGGCTCAGCCCGTTTATGAGATGGGCCGGGAAGCCGCACGCAGATTGATCTGCCATATCCGCCAGCAGCCTGCCGGCGCGTTACCGGAATTTGATAGCTGGCTGGTGGTGCGGGGATCGACGGGAGAAATGAGGTAGCCCGTACTGCTTTTTCGCAAGGCTGATTAACCGCAGGCACAGCGTTAAGTCACCAGGTAATCGCTAAAATGGGCGAGCATAAAGTCAACAAAGACGCGCACCTTTGGCGTCATTTTCCGGTTGCTGGGCCACACGATATGCAGCGTGCTGGCGTCGATTATGTCGTTAGCCAGCACGATGCTTAACTGCCCTTCTGCAACCGCGTCTTTGACAGCGAAGTCGGGCATACACGCGATACCGCGTCCGGCAAGCGCCATGTAAAGCAGCGCATCTACGCTGTTGCATATCACTGTTAACGGTAGCGAAAATCCCGTTGTAAAAGCAGTGGATTGCAGCGGCCATTGGTATGCTTTCCCGCCCGACGTCAAACGGTAGTGCAGGCACGAATGATCTAAAAGATCTTCCGGTTTTACCGGGATCCCTTTCTCTTTCAGATACGCTGGTGCAGCTACCAGACATGTACGATAAGGCCCCAGCGGGCGAGATACCAGGCGCGAATCCCGGAGCAAACTTCCCCGAATTACCACATCAAATCCTTCATCGATCACATCGACGAGCCGGTCGGTAAAATCTAAATCCAGCTCTATCTCGGGATATTGCGCCATAAATGCGGCGAGCACGGGTAGCGGTAGCCCTGCCGCCAGTGCCAGCCCCACCTTAAGTCGCCCGTGCGGGTGCTGTGTCATTGCGCTGAGTTCATCTTCCGCAGCCTGAATTTCCCCAAAAATTCGCCTGCACCTTTCGAAGAACATTTCACCTTCTGAAGTAAGATGGATGCTGCGCGTACTGCGCTGAAAGAGCCGCACGCCTGTACGCTCCTCCAGCCGGGAAATACTTTTACTGACGGCAGACGCAGACAGGCCAAGATTTCTGCCTGCTTCTGCAAAGCTCTGGGCCCGTGCAGCTTGCACAAAGACCTCCATCCCTCCCAGCGCACTGAAACTTTCCACCGCCTGCTCCCCAAAAGTTGCTATTAATGACAGTTTTGTCACTTCTGAAATGAACACTACCCCCGTTAATGCTGCCGGGTCAATGGCGTTAGGATGAACGTGAAAGGTGCGCTGGCCCTTGCCAGCCAGCGGTTGAAATCAATTAATAAGAAGGACTATGCCATGATCGTTACTGCACATCTTGATGCCTGGCTTGCCGCCCTGGGCAAGCGTCACGTTGAAGGCGCTATGGCCCAAATGGCGGATAACGTCACGTTCCGCAGCCCAATCATTCCTGTTCCCTTCGAAGGGAAGGAACAGGTTAGTAAGGTGCTTTCCCAGCTGCTGGACACTATAGAAGCCTTTGATTTACAGCTGCTGTTACGCAACGAGGCGGATTTTGTCGCCATTTTTACTATCAGGTTTGGCGATCACACCATTGACGGTATGGATCGCCTACATTTAAACGATGCGGGTCTTATCGACGCTATAACTATGGCATGGCGGCCGCTTGCAGCCGTTGTCGCAGTTCAGCAAAGTATTGCGCCGAAACTGGGCGGCAAGCCAATGAAGCTGGTCCCCGTAGAATAAAGCTTTTTAAACCCGGGCCGCGATGTCTGCAAGCGCGTGGCCTTATTTCACCCTTCTGCCAGGATATTTTATGATCGGGCAAAGTTGACAGACCCGTGATTCTTTTTTCCCTGTTCATCCGGCACCGCTATTTTTTGGTATCACGACAGGGCCAAAGTTTATTTTTCGTCATTGCTTATTTCAGCACTTTTTACTTTCCATCTTTAATTTGTGCTTTCCGATATACCGTTATGCTTAAATAAAATTTTTATCCGATATTAAATATATCTATCAGCCAACTGGCACATTGCTTATGAACAGCTGGTGAGGTTCTTCATACAGAGTATTCTTAGCAACCAGCTACTGTTGACGGCGACGGCTACACGTTGCTGCGCATAAAGCGGATGTAGCATTTTCTACTGATGGATTATGGCTAAGGCTGGCCCTAAGTTTTTCGCCAGCCGTGCATTTTAGATTATTCTCAAATCCTGTTTATCTGTTTACCCCCTATATTACCCGCGTTTGTCAGGGCGTCACCAAAATTCAGAGCGTCCTGTCCTTCCATTCCTGTGGGGTAATTTTTTGAAAGAGTCACGAACGATCGCTGTCTGGCCAGGCAACAGTCGAACTATTTTCTGGTTGAAGCGCAGCAAGTTATATCCATTAAGCCATTATCAGCGCCTGTTTATTCTGATGATGTCTATTAATCTTCTGTGGCTTTATTATGCCCTGACGATCGGCAACTGGTGGCAACCTCAGCAGTTAAATCTGGCTGCAATGGCGCATATGGCGCTGGGTAATTTATTAGCTTCCGTGCTTATTCGTCAGCAGTATTTAATTAACCTGCTGTTTCGCCTCGTCTGGAAAACCCCAAAAAGCTGGCCGCTGAGGGTGCGACGTCATGTGGCAAAAGTCTATCACTTTGGCGGAATACATTCAGGTTGTGCATTATTTGCCACGGTATGGACGCTGCTATTTACTGCCGGCGTTTGCTGGAACTATATGCACCATTTGCCGGGTGTTTCCCTGCGGCTGGTCATGCTCAACCTTATGCTGGGGCTGTTGCTGGCGTTAATCTGCCTGATGGCTCTGCCAAAAATGCGGGCGCGTTATCATAACCAGTTTGAACACGTTCATCGCTACGTTGGCTGGCTGGCCCTGTTTCTTTCATGGGCCCAGGTGAGCTGTTTTGCCCGTGATACGCAACATCCGGTCTGTCTGCTGCCCGCTTTCTGGGGGCTGCTCACCATCACCATCAGTGTGCTGTTGCCGTGGTTCCATCTGCGCCGCATACCGGTGACCTTTACCCGCCCTTCAGAGCATGCGGTACTGCTGCGTTTCCACTTGCCGCGCGATCCCTTTACCGGCTCGTCGCTGACTATTAGCCGTCATCCGCTAAGTGAATGGCACCCGTTTGCTAACATCCCGGTGCTGGAGGGGCCTGGCTGTCGGATGCTGGTCTCACGGGCAGGCGACTGGACCAGTTCGTTCATTGATAATCCGCCAACCCATGTCTGGTTTCGCGGCATTCCCACGCCTGGCGTTGGCAGTGTGCATCAGCTGTTTCATTCAGTGGTGTTTGTCGCCACGGGCAGCGGGATTGGCCCTCTGTTACCCCACCTGGTGGCTAACCAGGCGCGCCACTGCCTGATATGGTCAACGCGCAATCCCCGCCTTACCTACGGCGATGCTTTTGTGGACGAGGTGCTGGCCGTGGTACCGGACGTCATTATCTGGGACACCGATGCGAAAGGAAAACCCGATCTGCTGGAGCTTGCCTGGCAGGAAGCAGAACGGATAGAGGCGGAAGCGGTAGTATGCATTGCAAACCGCAAGCTCACTGACTATGTGGTGGACGGATGTGAGGCACGTGGCCGCGCGGCGTACGGAGCCATCTGGGACTCATAGAAAGTAAAACTGATGGCCATTAGTGCCGCAATAAACCACTGCCGGACAATCTTGAACGGTTAAGTGAAGTGCCCGGCTGAATGGTTTGGCTGATATATGACAGTAAGCCCCACTATTTTTGAAGGGGCTTATTAGGCCACTTTACTTAGAAAAAATGGATAATTTATCAGCAACATTATCCTCCATCATGATATTTACTTCATACGGACAAGTTAATGACTCTGGGGGATACCGGCATACGATTGATTGCGCAAAGAGCATTATTCTGTTAATGAGTTACCTGCTTGCCTGCCTTGAGATTGTGAAAGCGCTCATTGCGTCTTTAAAGATACCCGAGCTCTCAATATAATTATCTATTACCGGAATATTAAAGAGGCAAAGGATTACATTTGAGAAACAGCAACGATACTGATAGAGATCAAAAATAACCAGAAATTTAATTATGTGATATTAATCACAATGGAATGGGTAAATTTAGTTAATATGTCCCGCAAGGGCATGCAAACAAAAAGGAGATATTATGAAAACCCTGAACCCCAATGAAATAAACATGATATCCGGTGCAGGATTGCAAAACTGTAATATGAACGACATGTCCAGGGATTTTATTAAGGGTGCTATAAGCGGTGGTTTATCAGGGGCAACCGCCGGGAGCGTTGCTGTTCCGGGAACAGGCTTTGTCCCCGGATGGTTAGCAGGCGCACTTGGGGCGGAAAGTCTTAATGGCATCTTATATGGAGGCACTTGTTGGTGGTAACTCCTCGTGTAATGGGGATAATAATAGCCTCTGTATTATTATCTGTAGTAATGGCTGCCATGGCTTACTGTTCTAACACGACATATCAATATCAAAAAGCCGCCATTGCATCATCATCCGGAATAGTGTTTTTTTGGTTTTTCTATAAATTTAAAAAGTAGATATTAGCGCTCTTATCTCAGAGCGCTAATAGTATATTAAAGGCCCGATGGTGGTTCCTGATAATTTTTCCGTCAACCTGGCAGGCGCGACGCTTTATCATCTGCCCGATGTTAATACACCATTAGTTTTCGGGTATGCAGTATGGCTTTACGGCGAGATTATCCCCAGGGAGCATAACCAGCAGGCTGATGGTGAGGCTGAGGCAAAGGAAGCACCATCCGGAACCCCTTTTTGTCCCATTCCCCCTCCTCAGTCCGCCCAAAATTAATCCAGCTTACACTCAAATATTTCTTCACTTTGCCGATAGTAAACACACTCATTAGTTACCCTGGTAAATTATCGTGAAAATATCAATGCGTATTGTTATCGGCTACGGCCTCATGGTGCTGCTGCTGGCCGTGTGTGCTGGTGTAGCTGTTAATGCTCTTAACCATGCCAGGGATAGCATGAATGATGTGGCAAACATCAAAATGAAGAAGTATAAGCTGGCGCTTGATATGCGGGGCAGCGTACGCGATCTCTCCATCGCGGTGCGTAACCTGGCGCTGCTAACCGATCCAAAACAGATGCAGCCTGAGTGGGAACGCGTTCAAACCCAGAAGAATTTGTTTATCAAAAATCGGGAAGCGCTGGCCCAGCTAATGAAAATTGATTCTACCCCGGCGGGACGTGAAGCTTTCAAAGCCATTATCGAGAGAGAAGGCCCCGCCATGGCCGACTTTGAAAAAGCAGGCCAGCTTGGTCTTCAGAACCGACAGGCTGAGGTGGTTCCTTTTCTGATGAATGTCTCTCGTCCAACGCAACGGGCATTGCAGGCTGCGCTTAACGATATGACGGATGTGCAGGTGCACAATGTCCAGAATGCCGTAGAAAAAAGCAGTGAGGAGAGCCGTCGGACCAGCTTTTTGCTGGTTGTTCTGGTTTTCTTATCGCTGCTGATTGCCGCAGGGACCGGTTTTATGACCTTACGAATTTTAATGCGTCAGTTAGGCGGCGAGCCGGTCCAGGCGCAGGAGCTGGCGGCAGCGATTGCTGGCGGCGATCTTACCTCTCAGGTAGCGCTCCGTCCGGGAGACACCACCAGCATGCTGGCGTCACTGGCCCGGATGCAAAGTCACCTCTGTGAGCTGGTATCAAAAATTAAAGATGCTTCGACTTCAGTTGCGCTGGCCTCCGATGAAATTGCCCGGGGCAATATGGAGTTGTCGTCCCGTACCGAGCAGCAGGCATCTGCCCTGCAGGAAACCGCTGCAAGTATGGAAGAGTTAACGGCCACGGTGAAAAGCAACACTGCGGGCGCCACCTTTACGGCCAGCTCGGCCCGTGAGACGGCTGCACTGGTCCGTGACGGTGAAAAAAATGTTCGTCAAATGACCAAAACGATGGCTGACATCTCTTCCAGCGCGACCAGGATAAAAGATATTACCGGCACGATTGAGGGCATCGCTTTCCAGACTAATATCCTGGCGCTGAACGCAGCCGTTGAAGCTGCACGGGCCGGAGAACAAGGCCGAGGATTCGCCGTAGTAGCCAGTGAAGTTCGTACGCTGGCACAGCGCAGCGCCACGGCCGCACGGGATATTAAAGTCCTGATTGAAAACGCGGTTTCTCAGATTAACGCGGGTGTAGCGGTAGCCGATGGTACGGCGGAAAACATCATGAGCGTAACCGGCAAGGTCAGCGAGCTGGCTGCAGCGATGGATGAAATTGCTCTGGCCTCAAACGAGCAGATGCAGGGCATTTCCCAGATAAGCGTGGCAGTCGGCCAAATGGATGGGGTCACCCAGAGTAACGCCGCGCTGGTGGAAGAATCCACTACCGCCTCGCAATCCCTGGCAGAACAGGTACACGCTTTAGGGGGAATGGTAAATACCTTCCGCGTTTAGGGGAATATCGGTTTAATTTGATTTTCCCGCTTGCTGGTTAAACAGGGTCGGGCCACAACCCATCGTGGCCCAAACCGATTGTGATGACCAGATGCTCCGGGCAGCTACTCGTTAACCGTAATCACTACCTTACCCACATGCTGACGGCTGTCGAAATATCGCCAGGCTTCCTCCGTTTGCTCAAAGCTGAACACCTGGCCAACTACGGGCCGCAGCTTGCTGAAATTTAATGCGCGGTTCATGGCAATAAAATCTGCGCGGCTGCCGACGCTAAAAGGCCTGACGGTCACGCTGCTTTTGAGCAACGACATAAAATCAATGGGTGCATTGCCATCGGCAACAAATCCTATCAGTGCAATTTCTCCGCCCGGCGCGGTAGAAAGCAACGACTGTTGCAGCGTACCCGGCCCGCCAACTTCGACAACTCGTGAGACGCCTTCGCCGTCAGTCAGTTCACGTACTTTGCCCGACCATTCAGGATACTGGCGGTAGTTAATGATGTGATCCGCGCCCAACGTGGTTAGCAACTGCGCTTTTTCATCATTTGACGTCAGCGCAATAACCCGCGCCCCGCTCAACTTAGCAAACTGCACCGCATACAGCGCTACCCCGCCGGTGCCCAGTGTCAGTACCGTTTCGCCCGGCCTTATCGGTCTGGACTGTTGCAGGCTGTTCCACGCCGTCACGCCCGCACAAGGCAAGGTTGCCGCCTCTTCCCAACTTAAATAATCAGGAATGGCGACCAGCCCTTCCTGGTTTACCACTTTATACTGGGTTAGCCAGCCATCGGCCTGCGTGCCGTATGCGCCACGTCCGGCGGCACTATTTTGCGCACCACCAAACCAGTAAGGGAAAAAGCTTCCCGCTACCCTGTCACCGACGGCAAACAGGCTTACCGCTTCGCCGGTCGCGACCACTTCGCCCGCGCCATCAGATATGGGGATCAATCCTTCTTTGGGCGAAAGCGTACCGGTACCGTACAGGATCGCCAAATCCCGGTAATTGAGGCTACAGGCACGAACCTTGATTAAAACCTCATCTGCTCCAGGGACAGGCTGCGGCTCCTCGACCCGTTTTAAGCCATCAAGGCTGCCGAAATGCTCAAGACGATAGCTTTGCATAATGATTTCTCTTTCGGTTAGTGAAGATGCCCTTTTAACCTAATCTTTTTCAGCTGGACTCTGAATGACTAAAAAGATATTTATACTGACTTATCGTCCATTCTGAAGAGTTTGCTATGCCTACGCGATCCCGGTTAACGCTTGCCGCCATCGCTGAGCGCGTCGGTTACGATTCCGCCATCACGCTGGGACGGGCATTCAAACGTTTTGCTGGCGTAACGCCAGGCGAATATCGGCAACAAACGGGCCAGTAATGAGGTCAGTAGTAACGCAGTGACAGGCTCCTGACGGCTGGCGCAACCGGCAGCGATCACATTTCAGCCAGTTGCACTGAAAATTTGCATTACCCCTTTGACAGCCAGAGTCGACCTCGTTATTATGCGCCCCGTTCAAACGATTCCTCTGTAGTTCAGTCGGTAGAACGGCGGACTGTTAATCCGTATGTCACTGGTTCAAGTCCAGTCAGAGGAGCCATATTCAGAGAAGCCCGCTTCAGGAAACTGAAGGGGGCTTTTTGCTGTTGTGCCTGCTGGTTGCTGGCTTTCACCAGGCCATTCTGTTAAGCAGGGAACGGCTCCTCACCGCTCGGCATTTGCCTGATACCCTTTACTCTGCCTCAGCCTGAACCTCGCCTGCCTGATGCATATCGGCCGCGCTACGCTGTCCACCTGCCAGGCTGCTGCGATATTTGACTGGCGACATCAGCAGGTTTTGCCGGGAAACGGTGCAGAAATATTGCGGCGTGCTGTAGCCGCATAGTCGGCTGATTTCGGCAACCGGTAGCGTGGTCGTTTCCAGCAGCTCTTTTGCCCTGGCAAATTTTGCATCCTGAATCACTTTATGAATGGTCGTTCCCAGCTCGACCATAAATTTTTTATCGAGATTCGAGCGGGAAGTGTCAACCGCATCAAGCACGTGCTCAACGGTAATTCCCCGGCAGGCGTTCTTGCGGATAAACCACATCGCCTTCACCACCATTGCGTCAATAATTGAACGGTAATCGGTCGACTGGCGGGCAATAACGCTTTCAGGGGGAACGATCACCGGCTCGATAGTAACGCGGCGGCCTGAAAGCCTGTCGTCAAGAAGCCTGGCGGCGGCAAACCCCATCTTCCGCGTGCCCTGTACCACCGACGAGAGCGAAATACGCGACAGATAGCGGGTCAGTTCTTCATTATCAATACCTATCACGCACAGCCTTTCCGGCACCGCAATGCCAAGATAGTCACAGGTTTGCAGGATGTGCCTGGCGCGCGCGTCCGTCACGGCAATAATCCCGGTGTGATCGGGTAGCGAACTTAGCCACTCGGCCAGCTTTTGCTGGGCGGTCTCCCAGGTATTGCTGTCCGTCACCATGCCTTCGTAGACGACGCCGGGATAAGACATTGCGCTGGTCAGATGCAAAAATGCCGAGGCACGCTCCTGCGCCCAGCGCTTCCCTGCCCCGGCTGGCAAACCAAAAAAGGCGAAGCGCTCAATGCCTTTTTCAATCAGATGATGCAAGGCCCTGGCCACCAGCGCTTCATTGTCCGTGGCAACATAGCTGACCGGAGGATAGTCCTCGCGGCGACGATAAGAGCCGCCCACGCCCACCACGGGCACGGCGATCTGACCGAGCCGGGAAGCCAGATGCTCATCATCAAAGTCCGCGATAATTCCATTGCTGGAAAGAATATCCGCGTTCAGGGCATGCACGCTGAAATCCTCTTCGATAAAGATGTCCCAGTCGCACTGGGAGGCATAGAAATATTCGCCGATCCCTTCAATAATCTGGCGGTCATAGGCTTTGTTGGCATTAAACAGCAACGAAATCCTTGCCCGCTTCGCGGGAGCGTAGTCGTTTTTTTTCATATCAATCTCTGCAACGGACGCGATGGATTCAATATGAAGAAATTTTGCTTAAAGACAAGGGATGGCAGGCAGCAGCAGACAAGCCTGTCGGTGCGATCAACAAAACGAGAAAAAAAGAAACCGCGCGGGGCGGTTTCTCAGACTGCTGACAAGCTCAATCAGTGCGGCATCCTGACATTTTTACAGCAGCGCGGCAGCATTCCTTATAAAGCAGCGGTCTGCTGATAAAGCTGTTTAAACAGTGCCTGGCGCTGCCGGTAAAAATCCAGCTGCCCCGCACGAGGCGTATAGCGCGCTTCCAGCGGCAGTTCCGGCAACAGCTCGGCCGGAGAGACGCCCGGATAGCAGCTCATGCGGGCAAGCCGGGCGGCACCCAGCGCGGGACCGACGTCGCCGCCCGTCCGGTAATCCATCGCTTCGCCAGATATATCCGCCAGCAGCTGTCGCCAGAAAGCGCTGCGCGCGCCGCCGCCGATCAGCGTGATGGCAGATGGCCGGATGCCGCTGGCGTGCAGCGCCTCCATACCTTCCAGCAGTCCCAGGCTTACGCCTTCCAGCACCGCCATAGCCAGGTCTTCCGGCCCGTGCTGATGAGTGAACCCCCAGAAGACGCCGGTGGCGGCGGGATTATTGTAGGGCGTGCGCTCGCCGGACAGGTGTGGCAGAAAACAGGGCGAGCGATCTGAGAGCCGTGCCTTTTCCGCCAGGGCGAGCAAGGCCGCCACGGAAGGCTGGCCGGTGAGCCGCGTCGCCCAGTCCAGGCAGGCAGCGGCGCTGAGCATTACCGACATCAGATGCCAGCTGTCGGGCAACGCATGGCAAAAGCTGTGTACCGCACGCTCGGGATTACTCAGAAAACGCTCGCTGACGGCAAAGTAAACGCCGGACGTCCCCAGCGACAGCATTGCCTGCCCCGGCTGCCAGATCCCTGCACCAATCGCCCCGGCTGCGTTATCGCCCCCGCCCGCTACGACGGCAAGCCCGGCAGGAAGCGACCAGCGCTGGCACAGCGCCGCGGCTACCTGCCCCGTCACCTGATTACCTTCAAACAGCATCGGCATTTGCTCACGCGAGAGGCCACAGGCGGCCAGCAACCTGTCGCTCCAGTCACGCCTGGCGACATCCAGCCACATCGTGCCCGCCGCATCCGACATGTCGCTGGCGAACTCGCCGGTCATCCGCCAGCGCAGGTAATCTTTCGGCAGCAGAACGCGCGCTATCTGCCGATAAATATCAGCTTCATGCTCTTTGACCCATAGTAGCTTCGGCGCAGTAAAGCCGGGCATCATCAGGTTACCGGTTATGCTTCTGGCATCCGGCACGCACTCCTCCAGCTCCTGGCAGGCCCGGGCGCTGCGGCCATCGTTCCATAAAATTGCTGGCCGCAGGATCTGCTGCTGGCGTCCCAGCAGCACGGCACCGTGCATCTGTCCGCTTAACCCGATAGCCCGAACCTGGCGCAGCGAGCGTTGCGCCGCCAGCGCAAGCATGACCTTGTCGGTCGCCTGCCACCACGCTTCCGGATCCTGTTCCGACCACAGAGGATGAGGTCGGGAAACCGTTAGCTGTTCCGTATGGCTGGCTAAAACCTGATTGTTTTCATCCAGCAATACGGCTTTAACCCCGGACGTACCAAGATCGATACCTATATACATGCGCTGCTTCCTCCGGCCTGGCTCCGCTTAAGACTTATGATAAATGGCCTGGTTGACAATGTTTTCCAGCCGCTCCTGATGGCCGCTGCGGTGCTCGGGAAAGAGCGCCGATCCCTCAGCAAAGTGCGCCAGCTCCTGCAAAGAGAAATTTCCGGCAAGGATCTCCTGGCCCAGCTTACCTTTCCAGCCCGCATAGCGCGCTGCGCAAGCCTGTTGCAGCCGGCCTTCTTCAAGCAGACGAGCGGCGATGCGTAAACTCTGCGCCATCACGTCCATCCCCCCGATATGCGCGTAAAAGAGATCGTAAGGATCGGTGCTCTGGCGACGGACTTTGGCATCAAAATTCAGTCCGCCGGTGGTAAAACCGCCCGCCTTAAGGATTTCATACATAATCAGGGTATTCTCTTCAACGCTGTTCGGGAACTGATCGGTGTCCCATCCGAGCTGCAAATCACCGCGATTAGCGTCAACGGAACCGAAGATACCCAGCGCGGCCGCCGTGGCGATCTCATGCTGAAAAGAGTGGCCGGCAAGCGTGGCATGGTTTGCCTCTACGTTGACCTTAATCTCTTTTTCCAGACCAAATTCCCGCAAAAAGCCGTACACGGTAGCGACGTCGTAGTCGTACTGATGTTTGGTCGGCTCCTGCGGCTTTGGCTCGATAAGCAGCGTACCGTTAAAGCCGATGCGGTGTTTATTCTCTACCACCATCTGCATAAACCGGCCAATTTGCTGGCGCTCCTGCTTCAGATCGGTATTTAGCAGGGTTTCGTAACCTTCCCGGCCGCCCCACAGCACATAATTTTCGCCGCCCAATTTTTGCGTGGCGGCCATCGCGGCATTAACCTGTACGGCGGCCCAGGCGAAGATTTCCGGATCCGGGCTGGTCGCAGCGCCCGCGCCATAGCGAGGATGCGTAAAGCAGTTCGCCGTCCCCCATAACAGTTTTACTCCGGTCTGCTGCTGTTTTTCCGCCAGCACGTCCGTCATCACGGCAAAGTTATAGAGGTATTCCTTGATGGAGCTACCCTGTGGCGCAACGTCAGCGTCGTGAAAACAGTAAAACGGCACGTTAAGCTTGTCGAAAAACTCAAAGGCGATCTCCGCTTTCGCTTTCGCCTGTTCCAGCTCGTTACCGCCCTTAAACCAGGGACGTTCAAAAGCGCCCGTGCCGAACATATCGGTGCCCGCCCAGCAGAAGGTATGCCAGTAACAGGCAGCAAACCGCAAATGTTCCTTCATGCTTTTACCCAGGATAATTTCATCCGGATTATAAAAATGAAAGGCCAGGTCGTTCTGACTGTCGCAGCCTTCATAAGCAATCTTGTTGATACCATCAAAATAATCTGCCATGAGCACGTTCCTTAATTTTTTATTTCACGGATTAACGAAAGCAGATTCACTATGCAGATAACAAAGGCGCCCGGACAATTATAAAATTTCACAAGCCCACGCTGTAAAATCCCAACTATGACGGCGATCACAAAGCCGCATTTAACCGCAGCCGTGAAGAAAAACAACAACCTGTGATCGTCATCATGAAAAGCAAAATGCCGCTATTGATTACAAAAAATTGTAATTTCCTTAGCCCATCCGGAAGATTATGTTTTGTCTCGCGACAATCATTTTCACGATCGAACATAGTTCCTGGCCGCGACGTTAAATTATCAGCCTGCAATTATTAAAGATAAAAACGGGCCTTTCCGGCATTCCCTTTCTCAAGAGGTTTGTTATGGCAATAGCAACTGAAATAAAAGCCAACAATCGCTATATTATTTCCATCACGCTGGTGGCGACGCTGGGCGGATTATTATTCGGTTATGATACGGCGGTAATATCCGGTACCGTTTCTTCGCTGGAAAAAGTCTTTATCGGCCCAAGAGGACTGAGCGAATCGGCGGCGAACTCGCTGCTGGGTTTTTGTGTGGCCAGCGCGCTCATCGGCTGTATTATCGGCGGCATGCTGGGCGGCCCGTTAAGCGCACGCCTGGGCCGAAAGAAGACGCTGCTGATTGCTGCCGTCCTGTTCTTTCTGTCGGCGTTAGGTTCGGCTTTTCCTGAGATTGGCCATCGCGCTATCAGCGCTGACGGCGGCGTGCCTTATTATCTTTCCGGCTACCTTAGCGAGTTTGTTATATTCCGTATTATCGGCGGCATTGGCGTTGGCCTGGCTTCTATGATTTCCCCTATGTATATTGCGGAGATTACACCGGCAAATATTCGTGGCCGCATGGTTGCCTGTAATCAGTTTGCCATTATTCTGGGCCAGCTTTTGGTTTACTGCGTTAATTACGGCATTGCGCTTTCAGGTAGTGCGAACTGGCTGGATACGATGGGCTGGCGCTTTATGTTTCTTTCCGGTGCCGTTCCGTCACTGCTTTTCTTTTTGCTGTTATTTGTCGTGCCGGAAAGCCCTCGCTGGCTGGCGGCCAAAGGCATGCAGGCGCAGGCTGCTGCCGTGCTGGAAAAACTATTGGGTAAAGTACAGGGCCAGAAAGAACTGCATACCATTCTTCACTCGGTTAATGCCGGCACTACCAGCCGTTCGCCGCTCTTTTCTTTTGGGGTCGGCATTATTGTTATTGGCATTATGCTTTCCGTATTCCAGCAGTTTGTCGGCATTAATGTGGTGCTCTATTACGCGCCGGAAGTTTTTCGTTCTGTGGGTTCCAGTACCGATGTGGCGCTGCTGCAAACGATTATTGTGGGCGTCATTAATCTGATTTTCACCACCATTGCTATTATGACGGTAGACAATTTTGGCCGTAAACCACTGCAAATTATCGGCGCGCTGGGAATGGCTATAGGAATGTTTGCGCTGGGCACCGCCTTCTACGGGAAAATGTCCGCCGTGGTGGCGCTGGGGGCAATGCTGTTTTATGTGGCTTCCTTCGCGATTTCCTGGGGGCCTGTCTGCTGGGTTCTGCTGGCAGAGATTTTTCCCAACCGCATCCGCAGCAAAGCGATGTCCGTCGCCGTCGCAGCACAGTGGCTGGCCAATTATCTGGTGTCGTGGACGTTCCCTATGATGGATAAAAACAGCACGCTTAATGCTCATTTTAATAACGGCTTCGCCTACTGGCTGTATGGCGTAATGGCCGTGCTGGCAGCGCTATTTATGTGGAAATTTGTACCGGAAACCAAGGGGAAATCGCTGGAAGAGCTGGAATCCCAATGGCAAAAACCTGTGGTCGGCACGGGTGAAAAAGTTGCGGAATAAAACGCCGCTTTCCCCACAGTGATAACGCGATTCCCTTCGCCCCAATACTGAGCTGTTGGGGCTTTTTATTGCCTCCCGCTATCGGATGCGAACGATGAATAAGGATGCGCTATGCTCCCATCCAGCTATGATAAGTTCTTAAAGTCTCTTTAAAGGAGTGAAGCGATGGGTCCCGGCAACGCAAAAAAACCTGCACATCTCGTCGTGATTGGCGGCGGAACAGCTGGCGTTGGCCTGATAGCCAGCTTAAAAAAGCGCGTTAAGAACCTTAATATCACCCTCATTGAACCGAATGAAAATCATTTTTATCAGCCTGCGTGGACATTAGTAGGCGCAGGACTTTATCACAATAGTCGTACCGCCCGCCCTCTCGCTAAAGTTATTCCTGCCGAAACACGGTGGATTCAGGAATATGTTGCCAGCGTTTCTCCCGAGCAACATGCCGTGACGACGCAGTCAGGAAGAGTAATAGACTATGACTATTTGGTTATCGCCAGCGGGATAGTCCTGCGCTGGGATCGTATTGCAGGACTGGAGGAAACGCTGGGCCGCAATGGCGTGACCTCGAATTACCAGCCCGGCCTGGCCGCCTACACCTGGGAATTAGTCAAAGAGTTAAAAAGCGGCAATGCCATTTTTTCCCAGCCTAAACCCCCTTTCAAATGTGCCGGCGCGCCGCAAAAAGCTCTTTATCTGTCATGCGAACACTGGCAGAAAACAGGCCGCTTAAATGATATCAACGTTTCGTTTAACCTGGCGGGAGAAGCAATTTTTAGCGTCCCTTATTTTATTCCCGTCTTAAAATCTTACCTTGATAGCTATACGGCAACGGTCACCTGTTCTTCCTCCTTGGTTAAAGTTGATGGAGAAAAGCGCATCGCCACGTTCCATATTACTGAGCCGGGACAGCCCGATCGCCACGTCGAGCAACGCTTTGATATGCTGCACGTTGTACCGCCTCAGACCTCGCCAGATTTTATAGCAAAAAGCGGTCTGGCTAATGTGGATGGCTGGTGCGACGTACACAGCACGACGTTGCAGCATCAAAAATATCCTGACATCTTTTCCTTAGGGGACTGCTGCTCAGCCCCGGCCTCAAAAACGGCGGCGGCGGCCAGGAAACAGATTGTGGTAGTGGCGGAAAACCTGCGTAACGTTATGCAGGGAAAAGAACCGGCTAGCCATTACGACGGCTACGGCTCCTGTCCTCTTACCGTTAAGCGAGGCAAAGTCGTGCTGGCAGAATATGGTTATAACAACAGGTTGCTGCCGACTTTTCCGTTAGAACCCAGCCATCCCAGCCGTCTGGCATGGTTTTTAACGACGCGGTTTCTTCCCGTTTTTTACTGGCGTGGGCTGCTTAAAGGAGTCGAATGGTTTGCCCGCAGTAAGCAGCCGGACAGATAAATTTTTCCAGCACGCCGTTAAAGACGGTTCACCGCATCAATAAATTTAAGCACCGCGTTGCTTACCGCCTGCGGCTGCTCTTCAGGCTGAAAGTGGCCGCAGTTTGCAATCACCTCTCCCCTGATATCGACAGCATAAGGTTTTACCGCCGCAGCGATATCAGGGATCGATCCCTGGTCTGCACTTAACCCTAATACCGGCATTGCCAGCTTGTTTGTCGCCAGCAGCGCTTTATTTTGCTGCGCAGACTTTGCCGCCGCGCGATAAAAGCTCAGGCCAGCCCGTACTCCGCCAGGCGCGGTGAAAGCGCGGAGATAAATTTCTATGGTTTCATCGGAATAGCAGTAGGGACTGGCGCTTTTTTCCCGCAGAAACCAGGTCAGATATTCCCGCTCGCGGCCCTGCAACAGGATTTCCGGCAGATCCGGCAGCGCATGGAAGGAAAAGTGCCACGTCTTCCAGGACTTATCGGGCGAGGACGGGAGAAACTCCGGCATGGTGACGCCAGGTATGCCCGCGTCCATTAACACCAGCGAGCTGACTTCATCGCCGAACAGCAAAGCGTACGGTAGCGCGACCCAGGCACCGACATCGTGGGCGACAAGGTGATAGCGCGTTACGCCCGCTGCCGCGAGTGCTGCATGCAGACGTTCCGCCATCGTTTGCGTATCGTATCCGTCTAAGGGCTTGTCGCTGTCGCCCTGGCCAGGCAGATCGATGGCGATAACGCGAAACCGCTCGCCAAGCGCGGGCATGACGTGCCGCCAGGCATACCAGGTTTCAGGAAAACCGGCGAAAAGCACAATCGTTTCCGGTACGTTTGCTCCCCCAATAACGTAGTGAAATCTCAGGCCATCGGCGCGAACAAACCGGTGCTCGAATCCTGCTGGCGCAGGCGGCAGATCAAATTTTTCCACAGGCTGTTTCCTTAATGTGTTGTCGTTATTGGTCCAGAATCCTGAGCGCTGCCGCGACGTAAACATCGGCGTCACTGGCGTTAATAAAGGATTCTGCTTTGCCCAACACCCGCATGCCGTAAAGCAGCGCGATCAGAATGTCCGCAACGATGGCAGGCGGAGTGGTACAGGTAATAGATCCGTCATGCTGGCCCAGCGCCACCAGGTCGCTGAGTAATTGCCGACGGCTGGCGATTTGCTGACGCAGAATGTCGCCAGTGAAAGAAAAATTGGGGATCTCCGTAATGCCGGTCACCATCATGCAGCCCAGCGCCCCATCCTTACCCTGGCTCAGGCGAACATACAGATGCAGAAGCCCGGCAATACGCGCTCGCGCATTGTTATCCTTGGTCGGAGAGTGGCAAATCTGCGTTTCGCGCAGCGCGATATAGCGCTGGAGCGCTTTGGCAAAGAAATTCTCTTTGCTTTGCCAGGCCTTATAGATGCTGCCGACCTTAAGACCGGTGACGCGCGCTAAATCGTTGATGCCGACGGCCGAATAACCGGCAGTACTGAATAATTCAATCGCGCGATCCAGCACCTGCTCTTCGTTGAAGCGCCTTGGACGACCGCGAGGTGAAACCTGAACCGACTCTGTCATGGCGTTACCCGTCTAATTGTTGAGTGATCGCTTCCTAAATAAATAACGTAACCCCGGCGACAAGGCAAGACAATTCCGCCTGGCGGAGTACCGTAAGGGGGGAGTCAGGCCGTTTTGGCATTCTGTAGCTGTGCGATAAGATGGCGAAACGCAACGCCGCAAAAAATGCAGTACGGCGTCTGGTGTGTTGTCTTATCCTTTCACTCTTTTTACCGCTTATTTGACAGCCGGATAACGATGAAACTGACTATCGATAACGACCTGACCGTACGCAAGCTGCTGATTTTCAGCTGCTATATGGAAACAGGAAACCTGGCCAGAGCGGCGGAAACGCTGGGTATCAGCACCGTCAGCGTGCACCGCGCGCTGCATACGCTGGAAGATAGTCTGCGTTGCCCGCTGTTTGAGCACAAAGGCCGCAATCTGGTGCCGCTACCCGCCGCCGTAACGCTGCTGGAGTACAGCCGCGAAGCGTTGGCTACGCTGAGCCAGGGCATTGATGAAGCCCTGCGTACGGCGGGTCTTGGGCTGGGCAATCTGCGTATCGGCACCCTGTATTCCCTGTCGCTGGAAACCGTGCCGCGGCTGATCATGAAGATGAAGCTACGCCGTCCGGAGCTGGAGCTGAACCTCACGATGGGTTCTAACGAGCTGTTGTTGAACGCGCTGAAAAACAGCCAGCTGGATGCGATTATTATTTCGGTTAGCGAAGCGGAGATCGATGACAAAGTATTTGAGCAGGTAGCGCTGTTTCAGGATGATATTTTTCTGGCGGTGCCACATGGCGATGGCGCGAGCGGTGAAGAAAACGTGGATTTGCGCAACTACAGCAATCAGCCTTTTGTGTCGCTGGCGGAAGGGTTTGCCACCTTTGCCGGTTTTCAGGAAGCCTGCCACGTTGCGGGGTTTGAGCCCAATATCGTTACGCGCGTCAATGATATCTTTTCAATGCTGAGCCTGGTGCAGGCGGGGATGGGTTATTCGCTGGTGCCGGGCAGAATGCGTAAGCAGTATGAGAACGACCTCTTTTTCCTGCGGCTGGCCGAGCCGTACCAGATGCGTCAGCAGATTGCTATCGTCTTTCCGCGCAACCGCGAATTCGATCCTAACCTGCTGGCGCTGGTGGCCGAAGGACGTATGTTTGCGCTAAGCCTGCAGGAAAAAGCTCAGCGCGCGCTGGCAAGCCGCTAAAAGCGGTTCACATCATGGGTAAAGTTCAGCGCTCGTGATAAGCCGCTAAAAACGGTTCACATCATGAGTAAAGTTCAGCGCTTGTGATCAGCCGCTAAAAGCGGTTCACATCATGAGTAAAGTTCAGCGCTTGTGATCAGCCGTTAAAAGCGGTTTGCGTCATAAGTAAAGCTCACGCTTGTGATCAGCCGCTAAAAGCGGTTCGCGTTAATAACAAAATGGCTTAGTCGTTGGCAAGCCGCTGAAACAGCCGCTGCGCCAGTTCGACGCCGCTGCGCTCCAGCGCAATACATTCACCCTGGCTCTGCACGCTTCGCGTCAGGCCGCTCAACACTTCACCGGGCGGCATTTCTATTACCAGCCGCACTTCGCGCTCTTTTGCCGCCTCCATCGACTCGTGCCAGCGCACGCTGCGGGCCATATTCATGGCTAAATCCTCTGCAATACGCTCAGGCTGCCAGATAACGCGCGCGCTGCTGGCGCTCAAATACGCAATCTGCGGTCGCTGAAGCGTTATGTTTTTAAAGGCTGTTTTCAACTGCTGTGCCGGTTGCGCCAATAATGCACAGTGTGACGGCACGCTGATTGCCAGCCGCCGCGCGCGCTGTGCGCCATGGCGTAGCGCCTGGCGAGCCACCTCCTCCATCGCCGCATCGCTACCGGCGATCACAATCTGCGTTTCGGCGTTGATGTTGGCAATAAAGCTGTTCTTTTCATCCACCAGCGCTTCGACCTGCGCCAGCGTCAGGCCGCTAATCGCCGTTAAGCCGTAGCCGTGCGGATACGCCTGCTCCATCAGGTCGCCGCGTAGCGCCACCAGCCGCAGCGCATCGGCAAAATCCAGCGCGCCAGAGGTGACAGCCGCCGCAAAGGCGCCTATCGACAGGCCGCAGACCATATCGGGTTGAACGCCGTCAGCCAGCAAACGGCGCGCCGCCGAGACGCCGCTAATCAGCAGCGCCAGCTGTACCGCACGGGTATGTTCGAGCGCTTCGGCGGAATCAAGCTGGCTAATCTCATCGCCCAGCACTTCGCGGGCGGTCTGCCAGGTTGCATCCTTAGCCAGCGCCTGCAGCATGCCGGGCCGCTGCGTGCCCTGACCGGGAAAGGTAAGCATCGTTTTCATCTGTTCTCCTCTGCCCAGGGAAAAGCGGTAAGGCGTGGGCCACGTGCGGTTTTAAGCAGCACGCTTTTGCCGCGAAGCCACTCGTTAAGCGCAAAGCCGCCAGACGGCGTTTCAATCTGCGTATCCGCGCGGCACGGTAAAGCGCTCAGCTGCTGCTGCCACAGTATGAAATCATCCGGCACCAGCGGTTGAGGTGCGCGGATCAGCAGATCGAGATCGCTTTGGGCATGCAGTACCGGCAGTGAGGTCGCCAGCGCGAAACCGGTGCTGCCGGTCACGCCCCAGCGCCATGGCCAGCGCTGCTGCGTCAGGATATTCAGTGCCTGCACGGTGGCGTGCGCCTGAAAATCCTGCGGCAACGCTGTATCAAGCAGTTCCTCTGGTGTTGTCACACGCTCAATATCCTGCGCCAGTACCCAGCCCGCCGCGCGCTGATGCCGCGCCCTGCCGCGCACGCCAATCGGGATTTTGCCGTTATCTGTCACATCCCTCCGCACCACCACGGGCTGCCGACTGTCCCACTGCTGCGCCACCCAGCTCTCCTGGATATTAATGAGCGTTGCGCCAGCGCGTAGCCAGAGTAAATCGTGCGGATGAAGGGTCATTTACATTCCTGCGGTTAACGAGATAAACAGCGGCAGCGATAAAATGGATAACAGCGAGCTTAGCAGCAATACCGCTTCCGCATCCGGCGACTGCACGCCAAAGCGGTTGCCGAAAACCACGCCAAAGAAACCTGCCGACAGCGCAATCATCAGAATAGCGGTAATCGCCACCGTACCGTGCAGGCCAAACAGCAGCACAAGGCCCCAGGCCAGCGCGGGCTGAATCAACAGCTTGGTCACGGTAGAACTGAGCACCATGCTGTTAATTTTAAGCTGGCGCGCAGAGAGGATAACGCCTGTAAGGAACAGCGCCGCCGCAGTTGCCGCCAGGCCAAGCGGCTTAATGGCGGTCAGTACCAGATCCGGCATTTTAATGCCGATAGCCGACAGCACGACGCCCAGCAGCGGGCCCCAGACAATCGGTTTTTTAACCGAGCGCCACATCAGCACCGGCAGCATTGCCAGCGTAGAGCGCTGCGTTTCTCCGGCGGCGCGCGCTTTTTCGCGTTCCAGAATCAGCAGGCAAAACGGCGTCATCAGCACTGAACCGCAGGCGATAGAAACCGCGACGGAGAGCGAGGTCGCCGAGCCTTCGCCCACCACGCTGCCAAGAATAGGCAAACCGAGCGCGGCGTAGTTAGGCAGCGCCACCGTCAAGGTCAGCACTGCCGCATCCTGCGGTGATTTTTTAAAGATGCCGGTAGCCACAAAATAGAGCACCGCATAGGCGATCCACATCGCCAACGTCAGTACCGCTATCAGCGGCGTCTGCGCCACTATGCCGCTCCACGGCGTCTGCACCGTCGCGCTGAACAGCGCGGCGGGCAAGGCAAAATCCATCACAAAGATATTGAGTAGAGAGACGTTCTTGTTATCAACCATTTTTGCTTTGCCAGCCCAGAACCCCAGCAGCATGATAATAAAAATCGGGGCAAGCGCGTGCAGAATCACGTAAGTCATAAATCACCTGTTTGTTATTAAAAGAGTGAAAGCAGACGCGATGTATCGAATTTTTTCAGTTGCCGCAGAGGCCGGGCGCCGTGAGCGTCCGGCATACTGACAGCCGGCAGGTTGAATTATTTTTTAAGGGTTACCAGCTGGCGCGAAGACGTTCACGCACCAGCGTCGAGCCGTGGCGTTCGGGCGCGGTTTGCGCACTCCGGCCCGGTTTTTGACGAGCATCGCGGACAGCGTTGGCTAAGGTTGTCTGAACCCGCTGCACGTCTTCATCGGCTGGCGCATCGGGATTAGCGATATCCAGTAGCGACGACAGCAGGCCGAAGGTCGCGTAATTGCCAATGTCATAGGCCATCGGCGGCACGCTGGCGGCCAGCTTTTCCAGCGCTTCAACGGTGCGCAATGTAATGCGCGCCGCCGAGGCTTTCCCCATGGCGTGTACCTGTACGGCCGGATCGTTAAAGGCAATCAGTCGGTTGGCCTGATAACCATGCGCCAGAAACGCGCCGGACATCGCTTTGCCGACGATCAGGCCAATCACCGGATGCCCGGCCAGACGCGCCTGAGCATAGGCGCCCGCCGCGCCCGCCAGCGCCTGGTGGATGCCGAACCCCTCTTCACGACGGCCATATGCCTGGCTTGGCACGTCGATAACCGCGACAATCGGGCGCTTAACCGCACGGTCAGCATCTTCAGCAATGGTTTCCTGCACCACTTTTGCCAGCGTCCAGCCTTCCAGCAGGCCAACTTCACCTTGCGCCGCTCGCGGATAGCGATTGTGTGCATCAGGCACCACGGCGATAAAGCGGGCGATTTCGCCATTCAGCTCGCTGTCGGCTACCTGTACCGAAGGGCAAAGGCCATCATGACGTGCGGCACCGGCGGTTAATCTGGTAAGCCACAGATCGCCGCGGCTGTTGGATGCGCTCATGATTTTTCCTCCGTAGCAAAGAGTTGATGAATGGTGTCGGTGCTGGCCTGTTGAGCGGTATCAAAACGGCTTAGCCTTTCCAGATAGAAAGCGTAATTTTCGCTGCGATGCTGTGCCGGAACGCCTTGCGCCAGCGCATCGTTCACCGCTGTTTTTATCGCCTGTACGCCATCCTTCACCAGCGCATCCACCAGCCCGCTCTGATAGCGGATTTCACCGCCGGTCATGCTCCAGATAAAGGGCCGGTTGCGCGAGTCGTATTCATCGATACCCGCTTCCTGCTCGATAACCTGCGGCCCGTTCAGGCCAAGACGCGCTTCGCGGGTTACAATCAGATGGCTGCACAGCGCGGCCGCAATCGACATGCCGCCAAAGCAGCCGACGGTGCCGGCAACAATGCCGATAACCGGCGTGTACTGGCGCAAATCGACAATCGCCGCATGAATATCGGCGATCGCAGCCAAGCCGAGGTTGGCTTCCTGCAGGCGTACGCCGCCGGTTTCGAGGCACAATATCGCCTGGGTCGGCACGCCGTTGCGGTTATCTTCCGCCGCCAGCTCCAGCGCGCCCGCCATTTTGGCACCGGAAACTTCGCCCATGCTGCCGCCCTGGAAGGTACCTTCGATGGCGATAACCACCGTGGGCTTGCCGTTAAGCGTGCCTTTCATTACCACCATGCCGTCGTCGGCCTGCGGCACAATGCCCTGCTTTTCCAGCCACGGCGACATGACGCCATCAAAGGGATCGAGCAGTTCGCGCGCGCTGCCTTCATCCAGCAATGTCATGGCACGCTGACGGGCGCGCAGTTCGATAAAGCTGCTGTCATCACGCATGGTTTACCTCCTCAAACACCTGTTCGATACGGATACGCGCCACGCCGGGCGTCGCGCCAAAGTCGTGGATAACCAGCTTTCCGGCAGGCAAGTCGCTTAATTCTGCCAGGCGGCTGAACAGCGCATCCCAGCGTGACTGGCTGTTATCCACCGAGGTGGTGATAGCCACGTTAAGCGCCGCGCCGCTGTCCGCGGTGTATAACACTTCCATATCGCCTGAACCTACTACGCCAGCCAGCGCTTTACCGCTGAGCTTGCGGCGGGCCGGGTAAGACAACGTTATATTTTCCATAGCAACCTCTTAAATGAGTGGCGATGCCAGCCTGTCGATAAAGAGCGTGGCGGCCAGTAAATCGGCCGCGCCGCCCGGCGACGCATTCAGCGCCAGCATCCTGTTATCCAGCTGTTCCAGCGCCTGACGACCCGCCGCCTGCGCATAACCGCCTGCGTCCAGCACCGCTTGTGCACCGGTGCGCATAGCCTGCATGCCCGCAAGCCCTGCACGATTCAGTACGCAGGTATCGGTTAGCGAAGTCATGATCGCCATCAGCGCATCGAGTTGGGCGGCGGTTTCGTCTGCCCCGGCACGACGGCTGCGCCGCAGCTGCGGCAGCGCAAGCCGGGTAATATGCGGAAAGCCCTGCTGCGCCTCTTCGCGTGCGCCCGGCACCTGAAAACGATGCACCGCACGCAGCCCTTTACTAAAAGTTTTTGGCGCGGCCTGGTCGGGCAGACGAGCCAGCGCGGCGGCGGTATCGCACAGCTGCTGGCTTCCGGCATTGCCGTCCAGCATGGCGGCCGCGCTGACCAGCAGGCCCAGCGCCCAAATCGCGCCACGATGGGTATTGACGCCCGCCGTGGCGGCCATCATCTGGCGCTCACCTTCACGGCCAAGACGACCTACGGTTTCCCGCAGCGCCACGTCGGCCGGACGCCGCCAGCTTTGCTGGGCAAGTGCATAAAATGTTGGCGTCAGGCTGTGGGCAGAGCGCTCCATCAGCGCCAGCGTCAGATCCCGATGCGCGCCGCTCCCGCGACGATCCACCAGTCCCGGCTTCGGCGTCAGGTTCACTTCTGTAATCAGGCAATCGGTCGCGCACTGCGCCAGCTGTTGCAGACGGGTTTCTACCGATTGCGGCGCGAGTCGTTTCATTACCAGCTCCGGAATTTGGCCGGTGGGTTATAAAGTCCGTCGGACCATTCGACTAAATCAGCAACGCTACCGGCAGCCAGCAGCGAGCGCGTTGCGTCAGCACGGCGAATTCCGAGGTCTTCCGGGAAGACTACCTTGCCGCTGCGGCGCAGGTCGGTTACGCGCTTCGCATCTACGCCCAGGCCAACGTCGGTGATGCCTGCCACCGCTGCGACCATCGCGCGGCGCTCTTCCAGGCTTTCGGCACGGTAGAGATAAGCGATACCTTCTTCTGTCAGGACGTGGGTGACGTCATCGCCATAAATCATCACCGGCGCAAGCGGCATACTGGCGTTTTTCGCCACTTCGATGGCATCCAGTTTTTCGACAAAAGAAGGTTTGACGCCCGCCTGGAAGGTTTCAACCATCTGCACCACCAGCTTGCGGCCACGCGCCATCAAATCCGGGCCGTTTTTCATGGCCAGCCAGGCAGGAGTAGCGTGACGGCGACCATGCGGATCGTGGCCCATGTTTGGCGCGCCACCGAAGCCGGAAAGGCGACCGCGCGTGACGGTAGAGGAGTTGCCGAGACCATCAATTTGCAGTGTTGAACCAATAAACATGTCCACAGCGTACTGGCCGGCAAGCTGGCACATAGCACGGTTGGAGCGCATCGAGCCGTCTGCGCCGGTGAAAAAGATATCGGGACGCGCGCGGACATACTCTTCCATTCCCAGCTCGCCGCCAAAGCAGTGCACGCTCTCTACCCAGCCGCTTTCGATAGCCGGTATCAGCGTCGGATGCGGGTTCAGCGTCCAGTGCTTGCAGATTTTGCCTTTCAGGCCGAGCTGTTCGCCATAGGTGGGCAACAGCAGTTCGATGGCAGCGGTGTTAAAACCAATGCCGTGATTGAGCGACTGGACCTGGTGCTCGGCGTAAATGCCTTTGATGGCCATCATCGCCATCAGGATATGTTCCTGCTTGATCAGGCGCGGATCGCGGGTGAACAGCGGCTCAATAAAGAAAGGTTTATCAGCAACCACCACGTAGTCAATCCAGGAACCGGGGATATCAACGCGCGGCAGGTCACACTCGTCTTCTACCAGTTCGTTAACCTGAGCAATAACGATGCCGTCGTGAAACGCCGCCGCTTCGACCAGCGCGGGCGTATCTTCCGTTCCCGGCCCGGTATAAAGATTGCCTTTGCGGTCGGCTTTATAACCGGCCACCAGCGCGACGTTGGGCGCCAGATCAACATACAGGCGGGCGTAGAGTTCGATATAGGTATGGATAGCGCCGATTTCGAGCTGGTCATCTTCCAGCAGCTGCGAAATGCGCAGGCTTTGCGGGCCGGAGAAGGAAAAATCAAGCTTGCGCGCTATCCCTTTTTCAAAGATATCAAGGTGTTCACTGCGCCCGACGCTGGGCATAATCATATGCAGGTCGTGAACTTTTTGCGGATTAACCTGCGCCAGCATGCGGGAAAGAAAGTCGGCCTGTTTCTGGTTGTTCCCTTCCAGCACTACGCGATCTTCTGGTGAAATCAACCGCTCCAGCATTTCGACCATCCCGTCTGTAGGGAGGACTTTTCCCTGTACCGGAACCGACGCTATTCGCCGCTGCTTTTCCGTGCGTCGCCTGTTCCAGACGCGCGCCGTTTGTTGATCTGATGGCATGATTAACCTCCTGAATTAACGTTTCGCATGATAACGAACGCAGAAAGTATGAGCCTTGCAGGGGTATCCATCAAACAACCCCTGACGCCGATCGTTACTCTGAAGTTAACGATTTAATGTTAGGTAATTTGCGCCAGATCACGTCATTAAGGTTATTTTTGTGAATTTTCTGGTACAGAAACGGCGGGCTGACGGTAATGAATAAGATGCCGCTGGCAGAAGACCAGCCTGGTGGTCGGGCAGACAGCTTGTTATGATATTGCAGAGCTTTTTACACCTTATGGCGGCGGGTCAGCGGGGTCGGTTTAACAGCCTGAATCAGGCAGCAAAGGTAAAAGCGTCAGGCCAGTCGTTTTACGACAGGATTTTTTGCCGTAGCCGCTTCATGGAAAATATCATCCAGCCACTGTACCAGCTCGTCGGAGCTTAAATCAGCCGGGACAGAGTAATCATATAAACGGGAAAATTTGTTTTCGTTAAGATCTACCCGATATAGCGCCCAGCCAGAATTTATCGCTTTTATCCCCATCGTTCGGCCAAAAACGTTGAAAATCATCATGGTTGCCTCCAGCTCCGCTAACCGATGGGTTTTAAACACTTCAGAGAAACAGGCCGCTGAATTCAGCAGATATAAGGATTGTTTATCAAACAGTATTTGTCATAAAAAAACTGCCAGGTTAACGATTCGGAACTTCCTGTGGGCAATGTACCCTATTGAAAAATTCGGGGTCACGGACACAGCGCGGGTACCCGCAACCCTTCAGCATATTGGCCAGGACTAAACCTGGTATTAACGCTATTCTTACAGCACAAAGCCATAGTGTGACCCGTCCGGCAGGTCTATGCGCAGCTGCAATGTGCCACCTGCCGCCTCAATATAGCGTTTTAGCGTAGAAAGCTTGATATCGCGCCCCGGTTTTTCCATCCCTGCTACCGTGGGCTGTTTTACTCCCAGCGCCTGCGCCATTTCAGTTTGGGTTTTTTGTACGCGTTCGCGCAGTTCTGCCAGATGGATATTCAAACGTAGTTCGGCTGCCAGTACTTCCGCTTCGGCAACAACGTCTGGCTTTTCCTCCGCCAGGATATGCTCCAGTGTTCTCATCATAAGCCTCGTGTTTTATTGAGATAATCTGTCAGTTCCCGATCCGCGATAGCGATCGTCATAAAAACGCTTTTTGTTCCCTGCTTTTCTGGCCGCGCACAGCAGGATAGCCGTACGTTGCGGATCAAAAGCAAAAAAGGCCCGTATTGGCTTGCCGCAGTGCTGTATCCGCAACTCTTTCATGTTGTTGTAGCGGGACCCTTTGACCGTATCCACCCAGGGCCGCGGCAGCGCAGGTCCCTTTTCTCTCAGCACCATTAGCGCTGCCAGTACGCAGGCTCGCTCCTTGTCCTGCAATGCGCTGTACCACCAGTCAAACCGATCGGTTGTTTTAATCTTCCACATACTTTACTCCCTGTCACTATAGCTTCCAGGCTATATAGATGCAAACCTATAGTGCAGGATAATGCGCTTGCTGCTTTCGATACGCATCTCGCTTTATAAAGAAGCTGGAAATATCTTCCGGAAATTCTATGAATGTGACAAAGCGCTAAGGCTAATGTGGAAAGTAGCTCGCAAATATCCGCCTAAAACCTTCGGCGATGCATGATGAATTTGTTGCGACGGATCAATAAGCCTGCGGATGTTACTCCTTAGCATCAGCCAATGATGCCTGCTGGCTCCGGTCGCAACAGAAAGGTTTAAAAAAATGACCACTTTTGAGAAACGTATCCAGGTTAGTTTTAGCCAGCGCCAGATGTATGAGCTGGTTGCCGATGTCGCGGCCTATCCTGAGTTTTTACCCTGGTGCAGCCAGGTCGAAATCTTAAACCAGCAGGATGACAGCCAGCTGGTACGTATTGGCTTGCGCTACCAGCAGCTTCCCCAGCTGAGCCTGACCACGCGGGCCACTTTCCATCCTCATACATCGCTGCATCTGCGGCTGGTTTCCGGATCGTTCCTTGCCGCCTTTTCCGGCGACTGGTTTTTTGCACCTTGCAGCGAGGGGGCTGGCTGTATCGTCACTTTCCGCGTGACCTATCGCTTCTCTGGTCGTCTTCTGAAGCTCGCCCTTTCGCCCTTTTTTAGTCTGATGGTCAGCATGCTGCCAGATCGGTTTATTCAGCGTGCCGAAAAAATTTATTCGTCAGCGCAGGCGTGATTTTGGCTTATGCGTCCGCCTGTTGGACTTATAGCGCGCGGGAAACTTTTTTAAACGCGAGCTTAAAGCACGCCGCTTTCACTTTTTTTTGCCGTTCCTGACTATCCTTATCTTTCCGATACGCTCATCTAAAAAAGCGATCGCTTGTGTTCCCCCTTTACAGGCTTACCTGTTTTTAAAGCAATGTGACAGTGTCGCTGGCATAGCGCTGCGCATGCTGTCGGTGACCTCCCCAATCTGGAGACGACAATGACACACCATCACGCCATGCAGTTAATCGTGAACGGCGAGACTCGCCTTCTGACGATCGATCCACGTACTACCTTGCTGGACGCGCTGCGGGAACATATTGGCTTAACCGGCTCTAAAAAAGGGTGCGACCAGGGCCAGTGCGGCGCCTGTACGGTACATATTGACGGCGAGCGCGTGCTGAGCTGTCTGACGCTGGCGGCCCAGGCGGAAGGCAGGGAAATCACCACCATCGAAGGGCTGGCGGAAGCAGACGGCACGCTGCATGCGGTGCAGGCTGCTTTTTTGCAACACGACGCTTTCCAGTGCGGCTACTGCACTTCTGGCCAGATTATGTCGGCCGTCGCCTGTATCAAAGAAGGTCATGCGCATTCCGATGATGAAATTCGTGAATATATGAGCGGCAACCTGTGCCGCTGCGGCGCTTATCCCAATATCGTGAAGGCCGTTAAGGATGCCGCCGCGCGAGTCAGGCAGGAGATCGTATCGTGAGAGAATTTAGCTATCAACGCGCCGCTGATGTTGCCAACGCTACCGCGCTGGGCAGTCAGCCTGAAACCCGCTTTCTTGCCGGTGGTACGACGCAGTTAGATCTGATGAAGTGCGGCGTGGAGCGCCCCGCTGCCCTGGTAGATATCACCCACCTGCCCGGCCTGAACGATATCACCTTAACCGACAGCACGCTGACGCTGAGCACGCTGGTAAAAATGAGCCAGGCGGCCGACAGCAAAACGGTAAAAACCTTTGCTCCGGCGCTGGCGGAAAGCCTGTCGCTGGCCGCTTCGGCGCAGTTACGCAATATGGCTTCGCTGGGCGGCAATATCCTGCAGCGTACCCGCTGTAGCTATTTCCGCGATCCGCTGGCCTATTCCGCCTGCAATAAACGCCAGCCCGGCTCTGGCTGCGCCGCGCTGGATGGTCTGAATCATAACCACGCGGTTCTGGGCACCAGCGACAGCTGTATTGCGCTTTACCCCGGCGATTTTGCCGTGGCGCTGACCGCTTTTGATGCCGTGTTAAATCTGCAAAACGCTCGCGGCGAACAGCGTTCCGTCCCGGTAACGGATTTTTTCCGCCTGCCGGAAGATCGTCCCGATCTTGAGCACCAGCTCGCTTATGGCGAAATGATCGTGAGCCTGACGCTGCCACGCAGCGCGGCTTTAGCTCGCTCGCACTATCTTAAGGTCCGCGATCGCAGCTCCTACGAGTTTGCCGCCGCCAGCGCCGCCGTTGGCCTGGAGCTGGAAGACGATAACCTGACGATCAAAGAAGCCCGCGTTGCGCTGGGTGGCGTGGCGACAAAACCCTGGCGTGCTTATCAGGTTGAACAGGCTTTACGCGGACAGCGGCTGGATGAAGCAACGTTACGTAAAGCGGCTGAAAAAGTGACCGAGGGCGCTATCGCTCGCCAGCACAACGGCCACAAAATTATTCTTGCTCCGCGCGTGGTCGCCAGAGCGTTAATGGCCGTGGGAGGCCTGGCATGAGCATAACAGAAGCGCAGACTGCAACTCGAAAACAGGCGCTGGGTAGCCCGTTAGATCGCGCCGATGGCCGCCTGAAAATTCAGGGACTGGCTACCTATGCGATTGAAAAATCGCTGGAGAATATGGCTTATGCGGTGGTGGTACAGTCGACCATTCCTCATGGCCGCATCCGCAGCATGAATATTGAACGGGCGCGCCAGTCGCCTGGCGTTCTTGCCGTCTATAACCACCATAGCGGCCTGATTATTCACCCGGCAAAGACCTTTGGTCAGGGCGGCGCGGCCGCTCAGGCCTTTTTGCCATTACAGGACGACAAGGTTTTGTGGAACGGTCAGCATATTGCGCTGGTGGTGGCTGAAACGCTGGAGCAGGCCACCGAAGCGGCCGCGCTGATCGAAACCGAATACGAACAGCAGGCCGCCATTGTCCATCCCGATAATCCTGACGCCAGGCCCGAAACGGTAGATGCTTTAACCATTGAATGGGGTGACGCGGTCCCGGCGCTGGCTCAGGCCGAGGTGCAGATCGGCGGCGTTTATACCACGCCCAGAGAATATAACTCGCCAATAGAACCGCACGGCTGCATCGCGCACTGGCAGGACGGCAGCCTGACGCTGTGGGAACCCAGTCAGTGGGTAGGCGGTGCGCGCCAGGTTGTTTCTGAATGGATGGCTATCGATCGCGAAAAGGTTCGGGTGATTTCGCCTTACGTTGGCGGCGGCTTCGGCTGTAAAGGCGGTATTCAGCCACACAGCGCGCTGGCCTGCGTGGCGGCACGCGAGCTTAAACGTCCGGTGAAGCTGGCGCTAACCCGCCCGCAAACCTTTACCGCGTTTGGTGGCAGACCGCGCACTCACCAGCAGCTGGCGCTGGGTGCCAGCCGGGATGGTACGCTGCAATCCATTGTGCATGACAGCTGGAACGAAACCGCACTAAACGATGTGCATAAAGAGCCTTGCAACGCCGTTACGCCGCTAATGTACGCGTCGCCAAACTTTCTTTCGCACCACAAGCTGATTCATCTTAATACCGTTAACCCGAGCTGGATGCGCGCGCCGGGCGAGAATCCCAGCGCTTTTGCACTGGAAGTCGCGATGGACGAACTGGCCTGGGCGCTGAAAATGGATCCGCTGGCGCTGCGATTAAAAAACTACGCGGAGCAGGATCCGCAGGCCAAAATTCCCTGGAGCTCTCGCCAGCTGCGCGAGGCTTACCAGCAGGGTGCCGACGCGTTTGGCTGGAGCAAGCGTCCTCTGGAACCGCGCAGCCTGCGCGAAGGACGCCAGCTGATTGGCTGGGGAATGGCCTCCGGCACCTATCCCGTGCGCCGCACGCCTGGCGAAGCGCAGATAGTATTGTATGCCGACGGGCGTCTTGAAGTGCAAAGCAGCGGCGTGGATATCGGTACCGGCACCTATACCATTCTGGCGCAAACGGCGGCGGATGTGCTGCTGGTCGCGCCGGAAAGTATTACCGTTTTGCTTGGCGATACGCTGCTGCCGCGAGCGCCCGTCGCGGGCGGTTCCCAGCTGGCCAACCTGCTGACCGGTGCGGTACATAAAACGGCGCTGGCGCTGAGGGATATGCTGATTACGCTGGCCGTCAGCACCGAGAAATCGCCGTTATGGCAGCAATCTCCGGCAGCGGTAGCGCTGGCGGACGGTTTTCTCTGGCTAAGCGACAAACCCAATCTGCGCGTCAGCTTTAGCGAGCTGTTAAGGCTGAGCGGTAACGATAAACTGATCGCCCATCAGGACACCTTTGCAACAACGGCCAGCGAGGACGATCGCAACAAAGCTGACAGCACCTCTTCGATGATGGTGCCGCCGACGGAAGGTGGCGTTTCTGCCCACAGCTGGAGCGCCATTTTTGTCGAGGTTGCAGTTGATGAAGATTTTGGTACGGTGCGGGTAAAAAGGATGGTGGGCGCATTTGACTCGGGCCGTATTTACAATCCAAAACTGACGGAAAGCCAGTGGATTGGCGGCATGGTAATGGGTATTGGCCAGGCGCTGCTGGAAGAAGGCGCCATTGACGACAGGGACGGTCGCATCACCAACGCTAACCTGGCCGATTATCTGGTGGCGGTTAATGCAGACATTCCTGAGCTGACTACTATCGACGTCGGCAAGCCCGATTATCTGGCAACCGTGCTGGGCGGCAAAGCAGTGGGCGAACTAGGCATTGTCGGCGTGGCGGCGGCCATTTCCAACGCGGTATGGCACGCCACTGGCAAACGTATTCGCGACTTACCGATTACCCAGGACAAACTGCTGTAAGCAGCTGCGGGCTGGTCTGCGGCCCGCGGTTCTTATGCATCACAATATCTGCCATCACCGCCAGCGCTATTTCGGCTGGCGTTTTACTGCCAATCGCCAGGCCTATCGGCGCATGCACCCTGTTCAACTGTTCTTCAGTAAATTCTGCAATCGTTCTCAGACGCTCGCGCCGCTTATCGCTGCTGCGATGTGACCCGATAACGCCGATATAAAAAGCGTCGGTATGAATAGCTTCCATCAGCGTCAGATCGTCAATACGCGGGTCGTGCGTCAGCGAAACTACCGCGCAGTGACGTCGACAGCCGTGAGTTTCGATAAATTTTGCCGGAAACTGCTCGATAAGCTGGACAGCCGCATTAAGGCTGCTGGCGTAATCGCGCAGCACTTCGGGTCGGTTTTCACAGACGGTAACTTCAAAACCGAGCGCCACCGCAAATTCGCTACAGCAGAGTGCGACAGCGGAGAGTCCGGCAATCAGCACGCCAGGCGCAGCGGCAAACGTCAGCGTCAGCTGGTCGCCATCACGCATAACGGTCGCGACGGAATCCTCGCTGACAGCCAGCATGCGGCAGCGATTGGGCAACGTTAGCCCTTTACTTAAAGCACTGCCGTCTGCAAGCGCGGCGGCATGGCGCTGAAGATAAGCCAGGCTTTGAGTGTCCGACGGCAGATATTCAATCAACACCTCGAGCGAACCACCGCAGGGCAGCGGCCGATCTGGCGCTAAGCCCCCATCACCGTAACGGATAACCTGGCTGGCCTGACGATATTGCCCGGCCTGAAGGCGAGCCAAAAAATCTTCTTCCACACAGCCGCCGGATAGCGAGCCGCATACGTTGCCGTGCTGATTAGCCACCAGCAGCGAACCCACTGCCCTGGGGGCAGAACCCCAGGTTTTAATGACGGTGCAGAGCCAGACGGGCTGCTGTTCAATCCAGCCGAGCGCCTGGCTGATGACGCGACGATTTAGCGACTGCATGTTTTTCTCCCGCTGGCAGCTGTGAAGGCAGATCGATATCCCGCAGGACCGCTTCGTCCTCCAGCTCAATCGTATATAAAGGAAAATGCAGCGCCAGGCCGCGCGCGCCCTGTTCATCCGTCAGCGTGCTGAGCGCCTTAAAGGTCTGGCGGCCAAAGCCGACCGGATGCCCCTGGCGAGCCTGCCAGACGGGGCGGACAATACCGTCCTCTACCACTTTATCTGCAACCAGCCGCAGCGTTGCGCCGGTGATAAACGGCATATCCGCAAGGTGGATCAGCCAGCCGTCCCAGGCGGCCATCTGCCGAACGCCCGCAGCGATTGACTCCCCCATGCGCGTGTTTTCCACCAGCACTGTGGTTACGTGGTGCTGCTGGCAAAGCTGGCGAATGGCCTGTTGTTCAGGTCTGGTCACCACGCATATCGGCAGACCACTCTGTAGCGCGGCGAAAAAGCTATGGGCGAATACCGACCTTTGCCGTCCTTCAGTATCCGTAAATTCCGCCTGCAGCTTGTCGGTTGCGCCACCCGCAGCCTTGAAACGCTGCCCTACACCGGCAGCGATAATTAATACGCCTACCGTTTTTTCCCTGGGCTCTGTCTTGTCCATATTGTTTACCTTAGTGACTTTCAGGTTATCAGCGTAGCGCAAAATGATGAAGGTTGTAAGAATTCCTCCCGCATCTGAGCACGTACGCGCGATTTCAGCTAACATGCTGTTAAGAAAACAATAACCGCCCGAGGAGAGACCATGACGCAGCCTTCTGCCCCCCAAGGATTATCTGTCAGCGAGGCGCTGGACAAGCTGGACTCATTGTATGAGGCGGCAGTCAGCGCACTGCGACAGGCCATCACTACCTATGTTAACGAAGGTACGCTGCCGGACGCCGCCAGCCGCGCCGACGGCCTGTTTGTTTATCCTGAGCTGCGCGTTAGCTGGCAAGGCGATGCGGCACAACACAAGCTGTCACGCGCCTTTGGCCGCTTTACCCGGCCCGGCAGCTACGCAACGACCATTACTCGTCCCGCGCTGTTTCGTCATTATCTTACCGAGCAGCTCACGATGCTGTGCAACGAATACCCCGTTACGCTGGAAGTGCGGCCTTCACAGCAGGAGATCCCGTTTCCCTATGTGATTGACGGCACCAGCCTGGGGCTGGATCGCAGCATGAGCGCTGGTCTGGCGCAGCATTTTCCCACTACCGAGCTGGCGCAAATCGGCGATGAAAACGCCGACGGACTTTATCAGCCTGGCGAAAAGTTTCCGCTGTCGCATTTTGATGCGCTGCGCACCGATTTTTCACTGGCCCGCCTGCGTCACTACACCGGCACGCCGGTGGAACATTTCCAGTCGTGGGTACTGTTTACCAACTATACCCGCTACGTGGATGAGTTCGTGCGCTGGAGCTGCGAGCAGATTGCCGATCCTGATTCGCCTTACGAAGCCCTTTCCTGCGCGGGGAGCATTTATATTACCGCCGACACGCCCGATCCTCAGGAAACCATTTCTGGCCTGGCGTGGAAAAATCACCAGATGCCGGCCTGGCATTTAATCGCGAAAGAAGGCCAGGGCATTACGCTGGTCAATATCGGCGTTGGCCCCTCCAATGCAAAAACCATCTGCGATCATCTCGCCGTACTGCGTCCGCACGCCTGGCTGATGATTGGCCACTGCGGCGGCCTGCGCGAAAGCCAGACCATCGGCGATTATGTACTGGCGCATGCCTATCTGCGTGACGATCACGTGCTGGATGCGGTATTGCCGCCGGATATTCCGGTGCCAAGCATTGCCGAGGTACAGCGCGCGCTGTTCGACGCGACCAAACAGGTCAGCGGTATGCCGGGCGAAGAGGTAAAACAGCGGTTGCGTACCGGCACGGTGGTTACCACGGACGATCGTAACTGGGAGCTGCGCTACTCTGCTTCCGCGCTACGTTTTAACCTTAGCCGCGCCGTGGCTGTCGATATGGAAAGCGCCACCATCGCCGCGCAGGGCTATCGTTTCCGCGTACCTTACGGCACGCTGTTATGCGTTTCCGACAAGCCGATTCATGGCGAGATTAAATTACCCGGACAGGCGAACCGTTTTTACGAAGGCGCTATCTCTGAGCATTTGCAGATTGGTATTTGCGCCATCGACCTGCTGCGCGCAGAAGGCGACAAGCTGCATTCACGTAAATTAAGAACTTTTAACGAGCCGCCTTTCCGTTAAGGTGGCAGGCGGTAGCAAGGCGGCCGACTGTTGCCTTGCTACCGCTATTTTCTACGCCTGAGTAACTTTTACGATGACTTCGCCGGAATCCAGCGTTTTTCGGTCGCTTCAGCATCGTAATGCAAAGGAGAAGGCAGCGTAATCAGCTCAATCAGCGCACCAAAAGGCGCGCGACAGAACCAGGTTTGGTTGCCCTTACCCTCTTCCTGCGAAAACGCATCATTTGGGCCATCATACATTTCTGCGCCATGCTTTTTCATTCTCTCACCTGCTGCATGAATATCATCCACGTACATGGAGAAATGATTAACGCCCGCATGACTGATATCCTGGCGGCCATTTGCCGTTTCCGGGCTGGTTTGAAACAGCTCTACGTTGCAGCCGTTGGCTAACCGCAGCATTGCCACGCCCGTCACCTTCATCTCTGGCGGAAAGCCGTTAACCGAATGGATATCTTTGCCCTCCATGGTTGCATCAGGATCTTCTGGTGGCACCAGACGGTACAGCACGCTGGCATCCAGCGCGTTAATAAAAAACTTTTCTGCCTCTGCAAGATTAGAAACCGTAATGCCAATATGCTCAATACCTCTGATACTCATCATTTTTTCCCTTTTGATTAACCTTCCTTAAGCCTGGCAGAAAAGTGATGTTTGTCACATTTAACCAGCAATATCCTGATGGAAAAACCTTAAAGGTTACAGTATTGCTACCCTTTTCCTCCCCATCATTAGATACCCACCCAGCGGCGTTCCAGAGCCGAAATGGCTATTGCCTCCAGCACTTTTGATACCTGTAGCCCTTCGGCAAAATCTGGCCACATGCGGTCGTTGGCAGCAATACCGTTAATAAGATCGCGTACCTCCACCGTTTTTTGATCGTTAAAGCCGATGCCGTGTCCGGCAGAAATACAAAAGGCCGCATAGTCAGGATGCGCCGGGCCGGTAAGAATTGTTTTAAACCCTTGCCGTCCGACTGTATCGCCGTGTTGATAAAGCGCCAGCTCCGCCATTCTTTCCTGCGTATAGCGGAGCGCGCCTTTAGTTCCGGTGACCACGTAGGTTAGTCCCATCTTGCTGCCGCAGGCGATGCGTGAAGTTTCAATGACGCCCTGTGCGCCGCTGGTAAAGCGCAATAGCGCGCTGGCTCGATCTTCGTTTTCAACCTCGCGTAGTAAAGCCGGATTTTTGGCATCCGGGCGCCGCTTAATCACCGTCTGCATATCACCGGAGACTTCGCTAATATCCCCCACCAGGTAATGCGCCATATTGACAATATGCGCACCTAAATCTCCTAAGGCGCCCAGGCCAGCCAGCGCTTTTTGACAGTGCCAGTCCAGCGGCGTCAGCGGATCGGCCAGATAGTCCTCATTATGCGTGCCATAAAAGTGCACCACTTCACCGATCTCACCGCTGGCGATAATTTCCTTTGCCAGCTGGCTGGTCGGGTTTTTCATATAGTTAAAGCCCACCAGCGTTTTCACCCCGGCCTGCTGCGCCGCATGCGTCATCTCTTCTGCATCAGCAACGTTGAGCGCCAGCGGTTTCTCGGAATAAACGTGCTTACCGTGGCGGATTGCTTCCAGCGCCATTTCCTTATGCAAAAAATTAGGAGCGCAAATATCAACCACATCGATAGCAGGATCGGCCACCAGTTCGCGCCAGTTGCCTGTCGAACGCAAAAAACCCAGCGCCGCAGCCTGCGCTTTTGCCGTTTCCGAATTTATTTCCGCCACCATTTCGCGCACTATTTCGCCCTTTAAAGCAAATACGGTAGGGGCTTGCGCGTAGGCAATAGCATGGCAGCGTCCGATATAACCTGTACCAATCAAGCCGATTCTGATCTTTTTCATAGAGATTCCTTGCAGGTGAATGAGGCATCTGATTGGAATTTATATTTCGAAATCAGCATAAACAATATCAAAATGAAACAAACGTGATCGTTCTGACGAAAGTTGCTGTACGGCAAAAAGCCATACATCAGCGAATTGCGAGATGTTACGCAAAGCGGGGCTGGTGTAACTGTCAGTACTCGCCTCGGCCCCGATATCAGCATCCGTTTATTTCGCTAAAAACGGAACAGCATGCTGCTTTATTCAGCAGTCGATGCAAAAACACCAAACAGGCTTTGACTTCCCCATGCACTCTCGATACTATGCGCCCCGTTCAAACGATTCCTCTGTAGTTCAGTCGGTAGAACGGCGGACTGTTAATCCGTATGTCACTGGTTCGAGTCCAGTCAGAGGAGCCAAATTTAGAGAAGCCCGCTTCAGGAAACTGAAGCGGGCTTTTTGCTGTTGGCCTACCCGACAATAGCGTGTCGTGCGTGAGAGAAATTATTGCGCCCGGTCAGAATATTAAAATATCAGATAAGAACGGCCTCCCGCCTGGCCGGCAGTTCTTCAGACGAATAGTGAGCACGCTTTTGCGGTGCAAAAGATTATTGCTATTCAGATAAACAAAACGACTATGCTCGCTATTGGAAATAGTTTTCTGGATTGCCAGCAGCGGAAGTGCTGTCGTTTCGTCATGCTCTGAGCGAAGGCGTAGTACCGAATCTGCACAGAAAATTCAGTGACCTTCCATCGTTTATCTGGTTCCTGATATTGTGTGACGTTTCGTCATTCTGTCTTTCAATCAAGTGTTCCCTCAGTGCTTGCTGGCGGTATGATATAGCTATCAACGATAAATTTTTACGATATACTGCGCTAAATGGACAGTCTGGCATTTCAATAAGGATGGATCTAAGTAAGGGAGTACTATCTATGAGCAACGCTCAGTTTCCAGCGATGATTTTCGCGACGCAGAAGCGCTTTAACGATTTTTCCACCGATGATATGCGTTATGGCGATATATCAGAGGACAGGTTAAAAAGTGAGTTTGGACTGGTCAACATATCAAATATGGTTGATCCCTATGCCTTAACCCGATTAACAACGTTTGATAATCCACAATCAAGGTTCGCCGGGGCGTATGGCAGCATTAGCCGTGGCGGCAAGCTAAGCGTGCAGCAATGTGCCCAACTCTTGTTTGAGGAAATGCAGGTAACTTCTCTACCCTATTCCTTCATCGGCCCGCACAGGCATTTAATCAATCGGATGCTGAGGCATTTTCAGTTTTCACGAGGTTCAGCCTTTCACGATCCCCAGTTGAATACGGCTTATCGTGAGAAGTTGTATTCAAACTATGCTACGTGACAGACAAAAACAGTTTTGCATGAGAATATTGGTCTTTTTATTGACTATAATAACAAAGGCTTTCCTCACAATAACTTAAAAGATCTTCCAAGCGCCATTCAAGATTCTATCCTGCCAAGATTTGATTCCTTACTGCTTGATAGAATCAACGGGATGGGAATTACCGTTCATGACGTTTATGCAACAAAAATTGAAGTTCTTCGCCTTGACGTTAATGAGTATGGCTGGAAAGCAAGTATCAGGTTTACAGGCCAGGATCATTTTGGTTTAGACGTTAGCGATATACGTAAGCAGAAGTTTAATCAGTTCCAGTTTTTCAAAATATGGTTTATTCTTCAAAGGTTTAACAGATTTGGTTTTCGGCCATTCCTGACCAATATGGAAGCTACAATTAATTTAGAAGGAAAAAGATAATGCGTAGATTTGTGATTTCAACACTTGTGTTACTGCTATGCTTCTTTAGCTATTTGGTTATCAAAAAGAAAGATGTCTCTGTTATTAATGCCCATTATGACGGCAGTACTGCACAGATTATTGTTGATAGATTGCCCTTTCTGGAATCTGATAAAATTGCATGGTGGGTTAAAAATAAAGAAAGCATCATGGAAAAGTATAACATCCCATCAGGTAAGAATAGCCCTTTTTTAATTAGTATCTATGCTTTTGGTGACGGATATAAAGAAGAAGGAAAAGAAGACAGACGCTGTTTTTCAGACATGAAACCACCTGAAAACTGTATTGATAAGAATATTATCATGTCAATAATCCGCACACGAAGCGGCAGCATAAAATATGAATTTTAACCAGAAAGCCAATATCCAGTTTTAAATGGGTATTGGCTTCTATTCTTTACTTTCCTGCCGTCTTTTACTTTTTTCTCGCTATGCAAAAACGGACATCATTCAGGTAAGGTTTGAGATCTCACCTTGCTGTTACTTAACGTCATCCACACCAGAAACGCGCACAAAACAGTAATGACCGCCAGAACCTGAAATAAGAATGTATAAGCATCATCGTAACTTTCACGGAGTAGCGTTCGCGGAAGGTTGGGAAAAACCTTTGCTGCCTGATTAAGATTCCCTCCTCCCAGCCAGGTAGCAGCCTGCTTAATTAGATCGGGTTTATAAGCAGAAACTGCCTTTTCAAGATTCAGTTTGTTTATTTCTACTAAAAATGTTGTAACTATCGCTAAAGCAATCCCCTCACCGGCCACGCGCACCGTATTAAACAAACCGGCTGCCATGCCAGCTTTTTCCAGCGGCACAGCAGAGACGGCCAGCCCGTCCATCAGCCCCCACGGAAGCGCTGCACCTGTACCAGTGATAAGCATTGATACCATAAGCAAGCTAAGGCTGCCGCTTTGTACTGCCTGCCCAGCTATCAGTAATCCTACGGCAGACAGGATTAGCCCCGCTGCTGATACTGTCCCCGGTTTAAACCAGCGGGTGAGTACGGCAGCAAGCGAGGGAAATATCAGCATCGGACCGGTCAAAGCCATAAGATAAACGGCGCTTTGCGTCTCGTTCAACCCTTCTCCACCCATAAAATGCAGCGGAATAATAATCAGCAGGACAACGTAGCAATAGCAGGTCGCTACCGGTAATAACAACACGCCAGTAAAACATGGATAGCGCAAAAGAGAGAGGTCAAAAACAGGATGTTCTACTTTCCGACAGCGAGTCAGAAACAGTCGAATAAGCAGCATGGAGGCAATAAATAAAGCCAGCACAGGAAATGATAACCACCCACATCCTGGCATAAGCATAACTGCCAGAGTAAACAGGACAAGCGCCACGGTAAAAAGCACTATGCCCACTATATCCATTTTCTGTTGCGATTGCTTTTCTGAAGGTGGTAGAAATACCATGCCCGTTAGCATCAGGATACCTGAAAGTATTGCCATTGCAGCGTAAACCCAGCGCCAGCCGAAAGCGTCGGTAATCAGCCCAATCAGGAGAGGCCCGAAAGCTAATCCGGCGCCAAACATGGTGCCGAGCATACTGAATACCCTGGTTCGTGCATTTCTGTCATAGAGCTGGGCCAGTGCCGCACTGCCTCCAGCCAGCGTCATTGCTGCTGCGATACCCTGAATCCCCCTCAATAGCCCGATTACGCCAGTACTTTCAGAAACAACAATAAGCAGGTTGCTAAAGCAAAAGGTAATTAAGCCAGCAATAAATATACGCTTTCGGCCGGTAATATCAGCAGTAACGCCGGCTGTTAGTAGAAAACTGCCAAAAGTCAGCATAAATCCATTTGTTAGCCAGGCGAGAACTGCTGGAGAGCCACCCAGCGCATGACTGATAGCCGGAGTGGTAATCACGCCACCGGTAAAGCTTAGCGGTAACAGCATGGCCGCCAGGAAAATTGAGAGAGCGGCAATAGCTCTGGCATACCGTGAAGGAGATGCAATGGTGAAGGTCATTAGATTACCTTTGATATTCGGCGTTTTTAAGAAGTTAAAAACAATGTCTGCCCATCCTATTGCGGATATTTAATAAGATAAATAGACTGGATATACCTTCTGACGCGACAAAAAGTTTATAATCTATGGACAGTTTTACTCTGTTAACTTCTTTTGTACGGACGGCGGAAACGCTCAGCTTTGTACAGGCAGCAAGATCCCTGGGTATTTCCGCATCCGCCGTAGGTAAGAACGTTGCCAGACTTGAAAATAAGCTGGGCGTAAGACTTTTTAACCGCAGTACGCGAAACGTCAGCCTGACCGCAGAAGGGATCACGTTACTGGCACGCTGTCAGCATATTTTTGAGCAGCTGAGAGAAGCTGAAGCAGAATTAACCCGCACCGTAGAACAGCCTGCCGGAAAACTCAGAGTTTCACTGCCGGTAATAGGCTATCGCTTGCTGCTCCCTCTTCTTCCATCGTTCACTCGCCGCTATCCGGCTATCGAACTGGAACTGGACTTCAGCGATCGACTGGTAAACCTTATTGATGAAGGGTTTGATGTAGCTATACGAAGCGGAGAGATCGCCGACTCCAGGCTAACATCGAAAACGCTCGGGAATTTTAGCTTTGTCCTTTGCGCAAGTCCCGCTTATCTGAACGAATACGGCTCTCCTGACTCCCCGGAAGATCTGAAAAATCACAAATGTGTTCTCTTTCGTTTTCCTTCAACGGGGCTTGTTCAGCCATGGGAACTACAGGGGATGCGTATTACAGGCGATTTTAGCCCCGTCTCTGTACTAACGGCCAATAACATTGAAGCGGTAATCCATATCAGCACCGCAGGACTGGGGATAAGTTACGTGCCTGATTTTGTGGTGCGGGAAGCTTTTAATCAGGGAGCGTTGCAGGAAGTGTTAGCCGGTCACTGCGTAAAAACAGGCAGTTTTTCAGCGCTGTGGCCAACGAGCCGCTACCTTTCTCCACGGATACGCTGTTTTATTGATTTTATGGCTGAGAACTGGCCCTGCTGATGTCGTAACATCCCGTCATTTTATTTACCTGTTGTAAAAGATTGAGGCGAAAAGTCTGCCAGAGTCATCTTAGCGTTGCTGCGTCGGTATCAATCCTACGAAACATTGTAATTATCTGTGCTTATAAAATGCCGTTATCAATCCTACGAAACATTGTAATTATATGTGCTTATAAAGCGCCGTTATCAATCCTACGAAACATCGTAATTATTTATGCTTATAAAGCGCGTCTTACGCGTGGATGATGGCTTTCATCATTCGCCAGATTACTGGCAGACCTGAGTAATAATCAACTATCGTTAAGCATTGAATTATTGAGAACAGAGTCCAGAGGCTTCATGGAACTAACCAACTATTTAACCAGTGTTAAGGGGATTTTTTATCGGGCAATAGATCCGCTTTATCGGGATGTTGCTTTATCAGGCTCAAGGGTTCCGGGCCGCTATTCAGACAGCAATCAGCCCACGCTGTATCTTAGTTCATCACCAGAAGGCGTAGAGGCGGCATTGAAAGCCCATAACGGCGCCAGGCGCGCCAGGCTTGAAATTATCAAGGTCAACGTTATCGCTGATAAAATTTTTGATTTACGAAATTTAGCTGGGTTGCAGGCAGCCAATATTGATATCAACGATGCGCTTGCCCCATGGCAGGAAACTGTAAGTCAGGGCGGTATCCCCGAGTCATGGAGAGTCCGTAATCATCTGGAATCATATGGCATAAACGGATTAATAGACCCTTCCCGAAAAGCGCCAGGTCTTTGGCATCTGGTTCTTTTTTTCTGGAATCAGGAGAGTAAACCTTCTGTATCCCTTTATGAAGCGGCAGAAGCGGGCTTGAATTATGACGATTATCAAGATTTATCCTGACATCTGTTTCAAAGCTTCCTGATAGCTGGATGATACTGGAGCGAAAGCTAATTTTACGATTGCGTCAGCGCTGACAGATTTGAAAACGATGCAATAACACCATGACGAATAACTGCGGATCATGAAATCTATAGTATGATTGTACGATTGTTTGTATACCTTTTAATAAGGTTATTTTTCTATGATGAAGCATCATCCAAACCGTGAACAGCTACGGCTGGACAGTGTTCTGGCCGCTCTTGGGCATCCTGTCCGAATGAGCGTGGTGAAAGTATTGGCAGACGGAAAGGAACATACCTGTGGCTCACTGCTGAAAGGTATTTCCAAATCTACGCTTACCCATCACTGGCGCACTCTCCGTGACGGCGGCATTATCTGGCAGATCCCTTCAGGAAGAGAAAACCTTCTTAGCCTGAGGCGCGAAGATCTGGATTCGCGATTCCCTGGACTTCTTGATTCGTTTCTTAAGGCTGCTACGCAGGATGAGCAGACCAGTTCGATAATTGCCACCTATTGTGCCGAGTAAAGTAAGCAGGTAAGCGCCGTCAGGCGCTTATTTAACTCTGGATCTCTACTCAGTCAGCTGGCGTTAACGTCTTGTTGTCCAGCGCAGATGGGGTATTTGAAGGAAGAAAACAGGCTATCAAAAACGCCATAAACATGCCCGCCGCCGCTAACATAAATGCGTATTTTGCCATGGTGGCCAGAAAGAAAGCGTCATGAACTTCGCCGCTATGCCGGGAAAGTGAAGTCGCCACGGCAATCAAAATCGCCAGCCCGATGGCGTTGCCTACATTTAGCGTTGTCGATGCCATGCCGGATGCAATCCCCTGCTCATCATGCCGTACACCCGTTGCTGCTGAGATCCACATGGTCGTCCAGACAATCCCCTGTCCAATACCTGAAACGATCAATCCCGGCAGCAGCATCAGGTATGTTCCGGTGACCGTTGCTCCATACATCATCATCAAGGTTCCGGCGATACCCATCAGGCATCCTGCCATCATAGCGCTACGCGTTCCGAAGCTTCCGGTCAGCCTGGCACCTGCTTGCGTACCGGCAAAAATAAATACGGATGGCACGATAAAAGCGAGCCCCGTTTTTAAAGCTGAATATTTCAACACGTCCTGGAACAGGATAGTTTCAAAATAAGGCAGCGCGCCAAACGTGCCCATATAAATAAAAGTGATAACTACACCTGACAGAAGATAACGATTCTTTAATAGCGTCAGCGGCATCAGAGGTGTCCGGCTTTTAAGCTCAATGACGACAAAAAGGATAAGGCTGAGCACGGATAAGGTAAACGGAACCGTCACCGATCGCCACCCCTCTTCAGGCCCTTGTACCAGAGAAAAAACCAGTAAAGTTGAAGCGGCCGTCACCGTCAATGCTCCCGGCATATCGAAACCTTGTCTGACCGCTCTTTTCTTATCAGCGGGCAGAAGAGCAACGGCAAGAATAATTGCTATACCAGCCAGCAGGACGTTGATATAGAAAACGGATGCCCAACCGGCATATTCCGTCAGTATTCCTCCAGAAAGCGAACCCAGCGTCAGCCCGCTGGCACCTGCGCCTCCCCAGATAGCTAAGGCACGGTTTCTTTCTGTGCCCTCTGTGAATAACCGGTTCAGTAAAGAAAGCGTAGCCGGAAAAAGGAACGCGCCGCCTGTGCCCTGAACCGCGCGAGCGACGATTATCATCTTCGGTGTCCATGCAATCGCCCCCATTAAAGATGAAGCGGCATAAAGAAACAGGGCAAAAATGAACATTCTCTTTTGGCCAATCTGGTCAGCAGCCCGGCCTCCCAGCAATAGAAAACCCCCGCAAAAAACCGTGTAGGCGCTAACTACCCATTGAAGCGACTGTCCGGAAAAATGGAGGCCTTTTCCTATTTCTGGTAACGCAACAAAAACGATATTGATATCAAGTGAAATGATAAGTTGAGCAAAGGCCAGAAGCGCCAGACATCCACGTCGGACTGATTGGGATCGGTTTGCGTTGAACATAAGTAACCCTCAGTTAAATAGTACGCATACATACGTACAATCAAACAGTAGAACATTCGCCCTCTGCCGACAAATATTACTTTGCGTAATCACACAGGGTAAAAAAAGCATGCTTATATTAATCAAAGATTATAATTACCCAATGGTTTATTTGCTGGCGTAATAAATTTTACTGCCGAATATAACTCTTCTTTTTGCTTGCTGAATGCGTATACCAGCAGGATAGTCATCCTGTAAGCCTGACATAGCCTTCTCCAAAATTCTTTAGCCACATATACTTTTCACTGGCCCTGAACGATGGCCGTTTCGGGAGCCTTGACAGAGGGTAGTTAGATGATTAGCTTACCGACGAGGGCCGCACTGTTCGGTACAATCGAATTTAAAAAGCCCGTTTAAGGAAATTTAAACGGGCTTCTTGCCGTCTATGCATTAGTTTTACCGATAACAGCCAGGCGGAATAACACCTGGAACAATGTTTTTGAATTTCAGCTTATTAAAACTCATTGTTTAAATTCGGCAGAAGTAACGGGGCAATCCTCGTGCCTCCGCTTTTATTGGTTTCACGCAGCTGTCATAAAGCCGCTAAGCAGGAAAATATGAAGGCACACTCTCTTAACAAGCCACCGCAAATAGCCTTGCTCAGCGCTGGCGGCGCGCTTTGTCTTGCGCTGCTTTATCTGTTTGCCCGTCATTGGGGCGACGTTGTGCAGTATTGCCTGGCGCTGCAAATCACCCTGCACCGCTATCTGGTGCTCTACATGCTGCAACAGCGCGATCACCAGATAAGCGGCGGACTGATGCTGATCTTTGGCAGCTTCGTTTATGGCTTTTTGCATTCTGTCGGACCAGGACACGGTAAATTTGTTATCACGACCTATCTGGCTACCCATCGCCAGCACCTTAAAATAAGCAGAGCGATCACCTTACTGGGCAGCCTGATGCAGGGCGTTGTCGCCATCGTTTTTATCGTGGTGCTGGCAATACTGTTTAATCTGTCAACGGGCGATCTCAGCCGCAGCCGTTACTGGATAGAGAAAGCCAGCGCTTTGCTCATCGCGGTTTTCGGTCTGGCCTTACTTTTTCGCGCGGCAGGCATTAACCCGCTATCGCTACTGCGCCGACGTGCGCATTCGGATCATCATGCGGAGTGCGGATGTGGCCATAAGCATCAACCGACGGCCGACGAGCTAACCGGCGGCTGGCGCAACGCGCTCTGGGTGATTGCCACTATTGGTATCAGACCCTGTAGCGGAGCGCTGATGATTTTGCTGTTTGCCAACGCAATCGGCATGTTTAGCTGGGGCGTGGCTGCGGTACTGGTCATGTCGTTGGGAACCGCGCTATCGATTACGATTCTGGCAACCGTTGTTCATCACGCCAGAGAATGGGTACTGACTGCCAATGCAGAATGGGCAACGCGGTATGCGACCGCGCTGACAAAACTGACGATGACGCTGGGCGGGCTTATCCTGATCCTGTTTGCGCTGGTGTTATTTACCACCGTCATCCCGGTCAGCGCTAACGGCGACTTTATCGCCGCCGGATGTTGAGGAACACAAAAAAGCTGGCTTCAGTGCCAGCTTTTATTTTCAGCTAAGATAATGAAAGAAGTCGTTCCTGTCCCGCATAGTTAAAATAACGCCACGAACTTATAAAGTCCTTGGCGATTTTACTCTGTAGCGAACTTACTCTGTTTCCCACGCTTTTTCTGGCAGTTCTGCCACGATAGCCGCAGCCCCGGCGGCCTGTTCTACGCCGTTAATAAACAGGCGACGCCGTTCCCCTTTGGGCAGCAGAACCGCCAGCTGTTGCCAGGCCGGTTTAAAATGCCCTTTACGAGAGAGTGTCAATCGTATCGCGTCGGCGTCGCACTGCATCTCCCAGTCAACCAGCAGCGCATTGCCCTCTTTGTAGCCCCAGGATTCTCCATCATCTTCAAAGAGCGACCCGCTGGACGTTCCGGCACCCTGTAGCGGAAACAGTCGCAGCTCGCGGTAATTATCGGCGCTGACGTCAACGTGTTGCAGACGCTGGCTTATCGGCAGTCCGGCTCCGGCACGGACCAGCAGCGGCAGCCTTTCCAGCGGCGCGGGCAGTGAGATCCACTGTCCGCCGCCGTACCACTGACCGCTATAAAAATCATACCAGCCGCTCTGGTTATCCGGCAGCCACAGGCGACGCTCGCGCTGTCCCGGCTCTACCACACTTGCTACCAGCAGATCGCGACCCAGCATAAACTCGTCGCATTCATTAAAGGTCTGGGCATCGTGCTCATGGTCAAGAAAGGTCGGGCGCAGCATTGGCTCATCGTCACGATAAGCCTGCCAGAGCAGCGTATAAAGGTAGGGCAGCAAACGATAGCGTAACGCAATAGCCTCGCGTACGGCAGGCGTCACGGCGGGATACATCCAGGGTTCGTTAACGGTGCCGTCATCGTTCCAGGAATGGATAGTAAAACGAGGATGCATAACGCCGTTTTGTACCCAGCGCGCAAAGAGCTCCGCGTCCGGCCTGTCGCCGGAAAAACCGCCAACGTCGTGCCCCACGTTGTACAGGCCGGAAAGGCTCATGCCTAATCCCATACGAATGTTGTAGCGCAGCGAGTGCCAGCTGGTACGGTTATCGCCGCTCCACGTCTGCACATAGCGTTGCATCCCGGCACAGCCAGAACGGGAGATTAAAAAAGGTCGTTTTTCCGGCGCGAAACGCTGCTGCGCTTCCATTGAGGCGCGCATCATCAACAGCGGCATTACCGGGCGAATATTTTTAATCGCCAGCGGCTTGCCGAAGCCGTGGCAGCGCGCTTCACCGTCCCAGACCTCATACTCGTTATTGTCGTTCCAGCTGGCATCAATTCCTTTTGCCAGCAGCTGGCTGGTGAGGTTTTCCTGCCACCAGGCTATCGCGCCAGGATGGGTAAAATCCAGATGGGAACCTTCATCATCCCAGAACACAGAACGTTCCGGCGCGTCGCTTTCTGAATCCTGAATAAACAGCCCCTGTTCGGCCACCTCCTGATAACGAGGATGATCCTGCAACAGGCAGGGCTTGATATTTGCCGCCAGCCGCAGACCGGCCTCGTGGAAAGCCTGGCTCATCGCTTCCGGCTGCGGCACCTTTTCACTGTTCCAGTGAAATACGTAGCGCTTGTCGTTAATCGAGGTATAGCCGGAGGAGAGCTGGAAAGAGTCACAGGGGATCGCGTGCTGCTGGCACAGGCTGATAAAATTCAGCAGCTGCGCCTGGGCGTCTGGCGCGTCCGTATAATGCATGGTAGAGCCGCTGTAGCCCAGGCTCCATTTCGGTCCAAAGAAGGTTTTCCCGGTCAGTCGGACAAAAGCTTTGGTCACGTCAACAATGCGCGCAGCGGCAAAAAAGTAGTAGTCGATATCACCGCTTTCCGCCTGCCAGCGGCGATAAGGCTGATGATAGTTATCCAGCTCGTTACCCAAATCAAACCAGCTGCTGCTCAGGTTGTCGTAAAAAACGCCGAAGCTGGCTTCGCCCCGGTGGGTCAGCGTAAACGGAATGTGCTTATAAAGCGGATCGGTTGACTCGGCGTTATAGCCCATCGCGTCCAGGTTACGCATTTCATAACGCTTGCCGTTGCGCTGCAAATCACCGGCTTTTTCGCCCAGGCCATAGTAGCGTTCGTCACTCATCCGGCGCTGATAGTGGGCAACGCCATCGCCGTGTGCGTTGACCAGATAGGCACCGCTGGGACGATCGCTGGCCAGCAACGTCCATTCACCGTCATCGTTACGATAGTGCCATTCCAGCCACAGCGGCTGATGCACCGTGACCCTGAGCCGCGCCGTGGCGATAACCAGCCGGTCATCCTGTTCACTAAGCGAGTAGCCAGGCAGGGAAAAACCGGCCAGGCTCGCGCGCGGACGCCCCTCCCACGGCACATCCTCTTTCGGCGCGATGCTCCAGGTACGGTCCAGCGCCAGCTCGCCGTGACGTTTAAGCGTCACCCGTATTAACTGCTGTTCCAGCACGGCCAGAGTGAGCAAATGGCGGTTATCCACCAGCAGTTCAATACTATTGTTGTCCGAGGCGTTTAAGGTCCAGTGCTTAAGCGTTTTCATCGTTATCTTCTCTTCAGGCGCGCGTGGCGCGGCGTTCAGCAATAAAAGCAATCAGAAACAGTGCGCCGATCAGGTCGAAAAAGCCCATCGCGATAAACAACGGATTGAAGCCAATTTTGTCCGCCGTGATGCCGATAAGCAGGGAAAAAAGAAAGCTGGATATCCACGCGAAGGAGCCGCGCATGCCGTTGACGGTCGCCATTTCTCCTTTATCGAATTTCTCTACCACCAGCGCACTCAGCATGCAGGAGATAATCTGGTGCCCAAAGCCGCCAACGGAGATTAAGGCAATGGCGACATAAGGGTCTTTGGTCACGGCAACCAGCGCCAGCGACAGCATTAAAAATGCGCCGGTGATCGAACTGGCCACGACGCTGTTTACCTGGGTACAGCCAAACAGCCGGGTATAAAGACGTGTCAGATAGCCGCTGGCAACGCTGCCCAGATCGGCGGCCAGAAACGGTAGCCAGGCGAACATGGCAATCTGTTTTAAATCCATCCCCAGCTCGTTGGCCAGATAAAGCGGTACCCAGAAGCTTAAAACGCCCCAGGCTGGCTCAGCCATAAAAGCGGGGATCGCAATACCGTAGAAGCGTTTGTTTTTTGCCACCGATTTGAGCGCGCGGAAGAAGCTCTGCTTGACGGCTGGCGGCTCATTATCCTGCTGGATCAGCGCCAGCTCCTGCGCGCCCAGGTTGGGATGCGTCGCCGGATTGTGATAGAAAAGCGCCCAGAGGCCGACCCAGGACATCGCCAGAAAACCGGTAAACAGGAAAGCGCCCTGCCAGCCAAACGAGGCGTGGGCAAAATAGATAATGGGCGGAGCCAGCATCGCGCCGATGGAAAAGCCTACCCCGGCCCAGCCTGCCGCTATCGGCCGCTCTTTTTTAGGAAACCATTCGCCCAGCACTTTGGCATTAGCTGGCGTTGCCGCCGCCTCCGCGCCGCCCATAATAAAACGCAGAATGGCTAACTGTAGCCAGCTTCCCGCGCCCGCATGCAGCAGGCAGGTTAGCGCCCAGATCGTCGCGCAGATCATAAAGCCGATCTTCAGGCCGATGACGTCAATCAGCCAGCCGCAAATCGGCTGGAACAGGGTATAGGCAAGCTGAAAAGCGCCCACTATCCAGGAGTAGTGTTCCGTGGTGATCCCCAGGCTGGTTTTCAGCTCGGGCGCCAGAATCGCCAGCGAGTTACGGGTGATATAGTTAACCGTAACGCCGGTTAAAAACAGGATCAGTACCCACCATCGCAGGTTAAGGAAAATACGTTTACTGCCTGTGGCGCTTATTTGTCTTTCTAAACTGCGGTTCATCTGTGTCTCCATGTTCACGAGCGTGCCCCGCCTGGCGTCCGGCATGTCGGTCAGATTAAATTGGTCAACCAATTTAAAGCCAGGGCTATCGTCATTATTTATCGTTTCACCATCGAAAAAGACAGGACAAGGATGCGCCCACAGTCCGTAAGGATAAGCTGTCGCAGGGGCTTACATCAGCGAAACAGCACTGGCATCACGAGCAGGAGTGAAACACAGTTCCGTTTTCGGGTCGCCAGCATCGTTTTACATTTGTGACGTGGTTAACCAAATTACGTGTTCTGGTTGACTTATTTCCGGCGGTGTCCGATTCTGCCTCTACTGGCGACGAGCGCTGGCAATTAGCCGCCGCTTCGCTCTCTCTGGAGGTTAAAAAATGGAACAAACCTGGCGCTGGTATGGCCCCAACGACCCCGTTTCTCTTGCCGATGCAAGGCAGGCTGGCGCAACCGGCATTGTCACGGCGCTGCATTCGATCCCTAATGGCGAAGTCTGGTCGCAGGAAGCCATCCGCGAACGCAAGGCGATAATTGAAGCCGCTGGCCTGGTGTGGTCGGTGGTGGAAAGCGTGCCGATTCACGAAGAGATTAAAACCCGCAGCGGGCAGTGTGAGTTATGGATCGAAAACTATCAGCAGACGCTGCGTAACCTGGCGGCGTGCGGTATCAAAACCGTTTGCTACAACTTTATGCCGATCCTTGACTGGACGCGCACCGATCTGGCGTGGGAACTGCCGGATGGTGCAAAGGCGCTCCGCTTCGATCAGATTGCTTTTGCCGTGTTTGAGCTGCATCTTTTACGGCGTCCCGGCGCAGAAGCCGACTATACGGACGAAGAGATCGCCCAGGCCCAACAGCGCTTTACCCATATGAGCGAAGCAGAAAAAACGCGGCTGATTAACAACATTATTGCTGGCCTGCCGGGCGCTGAAGAAGGCTATACCCTTGACCAGCTGCGCGAACAGCTACGCCGTTATGCCGATATCGACAAAGCCAGACTGCGCGAAAACTTCAGCCATTTCCTGCACGGCATTATTCCGGTAGCGGAAGAAGTGGGCGTGCGCATGGCGGTGCATCCGGACGATCCGCCGCGCCCTATTCTGGGCCTGCCGCGCATCGTTTCTACCGCCGACGACATGCAGTGGATGATCGATACGGTCAAAAGCATGGCGAACGGCTTTACCTTCTGTACCGGTTCGCTGGGCGTCCGCGCCGACAACGATCTGGCCGCTATGGTTGAACGGTTCGGGCCACGAATCTACTTTGCCCACCTGCGCGCAACCCAACGTGAGGAAAATCCTAATAGTTTTCATGAGGCTGCGCATCTGGCGGGCGACGTCGATATGTTTGCGGTCGTCAAGGCGATTGCCAGCGAAGAGTATCGCCGTAAAGCCGCCGGACAAGAAGATCTTATCCCGATGCGGCCCGATCACGGTCATCAGATGCTGGACGATCTGCAGAAAAAGACCAACCCCGGCTATTCGGCTATTGGTCGCCTGAAGGGCCTGGCGGAAGTGCGCGGCGTTGAACTGGCCATCCATCGCGCTTTCTTTTAATCCTTAACGCAAGAGCCTTACGATGCACAAATTTATGGACGCCGATTTCTTGTTAAAAAGCGAGCCCGCCCGCCAGCTCTATCACGATTACGCGGCAGCTATGCCCATTTATGATTTTCACTGCCATTTAAATCCGCAGGAGATCGCCTGCGATCGCCGCTTTGATAATCCCGGTCAGCTCTGGCTGGATGGCGATCACTATAAGTGGCGGGCGATGCGTGCCGCGGGCGTGAGCGAAGCGTTAATCACCGGGAAAAACAGCACGGACTACGAAAAATACCTGGCGTGGGCGCATACCGTGCCCAAAACCCTGGGTAATCCGCTGTATCACTGGACGCATCTGGAGCTACGCCGTCCCTTTGGCATTACCGATACGCTGCTGGGGCCGGATACCGCTAAGGCTATCTGGGACAGCTGCCGGGAAAAGCTGGCGACGCCGGAATTTTCGGTGCGCGGCATTATGCGACAGATGAACGTGCGGATGGTTGGCACCACCGACGATCCTGTTGATTCGCTGGCCTCACATCGCCAGATTGCCGAAGACGATAGCTTTGATATCGACGTCGCGCCGAGCTGGCGGCCGGACAAAGTGTTTAAAATTGAACTCGACGGATTCACCGACTATCTGACAAAGCTGGAAGCCGCAGCGGACGTGGCTATCGACAGCTTTGACGCGCTGCGCCGCGCCCTGCTCCGTCGTCTCGACCATTTTTCCGCGCACGGCTGCCGGGCTGCCGATCACGGTATTGAAACGTTACGTTTTGCCCAGCCGGTAGATGACGCCACGCTGGATGCCATCCTGGCGAAGCGCCGACGCAACGAACCGCTGGCAGAGCTGGATATCGCGCGTTTTACCACCACGGTACTGGTCTGGCTTGGGAGTGAATACGCGCGGCGCGGCTGGGTAATGCAGTATCACCTTGGCGCGCTGCGCAACAACAATACCCGGATGTTCCGTCAGCTTGGCGCGGACTGCGGCTTCGATTCTGTTGGCGACGGCCTTATCGCCCTGCCGCTGGCTCGCCTGCTTGACTGCATGGACGTCAACAACCAGCTACCGAAAACTATTCTCTACTGCCTGAATCCCAGAGATAACGAAGTGCTGGCGACCATGAGCGGTAATTTTATGCAGGAAGGCGTGGCCGGAAAGGTTCAGTTTGGTGCCGCCTGGTGGTTTAACGACCAGAAAGACGGCATGCTGCGCCAGCTGGAGCAGACGGCGCAGATGGGTCTGCTCAGCCAGTTTGTCGGCATGTTGACCGACTCTCGCAGCTTTCTCTCCTATACTCGCCATGAATATTTTCGCCGTATTCTCTGTAATATGCTGGGCGAATGGGTCATGGAAGGCAGCGTGCCTGATGACAGGAAGCTCCTGGGAAGCATGGTGCAGGATATCTGTTTTAATAATGCGCAGCGCTATTTTGCCGCGGCATCTTAGCCTGATTCGGCCGCTCCGGAGAAAAGGCGCGGCCAGCAACAGGTCCGATACTTCGTACCGGTATGTTATAGTCCGCTTTTACATAGCGGCACCCGGCAGGTTAACCAGCATAAGAACATGATGAAATTAAACTCTTCTCAACAGCGTCCCTATCAGGAAGTTGGCGAAATGCTGCGCAAGCTGATTGCGCAAAAACCTTACGCTATCGGGGAGCGTCTGCCGCCTGAGCGCGAAATCGCCGAGAAGCTGAACGTAACCCGCACCCTGGTACGCGAAGCGCTGATCATGCTGGAGCTGGAAGGATTAATTGAGGTCAGGCGCGGCGCGGGGATCTTTGTCCTCGGCGAGCGTATGACGCCGGAGCCTGTTGCCCATGAAGCAAGCAGCTGCAACGATGCTGGCCCTTTTGAAATGCTACAGGCGCGCCAGCTGCTGGAAAGCAATATCGCCGAATTCGCCGCCATTCAGGCGACGCGTGACGATATCCGTAAAATGCGGCAGGCGCTGGAGCTGGAAGAGAGAGAGCTGGCTTCCGGCGCGGTTAATGAAACCGAAAACGGCGATATGAACTTTCACCTGGCGATAGCGCAGGCGACGCATAACAGCATGCTGGTGGAGCTGTTTAAACAGTCCTGGCAGTGGCGCGAGAACAATACCATGTGGAGCCAGCTGCATCGGCATCTGGCCAATACGCACTACCGTAAAGAGTGGCTGAGCGATCATAAAAAAATTCTGGTCGCGCTGATTAAAAAAGATGCCCGCGCGGCAAAGCTTGCCATGTGGCAGCATCTGGAAAACGTAAAGCGCCGCCTGCTGCAGTTTTCTGACGTGGACGACATCGATTTTGACGGCTATCTGTTTGACTCCTGGCCGCTGGACAAGGTCAGCGACCAGCAAAAAGAAAGCTAAGGCCTTAATTTATTTCCGCCCCGACAAGCTATAAGACCTGAACGAAGCCATGAGACGATTTCAGCCTGCCGGGCAGGCTGAATAAAGGAAAGGGTCTTAGCTCAGGTCGCTGCCGTTACCGGCAATCACTTTCTGATACCAGTAAAACGATTTTTTCCTGTAGCGGTTACCGGTGCCGGAAATGGTGTCGTCCAGATCGACATAGATAAAGCCGTAGCGCTTGCTCATCTCGCCGGTGGACATACTGACCAGGTCGATACAGCCCCACGGCGTATATCCCATCAGCTCTACGCCATCCTCAATCGCCTCTGCCATCGCTTCAATATGCTGGCGCAGATAGTTAATGCGATAGTCATCCTCGACGTTGAAATGTTCATCCGGCTTATCCACCGCGCCCAGGCCGTTTTCGACAATAAACAGCGGCTTTTGATAGCGGTCGTACAGCAGATTCAGCCCAATACGCAGGCCAACCGGATCGATTTCCCAGCCCCAGTCGCTGGCTTCAAGGAACGGATTGCGCGCGCCGCCCAGCAGATTTCCCTGGGTGTCCGCCGCGTCGGTATGCGTTTTGTTGATGGTGGTAGACATGTAATAGCTGAAGCCGATGTAGTCCACCGTGTGCTGTTTAATTAACGCCAGATCGCCCGGCTGGATATCCAGCTTCACGCCAAGCTTTTGCCAGAGGTTTTTGGCGTAGTAAGGATATTTGCCGGTAACCTGCACGTCGGCGCAGTAGTAGTTAAACGACTGCATTTCCTGGAGCGTGGCCAGCTGGTTCAGCGGGTTGCAGTCATACGCATAGGCGGTAGCGAAAATCACCATACAGCCAATCTGAATAGCGGGATTGGTCTCGTGGGCAATTTTTACCGCCAGGCTGCTGGCGACAAACTGGTTGTGCCACGCCTGAAACTTCGCCTGCGGATCCAGCGCGCCGGTTTTTACCGTCATGCTCTGGCTCATCATCGGGAAATGCGCCGCGCTGTTGATCTCGTTAAAGGTCATCCAGTATTTTACTTTCTGGCCGTAGCGCTCCAGCACCGTGCGGGCAAAGCGCTCAAAGTGGCCGATAACGTCGCGGTTTTTCCAGCCGCCAAATTCGGTGGCCAGATGCAGCGGCATCTCATAATGCGAGATAGTGATAACCGGCTCGATGCCGTGCGCGATGCAGGTGTCAATAACCTCGTCATAATGACGCAGGCCCGCTTCGTTAGGCTGTAACTCTACGCCATTGGGATAAATGCGTGTCCAGGCAATTGAGAAGCGATAGCATTTGAAACCCATCTCTTTAAATAGCGCAATATCTTCGCGGAAGCGATGATAGTGATCGATGCCTTTATGGTTGGGATAGGTATAGCGAGAGGGATCAACGGTGAAATCAAAATCGGGAGAGGATACGATAGCCAGGCGTTCTTTGCCGCCGGGAATGGCATCGACGATTGAGAGTCCTTTACCCTCCTCATCATAAGCGCCCTCAACCTGATTCGCGGCGGTCGCTCCGCCCCACATAAAGCCTTGCGGAAACCTTTCTTTCATTGCATTCATCCTTTTTAAAACGACAGGTTTTAACAGCAATTGACTGAAGCACCGGAGGATTTTAAAGCAAAAGCGGCAGCGCTAACAGGAACTAATACGGCGAGGGAACAATAGCTGACAGGAGCTGTTCACTATGCGGGATGAAAAATCCCGGAAGCCAGGCCTCCGGGAGAGGGTTACAGCGCGACGCGCATAACGTCGTCAGGTGCGGTGGCTTCCTGCTTGCGGGAAGAAGCCTGCTTGATGGTGATATAGAGGGTCTGGCCGTCCGGCGACAGCGCCAGGCTATTTGGATGCGTCGGCGCTTTAAGGGTTTTCAGCACCTTATAGGTTTTGCCGTCAATAATGCTGACCTCGCCCGCGTCGCGGTGGGTCACGTAGATTTCGTTGCGCTGCGGGTTAAACAAGACCGCCAGCGATTCTGGCACGGCGACTTTCTGCATGACCTTACCGTCGCGGGTATCTACCACCAGCAGCTCAGCCTGCTTAGAGTCGGTGATAAAAGCACGATGCGCAGCCGTATCCAGGCTGATGTTCAGGAAGAAATGCTCGCCTTCGGCCAGTTTTACCTTCGATAACAGCTTGTTGCTGGTGGTGTCGAAGGTAAACAGCTCGTTATCACCGCCCGTGGCATACAGGCGGTGCGCCTGCGCGTCCAGTGCCAGGCCGGTAGAACGCTTGCCTAAACCGGTAAAGGTATGGCGCAGCGTCAACGCGTCGCCGTCCACCGCCCAAATCTGGCTTTCTTCGCCCACGCCGCTGACGTAAACGGTATTGGTACTTTCATCTACCACCAGCTCGCGCGGCGCAAGCGGACGGAAGGTCTCGCTGCGCGGACGCTTATCCAGCACCAGACGTCCTTTAACGTCGCCGCTTTTTGCATCAATAGCCGTTATTGCGCTGTTCAGCGTATTGCCAATAAACAGCGTGTCGGTTTTGGTATTGATAGCGGTGCCGAAAGGCTTCAGGTCATTGTGAATGGCCTGGGTAATCGCCAGCGTCTGCGGGTTCAGGCGATAAACGATGCCGCCCTTGTCCAACTGGCGGCTTTGCGAGGTAGAGACATAAAGCGCCTGCTGAGACGGGCTGTAAGCCATTTCGTAAGCGCCTTTGCCTACCGGCTGGCGCAGCGGATCGGTGGTTTCACTGTGGGCTGGCAGCGCGGCAGCAAACATCGCCAGCGTCAGAAGATACCCTTTTCCGCGGCTGAAATTAAAATTCATATTCTCTCCATGTAATTAACGTTATGAAAACGGCGGACGGCCGCAGAAGCTACGGCAGCCGCGAATGCTTATCCTAAGATGGCTGTTGTCAGCCGCGCGGTGCAGCAACGCCGATCCCGCTCGTCAAAAATAGCAATTTCCCAGACCTGCTGGCTGCGCCCCAGATGCAAGGGCTGGCAGACGCCGCGAACGGTGCCGCCGGTCACGGCGCGATGGTGGCTGGCGTTAATCTCGGTGCCAACCACGCACTGTCCTTCCTGACTGGTCAGAAAACCCGCCATCGAGCCCAGCGTTTCCGCCAGCGCCACCGAAGCGCCACCGTGCAGCAGACCAAACGGCTGCTGCGTGCGGGCATCGACCGGCATCGATGCCTCCAGTTCCGCCTCATCCAGCCGCGTGAAAATCATGCCAAGATGGGCGACCATCGATCCGTCCCCCATGCGATTCAGCTCGTCCAGGCTCAGCTGGCGTTTCCAGATTGATTTTTGCATTACGCCCCCAGCGTACTTCCACCGTCAATCACGATATCCTGCATGGTGATATGGCTGGCTTGATCGGACGCAAGAAACAGAATAGTGCTGGCGATCTCCTGCGGCCGGGCGATTTTGCCCAGCGGGATACCGACCTTAAACTGTTCCGCAAAGCCGCGAATACGCTGCTGCTCCGCATCGGGGCTGTGCCACAGCGTGCGTTGCATATCCGTATCGGTAGAGCCAGGCGATACCAGGTTGCAGCGCACGCCGTAACCCGCCAGCTCCAGGCCAACGGTCAAACTAAGGCTGCGCAACGCCGCCTTGGAAGCGCCATAGGCAGACATGCCAATGCGCGGGCAGTGTGCCGCATCTGATGCAACAGTGACGATAGCGCCGCCGCGCTGGGCGCGAAATACCGGCATCGTCTGCTGAAACAGGTTAAACGCACCGCCGACGTTGACTGCCATCACCGCCTGCCAGTCAGCCACGTCCAGCTCGTCGGTGGCTCCCATGCGCAAAATACCTGCGCCGTTCACCAGCACATCCAGCCGTGGCGTTTCCAGCAGCAGCCGCTGGCAAACATCTTTGACCTGCTGCGCATCGGCCACGTTCAGCTCGTGCGTCTGGAACGGATAGTCAGCCTGCGGAAACGCCAGATCCAGCCCGATTACCTTTGCGCCCGCCTCGTGAAAAGCCTGCGCGGTAACATAACCGATGCCTTTTCCGGCACCGGTTACCCATACGTGTTTGTCCGTAAAATCGAAACTCATGCGCGCTCCCGCGTCAGCAGACGCCACCAGGCCGCCAGCGTGGGCTCTTTAGCCAGCATGACAAAGTCGATATCGTCGAACGCTTTGCGCCAGCGTGCCGCCAGCGCCATCATGCGTACCGAATCCAGACCGTAGTCGATCAGGTTTTCGTCATCTTCCGGCGTTTCGTCCTCGTCCAGCATCGGCTGTACCAACGCGCGCAGCTGTTCAATGCTCTGCGGCACCGGCAGCAGATCTTCGGTCATGACGACTTTCCCGGCACGCCCGGCGGTGTATTTCAGCGCCATCAAATGCTCGTCGCGGCTGAAGTCGGCCAGCGCATCCGCCACCATAAAAGGCTGCACGTCGCGCATAAAGGCATCGATAGCGGTGGTCAGGCAGCCGATATGGGCATACACGCCGCAGATAATCAGCTGGTCGCGGCCGGTTTCCTTCAGATGCTGCTCCAGCGGCGAACGGTGGAAGGCGCTATAACGCCATTTTACCAGCACTTCGTCGCCCTCTTCCGGCGCCAGTTCGGCGACTACCTTCTGCTGCTCCGGATGCTTGTTCAGGCCCGGCCCCCACATATCGTTCAGCAGCGCGCGATCTTTATCGCTCTGATGGTTCGGCTGCGCCGTGTAGTAAACCGGAATATTGTTCTGACGGCAGTAGCTGCGCAGCGCCGCGATGTTGCTGATGACCTGTTTGATCATCGGGCAATCTTCGCCCCAGAAATTGATGAAGTAGTTCTGCATATCGTGGATAAGCAGCGCGCCGCGCGAAGGGTCAAACGCCCACTTCACCTTATTTTCAGGCAGATCGGCTGCGGTCGGCAGTGCATAGGCTTTTAGTGCAGGAATAGACATGTTTTCTCCAGAATTCAGTTAGTTTGCGCGGCCAGCTGGTGACGCAGCAGTTTCTTATCCACTTTGCCAACGGGCGTCAGCGGCAGCTCGTCAACCGTTTCGATGCGGTCGGGCAATTTGTAATCCGCAACGCCCAGCTCGCGCAGATAGCGGCGGATCTCTACGGCGCGCACGGGGCGCTTGCCGACAATAAAGGCGCAGCTTTTCTCACCCAGCAGGCTGTCTTCCATGGAGACCAGCGCGACGTGCAGAATCGCTTCGTGGCGCAGCAGTAAGTTTTCGATCTCTTCCGCCGCTATTTTTTCACCGCCGCGATTGATCTGATCTTTCTCGCGGCCCTGCACGCAGATATAGCCGTCCGGCGTAATGGAAATCAGATCGCCAGAGCAGTAGAAGCCGTTGGCGTCAAAGGCGCTGGCGTTGTGCTCCGGGCTGCGATAGTAGCCGCGAAACGTGTACGGGCCGCGCGTCATCAACCGTCCGGTTTCGCCCGGCGGCAGCGGGTTGCCCTGCTCGTCCGCGACCCAGACTTCGTCATCCGGGCTCATTGGCTTGCCCTGGGTTGAGCAAATATGCCAGGCGTCGTCGTTCAGCTGCGTGTAGTTGACCAGCCCTTCCGCCATGCCAAACACCTGCTGAAGCTGACAGCCGATTTCCGCCGGAATACGCGCTGCCAGCGCTTCGCTTAACCGCGCCCCGCCAACCTGCAGCAGCTGCAGCGAGCTGAGCGCACGACTGGTGCCCCACTCCTGAATCGCCTGCAGCCAGAGGCTGACCGCTGGCGGCACCAGCGCCGTAACCGAAATCTGATGTTTTTCAATGAGCGGAAAGCAGAGGTTGGCGCTTGGATCGCTCGCCAGCACGACGCAGCCGCCGCCGTAAAACACGCCTAAAGAGCCGGGCGAGCTGAGCGGATAGTTATGCGCTGCCGGTAGCGCGCAGAGATAGCGAGTTTTTTCGTTAAACCGGCAGACTTCCACGCTGCGACGGATACTGTAGTAGTAGTCGTTGTGCGTACGTGGGATCAGCTTTGGCGTCCCGGTACTGCCGCCGGAAAGCTGAAAAAACGCCACTTCGTCAGCCTTTGAAGGAGCGGCAACAAAATCGCCCTGCGCTTCAGCGATCAACGCTTCCAGCGAGATATCATCCTCGCGGGCATTACGCAGCACCACTTCGCGCAGCGAGGGATAGCGCTGGCGCAGCGGCTGTAGATAGTCGTCGCTGGCAAACAGCGCATGCTGCCGATCGGCGATCAGCAAGGCGGGTTCAATCTGGCTGGCGTAGGCATCCAGCTCCTGGCGCTGGTGGCTGAACAGCGCGTTGACCGGCGCTACGCCGATTTTCAGCAGCGCAAACAGCACGATATAAAATTCCGCCACGTTGCCTAACTGCACCAGCGCGGTATCGCCACACTTCAGGCCGCGACGCTGTAAGGCAGCAGCGAGACGGCTGCTGGCCGCTTCAAGCTGCTGATAGCTGTATTCGCGGTCGCCTTCAATCAGCGCCGTGCGGGAATTATCTGCCTGACGCGACAAAATGTCCGTCAGCGGCAGATCCAGCCAGTAGCCTTTTTCACGGTAGCGGGCAGCGAAATCGGCTGGCCAGCGGGAATAGGAAATCGTCATGGAAATGTCCTTATTGCAGTCCAAATACGTGCAGCATGGTGCTGAGCTTGACGCCGGTTTCGCGCCACTCCGACTCTGGCGACGAGGCCGGAACAATGCCCGCCCCGGCGAACAGGCGGATATTTTTTCCGGCCAGGGTGCCGCACCGGATGGTCACTACCCATTCGCCGTTGCCTTCGTCGTCACACCAGCCAACGATGCCGCCGAACAGCTGACGATCGAACGGCTCCAGCTTTTCAATCCACTGGCGGGCCGCAACGTGCGGATAGCCGCTGAGCGCAGGCGTAGGATGCAGCAGGCAGGCCAGCGAAAGCGCCGTTTCCTGCGCCGAGCTGGCTTTGCCTTCAATCGCGGTCGCCAGATGCCACAGCGTTGAGGTGGTAATCAGCTCAGGCTTGTCCGGCACGTTCAGGTGACTGCTGCGCGGCTTCAGCACGTCGTGCATCGCGCTGGTTACCAGGCGGTGTTCATAGCGATCTTTCTGTGAAAACATCAGCTGTTCGCCAACGGCCAGGTCTCGCTCTTTGTCGCCGTGGTCGCGGCGTGCGGAACCGGCCAGCGGCAGCGAAGAGTAGGCCTCGCCAGATTTACGCAGCAGCAGCTCCGGGCTGGCACCCAGCAGCGTACTGCCATCCGCCAGCGGAACGTGAAAGTGATAGCTGGTAGGATTAAGCGCCACCAGCCTGTTCATCAGCGCGGCGGCGTTGACCGGCTCTTCCGTCGTGATATCGATCAGGCGCGACAGCACCACCTTGTCTAAACCTGGCTGAGCGGTCGCTTCTGCCGCTCGCGCCACCATCTCCTGAAACTCTGCCTGCTCGGGAATGGCCCGGCGGCCAGTAATAACCGGATTTGGCGTAGCGCTGGCCCGTTGGGCTGCGGCAATCTGCTGCTGGCGCGAAAAGGTTTCCGCGCGTTCGGGGATAAACAGAGCGGAAGGCTGCCGCGTATCAAACGGAATAGCGCCAACCAGTATCGGACGCGCGATCCCCTTCTCTTTTGCCGCCGCAAAGGCGCTACGCACCTGTTGCTGAAACGCGCCCTGCAAATTGTCGCCGTCGGCGGCAGGACAGGTGACTTCGGCGAAGCGACCCTGAGTGATTAAGCTTTTCCACGCGGATCCGAAGAAAAAGCTCTCGGTTGAGAGAGGAACTGATGTTTTAACGTCATCAGCACAAAGCGTCTCCATATCGGCCTCCAGCCACAGCGATAATAAGGTTAATAATGATTATCATTTGCATTATCAACGCGTAACTTTAAGTAAATATTTTGTGATGTCAAGCGCCGTATCACAGTTTAAAGAAGCGGAAAACCTCACGCCGCGACCTGGCGCAGTATTAGCGCCTTTAAACTAAGCGTGTACCCTGCCCGCAGAAGCTGGCAGGGCAAGATTATTTTGCGACGCTTTCTACAGGCTCGGGAACCGGCTGGCGATAGCGCCTGAGGGAGCCGAAAGCACAGGCCAGTACGACGCCGATAAGCGCCAGTCCCAGCCCGCTGCTGCTGGCAGCGGCGGCAGGTAGCATGACGGTGGTCATGGCACCCAGCAGCAGCGCCCCCAGAGAATCACCCATCACGTTTTGCGCCGTCCACAGGCCGTTGATGCGGCCCAGCATGGCGTCCGGCGTCAGATTCTGGATCAGCGTGTATTGCAGCAATGCGCTTAGCGCGCTCAGATAGCCGAACAGCATCAGGCACAGCGCGCCCGCCTGCCAGTAAGGCATCAGCCCGCATAGCCCTACCGCCGCAAAAGCCACAATAGCGCTCAGCAGCATCACCAGCCCGGGGCGTGGATGCTGTGCCAGACTACCGCTGGTTAACGCCCCCGCTGCCGCACCTAAAGGGATAGCCGCGTAGAGAAAGCCAATTTGCTGCGCGCTCAAATCCCAACGCACTGCCAGCGCCGGATAGAGCACCCGCACCGCCGTCGCCATAGTCAGCAAAGCGCCCACCAGCGCCACGCCGCCAATCAGTGGATGCCTGAACAAAAATTTCAGGCCTTCCAGCAGCGCATGCAGCGGTTTGGCGTGCGACTGCGGCGGCGGCGGGAGCTGCGGCAAACGCAGCAGCGGGATTAGCGTAATAAAGCTACCCGCCGCCGCCAGCGCAAAGTTCCAGAAGACGCCGCCGGAAGCCAGCAGCACGCCGCCCACCATTGGCGAAATTACCGCGCCCAGCCTGACCGTCAGCATAGTGATAGCACCAGCCTGCATCAGGTTTTCGCGCCCCACCAGCGCGGGCGTGGCGGCAAGCAGCGCCGTTACGCCAATCGCGCCGAAGAAACCGTCCCACAGCCCCAGCAGATAAATCACCGTCAGTGAAGGCGACGGCAGCGCGGCATTGATGCACAGCCCAATAAAGCCCAGCCCACAGGTAGAACGGGCGAACAGGATCAGGCGGCGGCGCTCGTGACGATCTGCCAGCACGCCGCCGTACATCAGGCCGGTAAACAGCGCCAGGCCAGTCAGCGTGACCGCAAGGCTAACCTGCAACGAAGAACCGGTCAGCGCCTGGATCTGTACCGGCACGCCGACGCCCAGCAGGCCCAGCGCCAGGATCGAGATAAAGCGGGCGATAAATACCGCCCGAAAAGCAGGATGCGTTTTCAGCAGGCTAAGGCTGAGCATAAAAGCGTGTTTTTTCATCCGGTCGCCTGGTTAAGAAGTTGGTTGAGGCGTGGGCCAATATGGGTGAACGCTTCCGCCGAAATAATATCGACGTGGGCGCACTCAACTGGCCAGGTTTGCAGGCTGTCCAGCCAGGGTGCCCAGGCCATCTGCGCATCCTGACCGGGCTTAAGCGTTTTTTGCGCCACAAAAAGCGTTGCCTCGCCCGCAAAATGACGGCTTTTCGCGGTGGCCAGCAGTCGTACGGCGTCGCCATAGTTGCCTTCGATAGTGCTGAACAAATCGTTGCTCGCCGCCGCTTCCAGCGACTGACGCAGCCCCTGTTGCGCCGCCATAAAGGCTTCGCGTTCGCGATTGATTTCCGCCAGCACCTCTTCGTCCAGCTGCTCCGTACTTCCCCAGCTTTGCGTTTCCGGCGGCCAGGTATCCAGCAAACCCAGGAACGCCACTTTTTCCCCTGCGGCCTGCAAACGTGCGGCAATGGCGTGCGCTAGCGTGCCGCCAAGCGAGTAGCCCATCAGATAATAAGGCCCGTGCGGCTGCTGTTGGCGCAGCGTGGTCAGATGGTGGTCGCATACCTCATCCAGATTATCTGCCTGCTGCATTGGCCCGCTTGGACGCGGTGACTGAATGCCGATTAGCGACCAGCGCGCATCCAGATAGCGTTGCAGGATGCTGAACTGCCAGGCGAAACCAGAAGCGGGATGGAAGCAGAACAGCGTGGGGCCGTCCGTACGGCGCAGCGGTAAAATCGTTTCCATACCTGCACGGCTCGCTTCCTCTTCCGTTTGCTGCTGCGCGAGCTGAGCGGCCAGCGCGCCGACGGTAGAAGCAACCATCACCTGCCCGACCGTCACCGGACGATCGAGGCGGCGGCGCAGATCGACCGCCAGCCGCATTGCCAGCAGAGAATGGCCGCCGAGCGCGAAGAAATCGTCGTTAACCGAACGCACCTCGCATTCCAGCAGGCGGGCGAAAGCGTCGGCCACTATGGTTTCCACGCCCTCCGCTGGCGCACGCCCTTCTGCACTTGCCAGCTGCGGCAGCGGCAGCGCTTTGCGATCCAGCTTGCCGTTAGCGCTGAGTGGGAAAGCCTCCAGCTGCACCAGCACCACCGGCACCATGTGCGCGGGCAGACGTTCGCTCAGCTGTTCACGCAGCGCGGCCAGATCAAGCTCGCCCGCTGCGGAAACCACGTAGCCGACCAGCTGGCGCTGATCGCCGCCTGCGCTGGCGTTACCCAGCACGCACGCGTTGGTCACCGCCTGCGCTACGTTATCCAGCGACAGCAGCGCCTGATCGATCTCACCCAGCTCGATCCTTTGCCCACGGATCTTAAGCTGATCGTCGCTGCGGCCCAGATATTCCACCGCGCCATCGCTGAGCCAGCGCGCCACGTCGCCGGTGCGGTACATTATTTCACCGTCGCTTTGCGGATCGGCAATAAAGCGGCTGGCGGTCAGATCCGGACGCGCCAGATAACCCTGGGCCAGCTGCACGCCAGTCAGGTAAAGATCGCCTGCGATCCCTGGCGGAACCGGCTGCATGTTGCCATCAAGAATGCGCAGCCCCGTGTTCCACACCGGATAGCCAATCGGCACGCTGGAGCCGGTCACCTTTTGCAGCGCCTCGCCGTAAGCCGGATACCAGCTGACGTCCACCGCCGCCTCGGTCGGGCCGTACAGGTTGTGCAGCGGCACGCCGGTTTTGGCCTGCCACTGACGGCAGAGATCGGTCGGCAGCGCTTCGCCGCTACAGAAAACGCGACGTAGAGAGGCGCACGCGCCGTCATCCTGCAACGCCGCCACGAAAGCCGCCAGCATTGAGGGAACAAAGTGCGTGGTCGTAACGCGATAGCGGCTGAACAGCGCCTGTAGCGCCTGCGGATCGCGATGCGCTTCCGGTGGCGCCATCACCAGCTGCGCACCGGTCAGGAACGGCCAGAAAAACTCCCAGACCGACACGTCAAAGCTGCACGGCGTTTTTTGCAGGACGACATCATCTGCGCCCAGCGGATAGTGGTTTTGCATCCACAGCAGTCGGTTAACAATCGCTTCCTGCCCGACCATGACGCCTTTTGGCCTGCCGGTTGAGCCAGAGGTATAGATGACGTAGGCGGTATGGTGCGGACGCGACAGATCCTGCTCAATAGAGCCAGCGGATAAAGCAAGCGGCGCGTGATAGCAGAAGCTCTGCACGCCAGCATCAAAGCGGCTTCGCTGCTCTTCAGTGGTAATCAGCAGGCGCGGCGCGGCATCTTCCAGCATCATATTCAGTCGGTCTGTCGGATAGCCGGTGTCCAGCGGGAGCCAGGCGGCGCCCAGCTCGACAATCGCCTGCAGCGAGAGTGACAGAAATACTGAGCGCGGCAGCGCCACGGCCACGATATCCCCCGCCTGAACGCCTTTTTTCTTCAGCTCATGCGCCAGCGCCGTGACCTGCTCGCGCATTTCACGATAGGTAAAGTGATAGTGTTCATCGGCCAGTGCCGACGCGTCTGGCGTGCGCCGCGCCTGTTCGATAATCAGGCTGCTCAGCGTCGTCATCTTAACGTCAACTGCCGTATCGTTAACCTGCTGCAAGAGCTGTTTCTCACCAGGATGCAGCAGGTCTGCGCGGCCACAGTCCATCTGCGGATTGAGCGCAAACTGGTTAAGCAGCAACGGCAGCCTGTCCAGATGCGCGCGCAGCGTTTGTGCCTGATAGCGTTCGGCGTTCGCCAGCACTTCCAGCGATACGTTGCCCTGCTCGTCAAGATAAAGCGCGATTTCCAGATCGCGAACCGGCCCGGATGCCAGCTGATGCGTCACGCCTTCCATCCCGGCAAAATCGAGGCGGTAATCAAACATCTTCAGGTTGATTACCGGCCCGAACAGCGGGCTAAGCTGGCCAATGTCGCGCTGGATCTGCTCGGCATCGTAACGCTGGTGGCGACGCACCTTTTTCAGCTGCTGCTGGAGCCGCTCGGCCAGCTGCGGCAGCGTGGTGTGGGGCTCAATGCGCACCGCCATCGGCAGGACGTTCAGTACCGGTCCGGTCGCGCTTAACGCCGCCGATCCCAGACGGCGCATAAAAATAAATCCGGCGCTGTATTCACTCCTTCCACTAAGGCGCGCAAGCCACACCGTTACCAGCGCCAGCGCCAGTTCCGCCGCGTTAAGGCTGCTCTGCGCCAGCAGCGTCTGAAAATCTTTGCTGTCGAACCGTAAGTGCTGGCGGATTAGGCGCGTGGTGGCGCTTTGCCCGTCCAGCGGCAGCACCGAGAGGCTGGCCGGCATCGGTAACTGGCTGGCCTGCTCCTGCCAGAAAGCGGCATCGCGCTGCCTGGTCGCCGAGGCGTTGTAGCGATCGTACTCTTCCACTACTTCGCTAAAAGGCACAAACGGCGTTGGTTGCGGCTGCGTCCCTGCGCAAAGCGCCGTATAAATTTCCGCGATACGGCGGGTAATCGCGGTAAAACTGAAGCCGTCGACCACCAGATGATGGAAACGTTGATACCAGTACCAGCGCGTGTCGCTTAAGCGGAAAATGATATGGCAATAAACCGGGCTGCCGCTGCTGATGCGTAAATCCTGATCGAGATCCTGCTGCATTGCGGCCAGCGCTGAAGCAATAGGATCGGCCTCCTGACGCAGATCGACGCAGCGCGGCGCGGCGAAAACAGCGTTGTTATCAACCCACTGCACCGGCACGCCATCCTGCTCATCAAAACGCATGCGCAACGTGTCGGCCTCCTGCATGCCGCTGACTACCGCCTGACAAAGCAGCGGCTCGTTCAGTTCGCCGTTCAGCTCGACGTAGTGCGCCACGCTCCAGGCGTTGACCTGCGGCGAAAGCTGCTCCGCCATCCAGATGCCTGGCTGCGCGGCAACCAGCGGCATTACCTGCTGTTTTATTTTCTTCACCAGCGTTTCGCCTGTTTCAATACTCATGATGTTTTCTCCGCTGCGGCGCAATCCGGGGTCAGGTTCTGCCAGCGGCCAGCCAGCCAGTCGTTGCAGGTTTGCTGCGTAGCCGGGCCATACACCTGCTGCCAGCCTGCCGGCAACGTACAGTGTTCAGGCCAGAGGCTGTAACGCTTGCCGTTTTGCAAAATGAAAAACGGGCCCTCTGGGCGATCGAAAGGATTACTCTGTTCCATCGAAAACTCCGGATAAGTGAAAAGGTTGCCACAGCGTGGTCAGGCCGTTGATCAAACCGCCGCGCCAGCAAAGCGCATCGTGCCCGCCGTCGAAAAGGCGATAGTGCAGCGAGGGATGCGCCCTTTGCAGTAGCGGATAAATATGTTGATTAGCCCGTAAAATAACCGGCTCACGCAGGCCCGCTTCCAGATAAATGCGCAGCGGGCTACCCTTGCCTAAACCTTTGGTCAGCTGCTCTGCCAGCCAGCCAGGTTCGCCCGTCTTTTGACGATGCGGCCACCAGAACGAGCCGGACTGGCTCAGCACGCAGCCGAAGCGCTGCGGCCAGTGCAGGCCAGCGTAAAGCGCGGAAAGGCCGCCAAAACTCTGCCCGGCAACCACCGTTGTCGTGGCATCGTCGCGCCAGCTGACCTGCGTGGACAGCAGCGGCAGCAGCTCTTCCTGGACGGCCAGCCAGAAATCGGGATTACAGGTAAGTTCCTGACCGCGATGCTGCGTATCAATCGCGTCGATGAGCAGATAGACCGCTGGCGGCAAATGGCCGCAGTTGGTTTCCGCCTGGAGCGCTGGCCATACCGGCATCTGTTCTGCCCAGAATTTGCCGTCCAGCAAAATGGCGAGCGGCAGCGGCTGCGGGCTTTCGCCGGTGGTGAAAAGCCATACCCGGCGCTGATTGCCCAGGCGCTGGCTTTGCCACTGGATGCAGCGAGGCGCGGTAAATTCGGTTTCATTTTTGTCCCAGCCCGGCTGCGCGGGTGCCTGCGGTAAATGCAGCGCGGAGGCGGGATGACCACGTCCCCCCTGCCAGCTGTTGGGATTAAGCGGATCGGCAATGGCCTGCGGCAACAATTTGCGCCAGCCTTCGCGCAGCGCCGTGCGATCCGGCGGCTGTTGCAGCGCGGCGGCGGAAAAGTCGTTTTCGCTGGTGGAAGGAATCAAACAGTAGCTGCCGCGCCAGCTGGCGTTCAGGCGGACCTGCCACTGCCAGACGTCGCTGCCGTCAATACGCTGTAAGCTTTGCGGCGCGCGCGGCTGATGGTGATCGGTCACGCCGGTTATATAGATCCAGACCCGTTTAACCGGTGAAGTCAGCTCCCCACCGGCCGGGTCCTGCCAGTAAAACGTCACGGTGCAAATATCGCCCTCCGTCACGATTGAAGGCGAAACCAGGCCAGGCTTTTGCGGCCAGGCTACAACAGGATCGCTTTCTAAACTGCCAGCCATATCATTGCCTTATATAAGAGGTAAAACCGGAACGGCGTCAATTTTATTGATAATAATTTTCATTTGCAATAAGAAAAGGTGACGAACCGGTGAGTTGGCACCACGGACGGCTTTAACATAAGCCATATAAATTCAAGGGATTAGCAAGGAAAGGCGGCTATGATCTGGCCTGAATAGCGGTAAAGCAGGGGGTAAGGCGACCTTAAGAGACAGGAAAGAAAAAAATAAGGGCAGGAAAAAAGATAAGCGCCGTTGATAGCTGGCGACGCTGGATTGCAGAAAAGTTAAAGTACGGCTGGCACTTTACCTCGCACCGACGGTGCGAGGTTTATAGCTGGGTTAGTTTTGCTCCGCAGCCGGATCGTGCAGGCGCTGACGCTGGCGCAGGCCAGGGAACCAGGCCATCCATAGCCCCACCACTATCAGCGTGCCGATACCGCCCAGCGCTGCCGCCGGGGCCGCGCCCATCCACGCCGCCAGCATGCCGGATTCGAATTCGCCGAGCTGGTTAGAAGTGTTAATAAAAATAGAGTTTACCGCGCTGACGCGTCCTCGCATCTCGTCTGGCGTATCCAGCTGTACCAGCGCGCCGCGAATAACCATGCTGACCATATCGAAACCACCCAGCGCAAACAGCGCCAGCAGCGAAAGCCACAGCTCTTTCGACAAGGCAAAAACCAGCGTGGCTGCGCCAAAGCCCGCCACGGAAGCAAACATAATGCGGCCAACGTTGCGTTCAAGCGAATTACGGCTGAGCCAAAAGCCCACCAGCAGGCCGCCGACCGCAGGCGCGCCGCGCAGCAAGCCTAATCCCCACGGCCCGGTATGCAGAATATCTTTGGCAAAAATGGGCAGCAGCGCCGTGGCGCCGCCCAGCAATACGGCAAACAGATCCAGCGAGATTACGCCAAGTACGTCTGGCCGGTTGCGGATAAACTTGACGCCAGCAAAGACGCTGGCAAAGGTAGCCGGCTGGCGCGGTGGTGGCGCATGGTCATAGCGCAGCCGGCTCACCATCACAACGGAAATCAGATAAAGCACGCCGGTGGTGACGTAGACGGCTGCTGGCCCTGCAACATAAAGAAAGCCGCCCAGCGCCGGGCCAAGCATCGAAGCCGTTTGCATTGAGGCCGCATTAGCTGCCGTCGCTCGCGCCAGGATGCCGGGCGGCACCAGCGCAGGCAGCATGGACTGTAGCGAAGGCGCTTCCAGCGTTCTGGCAATCGACAGGATAAAAATCAACCCCAGAATCACCAGCTCGTTGGTGAGATGCAGCAGCGTTAGTACAGCGAGCGCGGCAATGGCCAGCAGCTCGGTTAACTGTCCCAGCAGCGTGACCAGACGACGATCGAACTGGTCGGCGACGTGTCCGGCAGGCAGCGCCAGCAGCACCGCAGGCAGAAACTGTGCCAGCCCGATTAAGCCAAGATCGAAAGCGCGACCGGTGATGGCGTAGATCTGCCAGCCCACCGCGATAGAAAGCATCTGAAAACCAAAGCTGGAGCTGGTGCGCGCCAGCCAGAAAGCGACAAAAGAACGATGGTGAAACAGCGATTCTGTTTCCCCGGAAGCGGGCGATTGCATAGCATTTCCTGATTTTTTATTTTTTTGACAGCGCCAGATCTTGCGCAGGTGACGCCTGCTGCGGGGCATATTTCCACAGCCAGCGGCCGCTGGTCATGCGACGGTAAAAGAAGATACCACGCACAATCCAGTCAAGAAACATGCCCAGCCAAATCCCGACGACGCCAAAGCCCAGCACCACGCCCAGCCCATAACCGGCGACGATGCGGCATCCCCACATCCCCAGTAGCGAAACCCACATGGTGAACCGGGCGTCGCGCGCGCCTTTTAACCCGGCAGGCAGTACCCAGGAAGCGGCCCAGAACGGCATAAACAGCGCGTTCAGCCAGATTAAAACTTTCACCACATGGATAACATCTGCATCACGGGTATAGAACGAAGCCAGAATCCCGGCAAAAGGCACCGTCAGCGCGGCCAGCGCACAAAGACCAATGGTTGAGAGCCAAAAAATGTGCCGCAGCTGCCTTTCCGGCTGCCCGAGCTGCCCTTTTCCCAACCGCGTGCCAACGATAATAGTGGAGGCGGAGCCCAGCGAGTTGCCCGGCAGGTTAATCATTGAGGCGATAGAAAAAGCGATAAAATTCCCGGCGATAACATCGGTACCCATCCCGGCGACAAAAACCTGAGTCAGCAGTTTGCCGCCGTTAAACAATACAGATTCGATACTGGCCGGCACGCCGATGCCCAACACCTCCATCAAAATATTGGTGTTAAGCTTGCTAAAATAGCTTTTGAGCGTGATTTTTAGCCGTGGATTAAAGCCGATAGCCAGCACGTAAATTACCGCGATTGCGCCAATATAGCGCGCGATAGTCAATCCCAGCCCTGCCCCGACAAAGCCCATGCCTTTCCAGGAAAAGCAGCCGTAAATCAGGACGGTACTGATAATAATATTCAGGATGTTCATGCCGCCGTTGATCAGCATGGGGATTTTCGTGTTGCCCGCCCCACGCAGAGCGCCGCAGCCAATCAGCGCAATTGCCGCAGCTGGATAGCTCCAGGCGGTGATATTAAGGTAAGTTTGCGCCAGCGCTTTAACCTGCGGTTCTGCGCTACCCGCTATCAGATCGATAATCCATTCGCCATAAAATTCGATGCCGATCGCCAGCAGCACGGCAAAAATGGTCATCAGCACCAGCGACTGACGAGCCGCCGCCTGCGCGCGTTCGCGGTTAAGTTTACCAAGGCTGAACGCCACCACCACAGTAGTACCCAAATCGATGGCGGCGAAAAAAGAGATGATCACCATGTTAAAGCTGTCGGCCAGCCCGACGCCCGCCATCGCTTCCTTACCCAGCCAGCTGACCAGAAAGGTGCTGAGCACGCCCATCAGCAAAACACAGAGGTTTTCGAAAAAAATCGGCACCGCCAGCGGCGTAATCTCTCGCCAGAAAAGTACCCGATATGAACGTCTTTTTGGATACCACGGCGTACGCCGGACCGCCTGTAACGGGGAAACTCTGAAGATTTGCAAGATAATGCCTGCCAGAAAGGGAGAAGACTCTACTGATGATGGTTAAAGGCTGCCTGATATGCAAAATCTTTTTCTGACAAAAGGGTGAATTTTTACAGGTCGGTTGTCACAAAAATTTGCCAGCGCTTATCGGGGGCGAATAAACGCTTTTTGCAGCAATAAAAAAAGGCGATCGACGATCGCCCTTTCATCAACGCTGCCATTTACTGACCTTTAGGCACGCCCATCGCCTTCAGTTTTTTCGACAGCTCGCGGCGTTCTTTGGAAAGATCGGCGTTTTTAATGATGTAGTCATCCACGCGGTCTTCATAGTCGCTACGCATGCTGCCGATGATTTCCTGAATGGCTTCGACGCTCATGCCCGGCTTGATGTACTCGCTGAGGTTATCCAGCAGCAGGACACGTTTCTGGTTGTCGCGGATTTTCTTTTCGATATCGTGAATTTCACGCTGCAGCTTGTTCTTACGACGGAACATCCGCACAAACTCCAGTACGTCCTGAAAGGATTGCTTTGCATTTTCCATGGAAACACCTTCTGTTCAGGCCTGCGTGGCAGGCATTATTATCATAGCGCTCAGCTTAGCGGCACGCCGCGGCCGAGGGCAATTTTCAATTTGTAGAGTCGGACTGGCGTTATCTTAGCGCGAACCGACGTTTTTCGCAGTAAGTTGTTATTAATCGCTTATTTACGCAGCACCAGCCGCATCAGTTCGGAGAGCCTTGTCAGCTGGGCCGCCATCTCCAGGCTTAGCCAGACGTAACCGTGAATCGGCGTTTCCACCAGCTCGTCACTGTTGGATTCCGCGATCAGCTGCCGTAGCTCACGGGTAATTTCTGCCAGCTCTCCGCTGTTGGCGGCAATTTTTTCCGTGCTGCCTTCCACAATCGCCGTCGACAGCGCGCGCAGCGTATCTTCCGTCATCTGTTGCGTACGCTTTAGCGCTGGCGCATTCAGCATAATCAGATGGCTTTCACGCGATGACCACCAGGCGTTCAGCTGTAGCTCCAGCGTGCACACCATATTGCGGTTCAGGGTTTGAATGCCCTCAAACACCGAGCGAGGTATGCGGGTTTCTTTGCTGGCGGGATCGATTAACGAACGCATTTTAACCACGCCGGTAAGCAGTCGCTGTAAAGGGCGAGTCAGTCGCGGTTTATCCACCAGGTTAGGCGAGAAACCGGCATGATAGATTTTTGCGGTTTCCAGTAAGGAGTCGGAAAGCTTAATGCGCCAGTGGGTATAGGCTTTTTGCGGATAGATACTGGTAAACAGCAGCGCCAGAAGCGATCCGAGGATCACATCGCCGCCGCGCCACAGCGCCATCGTCATATCGCCCGGCGCGCCACCGCAGATAACCGCCAGCGTAATGCCAATCAGCAACGCCATATAGGGATGTTTGCCGAGCGTCAGAAAACCACATAAAAACATGACCAGCGTGCACCAGGCGAGCATCACCGGCATTGCCCAGAGTTCCAGTCGTAACGCGATAAACCCCGAGACCGATCCAAAAATGGTCCCGCCAATGCGCTGAATAGCGCGAGGAAAAACGTTGCCCCAGGAAGAGATCGGCCCCATCACCACCACTAACGTAATCAGCGGCCAGCTGCCTTCCGGAATAGCGAACAGCCGTATCAGCAAAAAGGTCAGAACAAACGCCAACGCAATGCGGATGCCGTGCACCGTGCGATAGTTACGATAAAGGGTGAATTCAAAGGCCGATAACGGCTTGTCGGGACGCACAAGACTCTCCAGGCGGTGACTAATTGCCCGGCATCATACCTGAAGTCAGGGAGATCTTAAGTGAAATAGCGTAACTTTTACCGTCTTCGCCTTTAGTGTTAACTCGCTGTTTACAACGAGCCGCGCTCGTCACTTTTATCTTATGCCGGGTAATGATAAGCGTGGCTTAAACAAAGCGTATTAATATCGGCGGCCCTGCAAAGAACCGCCGGTATTGCTTACAGTTTGCGCTTAATATAATCAGTAATGCGCGTAATGATTCCAGCTTTTTCCACCGGCTGCAGGGTGACCAGCGGATAGGAAGCCAATTCCTTATCGCCATCCACCAGCTGAATTGTCCCGACCTGCTCATGTAGTTTCAGCGGCGCTTCCAGATCTTTGCGATCGATAACGTACTTCGCCTTAACCTTCTTCACGTCTTCACGCGGAAGAGAGAGATAGACGTCTTTATCGCTGCCTACGGACACCTGATGCGGATTGCCGTACCAGACGTTTTCATGACCAATTTCTTTACCGGCATGGAACAGCTGAATGGTGTCAAAGTTATTCTGGCCCCAGATCAGCAGTTTTCTTGCCTGCTCTTCACGGCCTTTAGAGCTTTTGCCACCCATAATAACCGCGATTAAACGGCGCTGGCCGTCAACGCTTGAAGCGATGATATTAAAACCTGCGCTTTCGGTGTGGCCGGTTTTCAGTCCGTCAACGTGCAGCGTTTTATCCCATAATAATCCGTTACGATTCTGCTGGGTAATACCGTTCCAGGTCAGCGATTTTTCACCATACATCTGATAGAAATCTGGCTCGCCATAGATAATCGCGCGCGAAAGCTTTGCCAGATCGCCTGCGGTCGTATACTGACCCGGCGCATCCAGACCGTGTACCGTTTCAAAATGAGTATTGGTCAGGCCCAGTTTCTGAACATACTGGTTCATCTGATCGACGAAAGCGGCCTGGCTGCCCGCAACGTAGTCCGCCAGCGCCACACAGGCATCATTGCCGGAATCGATAATCACGCCGCGGCTAAGATCGCGTACCGACACTTTTTCGCCCGGCTTCAGGAACATCAGCGACGAGCCTTTAAAAACCGGATTGCCGGCCGCCCAGGCATCTTTGCCCACGGTGACCATGTCATCACGCGTGATGCGCTTACTGTCGATGGCGCGGTCAACCACGTAGCCGGTCATCAGTTTAGTCAGGCTGGCCGGGTTGCGGCGTTCATCGGCATTGCCCTGCGTCAGCACCTGACCCGTTGTGGCATCCATCAAAACCCAGGAAGCGGCGTCGATAGCTGGCGGAGTCAGGGGAAAAGCTAAGGGGTTATCTTCAGCATGGGCCACGGCAACAACGGCCAGAACCAGGCTGATACTTGCAAGCTGACGCTTCTTCAACGGAAAATCCTCGATATCTGCAGTGAAAAAAAACCTGCCTGTTGTACGGGATTTCATGCTGTAACGCGTTAAAAAATTGCAAGAAAATATTAAGATTACCCTGACTATTTAGCTCCGCTTGAGTATGTAAGCTTGCAAGTATCGTGATAAAGAAGTTTGAACCTGATGCAGATTCAGTGCTTGTGCCAGTTGCTGGATAAAAAAGATTACCCCTCAGCTTTACGACAAAGGCTTCAGCCCACCTGCAAATTGCTCTACCATTAGAAAAATATTTTCTAATTGGATGCCTGTCAGTGAAACACGATGCTTCGCAACCCACCTTCCTTTTCCACGACTACGAAACCTTCGGCAAAAGTCCGTCGCTGGACCGGCCTGCACAGTTTGCCGGTATCCGTACGGATATGGATTTCAACATTATCGGCGAACCGGAAGTGTTCTACTGCAAGCCTGCCGATGACTATCTGCCGCAGCCGGAAGCCGTGATGATCACCGGAATAACGCCGCAGCTGGCGCAGGCGAAAGGGTTAAGCGAGGCGGCGTTTACTCAACGTATCCACCAGCTATTTAGCGAGCCAAACACCTGCATTGTTGGCTACAACAATATTCGCTTTGACGATGAGGTTACGCGCAACCTGCTCTATCGTAACTTTTACGATCCTTACGGCTGGAGCTGGCAGAACGGCAACAGCCGCTGGGACCTGCTGGACGTGATGCGCGCCTGCTACGCCTTAAGGCCGGAAGGCATTGCATGGCCGGAAAACGATGACGGTTTCCCCAGCTTCCGTCTGGAACATCTGACCAAAGCCAATGGCGTCGCCCATGAAAACGCGCACGACGCCATGTCCGACGTTTATGCCACTATTGCCATGGCTAAGCTGGTGAAAGAGAAACAGCCGCGCCTGTATGATTTCCTGTTCAGCCATCGTAATAAGCAAAAGATCATGACGCTGATCGATATTCCGCCGATGAAGCCGCTGATGCATATTTCCGGTATGTTTGGCGCATTTTGCGGTAATACCAGCTGGATTGCCCCGCTCGCCTGGCATCCTGTTAATAAAAATGCACTGATTACCTGCGATTTGGCACAGGATATCTCACCGCTGCTGGAGCTGGACGCGGATGCGATGCGTGAAAGGCTCTATACGCGCCGGGAAGATCTGGGTGAAGCTTCTCCTGTTCCACTAAAGCTGGTGCATATTAATAAATGTCCTGTGGTAGCGCCTGCAAACACGCTGCGCGCGGAAGATGCCGAACGTCTGGG
>Ga0153980_1000056_pt1 | contig 83317 bp, 75 predicted proteins | sample TSGA064MetaG_FD_104722 | JGI IMG/M metagenome (GOLD analysis project Ga0153980, IMG submission 104722) | Attine ant fungus gardens microbial communities from Georgia, USA - TSGA064 MetaG | ecosystem: Host-associated > Fungi > Mycelium > Unclassified | place: USA: Georgia, Magnolia Springs State... | reverse complement strand
ATGGATGGACAATAGCGTGGTCCTAACCCTTTGATCCGTCCGGTAAACATGGGTGATTTTTCAAAGCCGGTGCGGAGCATTTCATGTACCTTGTCGTTGGTATATGTAATCCAGCAACAGCGTTGTTCGGTGGGCATCTCTACATCTGTATAGGAGAAACGTCCCTTCTTTTCATCGCCCCATTGTTCTTCCATGAGCGCATAGTTGAGACTGCGACCATCAATTCTCGGTGGAGTACCCGTTTTCATTCTGCCCGATTCGAAGCCCAGTGAAACGAGCTGTTCGGTTAATCCAGTAGCAGCCTTCTCTCCTGTCCTACCGCCGCCAAATTTTTTATCACCGATGTGGATCACACCGTTTAGGAATGTTCCATTTGTTAGGACAACAGCATCTGATTCAATTTCTATTCCCATGGAAGTGATTACGCCGCATGCTCTTCCGTTTTTAACGATGACCTCTTTTACGGTGTCTTGCCACATGTCTAGGTTAGGTAAAGATTCTAATTGTAATCTCCACTCTTCCGCAAATCGCATACGGTCATTTTGTGTACGTGGGCTCCACATTGCCGGACCTTTTGAAAGGTTAAGCATGCGGAATTGAATAGTTGATTTGTCTGCAATGATTCCGGTGTATCCACCCATCGCATCTATCTCTCTTACGATTTGTCCTTTGGCTACACCACCTATAGCTGGGTTGCAACTCATCTGAGCTATCACACCCATATTCATTGTAATAAGTAAAGTGGAAGAACCGAGATTGGCTGCTGCTGCTGCTGCTTCACATCCGGCATGTCCGGCACCTACTACAATTACATTGTATTTTTTAAACATTTTTATATCCTTGTTCCACGTGAAACGTGGCTTTTTATTTATCTACAAATTTACTCTTTTCTTTAGGTTCCACGTGAAACCCAATGAAAAATTTTATATAAAATCGGCAAGATATAACCAGCGCTCTGACTTTTGATCTATTTGTTCTTGCATCGTTTTTATCTCTTCTGCCACTGTTGAAAGTTTGGTGTGATCTGTCAGTTGGTTTAGTTCCTCAGTCTTGGCTTTCACCTGTAGTTCGAGGCTTTCTATTTCTGATTCGAGTTTATTGTATTCGAGCTGCTCCCTATAAGAAAGCTTTTTCTTTTCTTCTTTTATCTGAGGTTTCGCTATTTCCTGGATATTCTTTTTTTGCTTTTCCTTTTCTAACTTTTGAAGCTCGTCTTGTTCTATTTTAAAGTCGGCATAGTTTCCATTATAGATACGGATCTTGCCTGTCCCTTCAAATATGAAAAGTTGATCTGTCAACTTATCCAAGAGATACCTGTCGTGGGATACCAATATCAGTACGCCCCTGTAGTTGTCAAGAAACTCTTCAAGTACATTTAGGGTATCGATGTCCAAATCATTGGAAGGCTCATCCAGTATAAGAAAATTTGGATTCTTCATTAATACCCGCATCAGCTGGAGACGTTTTCGCTCCCCGCCGCTAAGTTTGTTGACAAAGCCAAACTGCTTCTCCGGAGGAAATAAAAAGTGCGTGAGTAATTGAGATGCCGTAATTACTTCTCCGTTTGCCATCTCAATATAGTCCGCAATATTTTTTACAACATCAAGTACGCGGTCATTTTCGTTTACTTCGAGACCTCCTTGTTTATAGTATCCATATACGGTGGTCTCTCCTACTGCTATGGTTCCGGCATCTGGGGTTTCTTCTTTTGTGATAAGATTTAGAAAGGTCGATTTACCTGTTCCATTCTTTCCAGCCAGACCTATGCGGTCTCCTTTTTTGAAGGTGTAAGAAAAATCCGTAATGATTTCTTTTGGTCCATAATGTTTGGATACATGTTCTAGTTCAAGAATTTTAGATCCCTGTCTACTTACTTTTACACTAAGTTGAACGGAGTCGTTTCCCTTTATTGATTTTGACTTTTCCTCCAGGTCGTAAAACGCTTCTATACGGGATTTCGATTTGGTACCCCGAGCCTGAGGCTGGCGCCGCATCCATTCCAACTCTTTACGAAGTAGATTTCTGCTCTTTTCGACCATGACTGCATCTATCGTCTCGCGATCCGATTTCTTCTCTAAAAAATAAGCATAGCTGCCTTTATAAATATATAGATTGCCCCTGTCCAGTTCCCGGATTTCCGTACAGATATTATCGAGAAAATAGCGGTCGTGTGTGACCAAAAGTACCGTTTTATTTCCGGTGGTAAGCAGCTTCTCTAACCATTCAATGGTCTCTATATCCAGGTGGTTGGTTGGTTCATCGAGGATATATACGTCTGGTTCATCTATCAAAAGCTTGGCTAATGCCAGCCTTTTGCGTTGGCCCCCGGAGAGACTTTTTATATCCTGTTGAAAGTCCATAATGTTTAGGCGATTTAAAATCGTCTTGATATTATGCTCATATTCCCAGGCGTTCAGTGAACTTATTTTTTCAGTAAGATCTTCTAATTTTTTCTGGTCGATATCACTGCTTTCGAGAAGTTCTTCATATTCCCTGATTAGACGCTGCTGATCGTTGTCCGCACTATATATAAAATCGTTGATTGATTTTAATCCTGTGAAATCAGGATCTTGTTCGAGAAAACCAATTTTTATACCTTTTTCCTTGACAACTTTTCCTGATGTTGGCAAGGTACGGTCTGCTAAAATAGAAAGCAATGTTGATTTGCCTGTACCATTTATTCCGACCAAAGCCACCCGTTCTCCTTTTTGGAGTCCGAAGTGTAAATCTCTAAAAAGCCACCTATCGTGGAAGGAATGGCTTACTTGTTCTGTAGCTAAAATACTCACGTTATATCACCCAAAAATTAATTTTAGTCATTTTTAATACAATAAAATTCCCTTCAAGAATCCATTACCCTTGATGGTTTTTTAATGTTTTGAAAATCAAATAGTTGTATATCTTTTTGATTTTCAATTATTTATATATTGAATCAATAATCTGTTTTGATTGCTGACTAATTAAATCTGTTGGGTGGCTTTCTATACGATGTTAACCGGTGCATGACGGGTAAATTGCCTTCGCGCAGCATGGTCTCAGTAACAGTTGATTTAGAATGCACGCAAAAATAAAGAAATAGTTTCTTATTCGATGCGAAAAAAGCTTCGTTGTGTGATAAATCGGCAATAATGATATTACCTTGATAAATTTAATTCAATGCATAATCCGCAATCAGATTGAAGCGTGGTATTTCAACCTGAAAACTGCTATTATCCAAAGAACGGATCATGTTGTAATGACCTTCCATGAAACCAAATTCACTGTTAAGATTACATCCCGAAGTATACTGATGTATCTGGCCAGGTTCGATGACAGGTTGCTCGCCTACAACGCCTTCGCCTGATACTTCCCTATAGTCGCCTTTTGCATCAAAAATTTTCCAGTAACGACTTAGCAATTGTACCGTGTAATCACTCAGATTTTCTATGCTAATGTGATAAGCAAACATAAAATGTTCACGGTCGGGATTAGAATACTCCGATTGATAGATGGTTTCAACCGAGATTTTTACGCCTTCTGTAATTTGTGTGATCATTTGGATGATGTTTATTGTTGCAACAAATACTTATGCTAAAATACTAATAATGAGTTTAAAATTTGCAAACTTAATCATTTTTAAAGGTTAAATTATGCTAAGTATAAAATTACTACAATCAAATGATCGTTAATTAGTAGGTTTGTATATGGCAAATGGTATATTATATTTAATTCCCGTTCCTCTGAGCGATGATGCTGCATTCCAGTCTTTTACTCCTTATTTGGTTGAAACAATCAATACATTGGACGAATATATCGTGGAAAATGAAAAGACTGCAAGAAAGTTTCTAAAGCTAGCAGGTTTAAAGATACCCCAAAGTGAATTGAAAATACATGATTATGGGAAACATGCACGGGACAAAGGAAATATTAATGATTTTTTTGAGGGCTTGAAGCAAGGTAAAAATGTGGGCCTCATGTCGGAGGCTGGCTGTCCGGGAGTAGCGGATCCGGGCGCTTCTGTTGTGGCCCGCGCGCATCAGCTCGGAATTAAAGTGGTGCCATTGGTTGGCCCCAGCTCCATCTTATTAGCACTTATGGCTTCAGGATTTAGTGGACAGAAGTTCGCTTTCCAAGGTTATTTGCCCATTGACAAAAACGAACGTACGAAGAAGATTAAAGATCTTGAGCTACAATCCATGCGTGAGAAGCAAACTCAGATTTTTATCGAAACACCTTTCCGTAACAATCACCTGCTGGAGGATCTTCTGAAAACCTGCAAACCGAATACTCAGCTTTGTGTAGCCTGCAATGTGACCTCAGCCGATGAATCTATACGGAGTCTGACCATCGCGGAATGGAAAAAACAAAAAGTGGATTATCATAAAAAACCAACCATATTTTTATTGTATGTATGACTTTTTTTTGTTGCGTTCTCCCCTACCCTGCTTGATCTGATAAGGCGATTTTTATATGAAATAGGTAGTTAAACAGTAATTAAGGGAGGTTTATTTAATAAGTGAGCACTCACGTTTACCTTTTTCGGTAACAAAACGATAAATGCATGTTGGAACATAGCAAATTGTTGAGTAGATTTAGAAATAGTGATAAGATTATTTTATGTAAATATAATGTAATGAAATTTAGTGGATTAGGTTATTTTATATTGTTTTTTTCATTAGCTGTAGGCTTAAAATCTACTTATGCACAGCAAACTACTTATGTTATTGTGCATGGTGCCTGGGGTGGTGCCTGGCAATTTAAAAAGACAGCAAATGAATTGGAGAAAGAAGGACATAAAACCTATCGCCCCACACTAACGGGCCTGGGAGAACGTTATCATTTAGCGGACACTTCTATTGGTTTACAGAACCACATCAACGATGTTATCAATACGATATTATTTGAAGATCTTCGGGATATTGTATTGGTTGGACATAGCTACGGTGGAATGATAATAACCGGTGTAGCAGACAGTCTTCCGGATCGGATAAAAAAGTTGGTCTATTTAGATGCCATCCTTCCGGATGATCAGGAGTCCGTCCTGAGTTTGATGGTAAAGCCTGATGGGGACAATGGTCTTTTAAAACTTGAGAAGGACGGTTTTATTATCCCATTTTGGGTAAAGGACGAACGCGAGTTTCCGCGGGATGTCCCCCATCCTTTGAAAACGATGACTGATAAAATCAGTTTAAGAAACCCGAAACGGGAGACAATTCCCGCAACTTATATCCTGACTTACGAAGATAATAAGGCAATAGACAAAGACGACTTTTATCCATTTTATGCGAAAGCAAAGCAGCGTCATTTTAAAACCGTTGAATTGATCAGCGATCACAATCCGCAAATAAAAAAGCTGAAAGAATTAGTAGATTTGTTATTACACGAAAAATAAATAAGAGTAAGATATTTCAATGACGCAAGAAGAATTAGTAAAAGAATTAAGTAAACCCGAAGTACTGTATGCAGCCTTAGGCCTGGTCGTTATACGCATTATTATCTGGTTGTTATTTGCGAATACAATTCGCCGGACATTAAACTTGATAGCCGTGGAAAATAGATTGATGACACCCAATCAGTCTTGGTTGGTTGCCGTTCCACTGATCAATATTTACTGGAACTTTCAGGTTGCTTCCCGTCTGCGGGATTCGCTCATCAATGAGTTCTATGATCGCAAGATTGCTGTTGAGGAGAATCCGACTTTTCGGAAAGGATCGTTATATGCCTGGATCTATTTGGCTACAAATATTCCCCTGCCGATTTCTATTTCAGGTGTGCTGGTAATCATGCACTTTGTCACATTGGCTAATTACTGGTTTAATATCAATGCAAACCGTAGAATTTTAGAAGAACACGATAAATTTCGAGAAAAGGAGGTTATTATAAACGATGAAAATTAAAGCAGTTATTCAATACCTGGAGCAGTTGGCTCCATTGGATTTGCAGGAATCTTACGATAACGCCGGGCTTATTGTCGGCAATGCAGATCAAGAGATTACCAAAGTATTAATTTCGTTGGATTGTACGGAGGAAGTTGTACAGGAAGCGATCGAAAAAGGGTGCAACTTAATTATTTCGCATCATCCCATTGTTTTCAAAGGATTAAAAAAGTTCAACGGAAAGAATTATGTAGAGCGTACTGTTATAAAAGCTATAGAAAACAAAATCGCACTGTATGCAATACATACCAATCTGGATAATGTTATTGGAGGTGTTAATTCAAAAATAGCAGATAAGCTGTGCTTAGTTAATCAGGCGATATTGGAATCAAAACCCAATGTACTGCGCAAGATGGTGGTATTTGTGCCAAGGAGCCATGTAGAAGAAGTCAGGACGGCCCTATTTGAAGCCGGAGCGGGCCAGATCGGTAAGCATTATGACCAATGCAGTTTTAATACGGCCGGTTATGGAAGTTTCAGGCCGTTGGCCGGATCGGCACCTACGATCGGCGAAATAGGAACACAGGAACGTGTCGAAGAAACGCGGATTGAAGTGATCTATACCCGTTCAATTGAAAGAAAACTTCTTTTGGCACTTTACGAGGCCCATCCCTATGAGGAGGTCGCGTATGATCTTTTTGATTTGCAGAATACTGCGGTAGAAATTGGAGCTGGAATGATCGGCAATTTATCGGAGCCTATGGATGAACGGGAATTTTTGGCTTATCTGAAAGAGAATCTCAAACTGAATGTTATTCGTCATACCAAGCTTCTAGGGAAAAAGGTTAGCAGGGTTGCTGTTTGCGGTGGTGCAGGTGGTTTCTTATTAGGGGTGGCAAAGCGCTCAGGAGCTGATTTTTTTGTTACGGCTGATTATAAATACCATGAATTTTTTGATGCGGAGGGTGAAATTGTCATTGCGGATACGGGACATTTTGAGAGCGAACAATTTACGCAAGAATTATTGTACGACATTATTACGAAAAAATTTCCTAACTTTGCAACCTTAACAACAGAAATAGATACAAATCCTATAAAATACTACAGTTGATGGAACAAACCGTAGAACAAAAATTGAAAGCACTATGGCTTTTGCAAGCCATACATACTAAAATAGACAAAATTCGCCAGGTTCGTGGTGAGTTGCCTATGGAAGTTGCAGATCTTGAAGATGAGATTGCGGGTTTAGAGACTCGTATTGAGAAGATCAGAACAGACTTAGACGATTTAGAAGATTCGATCGTTAAGCGTAAAAACATGATTAAGGATGCCCAAGCTGCCATCAAAAAATATGAGTCGCAGTTAAATGAGGTAAAAAACAATCGTGAGTACGACGCTATTTCGAAAGAAATTGAAATCCAAGGTCTTGAGATTCAGGTTTGTGAAAAGAGAATCAAAGAAGCAGAATTCGAGATTCGTAACAAAACAGAAAACTACGATGCTACTGTAGGTAACCTGGATTACAGCAAAAATGAACTTGAGGGTAAAAAGAAAGAATTGGAAACAATTACTTCAGAAACTCAAAAGGAAGAAGATGCTTTATTGGCCAAAGCTGCAGAAGCGGAAGCGAATATCGAAGAGCGTTTGGTAAAAGTTTACTACCGTTTACGTAATTCTTTCAAAAATGGTTTGGCGGTCGTTTCTATCGATCGTGATAGCTGTTCAGGATGTCACAATAAAATCCCTGCTCAGATGCAATCTGAAATTCGTCAACGTAAAAAAATCATTATCTGCGAACATTGTGGTCGCGTTTTGGTAGACGAAGGTATCGTATTGGAAATCGAGCAAGAATACGGTTTTTAATCGTTAATAAAAGGATAAAGCCCTGCCCATAAAGCAGGGCTTTTTTTTTACGATATTTTTTATGCAACTTTGTTGATATACGAGGCTATTTATTGAGCAAAATAGTAGCTTTGTATAGTAAGTTGTAACCTTTATATTTTTATGAATTTGATATGCCGAGCAATGTACTGAACAAAATAGTAGCTTTGCATATTAATTTTAACCATTGAGCATTTATGAATAAAACTCATTTTAAGTTTATTGCGGCGTTTTTGATCGGAACCTCATTTCTACAGGTCAAGGCCCAAGAAACTTTATTACTCCGAAATCCAAGTATCAGCGCCAGTAATATTGCTTTTGTGTACGGTGGAGATATCTGGATTGCAGACAAGAACGGTGCAAATCCCAGACGTCTAACAACAAATCCCGGTGTCGAACAAAACCCCATGTTCTCTCCTGATGGAAAGAAAGTTGCTTTTACGGGCAATTATGACGGTAATACAGATGTGTATGTTCTCCCTATCGAAGGAGGGGAACCGCAACGCATCACTTATCACCCTTCTTCCGATGTATTACGTGGCTGGCTGAATAATGATGAAGTTTATTATACGACATCCCGTGATTTTACCTATGCGCTAAGCCCACGGTTATACAGCTCTAATATTCAGCGACTGGGTATGGATAAGGCTTTATTGATGCCCGAAGCAACACAGGGTAGCCCCTCCGCAGACGGGCGCTATTGGGCCTATATCAAAAATACCGATCCGACAGAGCGGGATCGCGTAGCTTTCAAGCGCTATAGAGGTGGCGGTACACCTACCATCTGGATTTTTGATACAAAAACCAAGGAAATAGATGCAATTCCCCAGGTAAAAAGCAATGATGTGAAACCCCTTTGGTTACGTAATAAGGTTTATTTCCTGTCAGATCGCGATAAAATAGTCAACATCTTCAGTTATGATACCAAGTCAAAGAAAGTTGAAAAGCTGACTGATTTCAAAGATTACGATGTGCGCTCGCTAAATGGAAACGGCAATGAATTGATTTTTGAATACGCGGGTGTATTGAATACATTAAACCTAACGAACAATAATAAGGTAACTGCCCTACACATTAGCGTAAACACGGATGCCATGTTTAAGCGTCCTTTCTATAAAAATATCAAAGACGACATTCGTTATGCTGCCCTGTCTCCGACAGGACAACGTGCATTATTTGAGTCTCGCGGTGAGATCTTCACCGTACCTAAAGAGAAAGGTGAAGCACGCAATTTATCGAATTCACCGGGTTCACACGAACGTTTCCCGGATTGGTCACCCAATGGAAAATGGATTTCTTATATTTCAGATAAGAACGGTTCTTACCAGTTAGTTTTAGTGGATCAGTTTGGAAAGGATCAGCCGCTATATTTCAATTTGGGTGAGACCAATTTTTATTTTGAACCTACATGGTCTCCAGATTCGAAAAAGCTGTTTTATAACGACGCTCATCTCAATCTGTACTATATTGATATCGCATCTAAGTCCATAGTGAAGGTTGCGGACGATAAACTGAGCGGCCAAACCGGCAGAGTTTCGAATCATTTTCAACCGAGCTGGTCTCCGGATTCCAAATGGATTTCATTTACACGTACCTTAGAAAACGGCGTACCGGCTGTGTTTATGTACAATCTGGATACCAAGAAAACGCAGCAGATTACAGATGGTATGAGTTCGGTGCGTAGCACTGCTTTTTCACAGGATGGTAAATATCTTTTCTTCACAGCAAGTACCAATACAGGATTGACCAATTCTGGTCTGCACATGTCGGCTACACAACGTAATGTTGACTATGCTGTATATGCTTTCATTCTATCAAGTAAGACCCCTTCTTTCTTTAAGAACGAAAGTGATGAAGAGCAGATTCGTGAAGATAAACCGGACAAACCGGCTGAAAAAGAAAGCAACAAAACAGCGCGCGTAAAAGAAAACGATAAAAAAGCACCGAAAAAGGATAAAAAGGAGGAAACTCCGGCCAATAAGCCTGAAGACAAAATCATTCCGGTAGATTTTGACCGTATTGAAAACCGCATTGTCGCTTTACCTTTGCCGGTAGGTACCTATTGGAATCTGAACGGTCTGGTTCCAAACCAGTTGACATATCAGCGTGGAGGTACCATCGGAGCCTATGATTTTAAAGATCTGGAAAATAAGACATTGGTGGAGAATGTCCGTAGCTTTGTGATCAGTGCCGATGGCAAGAAGATGTTATATCAGACAGCTAACGGTTATAATATCGTGCCGGCCGGACAGAAAGTCGCCTCCCCGACTGCAGGTGTTATCAAATTGGATGGTATCCAACAATTGGTAGATCCTGTAGCAGAATGGAAACAGATCTTCAATGAAGTATGGGCAATGCAGAAGGACTATTTCTATGTGGAGAATATGCATGGAGCTGACTGGAAAGCCATGAAAGCCAAATATGAGAAGTTTCTCCCTTTTGTTAGCCATCGTTCTGATTTGGGGTATTTATTGAACGAAATGATGGGCGAAATGGTTGTTGGACACAATTATATTTATCCGGGTGACCAGCCTTCTACCCCATCTGTGTCGGTGGGCGTATTAGGAGCCGACTATACGATCAAAAATGGCTATTACCAGATCGCGAAGTTACTTACACGTCTGGAATGGAATCCTTCTTTTAAGGCTCCGTTGGCAGAACCGGGATTGAATATCAAAGAAGGTGATTATATTGTTGCAGTAAACGGGATTGAATTAACGGAAGATAAAGACATTTATAGTTTATTTGATAATACTGTAGACAAACAGGTGGCGGTAAAAATTAATTCCAAACCATCGCTGGTCGGCGCTCGCGAAGTCATTGTGAAACCAATTTCCTTTGCAGACGAAATGAGCTTGCGCAGCATGGAGTGGGTAGAACGTAACCGCAGGAAAGTGGATCAGCTAAGCAATGGACAAATAGCTTACGTATACATGCCAAATACCGGTCCGGAGGGATACACCTACTTCAACCGTTATTATTTCTCCCAGATGGATAAAAAGGCCCTTCTGATGGACGAAAGAAACAATGGTGGTGGCTGGGTAGCCGATTATGTCATTGACTTACTATCACGTGAATTAATTGCTGGGTGGGGGATCCGTGACGGTAAAGGATTTACCACGCCGGGCAATGGTATCTATGGACCAAAAGCGATGATTATTAACGAAAATGCGGGTTCAGGAGGTGATATGATGCCTTATATGTTCCGCTTCAAAGGCTTAGGTAAGCTAGTTGGCCGCACTACAATGGGTATTCTGGTTGGTATCAGCGGATATCCGCCGTTGTTGGATGGAGGACGCATCACCTCGCCAAACTTTGGGGTATACGACCTGAAAGGTAACTGGATTATAGAAAATGAGGGTGTCGCTCCGGATATATTTGTAGAGCAATTGCCGAAGGATCTCTTAGAAGGACGTGATCCACAATTGGAAAGAACGGTGAAGATTTTATTGGAAGAAATGAAAACCTACCCTTACAAAAATCTACAAAAACCAGCAGATCCGATTCGGGTAAATTAACAGATCAATATCAATATTGTATAAAAAGGTTCCGGAAATAATTTCCGGAACCTTTTTTATATACCATCCAGCGCTATTTACTAGATTTTGATACTTATTTTTTATTGTTTCCAACTGATCCGGAGCCTTTCATAATACCATTTTTTCTACTGATCCGGTCAGGGATGTCTTATTGAATTGCAGTGAAATTTATAAAGTGACATGCTTTTATTGTTATCTTTAAAACATATTTAAAATTTTATGTATCCCGAGCAAACTACTTCCCCATTTCAATCATTATTGCGTCTGGTCCTGTTGGTCATCGGATTTACCTTTCTCTCGCAGGTCATCGGTATCCTTATGCTCTTTTTCTATTACAAATTTACAGGACAGGTATTTTCATTGGCTACCCTTATGCAAGGTTCCGCAAATGAAATGCGTTTTTTGTTGTTGATGAGTAGTTTGGGTTCCTTTGTTGTACCGGCATATCTGATGCATACACGTGAGGGGTACGGAATCACTTATTTTAAGCAAGAATACGCACCACAGGCAAAGCAGTTTGCTTATGTCTTTTTCGCCATGCTTGCTTTTATGCCGCTAATGAGTCTAATCGGACATTGGAATGAATCATTACAGCTGCCAGATAATATGAGGTCTGTGCAGATTTGGATGGAGCGCAGTGAGCGAGAATCAGGAGATCTGATCAAAGGAATTATCGTGGAAACAAGTTTTTTCGGATTTCTGTTTAACCTGGTTGTTCTGGCGCTGATACCAGCTATAGGCGAAGAACTTTTATTCCGTGGTGTCCTTCAAAATATCGTCGGCAGGTGGATTTCCAATCCTCATGTTGTCATTTGGATTGTTGCAATCGTCTTCAGCGCCATACACCTGCAGTTTTTTGGTTTTATACCACGTATGCTGCTGGGGGCATTTTTCGGTTATCTCTATGTCTGGAGCAAAAATATTCTGTTACCTATTTTTGGTCATTTTGTCAATAACGCCGGAGCGACGGTGATGTCCTTTTATTATACAAGAAATGGTAAAAGTTATGAAGAAATCAATGCATTTGAGCTGCAATCTTGGTGGATATATGTTGTAGGCTTCATTTTTACTGCTATTTTTGTATTCTTATTTTATCTGTCAACACAAAAAGGAAATCATGGAGAACGATTGGAAGAAAATTAAAACATATACAAGTGCTATTCAGGCTGAAATAGTAAAACAGATGCTGGAAGAGAATGGTATTCCAACCGTGGCATTAAACAAACAGGATTCTTCCTATCTGTTTGGAAAAATAGAACTATATGTTAGTGAAAACTTGGTTGAAACTGCCGAAAGATTGATTGAAGAAACAGAGGGAGAGAATTAAGATGAAGACAAGAGCGATAACCGGTGCGATTTTTGTAGCTGTCATGGTGGCATCCACTTTATTCGGACCATACCTATACAGTATCTTTTTTACGCTGTTAAGTGCATGGTGTCTGTATGAGTTTTACGGCATCGTGTCCTCTGAGGAGCGTGCACCCAATAAGGCCCTGGGCATGATTTTGGCTGTGACAGGATTTGCTGTAGGGTCTATGGTGGCTATGAACCTTTTGGAAACTAAATTTCTATGGCTCATTACACCATTGATCGGCCTGACCTATATCATTTCACTTTTTCAAAAGCGAAGTTTTCCCTTTAATGATATCGCCTATACTTTTTTGGGTATCTGTTACGTCACATTTCCCTTCTTTCTTTTTGCAAAGTTGGGGTTTATTAATGGTGTATATAATCATTATATCCCCCTGGGTTTTTTAATATTGCTCTGGACCAATGATACCGGAGCATATCTTGCCGGCCGGAGCTTTGGTAACCATAAACTTTTTGAGCGTATCTCTCCAAAAAAGACCTGGGAAGGTTTTTTTGGAGGCTTCATTTTGGCTATTGTTGTCGCTATAAATCTGGAGAAATATTTTGGAAGTTTGCCCTTATGGCAATGGATTACTGTTGCCATGATCATCAGTATTGTTGGAACATTAGGAGATCTGGTCGAATCGATGCTAAAAAGGAGCTTACATGTGAAAGATTCGGGTAGCATCTTACCCGGACACGGTGGTTTCCTAGACCGTTTTGACGGTTTATTATTGGCTGCGCCCATGGTCTACGTTTTCTTAATTTTAATCAGTTAACAGCATTATGAGTCACATTCAAAAATCTACCTTTGATTTTTTGACAGAATTAAAGGAAAATAATTCAAGGGAATGGTTCGCAGAGAACCGCGAGAAATATGAGTCCGCACTGGCGGATGTCCGGAGTTTTCTAACCGATTTGATTGCTGCGCTGAGTGAATTCGACCCCAAAATAAATACCTCTATTCAGGCCAATAAATGTTTGTTCCGTATCTATAGAGATACCCGTTTTTCAAATGATAAAACGCCTTATAAGACTTGGTTTGGCGCTGGGATCTCTGTTGACGGAAGGAAGTTGCACGGTCCTGAATATTATATTCATATTGGTGTTGAAAATTCATTTATTGCCTGTGGTTATTGGCGGCCGGAGAAACCTCATCTGGAAGCGATAAGACAGGAAATTGACTATAATGGTGAGCATTTGGCAAAAATTCTCAACCGAGCCTTGGATGATGGAAAAATAAGGCTTTTCAAAGAAGATCTGCTTAAGCGTGCTCCTGCCGGTTATGGCGAGGACAATCCACATATTGATTTTATCAAGCTAAAAAGCTTTGTTCTGGATCAGCCCCTGACCATTAAAGACCTGTCAAATAAAAATGCGCTGGATGGTATTATCGCCTCTTATAAAAAGATGTTACCGTTCAAGGAGTTTTTACAAGAGGCGATAGAAAGTGAGTAGCCTACTCTGGTAGACTAATTTTGCCCATACAAACCGCCGGAGAGTCTTTAATGTGTTCAACATTGGACCTTGTTCCGGTGAGGGTCTCATTGGCCAGCAATGCGAATAATACGGCCTCTTTGGCATCCGGGTCAATCCCCAGTGTGGCGAAGCTTTCTACCTTGATGTTTGGCAGATTTGCTTTGATGTCGTCAAAAAGCAAGGGGTTATGTAGTCCACCACCACTGATATATACGGAGAAATTGGCTAATCCAACGGCTTGTCTGTGTATACCGTTGATCATCGCCCGGGCCGAAAAGCGATTGAGTGTTGCCATCACATCTTCTGCGGATAGATGTAACGTCTCAGAACGTTTTTGGGCCTCTTTTAGATAATCCAGATTGAACAATTCTGGCCCCGTTGTTTTCGGGAATTCCAGGGATAAGAAGTCTTCGGCCAGAAGCTGTTCCAATAACCTATTATTGACGCTTCCTTTTTTTGCGATCACGGCATCTCTGTCCATCTCCAGGTCAAAATGAGCTTTCATATACTGATTCATCATTGTATTTCCCGGTCCTAGATCTGTCGCATAGGCTTCCAGATTACTCTGATGACTTGGTATAAAGGTGAAGTTCGAAATGCCGCCTATATTTAGTAAAAACCTGTTTTCAGTAGGGTGAGAAAAAAGCAGGTAGTCACCATAGGCTGCCAATGGGGCTCCCTCTCCTCCTGCGGCAATGTGTTTTTGCCTAAAATCTGAGAGTGTAATTATGCCCGTATGCATGGCAATATGATCTCCGTCACCGATTTGTAGCGTGCTATTCGGCCAATTAAGGTCTTTTGTCAGCGATTGCGGTGCGTGGTAGACCGTTTGTCCATGACTGGCGATACAGTCTATTTCGGCAGCTGAAATATTCCAGCTTTTGAGCGCTTGATTGATCAGATTCGCATGGGTGATACCTACGTATGCATTAAGCCCTGAAAATAGCTGCTGGTCGATGGTTCTTTTTGCGAATATTTCACGGACTTTGGTTCTAAAAATATCCTCGTAGTCCATTGTGATAAACTTTTCCAAATTTATTTTGGTCGTCTTTCCGGAGTTTTCAATACGGCATAATGCGATATCAAGGCCGTCTAAGGAGGTACCGGACATTAAACCAATAATAAAACGCTCTTTTTTTAGCGCGATCTGATAAAGTTTTTCGATTTGAGGATTCATGACTTAAAAATAAACACAAAAATGTTATAACGAATATCATTTTTGACAATTGAAGATATTTTGTAACTTCACGGCATTAAAAATCAAAAAATTAGATACAATGAATTTTCCAGCAGAATTGAAATACACCAAAGATCACGAATGGATTCGTGTTGAAGGTGATGAAGCAGTTGTAGGGATTACCGATTTCGCTCAACGTGAATTGGGTGACATCGTTTTTGTTGACATTAACACAGTAGGTGAAGAAGTTGCCGCAAATGAAGTTTTCGGTACAATCGAAGCTGTGAAGACAGTTTCTGATCTGTTTTTACCTGTAGCAGCTACAATTTTATCGGTTAATGATGCAATTGATGCTTCTCCTGAATTGGTGAATTCTGATCCTTATGGTGAAGGCTGGATTGTTCGTATTAAATTGAATAATGCAGCTGATGTAGATGCATTATTATCTGCGGATCAATACAAAGAAGAAATCAACGCTTAATATCGGTGTGATAACAAAAAAGGGGTTTAATTTTAAAATTAAACCCCTTTTTTGTTGCTATCTATTTACTGGCATTTTATGACTGTCTTAATCTTTGCCTCGGGCATATCGACATCACTTGTCATCTCTGTTATTTTAGTTAGACAGGTCTTTTTATCCAGGACATAGAATCCCTGGATACTACCCACCTGCTTTGCGTCAGATCCAAACATTTTTCCTTCAACATTTACTTTATATCCCTGCTCATTCACTTCGGCGAGTGTCATTTTGTTTTCGATTAGTAAGCCTGATTCTTCCGATTCGGTTTTTGAACTCCATGATTCTCCGATACCAACGGCCTGCTCAGGTAATACTGTGCTGATATTTTCAAACATACTTCGATCGAAAGGCAGATTGACACCTTCAGGCAATTGTATATCGGAAGATTTTCCCAATTGATCTATCGAAAAGCCTATTTTACTATCCACTAATTTGCCTACAGTAGCATGCATTTGTTTTGAAAATTCATTGGCTTCGGGATTTTTGGAGTCATAGGTCATTTCCATCGCTTCTCCGCTCATTTTCATGTTGATTCCCGTATAGATAAGGTCAAATAGAAAGGAGTTATCTTTCTTGGCTGTATTTGTAATATCAAAGCCCATTGTTAAGTCTGTCACAATCTTCTGCCCGCCAGTTTCGATATCCATTGCCATGGCAACATTCTGCGCTATTTTCTTTCCCTGGTCGGGATTCACCCGTAGGGTATATTTCTTTTGGGCGGATACAGATAGGGCGATAAATGCAAATAAAGCAGTCAAGGCCATTGTTTTTAGTGTTTTCATCTATTGGATTTTAGTGTTGTTGAATAACAGGACAGATAAATATATAAAAAAATCCCTTTTACTACAGTAAAAGGGATTGTTATTTGGTTCAAAAAAGTAATCGAATTACTTTTTGATATAGGATACTTCTTTTACGGCTTTAACCACTTTTTCTACACTAGGTAAAGCAGCTTCGATCAATGTCGGCGCATAAGGAAGAGGTACGTCAGCACAGTTCACCCGGATAACAGGGGCATCCAAATAATCAAACGCATTGCGTTGTACATTAAATGCCAAATCCGTAGAGATTGACGCCAAAGGCCAAGCTTCTTCTACAATAACCAGACGGTTTGTTTTCTTAACAGATTCAATAAGCGTAGGGTAATCAATTGGGCGCACAGAACGCAAATCGATCAATTCGACACTGATACCTTCTTTTTTCAATTCTTCAACTGCAGGGATTACAACACGAGGAAGCATTTTACCGAAAGAAACAACAGTAACATCAGTACCTTCTTGAATGATATTTGCTTTTCCGATTTCTAGGTAGTACTCTTCTTCAGGCACTTCACCTTTATCACCGTACATAACCTCAGATTCCATGAAAATAACTGGATCTGGATCAATAATAGCAGATTTCAATAAACCTTTAGCTTCGTAAGGGTTTGAAGGAACAACCACTTTCAATCCTGGTGTATTTGCAAACCAGTTTTCAAAGTTTTGAGAGTGTTGTGCTGCTAGCTGACCTGCATTTCCTGTCGGCCCACGGAAGACTATAGGAATCGAAAATTGTCCACCGCTCATGGAGTGGATTTTTGCAGCAGCATTGATAACTTGGTCAATCGCAACAAGTGAAAAGTTAAATGTCATGAACTCAACGATCGGTTTTAGACCGTTCATTGCTGCACCAACAGCAATACCAGCAAAACCAAGTTCAGCAATGGGTGTATCAATGATACGTTTTGCACCGAATTCATCAAGCATACCCTGGCTTACCTTATAAGCACCGTTATACTCAGCAACTTCTTCACCTAATAAAAATATTTTGTCGTCTTTACGCATTTCTTCGTTCATCGCTTCACGAAGTGCTTCTCTGAATTGTATTTCTCTCATCAGTTGTAAAATAGTGTCAATTTTTAGATTACAAATCTACTATTTAAAATTGATATTTTGAAGATTTGACCAGCCTAATTGTATAGTTTTATGTCATTTTTTAATAAGTAAATGACTTTTGTATTAAATTTTGGAAAATAAGTTCGGCAAGAAATCCAATGTCTGTATAAGAGCCTTATTACTATTCATTATTGCCAGCGGAATGTTCCACGTGGCACGGTTTCTTTTTTCCACATAATTGGAGATGCCACGAAGCTCGATCACCGGAAGATCCATTTTATTCGCAGCAAAGAAAACAGCAGCGCCTTCCATGCTCTCGATACAGCGGTCAGGGTGGAGCTGTTGAATTCTTGCAATACTATCCGCATTCCCGTGTACTTTATTTACGGTGATGCCGTGCTCCTGGGTTAAAAACGGAAGCACTAGATTTTTGCCACGAAGTAAAGACGACTCAAATTTGGATTTTCCGTAACCCAATTGTTCGATCGGAATAAATTGTTGGTCATCCTCCGCCCCCAATTCGACCAACGATTCTGAGATGACCTGTACAACCGCTCCTATTTTCAGGTTGCGGTCAAAGCAGCCCGCAATACCTATATTTATAAGGAGGTCATATTTGTTCTCGTGCAGCACTCTTCCTAATTCAAATGCTGTTGCCACCATTCCTACGCCCGTGATTATCGTATCACAGTCGGGATAATTTGCGTCGACCTCTAGAAAAGGCTGAATTTCGAACTGCGTGGCGGAAACGATTAATATTTTCATGATGAACTTATTTTTATAGTATGCGAATTATAGTACGCGAAAATTACGAATTATCGTGCAGGTCTTGGGTACTTAAAAATAAAAATCAGCGGATGATCTTCCCCCCTTAATTATATTACTATATTCTGACGGCATTCCTAAAATAGGAATGTTAAAATTGGCCCTAAAGCCGTATCTTTGTATTATTATGATATTTATAACTCGTCGTGAACGTTTTTGTGCAGCACATAAGCTGTATCGTGAAGATTGGAGCAATGAACAAAACGAACAAGTGTTTGGACTCTGTTCTAATCCAAATTGGCATGGGCACAATTATGACCTTTTTGTCACGGTCAAGGGAGAGGTCAATCCCGAAACTGGTTTTTTGATCGATTTAAAGATCATGAAAGAAATTATCAACCGCAGCATTATTGATAAAGTGGATCACCGTAATTTCAACTTGGATGTTGATTTTATGAAGGATGTCATGGCCTCTACAGAAAATATCGCTATTGAGATATTCAAGATCCTCAAGCCGCTTTTTGAGGAAGAAGGAGTTGCACTGCATAGTGTCCGTTTGCACGAAACCGAAAATAACTACGTCGAATATTTTGGCGATTAATCTTTAATACATTTAAATAGTAGAAACTATGAGTCAACACTCATTTGACAACGAAGAGTTGGATGGATATATTAAGATCGACAAATACAATACTGAAAAAGTAGATCGCATCGCTTCTCATTATACAGATATCTTAGAATGCCTCGGGGAGGATCCCAAGCGTGAAGGTCTGGTAAAGACTCCCGAGCGTGTCGCTAAAGCCCTGCAGTTTTTGACACATGGATATGATATCGATGCTGCTGAAGTGCTGAGAGGAGCCATGTTTGAGGAAGATTATAGCCAGATGGTGGTTGTAAAGGATATTGAAGTATACTCCCTGTGTGAGCACCACATGTTACCTTTCTTTGGAAAGGCACACATCGCTTATATTCCAAACGGACATATTGTAGGTTTGAGTAAAATTCCCCGCGTCGTGGATATCTTTGCCCGCCGCCTGCAGGTACAGGAGCGTCTGACCAACGAGATCAGAGACTGTATCCAGGAAACACTGGGCGCTCGTGGGGTTGCGGTTGTGATGGAGTGCAAACACATGTGTATGGCCATGCGTGGTGTGCAAAAACAGAATTCTGTTACGACGACCTCCGCATTTACAGGTGCATTTCAAAATGACGTGACGCGGTCCGAATTTTTACGTCTGATTACAGCAGATCTTGCTTAGAATTTTATCGTTAAATAATAAAAATGAGCCCTCGCGAAGCACGTCTTCCCGAGGGCTCATTTTTTGATGGAATCGGGGAAAAAATAAAAAAATCAAAAAATGAGCATATTGCGTTTTTGGGCTTTTAGGGCAAGTCGATAAAAAATCCCTTTACAAACGGATAATTATATCGCATTGTATTTCAGTATTTTATAAAAAAATATTTTTATCATAAAAATGTTTTTTGGTACCTTTGTGGTTATGGAAATTGTTGCCGACGATTTAGAGTCTTATTTGGAACATACTACAGACGACGAAAATTCGTTACTGAAAAGGGTAAATCGGGAGACATATTTGAAGGAAACAATGCCCCATATGTTATCTGGTCATTATCAGGGAAGAGTTCTTTCTTTATTGAGTAAATTGGTTGCTCCAAAACGTATTTTGGAGATTGGAACTTTTACGGGATATGCAACATTATGTCTCGCAGAAGGTCTTCAGCAGGATGGGATATTACATACCATTGATATCAATGAAGAGCAACAGGAACGAGTCCAAGGGTATTTTGATGCGTCAGAATTCGCAGCTAAAATCAGATATCATATTGGCGACGCAGCGGAGATCATACTCACTTTGAACGAAACATTTGATCTGGTATTTATTGACGCTGATAAAAAAAGAAATTTATATTATTTCGAAACGATAATAAATCAAGTTCCGTCTGGGGGACTTATTTTGATTGACAACGTCTTATGGAAAGGTAAGGTGTTAGATTCAAAACCAGACAACCAAACAAAGCAGATCATTGATTTGAATGCACGTTTAGCTCAGGACAAGCGCGTAGAAAAGGTGATATTACCGATTCGAGACGGACTTTTTGCGTTGCGCAAGAAGTAATTTGTGAACTAAAACATTCTTCATGAATTTAAAACAATTAAAAAGCTTTGTACTGGTACTGGCTTTAGCAACTTTTGGAATTTCAAGAGTTTCAGCTCAAAGTGCGGCATATGTCGATAAGTACAGTCCAATAGCAAAAGAAATGATGGACGAACATGGCGTTCCGGCATCGGTTATCTTAGCCATCGCTATGCACGAAAGTGGAAATGGTGGTAGCAGGATAGCAAAGAATTTGAATAACCATTTTGGTGTCAAAGGAAGAAACAACAGTACCGTTATTCGGTCAGCTTACAAAGGTTATAGGTCTGTATTGGACTCATATGATGACTTTGTAGGAATAGTAAAAAGAAAAAAGACTACTCAAAGCCTTTTTGAAAAACATCCGGGAGAAAAATATGAAGCTTGGGTAAAGGCGATAGCGCGTTCGGGATACTCCACAAGTAGAGACTGGACAGCGAAGGTACTCAGAACGATCAAACTTTATCATCTTGATATGTTTGATAATGATTCCAAGCAAAATAAATTCTCGTCAACTAGAAAATAAGCACGATATTATTGCATGAAGAAGTTTTTTTATGGCATGTTTGTATTCATGATGTTGATTACATCATGTTCAAGCCGGAGAGGCACATTATCATCAACTAAATCCGGCTCCAATTCAAAAACTTCTTCATCTTCCTCTACAGGTCGGCCCTCCATGGCAGGAAATGACTACATTGCGCATTATAAAGATATAGCAATTGCAGAAATGAACAAATATGGTATTCCGGCCAGTATCAAACTTGCGCAGGCCCTGTTGGAGTCTGGCAATGGCAACAGCTACCTGGCTCGTGAAGCAAATAATCATTTCGGTATTAAGTGCGGTGGCGTATGGAAAGGTAAATCCGTGACCCGCCCTGACGACAATATCAACGACTGCTTCCGTGTATATGACAATCCCGAACAATCATTTAAGGATCATTCCGAATTCCTGCTAAGGCCTCGCTATTCGGCCTTGTTCAAGCTGGATAAGAATGACTACAAGGGCTGGGCCAAAGGACTTAAGGCTGCAGGATATGCAACCAATCCCCGTTATCCAGATCTCTTGATAGAAATGATCGAACGCTACCATCTTGATCAATATGACCGGAGAGAGACGCCGAAGGAGAAGGTGGTACGTGAAGAGGTCGTAAAAGAGGAAATCGTACAGCTTGTTCAGGAGAACCCTCCTGCTGTCGTTAAGACCGAAGAAATTAAAAGCCCCGTGGCGATGCGTATTCACGAGGTGAAAGCGCAGGATACCCTTTATTCGCTGAGCAAACTCTATAATGTCTCAGTCGAACAGATAAAATCATTAAATGGCCTGACAGATGAAGCATTGTCCCTAGGACAACTATTGGTTATATCTAAATAGTTACGCTTTAAAAGATGTTAAATATTTCGGTTTTGTATGGCGATATAGTAGTTTTACGAAAGTGAAGCTAATACGCTATATTTTTCTGTTTTCGGCCATATTGGGCAGTCTCCCACTACTTTTTTGTCAGGAAAAAAGAGTTGAAGGGATCGTATTTGACAAAAATACCAAACAACGTATCGGAAATGTGAGACTTGCGAATCTGCGTACGGGTGAAGTAATCTATAATAATATTAAAGGCGAATTTGACTTTCCTGCCCGCATAGGCGATCAGGTTGTCGCTATGAGCAAAGGCTATTTTTCGGATACCCTTTCCGTTGACAATAAAGGGCTGTTGCTGTTTCATTTATTGCGTGAATCAATCTATATCGACGAGGTTCAGGTGTCCGCACGAAAGAGCCCAGAGGAAATTCTGAAGAAAGCAAAAGAAGATTATGAGAAAGCCTATCGTCTGGCGGGGTATGGTGACGTATTTTCCGTAGGCCCTACCGGAGCAGGACTGAGTATAAACTCCATTTACAGTTTATTTAGCAAAGAAGCTAAAAGAGCGCGTAGGCTGACTAAAACCATTGAAAACGATTATAAGGAAAATGTAATTGATTATAAATTTACGAAGGAACTCATCAGTAAAGTTACAGGACTCAGTTTTGAGGACTCAGAAAAATTTAGGCGAATATTTAGACCATCCTATTTTTTCATTCTGGCGGCGAGTGATTACGAAGTAACAAATTACATCAAAGACTGCTATTCGCGTTATAGATTGAACCCTTCGCAATATTTTATTGAGCCTTTTCCAACAATTAATTATAAATTAGTACCGTAAACAAAAAAATAGACGTTTTCAGAATGAAGTTATTCAATTTTGTCGGCATGGCTATGCTTTGCCTTTCTTTTACGAGCATAAAGGCACAGGATCTGAAGGATCTTAGAGCAAAACCAGATACCGTAATTTCTGTACAAAAAGAGCAACCTTTAAACATCAGAACCATTCGTCCGGTGGTACCCAAGCTTAATCTTGAAGTAGATTACTGGAAGCATTGGACCAAGTTTGGTATCAATTTAAATCAGGCCTCCTTTAATAATGATTGGAAAGGTGGGGGTGTCGGTTCCATCGCTGTCGGTCTCAATGCTAATCACAAATCGGACTATACCCGCGACAATTTTAATTTTGTGACTGAATTAGACCTCCGTTACGGTAAAATCAAGAATACGAATAATATTGCTAAAAAGAATAATGACCGTATATTTTGGGATAACAAGTTATCCTATAAATTGTCGGCAAACTGGGCCTTGTTTACATCGGTTACTTTCGAGTCACAATTTGATGCGGGTTATAAATATAAAACCGTGAATGGAAAGGATACGATAGATTACATTGAAAATGCGTTTATGGCACCGGCCTATCTAACGGAATCATTCGGTCTTGAATATAAGCCGAGCAATGAGTTTTCGTTGCGTTTTGGTACAGGTACCGCACGGCAGACCTTTATTTTGGATGATCGTGTAAAACCTCGTTCAGTGCAGGGATTTTATGATAAATATGGTTATTATCTTTTACCTGACATGAACAAGCCCGAGGGTGAAGGTAATCTTCGTAAAGGAACAGGAGAACGCTTTGGTGTCAAAGAAGACCGTTCTTTTGCCAATGCACTCGCTTTCCAGCTTACGGGCAACCTAGACAAAAACTTTACTGATAAATTGAATGTGAAGGCACGTTACAATCTATTCGCAGACTATGAAAAGATTTCAGATCCTACCCACCGGCTTGACGTTTGGGTAACAGCAAAAGTAACACGCGTAATCAACGTCAATCTAAACGGGATTTTGATCTATGATCCAGATGTTATTTCAAGAGTTCAGTTGAGCCAGTCATTGGCCATGGGAATTGTATATAGTTTACCAAAATAATGCTTAGACCAGTGTCGATTGGGATCATACTTGCTGTGTTGATGTCTTTGGCAAGCTGTAAGTCCAAAGGACATGCCGCTGTGTCCAGACCATTGGTCGCTTCTTTTGCACCCGCAGTTGTATTGGAAGAAAAGGTTGTTGCCAAGCCCGATACGAATCAATTGACACCCCAGGAGAGAAAGGTCATCTTCTTGCAGAAAACCGGGGTTCACCCCGAGTGGCGTCAAGCAGAGGCGATTCATTATGATGTTCGCAAGCCAAATTTTGTGATCATCCACCATACGGCACAAGATAGTGTCGGTCAGACCATCAAGACATTCCAGATTCCACGCACCAAAGTGAGTTCACATTATGTGATCGGTCGCAACGGTGAGATTATCCAGATGTTGAATGACTATGTACGTTCGTGGCATGCCGGTGTTGCAAAGTGGGGATCCATTGTGGACATGAACTCTTGCTCTATCGGAATAGAATTGGACAATAACGGCAGGGAGCCTTTTCCAGATGCCCAGATCAATTCGCTGATGACAGTGTTGGATACTTTAAAATCACGCTATCTGATCCCTGACAATAACTTTATCGGTCACGCAGATATCGCTCCGTCACGCAAGAACGATCCCAGTGTATTCTTCCCCTGGAAGAAGCTTGCAGCGAGAGGATTTGGTATCTGGTATGATGAAGGCCAGCTGGTTGCCCCTCCTGATAGTTTTAATGCCATTGATGCGCTTAAAATCATCGGGTATGATACTGCTAACCTAAAGGCAGCGATCGTCGCATTTAAACGGAAATTTATTGTACGGGACACAACACCCGAACTGACGGTGTATGATAGGAGCGTACTTTACAATATTTATAAAAAATACGAATAGGCTTTCCAAAAGCGAATATTGATCCATGATACCAAATAAGACCCTGGTATCTCGGTCTATTAAATGAAAAGTCCGGATTTATCGCGAATCCGGACTTTTTTCAATAATCGGGGGATTAAAAAGCCCACTCCAAACAAAATTCCGATTCGAAATCAGCGAATTGGCTTACGAGAGATTGTTTCTAAGGGTTAGTGCTCCTATTTGATGCTGTGGTATCATTTCTGAGTGAAAGCTGTATAAAATAGGCGATTATCATTACAGCCACACAGCCAATGAGATTCAGCCAGAGAAAAGGGATTTTGTCGAGATACCAAATGCCAATGACCATGATCTCAGAGAGGATTGCAGCGATAAAAACGGCTTTTCCCTGAATTTTTTTTAGATAGAAAGCGACGATAAATATTCCGAGGATCGTGCCGTAGAATAAAGAACCTAAGATGTTTACCGCTTCCAAAAGATTGCCCAGTCTGTTTGCATACAGCGCGATGACGACGGTAAAAATACCCCAGATCAAGGTAAATATACGTGACCAGAAGAGATCCTGCTTTTCGGTTGCGTTGCGGTTTATAAAGCGTTTGTAGATATCTATGGTTGTGGTTGAAGCCAAGGAGTTAATGGCACTGGCAGTAGAGCCCATGGATGCCAGAAAAATAACGGCGATCAGTAAACCGATCAGGCCTTTTGGAAATGCCTTGGTTACGAACGAAAGGAATACATAGTTATTATCGTTTGTTTCGGCTGCCGGATTGTTCTTCTTGATAAGTGTGAGTGTACTGTCTTTCACTTGCTGCATCTGTGCATTCAGTTGATGCAAAGCCGAACGGGAAGTCTCGATGCCCCTCTGATCTCCCTGATCCAGTGCTGTACTGAGGCCATTGACGAGAGACTCACGCTGTTGGAATAGCTGTGTGTGTGTGTGCTCAAGCTTCTGGTAGGAAGCAGCATACGGACTTTCTTTTAACTTTTGTACTTCGACCTGGTTAAAGAAAATCGGGGGTTGATGGTATTGATAGTAGGTAAATACCAGAACACCGATCAGCAGGATGGCAAATTGCATGGGGATCTTCAAAAGTCCGTTCATAATTAATCCCATTCTGCTCTCTTTTATGGATGAACCGGTGAGATAACGGCCTACTTGGCTCTGGTCGGTTCCAAAATAAGAAAGTTGCAGGAAAAAACCTCCGATCAGCCCCGTCCACAGCGTATAGTTGTTATTCAAGTCAAAAGTAAAGTCCAGTGCATTGGTTTTACCCGATTTACCGGCGATATGAAGCGCTTTCGAAAGACCGATATCTGCCGGGAGCAAATGGATGACAAGCATACCCGCGATAAGCAGTGATCCAAAGATAATGCTCATCTGGAGCAACTGCGTATGAGATACGGCTTTTGTCCCGCCGTAGGTCGTGTAGATTACCACAAAGCTGCCGATGACCAGAGTTGTTAGCGTAAGGTCGATATGAAGGATTGTGGAGATGATCAGCGAGGGTGCAAAAATGGTGATACCAGTAGAAATACCCCGTTGGATCAAAAACAGCAATGCAGTAAGCCCCCGGGTTTTGACATCGAAGCGCTTCTCCAGGAATTCATAGGCTGTGAAGACTTTAAGTCTGTGAAATATCGGAATAAAAGTGATACAGAGCACGATCATGGCCAGTGGGAGACCAAAATAAAACTGGACAAAACTCATTCCCGACGAGTAGGCCAATCCGGGAGCGGACAGAAAAGTAATGGCACTCGCCTGAGTGGCCATTACCGAAAGCCCTACATGGTACCAGGGCAAAGAACGATTGCCCAAAAGATAACCATCAATATTTTTTATACCTCTACTTTTAAAGATGCCATAAGCCACAATCGACAGAAGTGTTAGCAATAAAACGGTCCAGTCTACTGTACTCATGAATAATATTTCGTAAAAAAGTACAGAAAAAGGATAAATATAAATAGCCAGATAACGACCATCCAGTAGTAACGTTTCCAGCTATTCATCCTATTTTTATCTATCTGAGGGCTTTTGAGGATAGATAACACTGTTAAAAAATGCAGCGATAATCAATCCGATAACAGCACCACCAATGATACTTAAAAATGTCTCGTTTGCAGTGAAGCCAATTAATGCCCCAAATACTACAGCGACCAAAAGGATGATTCCTTTTGCTTTTCCAGCATCTATCGTTGTGCAGTTGTTGTCAATCTGATTTTCCATTGTGATATTTTATTTTGATTTTGATAACAAATTTACAAATAATCTGTAAGCTCCGGGAATTCCGGCAGGTAATTGTCTAAAAAAAGATAGTGATGTATAGACAAATTTTCCTTTCCCGTAGTCTGCGATCAACAGCGCTCCTTTATGCAAAGGTTCGCCCGGATCTTGCATGGCGACGGGTGTACGGTATCTTTTGTCGATATTTTCGGCGAAATACAAACCTCTCTCCTGCACCCAATTGTCAAAGTCGGATGTTGTAATTTTATTGGGATAATTGAAAATAGGATCTTTTTCGTCAAAATGAACGGCGGCAAGTTCATCGGTGACCCGACTTCTCCCGAGGCTGAATGCATAGGGACCGAAATTTTTTGAAACCAGTCCGTTGTTCACATTATATTGCTCAACGACGGTGCCTCCGGTATTGACATAGTCAAACAGCTTGCTCTGAATCTGTGCGATGTCCTTATTGACATTGAAGATTCTGACACCCAGGACGACCGCGTCATAGCCCGATAAGTCACTTTTTAAAAGCTGTTCACTACTCAGTATGTCCACTTTGATGCCAATAGCACTGAGCGATTCGGGAATCAGGTCTCCCGCACCATGGATGTAGGCTACTTTTTTAACCGTATTGATCAGGTTGATATTGCTCATTTTTATCGCCACATCAGGAAAGTAAACAATTTCAGGAATATGGTTATAATCTATTGTTTTTATCTCTTTTAGTCTATCCTTTTGATCAACTTGGAAAAGTAGCGTATCAATGGATGAAATAGCCGGATTCAAAGGGCGTATTGAAATTTCTTTTGATAGGCTATTAACCCCCGCGGTAAACTGGAGCTCAAATGAAGCCGGATGTATTTCCCAGCCTTTTACTCCAACCGGCATTACACGAAATGACTGTGCGGATGCCTGCCCATTTTTTTTGAATGAAATATTTACGTTGACAGATTGGGCATTTTGGGTCAGGGCCAGTGGGCTCGAACTCTTTGCTGTGAGCTGTGGCAGAATGGCGACTGGATTATAGATTTCACCACGGACAGGATCAGTATACTTATATTGTATATGCTGGTCAAATGTGATGGCGGTACCGTTGATCATTAATTCAAAGCGTACTTTTGGATGATCAGGGTTTTCGGGGTAACCGGTGAGGTTAAAGTCCTTGACGTTAAACTTCCCTTTGGCGTGCGGTTCATTTAGCCAATAGGGCTGCGTAGAGTTTGTTGCACTTACCGAAAGAGAATCCTTTAAAAGAATGTTGCTGGTCAGTTTTTTATGGATCTCTTTACCATTGAGCTTCACCAGTTGTACGGTAACATCGGGACGTCTCGCAATAATGGCGTTGTCGACATTAATCAGATCACCTATTGCATAATCCGGATTTTTTGCGATACTTTCAAACCATATTCCGCCGCAAGCAAGGATCAGTTTTTCGACTTCTTTTTTCTTTTGATTCCGCCAGTAGTCATCCTTGATCTGGTCGAGCGCTTTATGGAGCTGGAGCAGATCAGGTAAAGCCGATTCAGGTCTGTCGATCTGATAGTTTTGATTAACTTTAGCGATCAGCGATTGTACTGTCCCGCTATTCGGTATTCTTTTCCAGGAAGTATCAATATCATCCAATGGAGAAGCTGTTGCGGGTGCACCGTCGACATATTCAAAATATTCAATTGAAGACCCCCGTTGGGCGGCAGATCCGAAGCCCTGGCTTTTGTGGGAAGAGCGACTATGCGCGGCAATTTCACCATAGGAGGCACCAATCAATGCGTTATAGTTTCCGATGTCCACCTTGAGCTGATCTTCGCGCGTGTTGTCCTGTCCGCCAAAGTTAAACGTATTCCAGAGGAGGCGTTTCGCCTGCCAAGGTTTTACGTATTGAAGTTGTTCAGAGAACTGTTTGGGATCAGCAGCGGCTTTGAATGCTTCGTGTGCCAACATTGCGGAGGCCTGATGATGACCATGGCCACCTCTGGCATCGGGAGGAAACCGCGTTATGATCACATCAGGTCTGAATTTGCGGATCAACCATACTGCCTCGGCGAGCACCCGTTGTTTGTCCCAAAAGTCAAATGTTTCCTCGGGTGTCTTTGAAAAGCCAAAATCATAAGCTGAAGAGAAAAATTGTTCCCCTTTGTCGATCTTTCTCGCGGCAAGAAGCTCCTGTGTGCGGATCAGTCCCAACTCAACACCTTGCTCGGTGCCGATAAGATTCTGTCCCCCGTCACCACGGGTCAGGGATAAATAACCCGTTCTATATTTTTTCTCCTGGGCCAGCCAGGCGATCAGACGGGTATTTTCGTCATCCGGATGTGCTGCAAAGTACAGGACAGAGCCTAAAACATTCAGTTTTTCTAGGTTAAGCTTAATCTCGGCGGCATTCCACTGCGGATTTTGTGCTTGTACAGTTGACTTTGACAGCATACTGGCCAATAGAATAATGACAGAAAGAAAGGGTTTTCGCATGTTTAAAGATAAAGATTTCATCCAAAACAGCATCGTTACGCATTGTAATTTTAATGTATATTATTTGTTGTAAAGAAGGTGAAACTCAGGTAAAATAATGAGGTTAGTTTGAAATTCGTCTAAAATAAAAAACGGAAATTCCAACCAAGTTGGAATTTCCGTTTAACAATTAAAATATTTTTTCCTGAAACGAATTTTTAGAGAATAGTTATTTTGTCGCTTCGCTCCAAGTGGCAACCTTTAACATAGTAAATATATGTAGAAAATATTTAGTTCTGTCAGATTCCTCCAATTAGTTTTCCACATTGCTAAATTTTGTCAACAATTTAGCTTTTGAGTAACTAAAAATATGAAAAGAAAGTTTCACTTCATTGTGTTTGGTCAAGCAAAATTATTTGTCAATTGCCCCTAAAACACGTTTCATGAACATATTTAAGGCATCTTTTTTCGAATTGCCTTCCTTTATCAATTTATCAACCTCCACGGCACCGTATAGGTTCGAAATTAATTCACCGATCACGTCGAGTTCCTCATCTTTCAATGGCGCCTCAGTAAGCGCTTCCAAAGTCTCGATGGTCTCCAATACATAGTCGACATCGTTCTGTTCGATGAATTCTGTAAGATGTTTAATTACCGGCAGCTTCATTGAATAATTCTACTAATGCGTCCAACTTATTTGTTTGTACTTGATTCACCAATTTACCGTTTTTAAATGCAGCAAATGTAGGCAGGTTATTGACGTTTGCCAATTTACGTGATTCAGGAAATTTCTCTGCATCAGCGATGATAAAAGGAATACTTTCGTTCTCACCGGACAATTTTTTGAATTTTGGTTTCATGATTTTGCAGTTACCACACCATGTAGCAGCGTACTGAACCATCACAATATCGTTATTGTTTACAATTTCTTGTAAATTATCGTTTTCTAATTCTTGTAACATGATTTTATTATTAAGGTGATTGATGGAGAAATCAACAGGAGCCGGGATAAGGGCCCCTGTTGATAAGACCCGGGGTCTTTTATTGTTAGTGTTTTGCTAAATAGTCAGCTACACCTTTTCTGTCTGCATTCATTGCATCTTTACCTTCTTCCCAGTTTGCAGGGCATACTTCGCCAAATTTTTGTACGTGAGCGTAAGCGTCGATCAAGCGTAAATATTCTTTTACGTTACGGCCCAAAGGCATGTCGTTTACAGACTCGTGGAATACACGGCCAGTTTCGTCGATCAAATAAGTAGCTCTGTAAGTAACAGCAGATCCTTGTGCTAATGTACCGTACTCAGGATGCTCAACTTCTTGAACGTCTAGGATACCCAATACGCTAGATAAGTTGCGGTTGGTATCCGCTAAAATAGGATATTCAACACCTTCGATACCGCCATTATCTTTTGCAGTGTTTAACCAAGCAAAGTGAACTTCGTTTGTGTCGCATGAAGCGCCGATTAAGACTGTATTGCGTTTTTCAAATTCAGCAGCGGCCTCTTGGAAAGCGTGTAATTCTGTAGGACATACAAAAGTGAAATCTTTTGGATACCAGAATAAAAGTACTTTTTTACCTTCTTTAACTGCTTTTTCGAAAATGTTGATCTGCAAATTGTCGCCTAAATAATCAATTGCATCTACTGTAATGCTTGGAAAACTTTTACCTGTGAAACTCATAATATATCTTTCTTTTTTTGTTGACACAAAGATAAGGTAACCCGGATCAAAAAGCGAATTGATTTTACCAATACACTATCATCAAAATCTATTATGACTAGAATGTAACAATAAGTTTTTATTATATTAATACAAGCTGTTTGGGGGGTTTCTATCCGAATCGGGATTTGTTGAAAAAATAAAACAATTCATACTGGGTTAGTTACAGATTAATGCATTAAAATAGTTGTACAATTGGTAGGCAAAGCCTACTTTTGCGACGTTCTATTTCAAAATAGCGCAATGCTGGAGGGGTTCCAGAGCGGTCAAATGGGACGGACTGTAAATCCGTTGCTTCGGCTTCGAAGGTTCGAATCCTTCTCCCTCCACATTTTTTCCTTTATAAAATTCACTTTAAATTTTCCTGTCAAATAGAAGAGCTCGTATACCGATGGCATTGGTTAAGGGTAGCTTTTTGCGCTATAGCGTCTGTGTTGATATTTTTTTGCTTCTGATTATGGAGTCCGGCAAAAAATATAGCATGGATTTTCAACTAGCTATTGACTTATTTATAAAATAAGCCTAAGTTTGGCTTTTGAAAAGGCCCCGTAGTTCAACGGATAGAATAGATGTTTCCTAAACATTTGATAGCAGTTCGATTCTGCTCGGGGCTACATAAAGAGAAGTGATGTCAACAGTGTTACTTTTCAATTACAGGAGAAATACGATAAAAGATATTTCTCCTGTTTTATTTTAAGACGAAATCATCTTTGCTATTTTGTATCGCTATTCCTCTCATCAGACCGTTGGTCTCCTGCCATAAAGTTTCCTCTCAGAAAGACTGTTGGTTTTCAAAATAAAATATCCCGTTTGATTTTTGAAATTGAAATGCTGTCCGAATAATTCATTACCTAATTGTTGCACATGAAAAAGCGAGTTCTTTTGATCAATTATAAATTCATAGGCTCATTAAATCTGTAACATTTTAGGACGTTTGTCATAATATTTTCAGGATTGGTAAAAATTGTGTTAATTTAAATTTTATTACAAATTAATGACTTACTAATCTTTGGTGGCTAATTTTGCCCAATAAAATGCGAGCGATGATAAAAGTGATTCAGAATCAATTGAAAAAAATATATAATACCAACCCCACTTTTTTCCATATAATTAGTATATGGTTCCTGCTGATTGCCTTTCTGTTGCTTTTTGTAACCAAAAGAGAATCATTCCAGTTTGTTAATAGTCACCATGCTTTCTGGGCGGATATTTTCATGACAGTGAACACGTTCGTTGGGGATGGGATCAGCATTATTGCCCTGGCCGCTGTGTGTTGCTTTCTGAAAAAGTGGAATTTCGCGAAAGGGATTTTTGGGACCTATATTTTTTCGGGTGTAGTTTGCTGTGTTTTGAAAAGCATATTTCATGCTGAGCGTCCGGCAGCGATGTTTCGTGGGGATCCGACATTGCACGTTGTCTCCTGGTTGCCGGTAGCCTACACCAATTCCTTCCCTTCCGGCCATACAACATCTGCATTTGCCATGGCGGCCACGATTGCCATTATTTCCAAGAGCAAAAAAATGGGGCTGTTCTGTTTTATTCTGGCGGCGTTAACTGGTTATTCCCGGATTTATCTGGGACAGCACTTCCTCGAAGATGTTGGCTTTGGATCACTGTTGGGTGTGGGGACTACCTGTATTTATTTTATTGTTATGCCGATGATTTCACGTAATAAATTTTTGGTATTTAACTATAAGTTCCCTCAGATCAAATTAATGAGAGCGGTTCTCCCAGTGACAGTAGACAGGCGCAGGTCAAAGCAGGATCGAACACCGTAAGGATAAATAAAAAGCAAAGCAGACGAAAAACACCCGGAGTTTGCCGCGACAAGATGTCAACAGAACCAGCGAAGATCAAATCAGCGAAAAACGAAGTTATGTGCTATCTAAGACCAGTAGTGATTAGGTATTTGACGGCATTTCCCTAAATAAGGATAGCCTTCCGACCATGCCAAACATGAGTAGGCCGAAGCAGGCGAAAACACCATAGGAATAACGCAAACTAAATGCTTCTGCGATATAGCCGATCAGTGGTGGCCCCATTAAAAAACCGAGATAGCTAATGCTCGAAACCATCGCCAATGCCACGCCCGATGGCACATTTTTGTTTTGACCGGCGATACTATAGATAGAGGGTACATTACAGGCGACACCGATGCCCACAAGCATAAAAGCAAGTGTGCATATAATAAATTGAGGAAAAATAACCGAGGTCATCATGCCTACGAACATCAGGAGCCCACTATATTGTAAGGTTCTTTTGCGTCCCAGCTTACGGATCACGGCGTCACCCACAAAACGGCCCGTCGCCATCATGATCATAAAAGAAGCATACCCCACAACCACGAACTTTTCGGGTGCATGAACGATCTCCTTAAAGTATACCCCGCTCCAGTCAAACATGGCGCCCTCCGTTGCCATGCTGAAAAAGCCGATGATTCCCAGTTGTAAAAGACTTCCCTCAGGTCTGGAAAAAAAGCTTCGCCTTTCTTTCTGTGGTGATTTTCCCGGAACCAGATAGCGTTGATTAATGAATGTATTGCCGGTGACGAAGGCCAATATGATCAAAAAATGCGATAAAGTATCCAGGCCAAGGTTCATGGTGAGCAGTCCGACCAATGCGCCTGTAAAGCCGGCGATGCTCCATGCGCCGTGGAAAGAAGTCATGATGGATTTTTTATAGATCTGTTCGGTAGCCACCCCTTGAGTATTGACCGAAATATTGCACATATTTCCTGTTACGCCAAAAAGAAAGAGAATAGCACCCAGTTGCCAGGCATTTTGAGCAAAGGCGATGGAGCACAATACCAATGCATAAGCAATCGGTACGATACGCAGCATTTTGGCGCTACCATATTTGGTGACCAATTTACCCGAAAGAGCCATTGTGGCCAGCTGACCTACCGGAAGCATCAATAAAATGGTTCCCAGCTGCCCTTCACTCAGGTGAAGACGTTCCTTGATGACAGGAATACGGCTAGCCCAAGAGGCAAAAGCAATACCCTGACAAAAAAAGAAAAGAGATACCGCAATCCGAATGCGATTACGTTTATGATAAAGATCTTCCTCTGAGAGAGTTAGCGTAGTGTCCATAGTTCCTGATTTGAGCGTGCAAAGTTACGGATAAGTATTTCATTTTACGACAGGATCAATAAAGAAATTTAATCACCCAGTCCCGAAGGAAAATATCGTTAAGGTTTGACAAGAGTATAAAAGGCAATAAATGAAGTTGAAAATTATATTCAAAATAAGTGAAAATTATCTTCTAACGCTTCGGTTTGTGCCGACGGTGAATGTGATAATTATCTTCTTTTATGCGCTTGTGTACATTTTGTTATGTTAAACACCTTATTATAAGGTTTATACATGTTCCTAAACCATAGTTAGATCCTACCCCACATCTACGATGATCAGGAGCCAGATGTTGAATTTACCCACCTTTTTTATTTAAATATACGAAGTTGTTAAAACACGACCTACTCATGTCAGACCAAAATACAATCAAAATGTAAAATTCGCAATACGTCAATAGTTTTTCGATAACGTATTCTATTTTTGTTACAGGCAACAATTATTAGCCTCCTAGATATAATGATAAAAAAACTGCTTTTGAGTGCAGTTCTGGCCTACGGCGGAACTGCTTATGTCGTTGCGCAGCAACCGACATTTTTGTCTCACCCCACATTGACACCCGATGGGAAGGAGATGGTATTCAGCTATGAAGGAGATCTTTGGAAAGTAGCGAGCCAAGGAGGTGTTGCTGTCCGGCTTACGGGTATGGAAGGCAATGAAATCAACCCCCGAATCTCTCCGGATGGTAAATGGTTAGCATTCTCTGCCAATCAAAACGGGAATATGGATATTTATGTCATGCCTTTGGCTGGTGGGGATATCCGTCAATTGACAGCACATGATGCCTCGGATGAAGTGGACAGCTGGAGTTGGGACAGTAAATCACTTTATTTCACTTCCTCACGTTATAATCGTATGGCTGGTTATCAGGTCTCTTTGGACGGCGGTACGGCAACACGCTTATTTCCACATTTTTTCAACTATATCAGTGGTATCGTTCCTACGCCTTCGGGAGAGCTCCTGTTTAACGATAGCTGGGAAGGATACAGTTCGGCAAACCGCAAACGCTATAAAGGAGCATTCAACCCGGATATCCGTTCCTATAACCCCAAGACAAAAGCCTTTCAGCAATATACAGACTACGTTGGAAAAGATCTTTGGCCAACAACAGATCAAAAAGGAAACATATACTATGTTTCGGATGAAAACAACGGCGAATATAACCTGTATCAGCTGAACGGCAAGACCAAAACAGCGCTTACAAGTTTTACAGAATCTGTTAAACGTCCTTTTGTATCAGCAAACGGCGATAAAATTGCATTTGAAAAGGGGTATCAGCTTTATATCTATGATGTCGCCGGGAAAAAAACGGTACAGCCCAATATCGCTTTAAACCGCAATCAGGTACTTGGCAAGCTGAAGGAGTTCAATGTCTCGGGCAATATCAGCGATTTTGACGTTTCGCCCGACGGTAAAAAGATAGCGTTTATATCCAGAGGTGAGCTGTTTGTTTCCGATAGTGAAGGCAAATTTGTGCGTCAGATGCCGGGCAAAGGGGAACGTGTCATGGAAGTCAAATGGCTCAAGGACAGTAAAACGCTGCTTTATAGTCAAACCTACCAGGGATATCAGAACTGGTTTTCCCGTACCGCAGATGGAAAAGGTGAGGTGAAGCAGCTGACCGAAGACCTTCGAAACAACCGCGACATTAGCTTTAACGCTGACCGGACGAAAGCGGTATACCTAAGCGGCCGCGATGAGGTACGAACAATGGATTTAGGGAGTCTAAAAAGCCAGACCGTGGTTAAAGATGAAATCTGGGGCTTCCAAAATTCTTCCCCCTCATTTTCGCCTGACGGTAATTATCTGTTATTTACGGCAATGCGCAATTTTGAACAGGACATCTTTGTCCATAACCTTAAGACCGGGCAAACGACCAACCTGACCAATACCGGTGTCTCCGAGACCAACCCCTATTGGTCTCCGGATGGGAAGTATATTTATTTTGCGAGCAACAGGACGAAGCCCTCATACCCTACCGGGATGCAAAATTCGAGCATCTTCCGTATGGCGCTGACCAATTTTGACCAACCGTATCGCAGTGCCAAGTTTGACGAATTATTTGCTCAGCCCGCTATAAAAAAAGATTCGGTCGCAAATAAGCCGACAGCGCCTAAAAAAGAAAAAGCCGCCAAGGACAAGAGTAAGTCCAATGCAGATACGAATAAGACGGCAGCTCCTAGTCCAGAACCGAAGAAAACAGTCTTGGTACAGCTTGATCTTGAGGGTTTGCGCGATCGTATCGAACAGGTCAGTCCTGCATCCGGGACACAGTACAGCCCTTTGGTGATCCAAAAGGCAGATAAGACCTATGTATTCTATTCGTCTGACCATGAAGGTAAATTCAGCGCTTACCGTACCGTATATGAACCATTCACGGCTCCAAAAACTGAAAAGGTAATCGAAGGTGGCATGGGACAGGTACAAGAATCGGCAGGCAAGTACTTTGTGCTGAACCGAGGTACCATACAGAAATATAGTCTGGAGGGCAACAAGCTTGATGCGATAACCATGAGCTTTAAATTCAACAGAGATCTGGAGAAAGAATTTAACCAGATGTTTTATGAGACCTGGGCCAATCTGGAGGAGAACTTTTATGATGGCAATTTTCATGGGGTAGACTGGACGGCAACCAAAAAGAAATACGAAAAATATCTGCTGGGAATCAATGACCGTAATGATCTGCGTATTCTCCTGAACGATATGTTGGGCGAGCTCAACTCATCACACTTAGGCTTTAGTTCGATGGGAGCTGAAGAGCGCAAGCCTTTTGGCTTCGTGACCAACGAAATAGGAGTAGAATATGATAGCGAAAACCCATATAAGGTCAGCCGGATTATAGGCAATGGACCTGCGGCAAAGAAAGAGGTGGATATTAAAGCGGGTGATGTGCTAGTGGCTGTCAATGGTGTAAAATTAAATACAGCGGTAGATCGGGATAGTTATTTTACATGGCCATCATTGGAAGAGGAAGTGCAGCTGACGCTAAGCCGTAATGGCAAAGAAGTTCATACTAATGTGCGTCCGGTTTCCAGTACAGCTTTTAGAGAATTGATTTATGATGAATGGATCAAGGATAACCGCAGCCGTGTAGACAGACTGAGTGACAATAAAATTGCTTATTCACATATGAAGAATATGTCGGGCGGAGAATTGCAACGTTTTCTTATCGATATGGCTGAGCAGGAAAATAACAAGCAAGGAATTATTTTGGACTTACGTTATAATACCGGAGGAAATGTACACGATGAAGTATTGCGTTTTTTGTCACAGCGCCCTTACCTACAGTGGCAATATCGCGGTGGAAAGCGTGCTCCGCAGAGTAATTTCGCGCCCGCTGCCAAGCCGATCGTACTGTTGATCAATGAACAGTCCCTGAGTGACGCGGAGATGACCGCCGCCGGATTCAAAGCATTGAAACTTGGTAAAGTCATCGGTAATGAAACTTACCGCTGGATCATCTTTACCTCAGGGAAAGGACTGGTCGACGGGTCTTTCTACCGACTACCTTCCTGGGGTTGTTATACGTTGGACGGTCAGGATCTGGAGCAGACAGGTGTCGCACCTGATATTTTTGTGAAAAACACAGTGCAGGATCGTATGGAAAATAAAGATCCGCAGCTGGAGCGTGCAGTGAAAGAAATCTTAGCCGATCTCAAGTAATAATAATAAACGGCTATAGCTGGAGGGGTATCCCCTCCAGCTAATAGCAAGATTAATTCCCTTAGTGCCTCTTTATAGCTCTTTAAAATTATTTTATTCTGCTCTTGTGAAATCTTGATCTTTTGTGCATCCCTTCTCAAAACATAAAAGGAATAGACATGGAAAAGATCATATTACAAGTAAAAGAAGCCTGCACAGCGGATTGGGGCGAAATGACAGCACAAGAACAGGGACGTTTTTGTGGGCAGTGTAAAAAAATGGTCGTTGATTTCTCGCAGATGAGTGATCAGGAAATCGTTGATCAGATTACAAAATCCAACAAGGGACTCTGTGGCCGGTTTTATGAAGATCAGCTGTTACGTGAACTGGATGCCAGTTTTTCTTTTGCAAAAAATCCGCTATGGCTTAATAGGTGGAATGGTGTTGCTGCCGGATTGATGCTGATCGGTGCATTGAGCTCGCCTGGGGTACAGGCGCAAACCTTCACAACAGGTGAAGTAGCTGTAGTACAGTCAAAAGACTTAGCAGTGACGGAATCTGTCGAAAAACAGACAATTTCAAGCCAACGTCTCCAAAGTGAACCTGCATTGTCAAATCAGGATAGCATTAAGGTGAAGATCGCAGGAAAAATTGTATGTGCTTCTGGCGAGGGCAGCATGATGGGAACTGACGTGTCAGTTGAAAACTACCATACCAAAGCTGATGAAAATGGTCGCTTTGAGCTTTGGGTACCACAGTCGTTATTTTGTAAAGATCAGGAGCTACATGCACAAATGATCGGGTATAAAACTGCTGTCGTTCGCTTAAAAAAGGGCGACAAGAAAGTTATAAATAAGTCTATTAAAATGGAGGTTAGACCAATGATCATGGGGCTAATTGCTACTTCAGATAGGTAGGAACTTGGGCCACATGAAGGCATTCTATTTTTTGCTTGGCTTTACGTGCAGACCGGCCGATGCACCGACGATATTTTGAAGTATTTGATAAGGTATTTCCCCGTTATGAGGAACTATCCGTCAATATCGCTTCTGTTGATGATGACCAGCAGACTTTTTTGACAGTTTATAAGGAGATATCAGATGCATATATCGCTAATCTGGACTTTGCCGAAGAGGTTTTTTGATAGTTATCGCATATTATATGATTTCGTGGAACGAATGTATGAACGTACATTTAAGGCAATCGAAGCCATGGAACAAAAAATGAAAGACAAAGAATAAAAAATCTACTTTTATACTTGACTTTCTCTTTGTTGAATCTTACATTTGATCTATCGAATGACTTCGTAGCTCAGTTGGTAGAGCAACAGACTCTTAATCTGTGGGTCCTGAGTTCGAGCCTCAGCGGGGTCACTTTCAAAAAAAGCTATTTTACGTGAGTAGAATGGCTTTTTTTGTGTGTTTAGAGTGCCTTTAAAGCGGCTTTTTCATTTTTGTCATACCGAGAAGTTATAAAATCTATTAATTACTTCTTTGCTCAAAGATACTAAAAAAAGGTCGCTTTAGGGCTATTTTGTCTCGCAAAGTGTCTCACTAGTGTCTCGCTTTTTTCTCGCAAAATAGTGAAAGATCAATTTGAAAATTGTGATGAGACACCATTTTCTGTTTTATATACCCCTCAATTATTTTCATGTCTTACCCATCTTCTATCTCATCTCTATAAAGTATTTTAAAGCCTTCTAATACCCTCAAACAATTTTAGAATAGCGGAACCTAAAACCCCTTCTTTAAACTGTATATATGATAAATTCAATCTTTCTCTGAGACACGAAAATTTTCAGGGGGTATATATAATAATTTCGGTGTCTCACACCGAATGAAAATTTCATTATATTAAAGAATAAAAAGAAATTATATATGGCCTTAAAAACTGAGAAAGATTATTTTAAATGTGAAATAACTAGACCTATTAATGGAATGAAAAAGGCCTTGGAAAAATTGAAGCAGGGCGATAGATTCTTTTTGGAGAATGGCGAAGATCTATTCATTAAAAGTAATCAGGTTTCCGATATGGGAATTTTGTGTGTTTCCGACCGAGGGCGCGTAGAAATCATTAATACAGAAACAAAGGTTATTCATGTTCATGGAGTCGCTATGACATATAGAAAGTTAGGACGCTTAATAATAGATGATGTAAAAAATGATGGTAGACGTCTATTTCGAACCGATCTGAACCCCTAATCCGCATTATGATTCGCTCGCCGTCCTGCGAGTTGAACGAAGGTCGTTGAAGAAAAGTCCGTAAGGACGATTCAACGATATCTATGAAATAGACGAAGCTTCTTGGCGGTATTTTTGAAAAAGGGGCTTGTGACGTGGGCTTATCAAAAATAGTGACAAGAGCGAAGCCTGAGAGAACAGCAGGCGAGCCAAACTCTAAAAGCGGTTGGATTTTGAATGTGCATGCAATGCTTATTCAAAATACAAAGGAGTTTTTATGAAGTGGAGGGATTTATAAAACATTAAGTATGACAAACAGCGAAGCTATAAATATGAAATTTTATGAAATAAGGTTTCATATTTATAAAGTTTGGCGTATCTTAATGGCATAAATTCCGAAACGGAATGCCATATTACCATAAACATTGGGTATATACATTACTTAATATTTATGGAAAACGAAAAGATAGTACAATTTTCAGCACAATATAATGAAGATAATTTCGGTTTTTAATAACAAAGGAGGTGTTGGCAAATCCACTTTAACTTATCATGTGGGGAATGCCCTAGCGGAACTTGGACATAGAGTCCTAATGGTCGATCTTGATCCTCAATGTAATTTGACTATTTGCACAATGATGGAGGAAAAACTTCATCAAATTTGGGAAGAGGAAGACGGATACATAGATGATTTTGAAAATGCTTTCCGCCAAAATGCAGATATAATAAATACTCCCAGAAGTATTCACTTTATACTTAAACCCGCTGAGGATGGTATCAGTGAACCAGCTAATTTACCTCCAGCTTTTCCAATAGATCATAACATCGACTTGTTGCCTGGGCGTCTGTCCTTACACATGTATGAAAATAAGATAGCTGAAAGATGGAGCGGTGTCTATCAAGGAGATAATTTATCTATTCGTACAGTAACTAACATTAGAAGTATATGTCAACGGTTTGCGGAATTAAATAATTATGATTATGTTCTTATTGACACGTCTCCTAGCTTGGGCGTTTTAAATAAAGTTATCATGTCTACCGTTGATGGCTTCTTTATTCCAGCTCAGCCTGATATGTTTAGCTTGTATGGTATTAGAAATATTGGAAATGCTTTGCAATTATGGCAAAGAGAATTTATATCTATATATACTTTAATTTCTGAAGAGAAACGATCAAAGTTTCCTGCGAATTTTGTGCAATTTCTTGGGTATACAATTTATAATGCGAAGAAATATACAAAAGATAGCCAACCAATTAATGAGTATAATTTAGCGCAAGCTCATTATCAGTATGTTACCCAAATTCCAGAAACAATAATGGAGTATATCCAAGAGGGAAATCGTTCTAGAATTTCTAACGAAATAATTTCAAGACCTATTGGTGGTAGTACTATTATACATTCTCATAATACTTTTCCGGCAATGGCTCAGGCTCTCAAGTGTCCAATGTGGAAAGTACCAGATGTGTATACAAACTTACAAGCGGTGGATCCCGATTATTTTGCTTTTCTAAATCAAAATGGTTTTCAATACAATAGAGGAAATAACGGAAGGTTAAGGGAAATAGGGGAAAATTATCAAATATTTACAAATGACTTATTAACAAGAATTAATTCGTTATGAGTACAACTATAAGTGATATAGAGTCGGTTTTGAAATTTTACATAGATAACCAACATAGGTTGATTCAGTTTCAAGCTTCTGTTGAAGCATTTTTTTCAAAACATCCTAAGTTAAATGAAAAGCCTTTTCCTATAATACACTCGCTCAAAACTAGGCTTAAAGACCCTCATCATCTAAGGGACAAGATCGAAAGAAAAAATAGAGATGGTGTGGAAGTGTCAACAGACAATTTATTTGGAAAGATTACGGATTTAATTGGTTTAAGAGTATTGCATTTGTATCAAGATCAATTTCCTGTGATTCATGAAGAAATATTAAAATATATTCAAGAAGGAGATTGGATCTTCGTAGAAGAGCCGAAAGCTATGACATGGGATCCTGAATCCAAACAAATGTATGATGAATTAGGAATTGAGACTGAAATTAGACCAACATTTTATACCAGTGTTCATTATTTAATAAAGCCAAATAACAATAACACCAATCCAATCTGTTGTGAGATTCAAGTCAGAACACTATTTGAAGAAATTTGGGGTGAAATTGACCATAGCATAAATTACCCCCACCCCACTGCAAATGTTGCTTGTAAGGAACAATTAAGAGTTCTTTCAAAACTTGTTGGAACTGGGACCAGATTAGCTGATTCAATATTTAGAACTTTAAATATCCAAAATCAAGAATAATATAAGTCTAAAAAAAATATGATAGGTCGCAATTTAATTTAGGAAAAAATATAGAAGAAATCTTAGAAAGATATGAGAAATTCAAATTACCCAGATCATTTTTTTAAGATTTCTGAATCAGAAAATAAGCATTGGTGGGATATCTTAAGATTTGTAGATAAGCATTTTAGTAGAAAAAAATTTTACGATAAAATATAGTTTTTCCCATTCACGGAACCTTCCGATATTCAAGTGAGTGGGATGATGATAGGTGAGACACCAAAATTATTTAGGGGGTATAAAAGTAAATAATCGTGTCTCAAAAGTCTCTATTATCCTTAAACTATATTGACTAGCAGATAAATCCCCAACACTCATGGAAACACTCAAAAGTTTCAAATGACGTGTTGGGGATTGCTTATTGATAGAACATCAAAACTATTGGTAGGTATAAAAAAATTATTCCGATGCCTCCCCATTTATTGAGATTAACAGATTATACCATCTATTTCCTCATAATTTGATTTGATAAAAAGAACCGCAAATTCTTCTATTGTTGGATCTGAACTTGCATTTAAATAGTCTCTGCTTGATTCTGCTATTGACCATAGAAAAATTGCATCCCATGCTGGATCAGAATAATGAAAAGAAAAGCTGTATCTTTTGTATCCTTATCCTTGTCAATGTTAGCATTTTCATCCATCCCCCACGCTATTAAGTACTGAATCAATTTTTTCTTTATTTGTTCAAATTCTTCGAGTGGTATATTTTCCTTTTGATTCGGGAATACCTCATCAAGAGTCGGAATGTACGGTTCTTCGGGGCTCCTATCATGTTCAATTACAAACAAAACTATCTTAAAGATGGCGGTTATAAAAGCAAGTGCTATAATTATGTAAATCAGTGTCATTTGTTGTGATTAAAAAAACCTCTCTGATTAGGAGAGGTTAATTGTATTTGAAAATGCCAAAACCTATAATCTATTCACATTGATAATTGTATTTATAGATGTCAGACTTGTTGGGAACTATTTCAGTTACATTTCCTTGGTTATCTACTGTAGATTCTAAATAATATGTTTCCACTATATCACTGCCACTGGCGCTAGTTTTAACAGATCTTACCATATTTTTAGAGGGAACACCAAAATAGCCTTGTGAGTATAATAAATTCTCATTTTGATCCGTACCAAATAATTTTAAATATTCGGAATTGTAAAGCGGTGCTTTATCATTCGTAAAAGTAAAATTTAAAGTCTTGCTGTATCTCTGATTGAATATCTTGTCATAATTATTTTCAACCACTTTAACAAGATTCCCATTTTCATAGGTCAATTGCATATCGTTCTCTTCATTGGAGTTACTGGAAATATAGATTATAGATTGCAATTGATTGGACGTGTTGTAAGAGTATTCATAAGCCCCCTTTTCACCATTCATAAGATATTTATAATCTGATCTAACAATCAGATTTTTACTATTTAAAGTATATGTTGCATCTGTATAGCTATCTTGATATTTAATAGTATTATCTTCATATATGAACCTGCCTATCTCTCTAGAAGTTCCTTTTTTCTTTTCAACTTTAGAAAATCGATTCTTTGAATCATAAGTAAAACTTGTTATAGCTTCATCGTAAAAACCTTGATTTGTCTCATCTGATAAGAAAGAGTAGGATATAACCTTGCAGGATTTATCCTGTTGATCTTCGGTAGGATCATTTTTAGAACAGCTTGTAAATAAACCAATAGCTAGGACTAACAAAAATTTCTTTTTCATAAATCTAATATATTACCGCTATGCCCAATGCGGTGGCTAAGAAATATAAGCGATGGGCATAAAATATCGCTTATAAAAGTAAATTCATTTGTGAGTTGCGTTTTACGGGAATCCGTACAAGAAAGGTCAATTCATTTAGGATGCTGATTTAATACCGATACATCCCCTATCGATTGGTTAATAATAGCAAAGCGTGGGACGTAACCTAGAGCTGAATGCTGAGAGAGGTACCTAGGAGAACCCTGCACAAACAAACAGATAGGTACGTCCCACGCTTATATATAGCGTAGAACGTCACCTTATCCGCTCTTGTTGTGCAATTGAAAATTTCCTAGGTTTTCTCTTTCACAAGAACTTCAAGCTAACGCTTTATTTCTTCAATATTTTAATACAATGCAAAGATAAATAATTATTGATTACCAATATCAAAATATCCCTCATCTTTTAAACTGAGGTATTTGTCAGGCGTTACTATTAGATGGTCGCACACTTCAATATCTAAGAACTTACCTGCTTCGATTGCTTTCTTTGTAATTGCTCTATCTGCTGAACTCGGTTGCAGTTGTTCCGATGGATGATTGTGCGCCAGTATTATTTTAGAGGCTGATGCTTTTAGCGCTATAGAAAAGATAACTTTCATGTCCACTGGAACGAAATCCTTTCCCCCTCTTGCTAGGTCTATAATGCCCAGTACTTTGTTAGCATTATTTAGTAAGATAACTTTAAACTCTTCTAAAAAGCTCATAACTGACCTTTCCCAGACCTGCATTAATATTTTATAGGCTTGCTGTGAGTTGGTAATTAATGGGCATTCTGAAATTTTAAATTCAGGAACGAACTCGACCCGAATTTCTGAAACATTGAGTAGATTTTTCATGGTTTGATTGTGTTTTTATTAATCGTTTCTCTCAATGCGACGATTGGGGGTTGAATAATTTACACCTTTCACGGTTAAAGGAGGGGGTACTTTATTTATCGGTTGTGAAAAAAAATATATAATTTTTTATTCTTTGTGGAAGCTAAGCTGACTTTTTAGAAATAGAAACCATTTGTTAATGCTGTGTTTCTGTATTTAACCAACTGAAACACAAAGCATATCGGATTCAAACTCTGTATTAAAAACAGTAAATCACTGTATTTCAATTTTTTAACATCTATTTCTATCAGCGACTATATTAACAATACAGTTTCAATAGTTATGATTTTTTCTATTACTAATTTGGGGGGAGATAGACTGATTATATGGTTAGTGCGATGTTTGGTTTAAACAAAAAATTTCAGGACATCAAAATTATTGGGGGATATAAATAATAATTTTGATGTCCCGAAAATCGTTTATTTTTTATGGATGAATCCTGTGATTTCTAGTCTTCTTTGTCCATCAAGTTTCGAAATTTTCTTTGTTTCAATAAATAATCCTAGACAATGTTTATTCCTTTTGATCTCAATATCATAGTTTTTCGCAATCATGAAAAATTTGTTCAAAATAGATGCTTCGTTATATACCTCTCCTATTTTAAATTTTTCTTGCAATTGGGAAATAAGAGGAAAATTTTTTGAAGCGTCATTGAGATAGGTCTTTTGATAGTATTGGATTAATTTAAGTTGACTTTTGGCTATTTCCCTCAGTCTTTCTTCACCCTCGTCCATGAAGATATTGAATATCATAGGATGTTTTTCTAAAAGATATTTTGTCATTTCTTGCATATTTCCTATCACATATTCACCTTCGTAAATTCTCTTTTGAATATTTTGTAACTCATTAAGATTATCAATGATTGTGTTTAGTTTTTCTAAAAACGGAATGCTGGTATCCCTAAATTTAACTTTATCTAAATCAAGATTTGAAAATGGGAGGTCTCCATGCAAAACATTGAAATATTTCATCTCTGTATTATAAATTTTTACATTTTTAAATTCGATTATTAATCTTTTAATATCGATATATAACGATTTGACGTGATTTGACAAACAGTAATTGTCTCTTAAAAAGTAGTTAATGCTATAATCCTTATTTACAAAAATCTTATAGCCAGTCATTTCAATAAGACCATCAATAACTTCCTTAATTGCAGAGTCTGATGTGGAAAAGCGCATAGTTTTAAGGTAATTAAACACCTCTTGGTTCGCTTCCAAATATGCTTTGCACTGTTCTTGGCTTTTAAAGGAGATGCTGGGGCTAGTATCTGTGATGAAATGTGCTGATTTGATGTTGTTCTTTCTAAATCGGCCTAGTATCTGAATAATCTCATTTGAAGGGTCGATGATCGTATGTGAAACTTTCAGATCTGCAAGGATAAATACATCAGCATCTTCTTCGATATCTATATCGACAGCAGTAAAATATCTGCTGGTCAGAAAATTATATTTGCCGAACTTTGTTTCGTCCAATATATAATTTAGATGATAGGGGGTTATTTCTTTTCTTTTGTTGTAAAACTCTTTGACTTCTTCCTTTGAAGTGAAAATACTAGACTCATTTTCAATATTCAATGATTTAATATAATTGGAGATTTGTGCTAGTGATTTAAAGAAAACAAATATTTTATCTGATTTACAAGATTCTAATTTGGATTTAAATGCATCCAATACCGAATTTGTTGTAATTACCTTTAACTCTCTTGTGATAGGGTAAGTTGGAACAATATTTTTAATTGTAAAATTGTGTTTTTCAAAACGAGTGTCTGATGGAATGATAGGAGTTGCGCTCACCATTGCTTTATTCTTGAACTCAAAAAATACCGACATTGGAAACGTTATTTCTTCCCGAAAGTCACTATCGTGTGTCATCTTATCAAACTCGTCAATCAAAAGAAAGTATTCGTTGAGATAGTCTATTTCTAGTTCCTTCAACGAGTCCAATACGCGGGATAGCGATTCAGGAGTTACCATGATTTTCTTAAATTTTGGTTTACTTTTCTTTATAAAGCGCTTGATTTGATCTTTTCCTATTCCTTCATAAACGCCCAATAGATGGGTGTGCTTAGCTTGCTTGCCTTGTATTACGGGAACATTTGGTACTATTATGATTGAGTTTCTAGTCTTATCCATTATTTCTGAGTAAGTCGCTCCAATCCCAGTAATATTCTTAAATAGCAATGTGTTTGTAGAGATTCGAGAAAGTATTTTATTTAAATAATCACCTTTTGAAATGTATAGATTTTCTGTTTTCATGACATTAAAATGCTGGGCCAAATAAATTGGCTTATGGGAATTTTATGAAATTTGGAATAAATAAGCTGGGGAGATTACCCCAGCTTGTGACGATTTATTTTTGATTTGCTATCTTTAGTAACTCCTTGACATCAAGATCGTATTTAGTAAACGATACAAAACCCAACAGCTTATGCAAGCCTCTCATGTAGTATAGATCAAATTTAGTTCGCTTTCTATCGAGTGTAGTTTTGATTTCGACGTACGAAACATTATCCTCATTAAACCGAACTTCGGATATATCCATTTTATTTCCCGCCGAAAGATTTTTGAAGAATAACCATAGACATAATCGCTGTTCGTTATTTAGCGATCTATAGTATTCTATGAAATATTTTTTTGAAACCACTCCAAAATATTCATGGTTTTCGATAAAGAAATTTTTATTTGAAAGCGTATACTTAGCGCTCTTTGCACTAGCCCGTTTTGTTGTGCTAGTAAGTAATTGTTTTTGCTCTTGTGAGCGTTTGTTTAATTGTGATTGAACGATATTCATGTTCAGAATTCTTTTAACTTGATTTTTCTATGTCATCCCAGTTCGTTTGACCACTTGAACTTGGGCGCCTTATTGTTCAAGTGTTATCCCTTTCGGACACAACAAAAGTCAGAAGAATCGTTTGTGGGCTAAATTTTACTTCATTTTGAACTCCCCACAAAATATTTATCATGCTTTGCCCTTAGTAATTCTTTTACATAATCCTCTTTAGCTGATTGCTTACCAGTCAGTTGTATATTAGGATTGTCTTTTGGAATTAAATTAAAGAGCGCGAGAATAGAAAATAGGAAAAGGTCTTTGTTTTTGACTCTGTATTTCCTCTCATCAGAATTGAGATCGGTTTCCAGATATTTGTTGATTGCCGTGACGATGATTTTATTAAAATGGTTAAGCACTGAGGTTGCTTTAAAATTTGGAAAATTGGTTTCGATATGATGATATAGTTTGGAAATATAATCAAAAGACAGATTCGGTTTCATTTCATGGGTTATGTAGAGATAAATAACAGCTTGGTTTGTGATAGTGGCCAATTGATCCGAATATTTATCCATAGGCACCTCGTCAATGCCATAACGGTAAGTTTTTCCAATACTTTTATTATAAGCCTCTATCAACTCTAAAGGTTTATAACGATCGATCCAAGCATTGAACTTCAGCTGTAATAAATACTGGGAGATATTGGCATGCTCTATACCTTCTATTTTAATGGTTTTTGTCGTGTCAACAGCCCTATATTCGTTGACTAGCCTAAAAAGTGAATGGGAGTTATTATTGTTCTCTGTCATTTCAATCAATGTAAGCATATCGCTTAAAAAGCATTTTTGGATTTCTAAATGATGCTTCTTTGATTTATCACTATCATCTTTAGAAACGCTATCGTTGTTGTGGAGATAGCTGTAAAAATTCTTCCATTCATTTTCGACGTAACAGTGGGCTATCACGGTCATATCTTCCAGTATATAATCGATCCTTGCTTTTTCCTCTTGATTTAACTCTTCATAGGTTTTACTATAATAAAGCGTTGTAAGACGTTTTTGAATATTGCAGTCATCATGGGGAATAGGAATACCATTTACGATTGTTTGATAAGGAATGATCCTTTTAATATCAAATCCCATGACCTTTACACCTTGGTCTAGATATTTTTCAAAATTGTAATACTCGTTTAGATCCTCTAGGTTAACCTCTGGGATATTGTAAGCGAACTCCATATATTGGACAGCATCTTTATCTATTGCTTTCATGTAAAAATTAATTTGCTGAAAATAGATAAATTTAGAGTTTTTATAAAATGAAAAGGCCCATCCCCACAAAGGGAAATGGGCTAATTTTCATTTTGACTGAGACATCATTTTTATTAAGGGGTATAATCAATAATTTCTATGTCTCGGAGACTATAGTTCAGGCATCACATGTTTCAATTCATCTGCATTATGGACGCCTAATCCACGAAGGTATTTAAGTGTTACAATCATGTCCGAATGTCCCAATAACTGTTGAAGTATATGAAGGTCTTTTGTCTTCTTGTATACATTTATGGCAGCGGTATGTCTAAATGAGTAAATGGTTTGGTTTTCGTTTAATAAACCCGATTCTCTCATTTTCTTTGCCTGCCTTGACCATGCTTTGCTAAAATAATTGTCGTTAAAATAATCTGAAGTTCCTGTGAATAGGTTTTGATTAGGTAAAAGTTTCCTAGCCCTTTCTATTATAGCTTCTTTTACATATTTGGGTATGGGTGTGACCCTAACCCTTCCGCTTTTGTTTTCTTCTCCTGAAAGATGGATTTCATTAAAATCATTTTTAAAATGTCGACCTTTTAGGTTTCGAACTTCAATATGTGGTCTTAGAAAGCAACCATAACTAAGCAAGCAACATAAGTAAAGATTTTCGTGTGCATTTTTTAGATAGTTCAATACCAAATGGATTTGTTTTTCATCGTAGGTTTGATGTAAAACACTCTTGGGTTTTCTCCTTTCTGTTTTCTTTATCAGATTAATATTTAGATCATACAGGTTGTTAATTTTGGACAATAAAACTCCTAGATCTCTTCTTTTGTCCATATAATAGGTGTTTGAACTTTGAAATTGATTGAGGAAATTCTGAACCTCTTGTACCTTTAAAGTGGAGATTGGGTTATCTAAATTTTCTTCTCCAAGGTAACTGATAAATGCGGAGTGAACTTTTGTCAAGTTTTGTTTATAACGAGCATTTAAATTTGATATTAATTTTTGATTTAAGGCGCTCTGAAATGCTTTTCTTATAGATACCTCTTCTTCCACAGGTGTATGGGTAACTTCGGACGTTGGCGGGTAATTTCCAATGTCAATTGCCTTCCTAAATTCATACTCTAATACTTGCAGTTGTTTGTCTCTTTCATAAACGGATACAGCATAATTAGGCCTAATATCTAAACCTATTTTGAATCCTGTGTATTCCTTTATTCTTTTCCCATTTAGGAAAATAGAAATAAATGCTCTTTTTTTTAAGTCATCAGATCTTTTAATTTTGACTGAATAATCACTCATAGTGTCTCACTTTTGTCTCGGGAAGACGAAAAATGGGAAAAAGCGTATTTAAAGGTGTTGTAGAGGGTATAGGAGGTATACTCTTAATCTGTGGGTCCTGAGTTCGAGCCTCAGCGGGGTCACTTTCAAAAAAGCCGTTTTACGTAAGTAAGATGGTTTTTTTTGTTCCTATAAGCAGTTTCAATACGTTTATCTAATTTTGACTCTTTTAAACAGGTTGGTTTTATGCATGATGTATGCGAAAGAAATTTTATGTTCTAGATCTTCTTCGTGCTCCCTAAAGGCCAACTCTGTAAAAACTACCTTCTTGTTACTTAATTCAGTAAATTTATTCCGTAAATTTGTACCGGAAACAAAAAGTTTATGGAAAACAAGAAGATTTCAATATTGTATGTTGATGATGAGGAGAATAATTTGTTTTCCTTCAAGGCGACATTCCGTTTAAAATACAAGATATTTACGGCCATCAGTGGAGCCGAAGCAATTGATCTTGTTAAAAATAATCCGATTAATATCATTATTACAGATCAACGGATGCCCGAAATGACCGGTGTCGAGTTTTTGGAGAAGATCATTAAGATTGATGCTGCTCCAATGCGGATACTTTTAACGGGGTATACTGATATGGCTGCGGTGGTCGATGCTGTCAATAAAGGAAAGATATTCCATTACCTCAATAAACCTTGGAGCGAAGCGGAACTGGACGAAACGATTCAGCGCGCGTATGAGGTGTATCTAGAACGACAAAAAATAATCGAAACGAATGCAAAACTCGAATCGTCTAATGACCAACTTGAGTTTATGCTGCGACAAAAACTGCTTTCCTAAAAACTTTTTTTTAGGAAAGCAGAACTATTTACTCGGTATACTGACCGTAAATGTCGTTCCTGCTCTCGGAGGCGATTGCACATCGATGGTCCCCTGCAGCTTTAGTAGCGCGTTTTGTACGTTATACAAGCCAAATCCCATGCCTTTGGCCTGATCACTGCCCCTAAAAAACAGTTTGAAAATATCATGGATGTGTTCGGGAGAAATACCGATACCATTATCACTCACTACAATCTTCGCCTGCTTGCCAGATACGTCAACGGATAATTTGACGAATGGATTTGCTTGGCCCTTTTGCTGATATTTGAAGGCATTGGATAGTAAATTGTGTAAAATCAATTCCAGAATAGCCTTGTCACATTTAAACGATTCTTTTTGCTCAACACAGATATCAAAGGTTACGTCTTTGTTTTGAGTATACATTTTATAGAACTGTCTCACATTGCCGAAAAGTTCATCGAAATTAATTTCAGAGAGCATGAGCTCACCTCTCCGAAGCAGATAATAGTCCCTTAGGCTATCGATATAGGCATCTAGGCTGACCAATGAACTATCCATCAGGGTAAGTAATTCATGGATGCGGTCTATATTGTCAAATTCTAGCCCAAGTTTTACCGCAGAGAGTACTCCTGTTAGCGGATCACGTAAATCATGGCTCACACTATAGGCAAACTTATCCAGCTCATCGTACGCTTTCTGCAGTTCCTGATTCTTTGTCTCTAATAACGAATTTGCAACATAAAATTTATTTGCTTCTTCAATTGCTGAAATAATTTCTTCCCGCATCCAAGGCTTGCGGACAAAGCGAAAGATATGGCCCTTATTAATCGCATCAATAACTGTATCCATGTCAGCATAAGCGGTCAATAAAATACGGATAGGCTTTGGAAAATCTTTTTTGATGCGGTGCAGAAAGTCTATTCCCAATTCTTCGGGCATACGTTGATCACAAAAGATCACACGGATATCCGGATTGGAGCGGAGTATTGTCTCGGCTTCGGCGGTATTCGATGCAGTATGAATGGCATAATCGTATCTAAAATTCGCTTTAAAACCAATTAAGTTATTTGCCTCATCATCAATATATAAAATTTCAAGCTCCGTCTGCATAATTTTTATAATCTGGTTTATTTCCCCAAAATGACCGAAATTAATCATAATTTATCGAACTCATTGGGTTTTACTTTTGCATCAATTCTTTTGTTCTATGGGGAGTTGTAGCGTAAAGACTGTTCCCTCTCCCACTTCTGATTCTACAATAATCTTACCATGATGTTTGGCAATGGTATTATAGGCGATGGACATCCCTAATCCTGTCCCCTCGCCGACATCCTTCGTCGTGAAAAAAGGTTCAAAGATACGTTCCTGAATGTTTTTTGGAATACCAATGCCATTGTCTGCTATTTTAATAAAAATACTGGACTGATCCGCAGCAAGTCCAGTTTCTATCCCTAGCTTTCCTCCTCCGTTATTGCCGAATTTTTTGTTGATGGCATATAGCGCATTCGTTATAATATTCAGAAATACCTGGTTCAGTTTTCCCGCATGACATTCTACCATTGGAAGCTCGCCATAGTTTTTTTCGACTTCGATCGTATCGTTGATCAAACTGTTCAGTATCACCATTGTGGACGCTATACCCTCGTTGATATCGGCAAATTTTAATGTGTCCTCGTCTACACGTGAGAAGATACGTAAACTTTTTACAATTTCGGCCGTACGATGGGCTCCATCATGCATTCCTTTCAATAGGAAATCGACTTCGGTCTTCAAATAGTCAAGGTCCAGATCATCCTTGAATTTTTTGATCTGTAATTGTTTCTCGTCATCGGAAAGCTCTGGCGTGAAAGCAATACGTTCGACTTCGTCCAATGTATCCCAGATCATCCCGATATCTCTTTTCAAGGGGGCTATATTTGAGGTGACGAAGTTGATTGGATTATTGATTTCGTGTGCGACTCCTGCGGTCAACTGTCCCAAAGAGGCCATTTTTTCGGCTTCAACCAATTGTGACTGGGCTTCTTTCAGATGTGTCAGTGTCATTTGCAATGACGCATTGGATTCTTTTAATTCATGTGTCCGTTCACTGACCTTTTGCTCCAACACCACATTTTGCTCACGGATGAGCCGCTCGTTTTCCAAAGAAATCGCTAATTCTCGTAGCCTAGATTCTTCTTTTTCCTGCTTGAGTATATTGATACTGTAGGCCAGACCAAAGGACAGTAAGGCCATTTCGATTACCGAGGCAATCTGCACAGCGTTGCTCGTAAAGTTATTATAGTCTAATATTCCATAATCTTTTAACAAAAACACAACGGATCCTAGGAGTAAGACGGTCCATCCATAAACAAAGTATTTTGCTGGTCTATAGCCACTTATCATAATACGATAGGATAAGTAGAGAACGAATAACGAGCCAGCTCCAGTGGTCACCTGCATCACAAAAAATGCAAATTGTGTTAAATTGGTCAATGCCAAGATGGTACCAAGGGCAAACAAAGTAATAAAAATGCTGATTATCCGTCTTGATCGAGGCGCATTTTTCTTTAACTGGAGAAATGAATCTGCAAATAAAAGCGCACTTAGCCCCGATAAACAACCGAATATAATGGGGCCTTTGGTTGCAAAGTAAGGCCAGGAGGGCCATAGATACTGAAAACTATATCCTTTGATGCCCATTTGGGTGACCCCCGCACAGAGGACATATAACACATAATATAGGTATCCCTTGTCCCTGACAGAGAAAAATAGGAAGAGATTGTATATCGCCATAATGAGCACTATCCCGATATAGATGCCACTAATGAGGCTATCGTTATTCATCTGCGTCACAAATTGTCGCTCGCTACTCAAGTAGATGGGTAATATAATCTGCTCGGTACTTTTTATACGAATAAAAAAAGTCTTTTCCGACTGGCTGGGTAGATGAATGTCAAATACATAGTTCGGAACTTTATATTTTCGAATGGAAAAATTTTGATGCTCCCCAAGTTTCATGGATTGATAAGAGCCATTCTCGAACGGGCTATATAATTCAACCTCATCCAATAACGGATAAGCAATTTCTAATAGAAAATCTAAATCTTTTTCGCTGCTATTTTTTATAGGAAGGCGAAGCCAGATGGCATCAGATGAGGTGCCTAAGTTTGGAACCTCATTATTTAGGGGTTGAAAGTCCGATGAAGATAAAATGGTTGAAAATGCAACATCTCCTGTTCCTGTATAGCGCTCCAGCTGATGACCGACCAGTAGCCGCTGTCCGGGATGGTCAATGGTGAGCTGTGCTCGCGACGGCAGGCATGCGAGAATATACAGACAGATCAGGGGAAACCAGCACTTCATTTTTAAGCTGCTATTTTTTTGCCAGAGCGATGACGAGATTCATTGACACTAAAAAACAGCCAGTTTCATCCAATTGTTTCAATGTTTGTTGGAAATCATCATATTCTGCTTGACTTAATTTATCTTTTTCGAACATCTCCAAAAGGATTCTGTCCAAAAACAGATAGCGGTTGGCTTCTTCTTTTGAACGTGTCACCATACAGAATGTTTGCAGTTGAACATCTTGAAATCCATTTGCAAGGAGGTCTGCTGTCAGCTTATTGCCCGCCCAGCCATTGTTGACCTTTTCTTCGGTCAAATAATGGCAGATCTTGGCTTCTATGCCTACGTGCTGGGTGTAAAAAGTCAGGCTATTCCAGATGGTTTCAACGATAACTACAGGTTGTCCCTTGCCCAATATGCGATATACCTCGCGAAACATCTTTTGTGGGTCGGTCAAATGCTGGACAAGACGTTCCATACGAACTCCGGAAACAGCCTCATCTTCGAAACCGAGTTGATATACCTCACCCTGGACGAAATTAACATTACTGATTCCGTCACTACCTGATTTCGCATGATCAATCAATTTCGCATCATGGTCAACGCCGACCACCTGGACATCACTTCCCAACATATTGGCCAGGTTAATAGCATCCATTCCGGTACCGCAGCCCAACTCGGCCACGAGCCCTTCTTTTATCGTACTGAAAGGAGAATAGGAATGTATTTTTAATTGCTTGAGAAAGTCTCCGGTATCCTGTAAATAACCGGCGCCATAGTGTTTAGTGTCCATTACAAAATATTTAGATTGCGATGATCTGCTTTGAGATCTGCCGATGTGTGTTGCAAATTTTTTATGACTTCTTCAAGATCCCAACGGTCCAGGTTGGGAATGTCTATTTGATAGTGAATTTCAATTTCTTTATTTCGCAGGGTTTCTATCCGAACAATATTAGAATTGTTTCGGAGGGAGAAAATAGCTTCCTTATTTTCCTGATCGGCTTCAGTCAACGTATCCAGATTTCTCATGATCATGACTGTCGCCACTAAATCTAATTTGGGATAATAAAAAGTACCATTGTTACCAACGCTGGTATCTATGCGGTAACCCACACTTTCCGCTAGTTTTACTGTATATGGAGCACACAGGGCAAATAGCGATTTGATCCCGATCTGGGTACTGATGGCTGCTCCGGCCCTAGTGAGGAAAATACTGCCGATCCCATATCCCGCGATCTCACGCGAGTTCCATAGCCCGCAGCCTTCGCCGGTACCGTGTAATGCGTAGTCGTATACTAAATCGTAGATCCGGGCATCCATGGCACCTGTAGCCTGTTCTATCGGCAATGGCTCACTTCCCCCGGCGGCATGTATCCGAACACCTCCATATACCTTCTCACCATCAAGAGATTCTACAATAAGGACGAATGATGCCGGATTGTACATCCATTCGTTCTTGGATGACGTAACTTTCTTGACACCTATTGCTGTCAAGACATGAGCATGTCCCTCTATAAAACGTTCACAGGTCTTAGGATCGTCTATAGCACGAAATGCTCTCAGTCTAACTACAGGACGTCCGTCGTTGAATAATAATGCCACCGAAATGCTTTAATTTATCGTTGAAACACAAAACTAATCAATAAAAAGCAAAGGTGTTTAAAGCTTTGACAAATAAACATCTTTATGATCTGCCTTTTACAAAAAAATACGTGTACGACTGGCCCGATCCATAAAAATCAATTATATAGATAAAGAATTGGACCAGCCTGGATTGACCTATCAACGTTTTTGCAAACTATTCTTATAGATTTGTCCGTCTTTGACAATAACGAGAAAATTTTTGGCTGGATCGGCCAGCAGTGTTAAATCCTGGAGCGGATCGCCATCGACCAAAAGCATATCGGCCAAAGCTCCTTCTTCGATCACGCCTAGTTTGCCGGGATATGGGCTCCGTAAGCCCGCAAGCTGTAACAGTTCCGCGTTGTCTTGGGTAACCATTTTAATGATCTCAGCATTCGTAAACCATTTTTGAAGACGCAGGATAAATGAATTTTGCAGATCGTTCAGATCGGGTTCAAAAAGAAAGTCGGTTCCCCAGGCGAGCTTAACGCCGTGCTTCTTGGCCAGAGGCCATACTTTTTCCTGGCCTTCGATAACGGGCTTGCGTTTTATTCGCCTTTGCGGATCCATATCGGGAGTGTCTTCGACCAAATTTTGTAAGCTGAGCCAAATATTTTTATCTGCAAGAAGCTGCAGTGTTTCCTCATCCAATAGCTGTCCATGCTCGACGCACTTTACCCCTGCTTCGACCGCGCGGCGTATCGCCCTAGGGGTATAGGCATGTACGGTAACATAAGTGCCCCAATCTTCTGCTGCTTCTACCGCCGCCTTCATCTCATCTAGGGTATATTGCGTAACATCCACAGGGTCATATGCCGAAGAAGTGCCTCCGCCGGCCATCAGTTTGATCTGACTGGCGCCGAACCGTAAATTTTCCCTGACGGCCGTCAGTACCTCATCGCGTCCGTCGGCGATAAAAGTGGCTCCATATCTTTCGGCGCGTGAAACAATGCCGAAGAATCTACGCGATTTTTCCTCTGGTGTCCTAAAATCACCATGTCCTGCAGTTTGGCTTATCGTAGCTCCGGAAGGCCAGATCCTGGGACCGATTAGTTTACCCTTGTCAATAGCTGCCTTCAATGGAAATATTGGCCCGCCCACATCACGCACACTCGTAAATCCACGCATGAGCATTTTCTGCGCTGATTGGCCGACCTTGTTAACCAGAAATTCCTCCGAAAGATCGTTTGTCATCATCTGTGGCATTGTAAGTGACCCAAAGACCAAATGCACATGGGCATCAATCAATCCGGGTAGTAATGTTTTGCCTTTGGCATCTATCTTTACAATTTCGGCTCCCGTGGTCTTAATGGGCGTAGCACTAATCGTTTGAATCGTGTTGCCATTGATCAGAACGTGCTTCAGGCCGCTAAGGCGCTGGCTTTCATAATCTATGAGTTTAACATTTTCCAAAAGGATCTGTTTCTGCTGTGCTATTAAAGTATGGATACTGCAAGCACAGAAAAAGAAGGTAAGTACATGACGTAAACGCATAATTATAAAATATAATGTGTTTAAATAATACTATGACTATAGTCATCAGACCGCATAAAAGGTCTATTTGATGAAATCTATTTCCTAAGTTAGATATAATTTGGATATTTCTTTATTATAGTTTAATAATATTTCGCTATAATTAGTTATTGAGGGCGCTGTACGATCAAAAAGTGTTATAATCAGCGCTAAATTTTTAGTAAATTCAGCGCTGATTATGATCAATTTAAATCGATGGTTTAGGCAGCAACAACAGGTCATTCCGGGAATATTTTCTCTCCGGACATCGCTGCGATACGCTTTATTGCTCGGGGGATCCTGTTATCTTTTTTTAATCATTTTTCAGCCTTTTGGTACCTACAATTTTGAGGATGCAGGAAAATATATACTATTGATGGGCTATGGGGGTATTTTCACCTTATCTTACCTATTCACCTCTGTCTTATTGTCCAGCGGGAAGGAATGGACGCTAAAAAAAGAATTTCTGCGTATGTTGTTGGTATACTTAGCAGCGACAATATTAAATTTTTTATACAATAGTTGTATTGTGAGCCGGGTGCCTATGCAATGGATCAACTTGCTGTATATGGGACTTTATACCTTGTCGCTCTATGTGCCCATCGGACTGATTTATTTTTTAGCGCTCATAAAAACGGATCGGGGCAGAGTGACTACGCCTTTATCGGTCCCTGTTACGCTGAGTCCAGTTTTGCCGATACGGGTAAGCTTACCAGCGCAGCGTATATCGAACCCCACCGCTCCACTAGTGGCGAGCTTAGCGGATCAGTATGCCGTTGTTTCTGATAACAGCACTATGGTCTGTCTTGCTAATGGAAGTCAGCTTTTATATTTTGGCCAACAGGATTTTATATTTGCCAAATCCATGGATAATTATTGTGAGGTCTATTTTTATGAAAATAAAATAGCCAAAAAAGAGATTATCCGGATCACTTTGGGAAAGCTAGCAGAGCAGTTGACAGATGCAAATATTCACCGCTGCCACAGATCATATTTGGTCAATTTCGACAAGATCCTGGCCAAGGAGGGCAATGCAAAGGGCTTTGTGCTACGTTTCGCTGATAGGGACGAATATGCGCTGGTATCGCGTTCGATGCTCCCTGCCGTAAAGGCCTACTTATTGAAATGATGCGGTTTAATTGGTTCCTGGGACAACTTATACCATTCGTCCCTTAATCGGGCGAACCGCCACATATTTTTGTCAGTCCTGACATTGCCATATAGTTTTGTCCCAAAAAATATGAATCGTACAAATTTCAACCTACTTGTTTTGTTTTTTTTCTTCGGGATTTACTTTGGCCTAGATCAGTTATTTTTTACGTCTGTTCAGTCCCGGATAACCGGCGTTCTTCACAACAGGGCGCTGGCCCACATGGTAACCTATGTCCTCAGTCTGCTGCCTTTGCTCTTGGGTGCGCTTTTGCTCAGACCTAAAGATCAGGATACACTGATGTCTAAATTTGGAATAAATGAATCTCCTGCATTGGGAATAGGTATCGCTGCATTGACAACACTCCCAATGTTTATCGGCTATGCATTTAGGTTTTCTTTGATCAGGCAGCCCGATTTCAACTCTTTGGTTATTAATACCCTCTCCGCGGGGCTGTTTGAAGAACTTATCTTTAGGGCTTATTTTTTTGGTCTTGTTTACCGTTATACACGCCTGGGTTTTATTCCCGCTATTCTGGCGACTTCGTTGATATTTGCCTTACTACATCTATATCAAAGTCAGGATCCGATGGAATTGGTACTCATTTTCGCGACAACATTTTTAGGATCGGTATTGTTTGCCTGGTTATATACCGAGTGGAAGTTCAATCTTTGGGTTCCGGTAGCCCTACATATATTGATGAATCTGGCCTGGATGCTATTTAATGTCGACGACAATGCTGCAGGCAACTGGTATGCTAATATCTTCCGCTTTTTGACGATCGCTCTAATTATAGTATTGACAGTAATCAGAGCCAAGAAAAGCCATAACGGTCTCCTGGTAAATCGGAAGACACTTTGGCGCAAGGTATAAAATTCGGAAGCGCGAAGCTTCGGGAGTCTACATTGGCTATTGCCCGATATTGGTAGGTTCGCCTTATGGACCTTTCCGAATTTATGGCAATAGAAGAGAACCCCTGAATACCAGTATTTTTTTTCGGCACGGGAATCGCTATCTTCACCTATATGAAAAGACTGCTATTTTTACCTGCGTATATGCTTGTCGGAAGTACTATTTTGATGGGGATGTCAAGCTGTGGTGACGGAACAAAAAAGAAGACCACCCAGAAGGAAGATTCGGCGCAAATGGATGTGAGTGCGATCAAAGATACCGCGACAGCGGAGAAATTTCCGCCCTTGCCGATCAACTATGATCAGACAAAGGTCTTGAAAAATCTGTATGTGATCGATCGTGCTGGCGTGGTTTTGCGCCAGGGTGCAGATGAAAATGCTCCAGCGCTTGGAAAATATCCTTTTGGGACAAAACTGGACGTGATCGGTGAGGAAGGTGAGTGGATTGCAGTGATGGATCGTATTCAACGGGATTATAAAGGGGCTAATGGCGAAGCCAATGATGTAACAAGATGGGAAAAAGTATATGTGGCGAAATCTAAATTGGGCAAACAGGATAAAATAACAATATCGCCCAAGGATTTAAATATTATTGTCTCACAGACCGTGAACGGAAAAGAAAGCTATTATGAAAAAGGGCATCCATTGGATAAATATCTTTTTGTGGAATTAATAGATGAACAAACGTTTTTAGCCGCCCGAAATACGGTAGAAAATTATTTGATCAAAGATACGCTGTCCTATACTAAAAACGGAAAGATTTTAGAACTGCCGCTGGCAAACGGGAAAAAACTGACTTTTACAGATAAGGATATTGATAATGAGCTGGAATCTAGCTATTCGTACATGGGGCATTACGATTTTCTGAATGCTTTTGCCGTCGCGGGCAACTATTGGGAAAGTGCTGATGTACGCCTTTTTGATCGGCAGGATGGTCATCTTATTGTGGAATGCGGCGATTATCCTTTCTTTTCCGCGGATAAAAAATATTTGATGACTTTGCATGCGGATCCCTATGAATCAACGGGTGACCTGCAAGTCTTCCACGTGAAACAGGGAAAGGTGATCCCGATGATTTCAGTAAGTTTTAAAGAATGGATGCCGACCTGGAAAGAGGAGCTGATGTTCTGGGGCAAAGATGGACATATTTACACAGCGGCCAATCACGTAAATGGTTATTGGGGTGAAGATGGATCCTTAAGCGAACGCTCCCAATTTGTTAGAATCAAGTTGCTTGAGCATTAAAGATGGTGCCAAAGAGGACTCCATGTCGATTTAATTTGCGGATATCGACTGCATGGACGCTATTTTTCTGTTTTAGGTAAAACTATTCTGGGACGCACCTGTTGTATTCAATAAAATAGATTATAGTTTGTAATTTAGCTGGATGAAACTAAAAACACTACTGTTATTTGCTGCGCTATGTTGTTCATTCTTTCTGGTAAAGGCTCAAAATAAGCCTTGGCGGGAGCATAACAGCTGGATCTGGGGCCCTTCAGTGGGATACCAATACCAAAGTGGCAATTTTCTAAAAGTTTCTGGTTGGGGCCTATTTGCACCGAACGACTTTCAGTACATGAAAATAGACGCTGGTGCAAATTTCAGCTGGATGGACAACAAAACGACCGTCATTCCCGAGGTGGGCTTTACCTATTATCTGAATGACTTTGTCCTGTTCCCATTTGTCAAGGCCGAATTGACCCCTTATACCATCACACCCAAAGTTGGGGCAAGTTTATTCTCAATCGTCGACCTGGGTATAGGTTACGGATTTGATTATAACACGAAAAAGAATTTTAAGCCAATAGATGGTTTTACGGTGTCTGTGGGGGTGAATATACCCCTGAATTTTCATCTTTATTAAATGATGGATTATGCAAAATAGAAGTATACTTTGGATCGGCAGTATGGTTATTTTGCTTGCTTTTGGAAAAAAGGCTACGGCACAGGATCATTTGATCGGTCCTACGCTGAGTTATCAATTCCAAAAAGGGAGTATTATAAAAACGGGCGCTTATTTTGCATTTCCATTTTCAGGCGATAATATCTTGCGGGCGGATGCCACTGCCAACTTCACCTGGACGCAAAAGAAATTTGCAGTCATTCCCGAGGCCGCGCTAACGTATTATCCACAAACCTACGTGCTGACTCCATTTGTACGTGCGGAAGTAACGCCTTATACTTTCACCCCAAAAGTTGGCGTTAGCCTAGCTACGCTTTTAGATATTGATTTTGGGTATGGTTTTTCGATCAAAGACAAAACGGATTATCGGCCAATGAAGGGATTTGCCGTGTCCCTGAGATTCAGTATTCCGCTGAACTATAGGCTCAACATGTAACTTTTTTCGCTTTCACGTCTTCTGTCTGATTGCTCTGAATCAAAAAGAAAATGAGTCGAAAATTTTCTCTGCCTGAAGTATTTAAAAAACCTTTTTTGAGCTGATGTACGTGCCGTATAGGACAGGGCCTATGACAGAGACTTTTATTGTTTTCGGACCCTGCTCATTGGTTTCAAAAGTAAAATTTCCAAGACTATCCGTTGTGCTTCAGTCGTAGGTTCCGTCAATATAAACATTGGCTAAATAGATCGGTTTGCTATTTTTTTCCAATACCCTTCCTTTGAGGACAGATTGGGAAAAACGATATTAATGGTAAAAAAAATAAGACTAATAGCAGCTTCATTTGATGGATTTTTATCCGAATATGGGCTGACACAGCTGCTTTTACGAAAAAGAGTAGATGAAATGTCAAAATATCATGACGAAATGTAGTATTTCGATTTTATGCTGTAAATTAATGTCTGAAATGAAAACCGGTCGCCATAACGAGCGGTGTAAATTAAGTCACAGAAAGATGCGAATTACCATTTTAGATGACTATCAAGATGCTGTCCGACAGCTGGATTGTTTCAAAATACTTGATGGTCACGATGTTCAGATATTGAAACAATCCTATACAGATCCACAAGAATTAGCGGAAAAGCTTAAGGATACAGAAGCGCTGGTGCTAATCAGAGAGCGAACGAAAATCTCTGCTGATCTGCTCAGCAGACTTCCAAATCTCCAGCTCATCAGCCAAACCGGTAAAATTTCCAACCATCTTGATCTGGCTGCCTGCAGTGCTTATCAGGTTGCTGTTGCAGAGGGTGTCGGATCCCCGACTGCTCCTGCCGAACTGACTTGGCTATTAATTATGCATGGCTTACGGAAGCTGCCGCAAGCGATTGAAGCAATGAAATCAGGGCAATGGCAGACGAATATCGGTCAGTCCGTGGCAGGAAAAACAATCGGTATATGGAGTTATGGTAAGATCGGCCGGCTGGTTGCCCAATATGCCAAAGCATTTGGTGCGCAGGTGATCGTTTGGGGGAGTGAGCGCTCTAGAGAAGAAGCTGTGAAGGACGGATTCTTAGCTGCATCTAGTAAATCGGATTTCTTCCATTTTGCGGATGTGGTAACGCTGCACCTGAGGTTGGTGCCAGAAACCCGAGGTATAGTAAAATTGGAAGATCTACGTTCGATGAAGCCGTCAGCGCTATTCGTCAATACTTCGCGGGCTGAGTTGGTGGAACAAGGTGCGCTGCTGGACGCATTGGAAAGTGGAACGCCCGGCGCCGCTGCGGTGGACGTGTACGAGTCTGAACCAATCAGGGATCCGAATTATCCATTGCTGCAGATGTCCAATGTTATTTGTACCCCACATTTGGGGTACGTGGAGGCGAATGGTTATGAAAAGCTGTTTAAGCCAGCTTTTGAAAATATTGTTGCTTTCGCACAAGGAACGCCGCAGCATATTGCCAACCCGGAGGTACTGACGAGTTAACCCGCACCGATCGGGTCTCGCGGCTAAAATAGGTTTGTGTATCAAAATTTCCCTTTTGTCTATAAGTAAATAAATGGCACACTATCCAGTGGAATGGTGCTTGAAACGTCATTCACGTTGTATAGCTGATCAGAGGAATGGAAAATGAATGTTTCTGTTATAGTTGACCGGTGTCAATCTAAATGTGTATTATTGACTGAAATCAAATTTTCCAAAAGTAAAAGCGCACCCCCTGGTAATTGAAAATTTAAAAGAAGGGCTATTTGGGGATAAGAGAATTAAATGAAAAATTTTACAAAACTTGACCAGCCTACCGGGCGATCCATCTACTTGGATGGAAAGGAATATCTCTTTTTTGGAGGGACTTCCTATCTTGGGCTGGCGACGGACAGAGCATACACCGAACTTTTTATCGAGGGGATAAAACGGTATGGCATTAATAACGGGACATCTCGCAGTAACAATGTTCAGCAAGCTATATTCGACCAAGCTGAAGAATATGCTTCAGGGCGATTTGGATTTGAGGCTGGACTATTGCTATCAAGCGGTTACCTGGCAACGCAATTTGTTGTCAAAATGTTGTCAAATGAAGGCGAGCTGCTTTATGCTCCCTCCAGTCATCCCGCGCTATGGCTTGACGCAAACCCCGGTATAACGGGCGATTTTAGGGACTGGAGCCTACGTACTGTCGAGTATATCAATCAATCCAAAGCGACTTCATTTGTCGTCGTCAGTAATAGCCTGGATAACATGAAGCCCGAGCGGTACGACTTTTCGGTCTTTGGTACAATTGCGGCAGATAAACGAGTGACTTTAGTACTGGATGATTCTCATGGTATCGGTGTGTTGTCTGAAAATGGAATTTCTTTAACTGAGCGTGATTTTCTAGACGCAAATATTGAACTGATTGTCGTGGCCTCCCTGGCCAAGGGATTAGCGACAGATGCAGGACTAATCTTGGCTAGCCAGAAACGGATTACGGAGTTTAAAAAATCAAACTTTTATACGGGTGCCTCCCCGAGTTCCCCCGCGAGTCTTTATGCTTTTGTAAATGGGGAGCAGATCTATCGCAAGCAATTTGAAAAATTGCAGGAAAATATTCTTTATTTCGCATCACTTTCAAAAGGATATTTAAATACCGTCGCTAATTTTCCGGTCTTCTCTTCCAATGATATTAGTCTCTATGAAAGGCTAATGGAAGCAAGTATATTGGTCTCTAGTTTCCCTTATCCCCTTCCTACAGATCCATTATTGAATAGAATTGTTGTCAATGCACATCATACTCGCGAAGATTTGGAACGTATTAGTCATGCAATTGGCATATCTTGATTTTTTTATGACATCCATTGAATCAACTTGTTGTAAATTAGGAAATTGTTGTTAATTTTGAAACTTATTTAGCGGTTTGCTCGATGTGAAATCTCGTTAATTGATTGTAAATGTTTGGCTTTTGGAAGCTTATTTATCAAAAAAGTATTTAAATAATTTCCATTCCTCATTTTAAAACAATACTTTTGCATCCCCAAACATTAGTTGGCTTAAGGGTTGAAAAATAAATAATTACAGTAAAATAGATATGACTAAAGCAGAAATTATTGCAGAAATCTCTAACAAAACTGGCTTAGAGAAGGTAGATGTTCAAGAGACCGTAGAGGCGTTCTTCAAAGTTGTCAAAAACGCAATGATCGGAGGAGAAAATGTATATGTAAGAGGTTTTGGTAGCTTCGTAGTCAAAAAAAGAGCTGAGAAGACTGCAAGAAACATTTCAAAAAATACAGCAATCATTATTCCAGAGCACTTTGTTCCTAGCTTCAAGCCAGCTAAGATTTTCGTTGAGAAAGTAAAAAACGGCAATAAATAATCTTAAAATAGATTAAAATGGCAAAAACCAAACAAATAATAGTCATAGGAGCAGTTGTAGCCTTGGTTGCTGTGCTATTTGCGCAGCCTATTAAAGGTTTGGTGGACAAAGAAAAACAAACTGCTGCAGCATCTGAATCGAAACCTTCCAATGAAGTAAATTTGGAAAATATCTCTTCGATGACAAAACAAGGTTTAGATGCTAGTTTAGTCAAAGAAATTTCCGATATTGAGGCCCAAGTTGCAAAAGCTTCTGGTGAAGATAAGATAAAGCTGTTGCAACAGTTGGCAAATAAGTGGGACGATGTCGCAAAACCGGCCCCTCAGGCATTTGTGTATGAGGAAATGGCAAAGGTTTCTCCCCAATTTGAATATTGGTTGAAAGCTGGGAATGCTTATCGTGCTGCTTATACTAATTTGCAAGATTCTACTTTGGCCCAAGCACTTAATCAGAATGCAATTCATGCGTATGAGGCGGCGCTAAAAGCGAATTCAAGTAGTCTTGATGCGAAAACAGGATTAGGTGCCGCAATGGTATCAGGAACAAACAATCCGATGGCAGGTATTGCTTTATTGCGAGAAGTTGTTGCTGCTGATCCTAAAAACTTAGAAGCGAATAAAACTTTGGGATTGTTTTCATTACAGTCCCGTCAGTTTGACAAAGCCATCGAGCGTTTTAAGACCGTTATCGATCAAAAACCCGATGCAGAGTCATACTTTTACTTAGCCACAGGCTATGAAAATATTGGGATGAAAAAAGAAGCCGTAACTGCTTTTCAAAAAAGTAAAGAACTGGCCGCTGATCCGTCCCTATCACAATTCATCGACCGTAAGATCGGGGAATTGAGCAAGTAATTAATTTATTATTTTATAATCATTAAAAAATTTAGCTATGCCAAGCGGAAAAAAAAGAAAAAGACACAAGATGGCTACTCACAAACGTAAAAAACGTTTAAGAAAAAATAGACACAAGAAAAAATAGTCTTGTGTTAAGCTTTTAAACATCTTGGCCCATTTTGCTGAGATAGCTTTACGAAACGATCTACATGTCTTTAATGGGTGTGTAGATTGTTTTTTTCGTAACAACGTTCTTTAAATGTTTAATCGGATACCCAAAATTGCGATAGGATATTGCATAGGTATCAAAAATGAGTAGCTTTTGGTAAAGGAATTAATTATCGATTCAACTCCTGATAAAGGGGTAACTATTGCTTTACTACAAGACAAGCAGCTTGTTGAACTTAACCGCGAGCCCGCAAATAATAATTTCGCCGTCGGAGATATCTATCTCGGACGAATCAAACGGATTATGCCGGGGCTGAATGCGGCTTTCGTAGATGTAGGCTACGAAAAGGATGCTTTTCTACATTATCTAGATTTGGGTCCCCAAGTTCAATCTTTGCTAAAGCTTACACGTATCGTAAAGAATGGCAGTTATCAAGAGAAACTGCTCAATAGTTTAAAACTTGAAAAGGATATCGATAAAGCTGGTAAGATCTCTGATGTCTTGAGCAAAAATATGCTCGTGCCAGTTCAAATCGCCAAAGAACCCATCTCAACAAAAGGACCTCGTCTGAGCTCAGACCTTTCAATTGCAGGTCGTTTTGTCGTTTTGGTACCTTTCTCAAGTACTGTTTCCATTTCCAAGCGTATCAAAGGTAGTAACGAACGTAACCGACTTAAAAAGATTGTCGAAGGAATTAAACCCGCTAATTTTGGTGTAATCATCCGTACAGTCTCTGAAGGTAAAGGTGTCGAAGAACTACAACGTGACTTATTGGACCTGATCTCAAAATGGGAGCTATTTACCAAACGTCTTCGTAATGCTGAACCGCCACAAAAGGTTCTCGGCGAAATGGATCGTGCATCCACGATTCTACGGGATATCCTAACGGATGAGTTTTCGCATATTTATGTTAATGATCCTTCGATCTTCGAAGAAACAAAATCATATATACACGATATATCTCCAGACCTGGAGAAAATTGTAAAACTTTACAAACATAAAGAACCAATTTTCGACCATTTCGGAGTTGAAAAGCAAATCAAGGCAGCTTTTGGCAAGACTGTTACTTTGCCCGGCGGCGCGTATCTCGTTATTGAGCATACCGAAGCCCTGCACGTAATTGATGTCAATAGTGGTAACCGTTCTGCCAATAAGGAGAATCAGGAAGATAATGCATTGCTGGTCAATATGGAAGCAGCAAAGGAAATTGCGCGACAACTGCGTTTGCGTGATATGGGGGGAATTGTAGTCATCGATTTTATTGATATGCATAAACCCAATCATCGAAAAGAGTTGTATACGTTCTTAAAGGAATGTATGGTTTCGGATAGAGCGAGACACACGATTTTGCCACCAAGTAAATTTGGTCTAGTGCAGATCACGCGTCAACGCGTAAGACCTGAAATGAATATTGTCACAAACGAGAAATGTCCGGCTTGTGATGGTACAGGTGAAATCCGGTCAAGTATTGTCCTAATGGATGATATTGAAAATAATTTGAGTTTTATTCTTCAAGAACAGAATGAGAAAAAGGTGACCTTATGTGTTCACCCCTACATAGACGCCTACATTAAGTCTGGTTTGATTTCTAAAAGAATGAAATGGTTTATGAAGTACGGTAAATGGATTAAAGTAAATCCAATGACGTCATATTATCTAACTGAATTCCACTTTTTCAATGCGAAAGATGAGGAAATCAAGTTATAATAGAAAGAGATTAACGAAAAGGGTTAGTAGTAATACTAGCCCTTTTTTGTTATATCCAGTGGATCCTGATCCCGTCTTTTTCCATTTTTCGGAAGTAAGTCATTTGACGCTTGGCATATCGATGTATTTCCGTTTCTAATTTTGTGAGGAAGGTCGCGTAATCCAGTTGTTCAAGGAGATAAAGAGAAGCGTACTTATACTCTAATCCATAATATTGGAGTTGGTCATGGGAAATCCCCTCAGCTAATAATTGTTTGACTTCTTGTAAAAGGCCGTTTTCAATCCGCTCGTTCAGCCTCTTGCTAATACTTTCCCGCCTTTTCTCCAGCGGTGGATTTAATCCAATGACCAAAACTTCTAGGGTTTGCTGCTGTGGTTTGAAGCCTGGGTTTTGTTGGAGAAATTCCAGTATTTCGATGGCCCGTATGATACGCTTATTCGTAGAGTGGTCTATCTGAAAATCCAAAGGACATGTATAGGTATTTAGCCGCTGCAATAAGGCCGACGTGGTCTGCCCTATAAGTACTTCTTTAAATCCTGCTATACTGGGTATCAACGCATAGGGTGTCTGTTGGATAACACTTTGCAAATATAAACCCGTGCCCCCGCATAAGATTGTATGTTTATCTTTTTTTAAAATGGATTGATAGGCCTGATTGAAATCCGTGATAAAATTTCCGAGATTGTATTTTGTGCCAGGCTCTTGTATATCAATGAGATGATATGGAATGTTTTGATATTCGGCGAGGTCTTTTCCGGTACCGATATCCATGCGCCGGTAAATTTGACGGGAATCTGCACTGATAATTTCAGCATCAATTTGTTGGGCAAGCTGTACTGCCAGTTTGGTTTTTCCGGAGGCTGTTGGGCCCAGGATAACGATTACTTTCTCTTTTGGAAGGGGTGCCCCTTCCAAAAGAGAAAGTATATGTTCTAATCTGTCTACCACACGACAAATTTAGTCCATTTTTCTGTTCCTTCGTTATTTTTTACAACAGTATCGATGAAAGTCATTCCTCTTACACCATCGTAAACAGTTGGAAAATCTTGTTGCTCAGGTGTCGGTGTTCTGCCTTCACGTTTTGCGGTAACAGTCAATGCAAAGTTACGGTAGATGTTCGCAAAGGATTCCAATAACCCTTCTGGGTGACCCGCAGGGATACGCGTATTATGTGCGGCAAAAGAGCTCAACGTATATGGAGCCGCATAAGCGTTTCCTGTACGGTACAATTGGCGCGGCTGATCGAGCATTTTGATGATCAGGTTGTTCGGGTCTTCATTGGCCCATTCCAGGCCTCCTTTTTCTCCATAAATACGGATGCGGACAGCGTTCTCCTCTCCTGCTGAGATCTGTGACGCCATTAATACACCTTTTGCGCCATTTTCAAAACGTAATAATACCGAACCATCATCATCCAATAGACGGCCTTCAACAAATGTTGTCAAGTCAGCACATAATTCTTCGATTTTTAATCCTGAAACATATTCTGCAAGATGAGCTGCATGGGTACCGATATCTCCCATTACCAATGACTTGCCCGAGCGTTTTGGGTCTGCACGCCAAGCAGCACCTGCGTTGCCCTCACGTTCGGTTAAACGGCTTAACCAGCCTTGCGGGTATTCAACAACAATCTTTCTTATTTTACCAAAATGGCCTTCTTTTACCATTGCTTTGGCCTGTTTGACCATTGGATAACCCGAATAGGTATGTGTCAAACATAGCGTACGGCCTGTGCGTTCTACGGTCTCCTGCAATTCTTTTGCCTCTTCAACTGATACAGTCATTGGTTTTTCAACGACAACATCGAAGCCTTTTTCCAAAGCTAATTTAGCAGGAGCAAAATGCAAAAAGTTAGGTGTAACAATCGTTACAAAATCCATGCGTTCTCCCTCAGGAAGCAAAGATTCTTTTTCGATCATCTCTTCATAGTTTAGATAGACACGCTCAGGAGCTACAAATAAGTCTTCTCCAGATTGTTTTGAAATCTGTGGATCAATGCTAAACGCACCACAAACCAATTCAATCTTACCATCCATAAAAGCGGCGATGCGGTGTACGGCTCCAATAAAGGCGTCATTTCCGCCTCCGACCATACCCATGCGAAGTTTTCTCTTCATAACGTTATTATTTTTGATTATTTATTTTTCAAACTCTTAAAGTGTACAATATACACAATTTAGCTTATTTTATATATAAAATCATCTTGATGCTTCCCATGTTTTCCTTTAGAAAGCCGAGCGGAGCCTGATCTATCAATGCTTTTAGTTCTTCTTCGGTACGATAGGCATATCTTCGAGCACCAGCTACCCAGAAGTTGATCGGGTCCGTAATTTCTTTTGCGTTAAAGCCGATTTTTTCTAGGGAGGAATGTTGGCTCCAGTCCCGGTCTGTATAGGTCATGATATCCCCCGGGGAGAAGTCTTTTGAAAATGCTTTTATTAATTTGCTTAGTCCGCCGATGACATTGTAACCGGATTTATTACAAAAGCGTAATAATTCGAAAGAACGATACTCATCATTTTTATCGTTCATGCGACGCCCGCCGGAAAAAACAGCGATGGAAACGAGTTCGCCATGCTCATATAGGCCGTATCGATATTTTCCGGGTAGTGGACTCTGTAGGTGATGTTCCACGAGAAACTGATGACTTACTTTTTTGTCAATTCGGGCAACGACTGTATTTCGTGCATAAATGCGTCGATTATTCACCGATTTAGCGATAATGCGCTGGACAATGAGACCGAATTTTTCTACTAACTGATCTTCATCTATATGGATGCCAGATTCAGCTGTCTGGTGGCGTAAACGCTGTTCATTAGGGTAAATAAAGATTTTTTTTGTTAATTCAGAAGAGTCAATTTGTATAAATCCATCTAGTTCGGCCAGGGTTAGCTGCACTTCGAGCTGTCGTTCAAGTTCGATTTTGAACCGAATAACGAGATCTTTAAAGGATGTATTCATAACACAAAAGTAACCTTTATGTAAGTTTTGACGAAATATTCGCTTTTAATAATTATCCGTATCTTTGTACAAAATATAGTGGTGCTGTGAACTATTCCTGTTTATAAGACTTATACACAGATGGAGGCGAAGCAATATATCGGCCGCTAAGCCAGACTGGTGCTGCATAAGATAAATAGGCTATTCACAGGACGTTAAAAAACAAACCGAGTGTAACGAGTTCATGTATAACCGTGGAAATCGACACTTATTAAAATAATTATTTACATATGAAACTTCCGATAGTGGCGTATGGCGACCCTGTATTGAGAAAGGTTGCTGAAGAAATAGATGAAGACTATCCCGATTTAAAGAAACTGATTGATGATATGTTCGATACCATGTATGCCGCACATGGTGTTGGGATTGCCGCGCCACAAGTGGGCTTGCCAATACGCATGTTCGTTATTGATGCGACACCGTTTGCAGAGGATGACGAAGAGAATAAGGAAATGCTGAAGTCTTTTAAGAGAGTTTTCATCAACCCGATTATGGTTGATGAATCCGGTGAAAAGTGGGCATTTGGTGAAGGTTGCCTGAGTATCCCTGATATTAATGAGGATGTACTTCGTCATAAAAATATTCGTATCAATTATTTGGATGAAAATTTTGAAGAACACGAAGTGGATCTTACCGGATTAGCGGCACGTGTCGTGCAGCATGAATACGATCACCTTGAAGGGAAGCTGTTTACGGACAAATTGAGTACACTGAAGAAAACGATGTTGAAAGGTCGATTGGATGCGATCGCCAAAGGCAACATCCGGGTGAGTTATAAAATGAAATTCCCTCAGCAAAAGAAAAAGCGTTAGTCCAAACTAACGCTTTTTCTTATTTAGTCAACAGGATACCTTGCAAATTTCGGCACTCAATCCAGTCGGGGGAGATATAGCCTGTACTTGACAGCGGTCATTCGAATCATAAAGACAATTCCCGCGGCGATAAAAGCTGCCCAGGACAAATCAAGATCGAGATGAACGAGCAAAATATAAATCAATCCACCCGCCAGACAGGCCGTTGCATACACTTCCTTTTTAAAGATCAAGGGGGTCTCATTGAGGAGGATATCCCGGGTCATGCCCCCACAAACGGCAGTAAACATACCGAAAATGATGGCTGCATAAACATTGCTTTCATAGTTTAATGACTTTTGTACACCTAAGATGGTGAAGAAGCTAATTCCTATAGCATCAAAAAGCGTCAGGGTGCGATAGTAACTATAGAGTTGTCGATTGAAGATAATAGCGATCAAGATGCCTAGAAATATAGCGATTAGATAATTGCTATCATTCACCCAAACGGGACGTAGGTTTAAAAATACATCACGCATGGACCCACCGCCAATCGCCGTCACAAAGCCCAAAAAAGCAGCCCCAAAGATGTCAATATCCTTACGTTTCGCAGACAAGGTGCCCGATATCGCAAAAAATAAGGTGCCAAGCAAATCGCTTAAATAAAAGTAGTTGGCATCAGTTATCATCGTAATATGTTTTTAAAAATAATTTCCCTATTTCTATAATCTATCTATGCGAGATTTCGACAAATTTAGGAGAAATCTCTGTAGTTTAAATTTACCGTCAGACGAATTGCCTTCAACCCTATAATTCCTTGCACGTCCTCCAGTTTGAGATGTTCGACACTGTTTTCGATGATTCCCATATCATAAATGGCCTGTATGCTCAGATTTAGGTCCTCCAAGATCTCATCCGAAAGATAGACAATGGCAATCTTATTGACCTGGGTGAGCCTTTCCTTCGTGCGTTTTATCCGTATCTTATCTATCCTTTTTTTGATGATTTCGTAACGGATATTTAGTGATCCCTCTACATCAAATCTACGCTCGTCTTCCCGAAAACTGATATCAATACTGTGCGGATTGATAAAAATAAGTTGGGTCGTTTCCAGGCCAAGTGGTAAATCCTGTTTTGCATGATGTGCTTTCAGTGCGATTCGGGCCATGGAGATAATTTGTTGCCGCCTAAAGATATTGATGAATTCTTTACTGAAAGTCTGTTGCGGTGTAATGGATTCGCCGATGTAGATATCGTATTCGATGCCATCAGTTCTGAATTTTTGGAAGTAAGAGGGATAATTCCCTTGGATAAAGCTGTTGAAATGATTGAGCTCTTTACTGATGATATGATTTACATGGCGCAATGAAGTTTCAAATTCATTCCTATAAAACTCTCCGGTATCCCGATTGGTAAAAAAGTGTCGGGCATAATGTTCGATAATGGCATATTTTGTGGGGAATTGCCTTCTGGCTTGATCGAGAAAAGGCTGTACATCCTTTCGGAAGAATTCAATGATCTTGACCATTGACTCATCAAAGGAGATCTGGTCGAGCGACTTGGTAATCTGATCGACTCGTTTTGAAAAATCAATAATCAACTGATATCTGCCATCCAAAGACAATTCGTCAATGAGAAGAGCCAGTTGTTTCACTTTGAAACCAAAATCCTTTAAAATTGAAGCATTACGGATGATGGTAGAATCTTTTACATCTATAGCGCCATAGAGCGGATAAACTTCTTCGAAAATAACAGGTTTGATATGTGCATTCTGCGCATCATTTTCGAACTCTTGAATATATTGAGCGGCAACATGATTAAACTTCCACTGTACTGCAGGCTGTATGGTCGTAAACCGGTTGATAATAATCTCATCAATACGTTTTTTGAACTCTGTCGTAATGTCGTGTGAAAGTTGAGATAATAAAGGCACAAGTTCACGGAGTGAGTGCATGGTCTCATTTTCCAGCTGATCCAGCTGATAACTGTATATTTCTAAAATACCAGACAATGTATGATTATGTATCAATGGAATACACACGTAAGTCTTGACACCGGAAGCCTTGATACGTTCATCAAAAATGGATGTGGTATTTTTAATGGCATCTAGGGTATTGTAAAAGATAAGATGCGGATGTTTTAGGTAGTTTGCAACTTGCGGATTGATGTTTGTATAAGTATTGTTGGCGTAAGTTTCGGAAATTAAAATGCTTTTATTTGTAATGGAATAATCAAAAAAAGGAAGGCCGTTCAGCTGGAACAAGGGGAACAGACTGAAAATTGTATCTTCCCCTTTGAGGATCGGAGCGATAATCTTCTCCAGATCCGATAAAAAGAGGTGGTAATTATACGTTTCGAGATTCAATAAGATAGACTGTACTCGTTTGAGGGTATGTTCCAGACTACTCTTTTTGACAGTGAGGATGGTAAAACCTGACAATTCAAAATCTTCTATCTTAATAACATTGGCAACATTATTCCAGTCAAATAGGGAAGTGTCGTTGGTATTTTTGGTCAGACTTCCCACATCAAATTGCGGGAGTTCTTTTTTAGGTTTAATATCGACAAATTTAAAATCTATATTTAGATCATAATAATCAATAATTTCACCCTTTTCATCGAGATGATGATAGACGATCGTATTATTTTCTTTGGCGGGGAGTCCATATAAACGCTCGAAAATAAGCGCATACAACAGTTTTTCCTGATTGTTCAGAATCCCTCCATCTTGTATTTGATCCTGTATATCTTGTTCCTCCAGGTTATTTTTCCAGAGGTCAAAAAAAGCTTCAGTTCCATAAAATGTTTCTTCTGCGAGTGGTGTCGCGAGCGCCCAATAACGCTTAGGATCCGTATCAATAAGTGATACTGAAAGGCTATAGATAAGCTGTAAAATATCCCTATAAGCGCTTAGGTTGTGCATGCATAGCTTGCCACTGACTTGTTCAATTTCTCTTAGCCGTTCCAGTGCAAATGATGGAATCATGTCATCAGAAGATACGCCGCTTTCAGTAAAGGATTCCAGATATCGAAAAAAAGATTCAAAATGAAGTTTTTTTTCGACTTTATGCAGCGTTTTTTTATCGTTGGTCAGATGTACTTTCTTTATTTCCATTTATTGATACCTTTAGAAGCGGAAGCCGGTGCTGAAATAGGGGTACCAGCCTTCATCGGATTTGGTCATGACGAAGTGAAGTGGCAACGCATTTGCCACGATGTAGTAAAGTCCGCCGCCGAATCCCTGATGGACTGTCTTACTGTTGTGATCTTTTGCCCAAACTTTCCCGATATCATACATACCCATGAGCCCTAGCTCTCCGGGTAGTACGTAGCTTTTTACTTCATGAATCTTAACCCGGGCTTCGAGGTTGTTGTAAACCATCTGTTCCCCAGCAAACCTATATTGACGAAAACCACGAAGATTCTCGTGACCGCCCAGAAAAAGATATTGATAGAATGTAGGGTTACCCACTACCGTTCCACCCCCTACTCTATTGGCGAATACGATGCCTTCATTCAGTGCACTAAAATAGCCTGTCATTTCTGCGCTTAATTGCGCTGAATTTCTGGAATGTTTATTTAAGCCCAAAAAAGAATGTAGGGCTGCCTTAACAAATAATCCTTTACTTGGGTTGATCTTACGGTTGCGTGTATCTTGCGTCAGAAAAGCGTTTAACCCGACAAAGGCTTTGTCATTGGTAATGGAAACACTATCATAGGAATGTAGTGCCTGCGGATTTAAGATAAAACGATCTTCATTTTCAATCGGATCCAGGTGGTAGAACTGGATATGTGGGCCAATAGCGTAATTCAGCGTCGATGATGGGTGCCACCGCAGTAGCGGATTGACATTGAAAATATTGAATCGGCTGCGGTAGTATTTCGCTCCATACTGATCTTTTAAAAATAGGGAATTGTTGCCCACTCCAAAGAAGTTCTGCGTATTGTCAGGCGCTTTTGCTAATGCATCAATGACGAAGTCTGCATTGCCGATAACATCTTCCCATTCACCGCGATAATGAATTTTATATGCACCGGTTCGGAATGCCGTAGCAACAGTAATCTGTTGTTTATAGGTAAAGGGTACTTTTCTAAACCCTCGCTGATGCGTATATGCCGCACCAAGTCCGAGAGAGAAGCCATCATCAGCGTTATAACCAGCTGTTAATAAGGGTAGCCAGGAGTTGTATAGATTGACGGGAACGAATTGTGTATTCAAGCTGTCCTTACCTTTATGTAGCCTGATTCGACCTTTTTCTCCTAAAAAAGTCGAATTGTTCGTATTCTCATAGAGCTTTATCCTTGATCTGCTCTTGTTGACTATATAGGTTTTTGGCAGACTATCGCCAATAATGCGCATTTTTATCGGCGAATTTACGTTATTTATGGATACCGAGTCCTGACCTTCAGAAAGGTATAACCGGATCTCTTTTGTTAAGTTCTTTTCATAAGTCTTGTCCATCAGGGTTTTGGTCAACTTTCCATCTTTGTTGATTTTGGACACCTTGACTTTCAGTCCCTTATCTTTGGTACTGGCAACCTCCACTTTTTCGTTTTTATCACTGAAATGGATATCGACAATATTATTGATAAAACGATAATATTCTTCCATTGCAGCTGGTAGAGCATCACGTCTGCTCTGAAGAGTACGGAAAATCTGTTCCCCACGAATGGCGATGGAGGATTGGGGTAAGCTGTTGACTGACTGCCGGAGCACCGAATCTGTCAAACGGGCAACAAACTGGTTTACCTCTTTTGTCCATTCTTTGTGGGAGAGTTGGTTACTGGGGTGTGCATTTAAAAATCTGGATTTGAAAAGAGAATACCGGATGCTTGGAATACCTGTCGTAAACCCCTGCATAACGGGGTTTACAAAACGCTGGTAAATGTCTTTCATCAAAAATCCCTGTGTAACACGCAAGGCCTGATCACGGTCCCGGGGAATGGGGATATAATCTTTGTCTTTATCGTCCGTATCCTGATTTTCATTATACCAACGCCATTGATCTTCATGGCGATCCCAGTCGCTTACAATCACATCCAGCATGCGGGCCCTAAGATAGGCCTTGGGTTTAAAATTATCGTCGTTGTCTTCCTGGAGCTTGCGAACTGCTTTTGGGCTGTTGTCGGAGTCGCCTAGAGGCTCCCGTTCTTCCAAAAGCGCAACCGTATTTTCGAATAATGGTGCGTATTCGCCAAGAATTGTGTCCGGAGCAACGACACCTATGATCGGATGTGCGTGTGGGACGTTGACCGCATTGGCCAGTGCCGGAATCATCAGCGCGGAATAAGGATGTTGGGCACTTGTCGCGTCATCCAGCACATCCTGTACAAAGGTGCCATGCAATTCTACTGGAATCAAAGATTCTGTCCGTTTATTGACTGATCGGAGTGCCCATTCCCTTCCTGTTGGATCGGTTAACCTCAGGGATACAGATTGCATCCCACCCCCCTGCTTGACGGGTGTGAGACCACCAAATAATTTAGAAAGCTGCAACAGGGGTAACGTGGTTTCGGCCGCCCATTCTTTACGGTAATTTTCTCCAAGAAATGATTTCTTAAATCTACTCGCCTGTCCATACTTTGCATTTGCTATGACGGTCGTACTGTCTTTAATCACTGCCTGCACCAGGGGCTGGTCTTTGTGTGGATCAGCTGCCGAGTTGGATCTGTTCTTCTGCTGAGCATAAGCTTGTGTCGTGAGAAAAAGTAAAAAGAATGGTAGTACCCGTTGCATGCTTATTATTTTTCAAATTTATAGATGATTCCTTTGTCTTGGTTGCCGGCTTCACTACTGATGTAAAGATTGAATTTTGAATCAAAGTTGATCCCCTCTGGTTGAGGAAATAGCTTTGGATCTAGTGAGGTTATGGATTTGATATGAAAATTTTCGTCCGTTACGACAAGCACCTTATCAATGGAGGATAAAATATACCACTCATTGCTGTCGTTTTTCTTTGCAAGGGCTGAAGGTTTGAATGTTTTTTTGATTTTTGGATCAAATTTTTTCAGTTCATCAATCTGAATGGCAAATTCGCCTTTGGGGCTAAATTTCCCATCACGATCAATGGAAAAAATATATCCTGTCGTTTGTGATTGTTTTTTGTCTACCCGGCATTCCTTACAGAGAACATACGCCAGGTTACTTGCCTTGTCTACAAAAAGGCCTTCATATTCTCCTTTGGGTAAAATATCTTTTTGTTCGGCAATCGCCTGTATGTTATCTTTCTCCGTGATAGGAAATGAATAGACAGCCCCATTGCTCTTTAAAATAAAAAAATGCGTCTTACTAATGCCAATATCTTCGTAATCGCCATCTTTTCCAAATGGGTTGAATGAAAGTTTTTGGCTTGGTAAATGGTATTTAAAAAGTAGCCCCTGTTCATCTTGAATAGCATAGATCTCTTCATCCTGACCTTCTAAAAATGCTATTCCTGATATTTCGAGCAGTTCATTGGGTAAGTTAATCTTTTCTCCAGCTGATAATTTATATGGAATCGACTGCTGCTGTTGGTTGTCTGCTATAGCGTTGGTTGGATTTGCCGCAGGTTCTTTGTTTGCATTACTGGGATTACAGGCCAGTAATACCGTGGAAATCATTCCTAACGCGAGAGCTATTAATCGTGTTGAGTCTTTCATCAATTTAGTTGTTTAAGTAATCAACAATTTGTTGTTGTGATTTATTACCAATCGGATGTTCTATTGGTATATTTTGTCCCATGTCATCAAGAAAAGTTGCTTCCATGTCGTCAGCGAATTGGATTTCAAAGAGCTGCTGGATCTTTTTGGCCAATACCGGCTCCATAATAGGGAAACAGGTTTCTATCCGACGGTAGATATTGCGATTCATCCAGTCTGAGGAACCTAAATATACCTTTGTATCCGCTTCATATTGAAATATAAATATTCTCCCATGCTCTAAATAGCGGCCTACGATCCGCTTTATTTCAATATTTTCACTTAATCCCTTTACCTGAGGTTTAAGTCTGCATATTCCTCTGACTAATAATTGTATCTTCACACCGGCTTGACTCGCTTCATACAATTTATTGATTAACGATTCTTCCTCTAAATTGTTTAGCTTAATTTTTATCGAAGTAGCTTTACCCAGTTTTGCCTGAGCAACGTTTTGGTCAATCAAAGTAACAAAAGTTTGCTTTAGGTTGAATTGAGCAACCAAAAGCTCTTGAAAAGGGATGTCGGTCGGCTTGTCCGGTTTCTTTCTATTGGGCAAAAATTCAAATAGCGAGCTTAGCTCCGCTGTCAACCGGCGGTCGGATGTCATCAAGAAATAATCGGTATATACCTTAGCGGTTTTCTCATTTAAGTTACCTGTTCCGAATAATGCACTCTCTTTTCCATCTTTTCGTTTGACAAGCGCAATTTTAGCATGTACTTTAAGGTTTGGGATACTATAACTGATCTTTACCCCCTGCTCTTTCATAATTCGTGACCAGTGAATATTATTGGCTTCATCAAAACGTGCTTTTAATTCAACAAATACACTCACCTTTTTGCCATTCCTTGCTGCGGTAGCCAGTGCTTGGGCGATATGCGAATCACCGGCAATTCGATAGAGTGTGGTATGAATTTCCGCTACATCAGGATTTATTGCCGCCTCGTTAAAAAATCTAAGAATGGGGTCAAATGATTCATAAGGAGTGCAGATCAACATATCATGCTGATCAAGCTGTTCGAAAATGGAACGCTCAAAGTCCTGATGTACTGCCAACTGTTGCTGTCTCGGGAAAGAAAGGTTATCCTGTTTTATTGGAAAGGAGAAAAAATCCTTCAGATTATGGTAATATCCTCCAGCAACGATACTGCTTTTTCGCAAGTCAAAAAGAACCGCAAGCCTTTCGATCAGCGGATTTGGAAAACCAGGCTGATGTAAAAATCGTGTAGCATAGCCGAGGTCCCTTTTATTGACCACCGCTTCTATTTTTTGTGCGATATCGCCGTCAAACTCATCTTGTAAGTTGAGTTCAGCGTCTCGTGTAATTTTAAAGGAGTAGAAATTTAAACTGCTGTTTTTTATCAACCCGGGCAGAAATAGCTTAATAATATCGTCGATAAAGACAGTGTATGTCTTGGAATTGACCTGACAGGTAAAAAAACGATTGATACGATCTGAGGGAATGTTGACAATGAATAAATCTGTAGAATTATTGTCCGTCAGTGCGAAATACAGGTGGTTGTTGATCGGGAAAAATGAAAATTCTTCGTCCACAGAAATTATTTGCAGATAAGAGGCCACCGTACTAAAAAAATAATTGGCTACAAGAGGCTTTACCGCTAACGGAATTTCCTGGTTATAGATCAGTATAATATTTTCGTCAGCCAGCTGATGAATGATATCAGTTAGATAGAACCCGAATTTTTCCTGTTGTTTTTCAATAATTTTAGATGCCTTTTTATACGTTCCAATATCAATATTCGTGAAGGTTTGTTCACTAGTCTTCTTTTTTATTTTCTTCCATGCCATTAGTACGGGCATCCGTACACGGTAGAACTCATCTAAATTTGATGAAAAGATGGCGAGGAACTGAAGTTTTTCCAATAGTGGGACCTCCTGGCGCCCAGCCTCGCTAAGCACCCTGTCATTAAAGGAAAGCCAGCTGATATCTCTATTGATATATAGGTCTTTTTTTTTATCCATATAAATTTGTTTATCCATCAGTCCATTTTTCCTTTAAAGTATTATTCATTAAGTATGTATTTTAATGGTATTCAGGCGCTCCTTTACTCATTAAATTAATATTTTAAGGTATTTGTGAGCTTACTTCATTCGGTTTACTCGGTTTGAATAGAGCATGGTGGCTTCATCTGAAAATAATCTAAGACGCAATGAAGTTAGAGGAGCTTGATCTATATTCATAATAACGTAGCGATCACAAAAGAAATCACCGATATAACCAGGCCAAACATAAAAATACCATAGGCATAACGTAATAACTTATATTTTCTGCCTAAAACTACCCCTTGGGAATAAACATCTTTTGTAAGCATACCGTATAAAAATTCGGAATCGATCATTACTTTTTGCATCCCCTCGTTATAATCATCGAGTTTCATTTTATAGAAATTCCCAAAAAATAATAGATTGACGGTTTTATTTTTTATTTCCTGTTTTGAAAACTTCCCAGATGGTATTTTGGGAATAGTCGATAATATGGCCATAACCATGGTCGCCACAACAATCACTGTGAGAATAATTGTTGGGAAGATCAGATGTTCGTTACTATCTAATTTTCTGAATAATACGGCAATAACAACAGATAGAATAATGGAATTGACGGTCAATAATATATTGGCCTTATTGTCTGCCATATCGCTCAGTCGTTGGTTGTTGGACGATGTTATCCGAAACATTGTCTCTATACCACGCTCAGGTTTGACACTTTTATCTTTCTCTTTTTTTGTTTCTTTCTTGTCTTCTTTTTTCTTGTCCTTGGATTTTTCCTGCTTACGTTCAAGTTCTTTTAAGTTTTCCTCTTTCTTTGCATTGAGTTTCTGCTGGGCATAGGTCGTGTGGTAATGGTGGCTTGTTAAGAGCTTTATTGTGCCCGCACGCCAAACGTCTTTGTCAATTTCTTTGCCTAATACGGCTTCGGCTTCGGCTTTCATGAGCTTATTCCTGTTCTCAAAATCATCACTGCCAAAATGAAACAGGTCAGCGTCGCATAGAATCTGTTCCAAAAGGTTATTTGGGTCTTGCGGCATTCTGGTGGCTAGAATACAACCTTTTATTTTCTCTTTTGCCTCTTCGGATACGCTTTTATCTGCTAGGAAGTCTAAAGCAATTTCTACGCTTCTCTTCTCATGGCCAATGGCATTGTCAGATTTTACATAACCCAAATCATGAAAATAGGCAGCACTGATCACAATAAAATGATCTTCGTCATTTAACTTATAAAATGACGAAATCTCTTCTGCCGCCTGTACTACTGAATGTGTGTGCAGACTGTTGTGAAAACAATGACAGGAAGAGATATTCTGTATAATATAAGTGTTAGAATATTCTTCTACTTGTTTTAAAAGCTTATTATAATCTATCATGACCAATATGATTTTTATTTAGAATAAAAGTATTCAATATCTTTAACATCTTATATATATGTGATCCCTTTTCGTAAATTTTTGATCTAGATCAAGGTTAATACACTTAAAAACAGATAAGCTCATTTTTTCTTTGTGCTGCGTATACCCTTTAAGTTTTTTTACTTAAGTATAATTGTTGTGTATGGATTTCGTGAGAATAGTTGTGATCATTTTTGCTTTTCGAGGTACCATGTCCGGCTGTTGTTATTTAATTAAGTCTTCTGGGCATTTTGATAAGTGGCGGCTTCTCCTCTACCTTTTTATTTTTTAACCTAATATGATTAGTTGTCGTTGCGGTTGGTGATGAATTAGGTTTTGCGGAGCTTGATGCCAAGAGGGAGTGCTTTTTGTACTACGCGAGAAGTACAATACTTAAGTTAGTATATATTCTGCTGTAGGTCTCTTGCTCGCGACCACATGCCCCCTATCGTTGTTGGTTAAAATAGCTCGAAAGGATTCGCTTTTCATTATTGTATCAACAATTTAATATTAAGTTATATAATAGTTTAGAGGTAATCTAGACTTAGTTTAGAATTTAGTTAGGTTTAGTTTAGCTTTTAGCTAAACTAAACCTAACTAAGACCTAAGTAAAACCTAAACAAACCCTAACTAAACTATGAATCTCTTGTCATCTTAGTAAGTCCGCTTTTGCCTTGTTTTTCTGCGGCCTCTTCGGTTTGTTTGTGACTGCGGTTTTTATGCCTGTCTACCGTTCCATATCTTCTGATCCGGGAGATCCGGCCCATCGGATTTTTTTCTGCTTTTTACGGTCTGTTTCCGGTTACGGTTTTTCTGCTGTGTCCATGTCATTCGATCTTTCCATCCCGGGTTCGGGGTATCCCTAATGTTTTCTATTAGCCAGTGCTGTGCTTTTGGGCTAACAACTATTAGGGAGTCAGTACCCCAATCAAAAGAATAAGCGAAAGCTGCCCGGAAGCCTTTTCTACAGCCCTCCGGCCAGTTGCGGGGAAAAACAATCGGTCAAGTTTCCAGTGAGTTACAGACATATTGAAATAAATAAGAACAAAAGGCTTGGAAGTGATTATAAAAACTCCCTATCTTTGCACCACTCCGCAAGGGAGGCAGGGTTACTTCGAAAGAGGGAGCCGATGAAAAAAGAAGGGTTTAAGAGAGTTCGACAGGATTTAAAATCCCGCCCAGTTTATTTTAAACACGGAAATCGGAAAAAAGAAAAAGAAAAAAACTTCAGAAAGTTTTTGGAAGTTCAGAAAAGATTTCTACCTTTGCAGTCCCAACGGAAACGGAGGGAAAAACAAAAAAGATAAAGAGAGGCGCAATGCCTATCGGAATATAGCGGAT
>Ga0153980_1000054_pt1 | contig 86142 bp, 68 predicted proteins | sample TSGA064MetaG_FD_104722 | JGI IMG/M metagenome (GOLD analysis project Ga0153980, IMG submission 104722) | Attine ant fungus gardens microbial communities from Georgia, USA - TSGA064 MetaG | ecosystem: Host-associated > Fungi > Mycelium > Unclassified | place: USA: Georgia, Magnolia Springs State... | reverse complement strand
TGCCAGAAAGCTACGGTGTTGCTGTTAAAATGCCGGAAAGCACGAGCTGAGTAAGTTTGTTAACAGTCTGAGCCTGAACTCACGTTCAGGCTTTTTTTATGCATGTTCCCCACAAGGAAGGGTGAGAAGCCTTGACCGGGTTCGACAGGCAGCTTTATGCCTTACTGAAGGTCACATCGACCTTAGTCGCATCGGTATGGCGCATAGGGTTATTCCCCTGGCCGAGCTGGTCGTCGTTTGGATGAATATAGGTGTCACCGGTTCCCAACTGATTTTCCATATATTCCCCGCCAGCTTTCATGGTATCGGTTGAACCGTCATACCAGCCTGCAATAGTCTTGTCTCCGGCTGAGTCGGTTGAAACGATATTGTCTGGCGCGCCGTCAGCAATGCTTTTGTTATCACCGATATTAAATCCGTTATGGTCGGTAGCGCTGATAGCCGCGTTTCGCCCGTCGATATCGCTGGTATTAATGAAGCCGTTATAAAATTCCAGGCGACTGGCACTGTCCTGAAACTTCCCATCCGCATCAGCCTGCTTAATCACGCCCGTGAAGTCGTTCTGATAATTCATGGTGCCCTTCTCGCCCGGCTTCAGCGTCATGGAGGCCACCTGCTTATTATCCTTATCAAACATGCCAAGGGTTATATCGTGATCCTCGGCGTTAGTAATATCAAAAGAGCGTGGCCCGCTGCCTGTAACCTGATCGGAAGCCGCTGTTGCGCTGGCTGAAGAGGCAGAAGCGGTGCTTTCCGCCGATGTGGCAGCCGTTTTCGTGTTTCCGGCCGTCGCTGTATCAGCATCCGCTGCGCCTGTTGCTGCTGCGGCTTCCGGCTGAGCAGAGGCGGTCGCATCCTGGTAAGATGGCGGGTTAGCCGTCGCCGCCTGGTAAGACGGCGGACTGGCCGTCGCTTCCTGATAAGAAGGCAACGCTTCGTCAGTATTCCCGGCAGAGGCCTCGTCACCGCTGCCGGTTGCTAACGAGCCAGAACCATTGATATCACTGTCAGTTGCTGGCGAAGCGGAACCATTGGTATTGCTGCTGGTTGCCGGAGAGCCGGAACCGTTGCCGCTGGTAGTCGATGGCGAACCGGAACCTTTAGTGTCGCTGTCGCTGCCGCCGTTGAACTGCTGTAGCATCTGCATAATTATCTTTAGCACTTCGTTCAGCAACTGCGTTGTCTGCTGATTAAGCTCGCTGCCGGAACTCTGTGCGTTAGTCGCGTCCCCGCTATTCTGGACGGCATTACTTTTCTGCGACAGATCGCCAAAATTCAGGCTGCTGCTGCCCGGCTGAGCCATGCCGAAATTTATGCCGCCACCGCCAGACTGCTTCGCTACGCTTTGATTATTGAACGCATCTGCGTTTTTAGTATCCGTGCTGAACATATTATCAAACGGCTGGGGCTGGGTAATGCCACCTGCTGGATTAAGCCTGTCGACTGACATAAACGATTCCACCTGAGAGTGAGGGTTTGGATCTGAGTGAATCGATATCGCCTCTGGTTCCTGTACTGGCAGCTTCAGGGCAGTTTTTTTCGCACTCTTCCCCTGTTATCAGCCGCCGTTGACAAAATTTTCGCGAAAAAAAACCCGAACTCAGGTTCGGGCTTCAGGGGGATTAGCAGAATCATGGCTCAAGAAGCTTATACCTTTCCGCCATCCCCGCCAGCACAGGCCACTTATAGCCTGTGATGCTTTGTTTCGAATATCGTGTTACTTCAATCGGCAGACGCTGCCTTCAGGCTCAGGCTATTTTAAAGATAGCAATAGTGCGAATAAGCTGAGCGGCCTGGTCTTCCAGCGAAGCTGCTGCGGTGGCAGCTTCTTCCACCAGCGCGGCGTTCTGCTGGGTTACTTCATCCATCTGGCTGACTGCCGTACTTACGTGCTCAATACCGTTTACCTGTTCGCCAGAGGCGGAGAAGATTTCGGCCATAATCTGCGAAACGTTACCGATAGAAGCAACAATGTCATCCATCGTTTTTCCGGCGTTAGCCACCAGCTCGCTGCCTTCCGTAATACGCAGGCTTGAGGTTTCAATCAGTGCTTTAATCTCTTTAGCGGCCACCGCGCTGCGCTGCGCCAGCGCACGGACTTCGGATGCCACCACGGCAAAGCCTCTTCCCTGCTCACCGGCGCGTGCTGCTTCAACAGCGGCGTTAAGCGCCAGGATATTCGTCTGGAAAGCGATGCTTTCTATCGTGCTGATAATGTCGGCCACGCTTTTGGAACTGTCATAGATGGCAGACATGGTCGAGACCACTTTGCCAACCACCGCTCCGCCATGCTCCGCCACGCGTGACGCATCGGAGGCAAGGCCGCTGGCGTGCTGCGCGTTAGAGGAGTTCTGACGCACCGTTGCGGTCAGCTGCTCCATGCTGGCAGAGGTTTCTTCAAGCGATGCAGCCTGTTCTTCCGTACGGCTGGAGAGATCGGTGTTTCCGGAGGCTACCTCTTTCGCTGCGCTGTCAATAGAAGCGGCGGCATCCTGGATTTCAGAAACTACTTTCTTCAACTGCGTCTGCATAACGGCAAAATTTTCAATCAGCACGCCGGTTTCATCTTTTGAACGAGCCACCAACACCGTTGACAAGTCGCCGGCTGCAATAGCGCGAGCGGCGTTTACCGCCTGATGCAAAGGCACGGTAATGGAACGGGCCAGCAGATAGCCAAGCGTAGAGGCAACAATCAGTCCAGCCAGCGCGCCAAACAGCAGGGTTAGCCTGGTCTGCGCTTCGGTGGAATCCACGGTAGCCTGGCGTTTAACCAGTAAACCCTGCTCATCCCCGGCCAGCTCGTTGATGATTTGACGCATAGCGTCCATCTGCGTTTTGCCTGTGTTGGCCTGGAAAGCGGCCTGGAAAGCCTCCCCGGAGAGCGTGCCGGCATTCAGGGCACGGCGCCTTTCAATCAGCGGCGTCACAAAAGACGCTTCCCAGGCCTGCTCCTGCGCGGCCAGCCGGGCTAGCCGATCCTGCTGCTTTTCATTATCTGAAGTCAGCGATTTTGCTTGCTGGACATGCTGGGAAAACGTTTTCTGGCCTTCCGTCCAGGGTGCCAGCATTTCCTCTTTGCCGTTGATGGCGTAACCACGTAGTCCCGTTTCCATATTAACCAGGCTTAACGTTAGCCCCCGGCTTTCATCTATCACGCGCCAGGTATGCACGTTCCAGTTATTTGAATCGATAATCCGCGAGAAGTTAATGTAAAAGGTTGCGCAGAGCAGCAGAAGCAGCGCTACGACAACGCCAAAAGCAGCAACGAATTTGGTACTCACCGAAAGGTTTCTAAACATCTTATTCACGCTCTCAAAAGGGGGAAAGGTGCGCGACAGGCACTTATCTTGACAATCACTACTATCGGCACAACCTATTCGAGCTTTAAAGCTTCTGCACAATTCCGTCTCATTTTTCAGCTAACGCATTCACTAATCTGAACTATTTTTTTAAGCCAAAGGCAGCGAAAAAAAGTTACAGACGAAGAAAAAATCAGGAAAAAAGGCGTAAAGCAGGCAAAAATAAAGCCCGAACCGGGATTTCCCCGTTCGGGCTTGCAGAGCAACTGTTTAAGATGACGATAAAAAGCTATCGATTGTTATAACTGTTAACCATAAGCCATCAGCGTATGCTGGCAGAGCTGTGAGCGTACGCAATCTTCTTTACCAAAACGCACCACGCCAATCATCTCGTCCTCTTTGAAGCGGGCCAGCGCATCGCTGAGGCCGGAGTGAACGTGTGACGGCAAATCGCACTGTGTGATATCGCCGTTCACGATAACGGTAACGTTTTCCCCAAGGCGAGTCAGAAACATCTTCATCTGGGCGGCGGTGACATTTTGCGCCTCATCAAGGATCACCACGGCATTTTCGAAGGTACGTCCGCGCATATAGGCAAAAGGTGCAATCTCAACCTTACCTATTTCGGGACGCAGGCAGTACTGCATAAAGGAAGAACCAAGACGTTTAACCAGAACGTCATAGACCGGCCGGAAGTATGGAGCGAATTTTTCTGCGATGTTGCCGGGCAAAAATCCCAGATCCTCGTCCGCCTGCAGCACCGGACGCGTCACTATGATCCTCTCTACATCCTTATTTATCAGGGCCTCGGCCGCTTTCGCAGCGCTAATCCAGGTTTTACCGCAGCCTGCTTCGCCAGTGGCGAAAATCAGTTGCTTCGTCTCTATGGCTTTAAGATAGTGCGCCTGAGCTTCATTACGGGCTTCAATCGGTGAATGGTCGCGGCTGTCGCGCGCCATGCCAATTGCATCCAGCCCACCCATCTGCACCAGCGAGGTGACCGATTCATCTTCACGCTGACGATGACTGCGTGAATCGCTACGAAGCACACGCCTGGCTTCACGACGAGCTTTGATCACTGCTTTCTGTCTTCCCATAGTGGCACCTTACAGTTGGTTTCATTTCCCACACCCGATAAGGCGGTGCGATTACGTGAACGCTTTAGAGGTTTTGGCGGCTTCCTTGTAAGCCTTAGCTGGCCTTTGGAATGGTACTCGGGATAAAGATACGGGTACCGGATGGTGTTGAAAAGAGTCGGCACGAAGTGAAAAAAAGAGGGAGAAAGTCACCGGGGCAATGAGGCCCTCGCGTAAGGATGCGATATTTGTCTGACGCTTATGTCCGTAAAAGGACTTGTCCATTCGCGATCTCCGTGTTGCACACTGGAAACATCTGACGCCTGATAATTAAATTTCAACATATTCCCACAATAATGCAACATTAAATTTGCAGGCGAGGCAGAGGAAACCACTGAATAACAGGACGCGTACGCGATGGCTAAATTAACAGGTGATAAAATTCAATGAGATAGCTATTGATAATCGAGGAACACTTTTTTCTAAATAGTGAGAACTGGTCAGAAAGCTGGCAATTGATTAAAAAACAACCTTCCGCACGAGGCGTAACGGAAGGTTGAAAACCATCAGGCCTGAAGTAAAGCTTGTCCAAGATAATGTTTGTCGTCAACGACGCCGGGCAGCGCGAAAAAATAACCGCCGCCGACGGGTTTGATATATTCTTCCAGCGCCTCACCATTGAGTCTTTTTTGTACAGCAAGAAAGCCTTTTTGCAAATCGTGCTGATAGCAAACAAACAGCAGTCCCATTTCCAGCTGGCCAGAATTAGACACGCCCAGCGAGTAGCTGTAGCCACGACGCAGCATCAGGTTTTCCTGGGTCTGAGGCGTGCGCGGGTTTGCCAGACGGATATGCGCGTCCAGCGGTGTAATCGTACCTTGCGGATCGCTGGCGTAGTCCGGCACATCGTGCTCGTTAAGCATGCCTAACGGCGCACCGCTGTGCTTGACGCGGCCAAAAATGTTTTCCTGTTCCCGCAGCGGCGTGCGATCCCAGAATTCAACATGAAACTGTATAATCCGGACGGCCTGATAGCTGCCGCCGACTGCCCAGCCAGGCTCATCCTGCTTAGTGGTCACCCATAAGATTTTATCCATCAGTGAGCCATCGGCCGTATTGGGATTGGCCGTGCCGTCTTTGAAGCCCAGCAAATTAATCGGCGTCTCTTTACCCTGGCTGCGCGCTGCGTGGTCCGAGATAAACCCTTCCCGCCGCCAGCGAACGCTAAGGAGATCCGGCGTATGCTTGATGATATCACGCAGCGCATGGATAACGGTGTCGTTGGTGTTAGCACAGATTTGCAGCAGCAGATCGCCGTGGCACAGGCTGGCATCCAGAGCATCGTTAGGAAAACGCGTCATTGGCTGTAACCTGCGCGGTTTTAACGCCTGCAGGCCATAGCGTTCGTCAAACAAGGCATTGCCGACCGAAACCGTTATCGTCAGGTTATCGGGATAAATCGTTTCACCCAGGATACCGGAATCCATCGGCGGCAGGCGAGGATTAGTGACCAGCGGCGCTTTACCGCCCCGGGTCAAAAAAGCAATGCGATCGGTCAAAAGTCTGAACAGGCGTTCCAGATCGGCCTTATCCGCAGCCAGCACGTCAAAGGCCACCAGCATCATCGCCGCCTGCTGTGGCGTGACGATGCCCGCCTGATGCGGGCCGAAGAAAGGCTGGGTCTGCTGTCGGGCATTGGGCGACAGCGCGCCCGGCGAAAACGATTTTTCCGTCGCGCCATGTGCCGGACAGCCGCCCGTCAGCGCGACGCCGCCAAGAATACCCATTCCCTTAAGCAGACGGCGGCGCGAAGGCAGCGCCGCTTCGTCATCAGCTCGCTTTGCCATACTAATCCAGTCCCAGCGTTCCGCGCAGTAAAGCCAGGTCTTCCGCCAGCGTGGTGACAGGCCCTTTCATCGCGGTACGGTCGGCGCTGGTTAACTTGTCATAGGATTCAAACCCTTCGCCGCTGCGATATTTAGATAAAACCGCGTCAACTTTCTTAAAGTTAGCGTCGATTTTCGCCAGCAGGTCGGGATTGGCTTTTTGCAGCATTGGACGCAGCAGGTTAACGATCTTTTGTGCACCATCAATGTTGGCCTGGAAATCCCACAGGTCGGTACGGCTGTAGCGATCTTCTTCGCCGGAAATTTTGCTGGAAGCAACCTCTTCAACCAGATCGGCCGCGCCACCCACCACTTTACCCGGCGGGAAAGCCAGTTCGCTAACGCGTTTTTGCAGTTCCAGCGTGTCGGCATAGAGCCTGTCGGCGTAGCTTTCCATGCCTTTGGTTGACTTGTCGCCCCACAGCGCTTTTTCCAGGCGGTGGAAGCCGGTGAATTTAGGATCGGCGGCCTTTTTCTCATAGTCATCTTCACGGGCATCAATGCTGCCGTCCAGATCGGAGAAGAGCTCGGCGATGGGTTCAATACGCTCGTAGTGCGCGCGCGTTGGCGCATAGAGCGCCTGCGCTTTCTCAACGTCGCCCGCTTTAACCGCATCGGTAAAAGCTTTGGTGCCCGTAACCAGCGCCGCTACTTCACTGTTGACCCAGGTCTTGTAGTCGGCCAGTGGGCCAGCCAGCTGCATCAGCACCGGCTGCGCGTCTGACTTATCCTGCGCGCCTTTCACCACCAGCTTGCCTTTAGGGTTGCTGAGCAATCCACAGGTCATTTCATATTCGCCCGCTGCAAGATTAGCGGTCAGCTTTTGCGTAAAACCTGGCGCGATGTTTTCCCGCTCTTCCACCACCATGACCCCTTTCAGGATCTCCCACTCCAGCCCTTTCTGGCTGTTGTTCTGGATAATAAACTGCGTCTTACCGGCATTGACGGTGACGTTCATCGGCTCGCACTGCTTGTCGTTAACCGTGATTTTTACCTGGGGTACATTTGCAGCCAGAGCAGCAGAAGAACAGGCCAGCAGCGCTGCCGCCAGCGACGTCTTACGAAAACGGTGAATCATGATAAATCCCTTAGGTGTAAGCCGAACAAATTAACGTGAAATTGCCGCAGCCGAAGGCCGTGCAGGCAGACAATAAAGCAGCAGCGCAGGAATGAAATAGCAAAGCCAGACCGTGACCTCACTGACGCTTGGCGCCTCCTGATAGCCAAAAACGCCTTCCAGCAGCGTACCGGTTAGCGTACTGGTAGAAAGCACGTCGCTGAGATCGAAAGCCTGGCCCTGGAACGCGTTCCACAAGCCGGCTTCATGAAATGCACGAACGGCACTCGTCGCAAGGCCCGCCGCGACCAGCAGGATAAACAGGCTGGTCCATTTAAAGAACACCGCCATATTCAGCCGCACGCCGCCCCAGTAAATCAGCATGCCGAGCACGATAGCCGTGGCCAGCCCCAGGATAGCGCCAACCGGCGGCGCAATACCGACATCCTGCTGAAAGGCCGCCAGCAGAAAAAAGACCGATTCCAGCCCTTCACGCGCGACGGCCAGAAAAACCATCAGCACCAGCGCCCAGCCACCGCCCTTTCCGCGCTGTAAAGCGTTATCCACCGCGCCTTCCAGATGCACTTTGATATTGCGTGAAACTTTGCGCATCCAGAACACCATTCCGGTGAGGATGCAGACGGCGACCACCGCTACCACGCCTTCAAAAAGTTCCTGTTCCTGCTGGGGAAACTCGCCGGTGGTCTCGTTGATAACGTAGCCCAGCACCAGGCAGAGCGTGGCGGCGACAAACACGCCAACCCACATTGCGCCAAACCATTCGCTGCGTTGGGTGCGCTGCAAATAGCTGGCAATCAGGCTAACGATCAGCGCGGCTTCGAGGCCTTCGCGTAACATAATCAGAAACGGCACAAACACAGGCACCTCGGGCATCAAAGAAGGAACGGGCTACGGGTAAAGAAGGGTAAATCTAAACGATACCGATTATCATTATCGGCATAAGAAATACAAGAGGCGGGCCGTTTATTTTCACTGTCTGAGGTGGTCTTACGCCTTCAGGCTGGCGAAACATGGAAGGAAGTGAACGCCCCGCACAATGACGGGGGAAACGCTTATGCGGCAGCGCTGGCTTTTCGGGGCGGGAAACGGGCGGTTCTGATATCAAATTCGGTAAAAATAGCGACGGGTTTGATGCAGTTATTACCTTTTACCTTTTTTACAAAACCGTGCTTTGCCAGCGTGGTAAGCGTGGCTGAAAGATTGCTCTTTGCCCGTCCCGACAATTCCGCCAGGCGGGAGATGCTTTCTGGTTTTTCCCGATCGATGAGATCCAGCAGCTCAAGATTTTCAGGGCTGAGGATCTGTGCGACGGCATTAAGCGATGAAAACCAGATTTTCGGCTCATCCTCAGCGGGCACATATTCTTTTCTGACAATCGCCATTATTCGCGCGCGAAATTCATTTTCCGGCATAATACCAATAAGTGCTTTCATAATAGTCCCTTGTTTTATAACGTCATTGGATCACTTGCGCGATAATGTCGTCAACAGCGGTAAAAAAATGTTCCATCAGCTGTGCCGCATCAACAAAATCATAAGGCTTACCCTTATCTGTCAGCGTCTGGTGCACGTGATCCCATCGCTGGATCCGAGCTCTTGACATTCTTTTTTGCGGACAGTGAGGCGCATGTGCATTATCCATACCGTAAACACGTTGATTATGGCGATCGTGCAGCGTTAACGAATATCTGATGCCATGTGGCCTGTTAATGCCCGGCTCTACCCGATAAGCGATAATTTCATACCAGTAGCCACAGGCATATTCATATTTTGTACCGTGCAAGCTCAGAAGCGTTTCTAATCCATAGTCCATGCAACAAATCCTTGTTATATGACCCAATCATAACCCTATAAAAGTAGCGTTTCAACCTTTCGCTTTCTTAAGATCCTCATAATTAACCTGATGCCTGCCGTTATTCTGCCCCCACCCGCGCATAAAAAAGGCCCGCCGAAGCGAGCCTTAGCTTGTAAACAAAGCGCTTAAGGTTTATCCACCACCTTTAAGCTTTGTCACCTGCTGTTAACGCGAATGGAACTCGGCCTCCGCCGTTTCAAAACGCGCTACCGCCGCTGCGGAAGGCTTGCTGCCAATCATGCTGAATACCACGATAGCAATGCTGGCAAAGATGAATCCCGGAATGATTTCATACAGGTTCAGCCATGCGTATTGCTTCCAGATAAGCACGGTAGCGGCACCCACGATAATACCGGCAAGCGCACCGTTACGCGTCATGCGCTTCCAGATAAGCGAGAAGACCACTACCGGGCCGAAGGCAGCACCAAAACCTGCCCAGGCGTAGCTTACCAGTCCCAGTACGCGGTTATTGGGGTTAGAAGCCAGCGCGATAGCGATCACCGCCACCAGCAGCACCATCAGCCGCCCTACCCAGACCAGCTCGCGCTGGGTAGCGTTTTTGCGCAAAAAGTTCTTGTAGAGATCTTCCGTCAGCGCGCTGGAGCAAACCAGCAGCTGGCAGCTCAGCGTCGACATCACCGCCGCTAAAATAGCAGAAAGCAGGATCCCGGCAATCCATGGATTGAACAGAATTCGAGCCAGCTCGATAAAAATACGCTCGCTGTTATCGCTGACGCCCGCCGCCAGTTCAGGATGGTTCTGGAAATAGGCAATTCCGAAGAAACCGACGGCTACTGCGCCACCGAGGCACAGGATCATCCACGTCATACCGATACGGCGCGCGCTACGGATAGAGTGGTGAGAATCTGCCGCCATAAAGCGAGCAAGAATGTGCGGCTGGCCGAAGTAGCCAAGCCCCCAGCCCAGCAGCGAAATCACCGCCACGAAGTTCAGGTTTTTCAGCATATCGATATTCTCAATGCTTTTGGCCTGAATAACCGCCAGCGAGTCGCCCAGTCCGCCTACGGCAATAATCACCATTACCGGCGTCAGGATTAGTGCGAAAATCATCAGGCTGGCCTGAACGGTATCGGTCCAGCTTACCGCCAGGAAACCACCCACAAAGGTGTAGATGATGGTGGCGGCCGCACCGGCCCACAGCGCCGTTTCATAACTCATGCCGAAAGTGCTTTCAAACAGGCGGGCACCGGCCACAATGCCGGAAGCGCAGTAAATAGTGAAGAACACCAGAATGACCAGCGCCGAGATAACCCGCAAGATTTTGCTATGGTCTTCAAAACGGCTGGCAAAGAAATCCGGCAGCGTTAATGCATTATCGTGATGTTCGGTTTGTACGCGCAGGCGTCCGGCAACGATCTTCCAGTTCAGATAGGCGCCCAGCGTCAGGCCAATGGCGATCCAGCTTTCTGAAATACCGGACAGGAAGATAGCGCCGGGCAAGCCCATCAGCAGCCAGCCGCTCATATCTGATGCGCCTGCCGACAGTGCGGTTACCACGCTGCCAAGGCTACGTCCCCCGAGAATATAGTCGTCAAAATTCTTGGTCGAGCGCCAGGCCATAAAGCCGATAAACACCATGCCAAGAATATAAACGCAAAAGGTCACCATCATCGGTGTACTTACTGTCATTCAGGTTCTCCACTTATTATTGTTAATGTGCAACCGCCAGGCTATTTGCGTTACCGCCGGAACGTAGCGGTGCCACTCATCCCCATCCCAGGCGGGGTATCCTGCCGTAAACCGTCAGCTGGTACAACACCGCTGAATGGTTTAACACACTCGTTACATAAATTTCACCTTACATCGTTTACGGCGATCTGACAGGTTGCACTGGATCACAAACTCACCGGTAGCACCTGCCAAAAAACCCCTGTAAAACCAGAAATTGTGGCGTTTCGCAAATCTGGCCGGATTCTTGCAGCAATATTCATGCCGCTTTTAAAAAAAGCGATTTTGCACTCTGCAATCAGGGTCACATTTAACAAGGTTGCACAAAGTTGCAACTTAAGTGATATTGCTTGCCAGTTTCATTTTTGACTATTTGCAAGGAGTTTGAAGGCATGGGCACAACCACTATGGGCGTTAAGCTGGACGAGGCCACGCGCGACCGTATTCGTCAGGCCGCAGGCCAGATCGACCGCACGCCGCACTGGCTGATTAAACAGGCTATTTTTAACTATCTGGAACAGCTGGAAAGAGGCGACGCCCTGCCGGAATTCCCTTTGCAGGCGGTGGCTCAGGAGAACGACGAGGCGCCGGTTGAAGAACTGCATCAGCCGTTTCTGGAGTTTGCAGAACATATTCTGCCCCAGTCGGTTACGCGCTCGGCCATCACTGCGGCATGGCGCACGCCTGAGACACAGGCAGTACCGATGTTGCTTGAGCAAGCCCGTCTGCCCGAGCCATTAGGACAGCAAACGCAAAAGCTGGCTCACAAGCTCGCTACCGCCCTTCGGCACCAAAAAGGTGCAGGCGGGCGCGCCGGAATGGTGCAATCGCTGCTGCAAGAGTTCTCACTCTCTTCTCAGGAAGGCGTGGCGCTGATGTGCCTGGCGGAAGCGCTGTTACGTATCCCTGATAAGCCAACCCGTGACGCGCTGATCCGCGATAAAATCAGCAACGGCAACTGGCAGTCGCACCTGGGCCGTAGCCCTTCGATGTTTGTTAATGCGGCGACCTGGGGTTTGCTGTTTACCGGCCGCCTGGTGGCGACGCATAACGAAGCTAACCTCTCCCGCTCTCTGAACCGCATCATCGGTAAAAGCGGCGAGCCGCTGATCCGCAAAGGCGTGGATATGGCGATGCGCCTGATGGGCGAACAGTTTGTTACCGGCGAAACCATCGCGGAAGCGCTGGCCAATGCCCGCAAGCTGGAAGAGAAAGGCTTCCGCTACTCTTATGACATGCTGGGCGAAGCCGCGCTGACGGCTAAAGATGCCGAAGCCTATCTGGTTTCCTACCAGCAGGCGATCCACGCTATTGGTAAGGCTTCTAACGGCCGCGGCATTTATGAAGGCCCGGGCATCTCAATCAAGCTTTCCGCTCTGCATCCGCGCTACAGCCGCGCGCAGTATGAACGCGTGATGAGCGAGCTTTACCCCATCCTGAAATCGCTGACGCTGCTGGCGCGCTCTTACGACATCGGCATCAATATCGATGCGGAAGAAGCGGATCGGCTGGAGCTGTCGCTGGATCTGCTGGAAAAACTCTGCTTTGAGCCGGAGCTGGAAGGCTGGAACGGCATCGGTTTTGTTATTCAGGCCTACCAGAAACGCTGCCCGTTTGTGATCGATGCGCTCATCGATATGGCCCAGCGCAGCCGCCGCCGCCTGATGATCCGTCTGGTAAAGGGCGCCTACTGGGACAGCGAAATCAAACGCGCGCAGATGGACGGACTGGAAGGCTACCCGGTATTCACCCGCAAGGTTTACACCGATATCTCTTATCTGGCCTGCGCGCGCAAGCTGCTGGCGGTACCTAACCTGATCTATCCGCAGTTTGCTACGCATAACGCGCACACGCTGGCGGTGATCTATCAGATGGCGGGTAACAACTATTATCCTGGGCAGTATGAGTTCCAGTGCCTGCACGGCATGGGCGAACCGCTGTACGAACAGGTTGTAGGCAAAGTGGCCGACGGCAAGCTGAATCGCCCATGCCGTATTTATGCGCCGGTCGGCACACATGAAACGCTGCTGGCCTATCTGGTGCGTCGCCTGCTGGAAAACGGCGCAAACACTTCCTTCGTTAACCGTATTGCAGACAACACGCTGCAAATTGAAGACCTGGTTGCCGATCCGGTACAGGAAGTCGAAAAACTGGCCCGCACGGAAGGCGCAATCGGCCTGCCGCATCCAAAAATTCCTTTGCCGCGCGATCTGTATGGCGACAATCGCCAGAACTCTGCCGGTCTGGATCTGGCTAACGAGCATCGTCTGGCTTCGCTTTCCAGCGCCCTGCTGAACAGCGCTATCCAGCCGTGGCATGCCGCGCCAGTTATCGATGGTGAAACGGAAAGCGGCGAACAGCTGCCGGTCGTTAACCCGGCAGAGCCTGCCGATATCGTTGGCTATGTGCGCCACGCTACGGCCCGGGAAGTTTCTACCGCGCTGGATGCCGCCGTCAACGCTGGCCCAATCTGGTTCGCCACCCCGCCTGCCGCGCGTGCAGAAATTTTGACTCGCGCCGCCGAAATGATGGAAGGACAGCTACAGCGTCTGCTGGGTATCCTGGTACGTGAAGCAGGCAAAACCTTTAATAACGCCATTGCCGAAGTGCGAGAGGCCGTGGACTTCCTGCACTACTACGCCGGGCAGGTACGTGACGATTTTGATAACGAAACGCACCGTCCGCTGGGCCCGGTAGTCTGTATTAGCCCGTGGAACTTCCCGCTGGCGATCTTTACCGGACAAATTGCCGCCGCGCTGGCCGCTGGCAACAGCGTGCTGGCTAAGCCTGCCGAACAGACGCCGCTGGTCGCCGCTGCCGCCGTTGCTATTCTGCATGAGGCGGGCGTGCCGGTGGGTGCGTTACAGCTGCTGCCGGGCATGGGTGAAACCGTGGGCGCGCAGCTGACCGGCGATGACCGCGTACGTGGCGTCATGTTTACCGGTTCTACCGCGGTCGCAACGCTATTACAGCGTAACCTTGCAGGTCGTCTGGATCCGCAGGGAAGACCAACGCCGTTAATCGCTGAAACCGGCGGTATGAACACCATGATCGTCGACTCTTCCGCGCTGACTGAACAGGTGGTGGTCGATATCGTCGCCTCGGCTTTCGACAGTGCGGGCCAGCGCTGCTCTGCCCTGCGTATGTTGTGCATTCAGGAAGACGTGGCCGACCATACGCTGCAAATGCTGCGCGGCGCGATGGCCGAATGCCGCATGGGTAATCCTGAACGTCTTTCAACCGATATCGGTCCGGTGATCGACAGCGAAGCGAAAGAGAATATCGAGCGCCATATTCAGGCGATGCGCAGTAAAGGGATGAAGGTTTACCAGGCCGCCTTTAACGATGCGCACGACAGTAAAGAGTGGCAGAGCGGCACGTTTATTCCGCCAACGCTGATTGAGCTGGAAAACGTCGCGGATCTGGATAAAGAGATCTTTGGCCCGGTCCTGCACGTGGTGCGCTATAACCGCAGCACGCTGCCGAAAATTATCGAGCAGATTAACGCCTCCGGCTATGGCCTGACGCTGGGCGTGCATACGCGTATTGATGAAACCATCAATCAGGTTACCGCCAGCGCCAGAGTGGGCAACCTGTACGTTAACCGTAATATGGTTGGCGCCGTGGTTGGCGTGCAGCCGTTCGGCGGCGAGGGCCTTTCCGGCACCGGTCCAAAAGCGGGCGGGCCGCTTTATCTGTATCGTCTGCTCTCTAACCGTCCGGAAGGCGCGCTGAAGCTGACGCTGGATCGCCAGGACAGCGAACGTCCGGTTGATGCGGCGCTGCGCCCGGTATTGCTGACCACTCATCAGACGCTGACGGAATGGGCGAAGGATAAGCCAGAGCTGGCGGCAATTTGCAAACAGTTCGCGGAACTGGGACAAAGCGGCACCGTTCGTCTGCTGCCTGGCCCAACGGGCGAGCGCAACACCTTCACGCTGCTGCCGCGCGAGCGCGTACTTTGCCTTGCGGATAACGAGCAGGATGCGCTGGTGCAGCTTGCCGCCGTGACCGCCGTAGGCAGCCGTGCGCTGTGGCAGGATGATGAACTGCATCGCTCGCTGGCGAAGAAGCTGCCTGCGGCAGTGCAAAGCCGTATCGACTTTGCCGCCAGTCCGCTGGCGCAGCAAACTGAGTTTGACGCGGTGATTTATCACGGCGATGCCGATCAGCTACGCAGCGTTTGCGAAACCGTAGCCGCACGGGAAGGCGCGATTGTTTCGGTACAGGGCTTTGGCCGTGGTGAAACCAATCTGCTGCTGGAGCGTTTGCTGATTGAGCGTTCACTCAGCGTTAACACTGCGGCGGCAGGCGGCAATGCCAGCCTGATGACCATCGGTTAATCTCCGTTTACTGTAGCAACATAATAACGGGGCGAACTTCGCCCCGTTTTCTTCTCTTCTTCTGTGTAAATTTTGCAGCGCTTATCTTTCGTTACTCAACCATCCGTTGAGCGCGTCACTTCTTCCCATTGTTCTATTTCCTTGCTGAGCGCCGCGAGCTTTTGCCGCACCAGACTTAATGCATCACTGCCTAATAACAACTGTGTTGGCGGGTTCTGGCTCTCAATGATTGCCAGCATGGCGCGTGCAGCCTTCACGGGATCGCCGAGTTGCTTACCGCTTTTTTCCTCACGTGCCTGTCGAATGGGATTAAATAAAGCGTCATAGTCCGGGATGCTGCGCGCGCTGCGTACCATCGATCGTCCGGCCCAGTCGGTGCGAAAAGAGCCTGGCGCCACGGCCGTCACGTGTATATTGAACGGAGCAAGCTCTTTGCTTAACGTTTCTGATATGCCAGCCAGGGCGAATTTGCTGCCGCAGTAAGAGCTGATGCCGGGCATAGTGATAAAACTGCCCATCGAGGTGATATTAATAATATGGCCGTGACGCCGCTGGCGCATGCCCGGCAGCACGGCTTTAATCATCGCTACCGCGCCGAACACATTTACGTCAAACTGACGGTGCACTTCTGCAAGCGAGGATTCTTCCATGATGCCCTCATGGCCGTAACCGGCATTGTTGACAAGCACGTCAATCGGACCAACGGTGGATTCAATTTCCGCAATCACCTTATCAATACGCTCAAAGTCGGTGACATCAAGCAGGCGGCTAAAGGCCCGCTGCGCATCAAGCGCATCGAAAGCCTGCTGTGCCTCATGATTGCGCACGGTGCCGATAACCCGATGGCCTGCGGCGAGGGCTTCCTGCGCCAGCGCACGGCCAAACCCGCTGCTGACGCCGGTGATTAAAAGTGTTTTTGCAGATGTCATAAAAAGAATTCCCATGAACAGTGGAAGTTGAATGGTATTCTCTGCCTTGCCGCTTTTTTAGGCCGTATTTTCTGTTTTTCTTGCCTGATCTTATGAGGTGCAGTGATGTCCGTGATGATCACCTTAGTGAAAGCACTCGCCGTGCAGGAGGGATATAACCTTACTGCATTGCCTGATGTACGAATTTTGCGTGCCGATCGTCCACTCGCCAGAACCCCGGTGCTTTACGATCCGGGGATCGTCATTGTCTGCCAGGGCAGCAAGCGCGGCTTTTTCGGTCAGCAGACCTATTTATACGATGAACAGCACTATCTGGCGGTTTCGGTGCCGGTACCGTTTGTGATGGAAACCGACGCGTCAGCAGAACATCCCTTGCTGGCGATTTATCTGCATCTGGATTTTCAGCTGGCCGCTGAACTCCTGTTGCAGATCGAAAAGAATGCTGTCCCGCATCCTCCTGCCGCACCGCAAAGTATGATCTCGAGTCCGATGGACGATAAGGTAACCATGGCCGTGCTGCGCTTGCTTGAGAGCCTGAGCGATCCGCTTGAAGCGGCGATCCTCGGCCCCGCCAGGGTTCGTGAGCTCTATTTCCGCGTATTGACAGGCGCACAGGGCAATGCAATGCGCGCCGCGCTGGCCTTACACGGGCAGTTTGGCAAAATCGGCAAAGCGATCCAGCGCATCCATACCGGCTACGCAGAGTCGTTAACGTTGACGCAACTGGCTAAAGAGACCGGAATGAGCGTGCCGACTTTTCATACTCACTTCAAAGCAATAACCCGTATGCCGCCGATGCAGTATGTGAAATCGGTGCGCCTGCACCAGGCGCGGATGTTGATGGTGCGTCAACATATCACTGCCGCCGCCGCGAGTTACGCCGTCGGCTATGAAAGTCCTTCGCAGTTTAATCGCGAGTTCAAACGCCTGTTTGGCCTGCCCCCGGCAGAAGAGATAAAACGCATGCAGCGTAACTTCGCCATCCCACCGGTGCAGCCAGCGTCGATATTCGTTTCTTCCCATTAAAATTTGCTGTGCGGCGACGTGCTGCGTTCCTCCGTCAGCAGCGTCTCAAAGTCCGATACGGTAAGCGGTCGGCATAATCCGTTACCCTGCATAATGTCGCACTGCGCGCTGGTCACAAACGCCTGCTGCATCCCCTCTTCGACACCTTCCGCCGCCACGTTAATGCCCAGGCTTTTGCCCAGCGCGGCCATCGCCCGAAACATCGTCTGTACATGTATGTTAGTGCTGAGCTCGTGCGTCAGCGATTTGTCAATTTTAAACCCGCTAAAGAAACCGTGCCGCAGCAGGCTCATGGCGCCCAGCGTGCGGCCATAGTGATCGATAACAAAAGAAGCGCCCGTTTTCCGGACCGCTTCGAAATGCGCAGGCGCATCCTGAAACAGCGTCGTCAGCAACGGCTCGTCCACTTCAAAATCAACAAAGTCCGCATCGCCGCCAACGCATTCGCGCAGTACCGTTTCCAGCGCGTTGCCGGCCAGCTGGCGAGGAAACAGGTTAATGCTGACGCGCAGCTGCGGGCAGCGGATTTGCCACTGGCGAACCTGTGCCAGGGCGGTACGGATTATCCATTCGCCAAGGGTGACCGAAAGCGGACTTTTCACCAGCATGTCGATAAAAGCGGCCGGAAGCAGCAGGCCACGAGCCGGATGCTGCCAGCGAACCAGTGCCTCGCAGCCGAGCAGACGTCCGCTTCCGACGTCATAGCGCGGCTGGTAATGCAGAACAAACTGCTGCTGACGTACGGCGGTTTCCAGTTCACGCTCAAAACGCCGCCGCCGCTGTTCGGCCTCGCGAAACGCTGGCAGAAACAGAACGCTGCAACCCTTGCCAGACGCTTTGGCACGGTAAAGAGCCAGATCTGCCGCTGACATCACGGATGAGGGATCTTGTCCATGTTCCGGATAAGATGCTATCCCTGTGCTCGCGCCGACCACCACGGGCGAACCGTGATAGCGAAACGGCGTCTGTACCGCTGCAATCAGGCGTCCGGCAGTCAGCGTTGCCTCACTGCTCCCGCCCGGCAGCAGGATAATGAATTCGTCGCCCCCCAGCCGCGCAGCCATGACCGCATGCTCGCAGACCGCGCGGATCTGCTCGGCCACATGGCATAAAAGCGCGTCGCCTGCGGCGTGGCCGAGGGTGTCGTTAACTTCCTTGAAGCCATCAAGGTCGGTCATCAGCAGCGTATAAGGCACGCCGGCCTCGGTCAGCTGGCCAAGCTGCTCCATGAACGCGCTGCGGCTGGCAAGGCGCGTGAGCATATCCAGCGAGGCCAGCTCGCACAGGCGCGCTTCACTTTCATGTCTGGCCGTCACGTCGCGGATGATCATGCCGACCAGCCTCTCACCGTTTTCCCGCCAGCCCGAGAAAGAGACCTCGGCCGGAAACTCCTCGCCGTTGCGGCGCAGTCCCCAAATCTGGATGGTACGCGGACGGGCAATGGCCTCTTCGTCACTGATCAGATGCGCAAGCTCGTTGCGGTAATCGGCCTGGCAGCGTTTGGGGATGAGATCCGCCACGTACTGACCGACCATCTCTTGCGCGTCAAAGCCGAACATTCTGGTCGCCGCCGGGTTCCAGAAAGTGATCCCGCGGCAGAGATCGGTGCAGATAATGGTATCTGGCGAGGTCGTGGATATCGCCTGTAACCGCTGCTGGCTGGCATGGCGCAGCAGCTCCAGCCGGCGGATTTCCATCCGGTCCATAACCAGCGCGGCAATGTCGGCCAGGTGTTGGCGATCTGCCGGTGTAAGCGGCGGACGCGGCTGCGTATCGATCAGGCAAACGGTGCCGATACGGTAACCATCCGGCGTGGACAGCGGAATACCCGCGTAAAAGCGGATGTTAGGGTAGCCGTGCACTAACGGGCTGTCGCAAAAGCGCGGATCGTCGAGCGCGTCCGGCACGCAGAGGATATCAGCCTGCATCAGCGTATGATCGCAGAACGCTACGCTGCGGGCAGTGCCGGAAATATTCAGCCCGTAACAGGACTTGAAGAGCTGCTGCTGGTCGTCAATCAGTGAGATAAAAGCGACCGGCACGCGAAAGAGGCGTGCTGCGAGCGCGGTAAGACGGTCGAGCGCCTCTTCCGGAAGCTCGTTTGTCAGCTGATACTGCGCCAGTGCGGCAAGGCGGGCAGCTTCCTGGTCTGAGAGTGGGCGTTTCAGAGTTTGTCCCCTTTGTTATGGTGTGCTGTAGCCGACATGACGCAGCAAATGGGGACACGTTCAATCAGACGAGACAGCTGAACTCTGCCGTGTCGCCGCCGGAAGAAAGGCCCGAAAAGCCTGGCCCTGCCACAGGCGGGGTCAGATAAAAAGTCTTATCGCATTATCATTTTTCGTAACATGAGCGGGCAATGCATCAGGCAGGTGAAGCCCCTATCCTAGCCAGCCACCAGTTACCGCAAAATAATGTTTTCCGCTAATGTCGTTACCCTAATATCGACCTTCTCAGGAAGAACTTAAGGCACCCGGGCGCAAAGATTCCTGTTATTTTTTTGCAGGCATCCACGCAAATTGCACAGGTAGTTCGTTCGGCATTAGCAGGCGCACATGGCTGCACGCTACAGGATAAGGAAGATAAAAGTAGTAAATAAAATACACTTTATTACTTTGTATGGGTCCTGATTACTTTGTGTGGCGCTTGCTTACCTGCATTATCAGGACGCATGTGTTTTTTTAAATCAAATAGCCGCCAGTCTTATTAATAAAATAAAAAACGCACAATGAAATAAAAGAATCGTTCCTCACTAATTATTTCATTAAAGAAATAAAAAGTGACGTCAGACCAGTTATCGCCTATTGTAGGCATTAAAATAAAGCTTCAATTGTTTTCCCTTCGCAAACATTGCGCGTTATTACGATCCACTACTCACTCTTTTTTTAATTTCGCATCGGAACAGGGCCGGGGCGGAGGACCTTATGCAAATGAATTTTACCGGCGACGAAGATCGCCAGGCGCTGAAAGCGCTGCGCAGCCCCGATGAAAGCCGCGACGATGTGCTGCGCAGGTTTGTCCGTCTGGCCAGCCAGTCGCTGGGTATTCCGGGCAGCTTTATCTCCGTACTGGACGACGAGCACCAGCACGTGCAGGCGGCCCATAATTTTGCCCTCGCACAGTCCTCACGCGAAGATTCTTTGTGTCGGCATGCGGTGGATGGCGATACTGCGGTGATCGTACCCGATACCTGGCTGGACAACCGCTTTGCTACTCACCCGCTTATTACCGGCGCGCCCTATATTCGCTTTTATGCTGGCGTGCCGCTGAAATATCAGGGAGGCGTCGTGGTAGGGACGCTGTGTGTGACCGACACCGCCCCTCATCCATTTAATGCCGAGCAGATGGTTACGCTGAAACTGCTGGCCGCGCTGGTGACGTCGTTTCTGGAAGCCTGGCATGCGGCCAGCTTTACCGATCCGGTTACCGGCCTGCCTAACAGCCAGCGCCTGATCCGCGACCTGCAGTTTCTGGCAACATCCGAAGACCTTGCGCCACGCCGGCTGGTGCTGATTGACTGCATCGATATGCCGCGCGCTTATGAGCTGGCTCGCTCAATGGGCATGGGGCCAGTGGAAAGCCTGCTTAAGGATGTGGCCACGCTGCTTCCTCTGCGTCTGCGGCCCGCGTCCGGCGATATGCTGTACACCGTTGCCACCGGGCGCTTCGCGCTGCTGACGCGAGATAACAGTCACCTGACCGCAGATTGGGTGGCAAGTAAGCTGGCAGGTATCAGCGCCGATCTCGGTGAAGGTATCGCCGTTGCCCTTGCAACGCATACCGGTGAAGTCACCTTTACGCCTGACGAAATTTCTGCCCAGGAGGCATTGCGCCGCGCGGTAAGTGCCCTACATGAAGCCATCGCACGCGGGGCTTCCTCAATGCGTTTCAACCAGTGTGCCGATACGCGCCATACCCGAGACTTTACCCTGATCCACGAGCTGGCTTCCGCCCTGCGCGAAGATAATGGACTCTGGCTTGCCTGGCAGCCCAAAATTTGTCTGCACAGCGGTAAACCGGTGGGGCTGGAAGCGTTAATCCGCTGGCGGCACCCGCAGCGGGGCGAGCTTAGCCCGGCCCAGTTTTTGCCGCTGGCCGAACAAACCGAACTGCTCAGCGCGCTAACGGTTTGGGTCACGGACCGCGTAATCGAACGCCTTTCGCGCCTGCGGAACAGCGGCATTCAGCTTCCGGTCACTATTAATATCAGCAGCAACGACTTTTCCCGCCAGGATTTTGCCGACGTGCTGGAAATGAAGATGATAAAAGCAAAATTGCCTACCTCGCTGCTGGGCATTGAGTGTCTGGAGACGGAGCGGATTATTGAAAGTCCCTCTGCCATCAAGGGACTGGAAATGCTTAAGCTGCGCGGCTTCGGCATATCGCTGGATGACTTTGGAACCGGCTACAGTAATATCAGCTACCTGCGACGCATGCCGCTGGACATTATTAAGCTGGACAGGACGCTTATCAGCAAAATTTCATCCGATACGGCGTCGCGCATTATTGCCCGCAGCATTATTGGCATGCTCAAAGAGCTGGACTATACCGTGCTGGCCGAAGGCGTCGAGAACGCGGAGACCGTCACCGCGCTGGCGGAATACGGCTGCGACCAGGTTCAGGGATTTTTCTATTCCCGGCCGCTGCCTGAGGTGGAACTCGACAAATGGCTCTCCTGGAAGCTGCGCGACCAGTGCTGAGTGGATTTTGAGGGCTTCCTGCTAATCTGGTCATCAGGTTTGAATTTACTTTTTCATTTATTCTTACCGGGTGAATCTAACCAGGAAATGCTCGTTGGACTTTCTTCAGGAGCGGGTTCAGAGTTAAAAGGTACGATAAAAGCACAGGAATCTTCATGCCTTACACATCAGGAACACCGCGACTCTTTTACCGTACGCAAGGGAAAGGCCCTTTAGTCATCATGCTGCACGGCCTTTTGATGAATGGGCAATGTTGGGAGAATAACGGTTTAATCTCAGCATTTAGCCCGTATTTCCGCGTTATCTGTCCCGATATGGTGGGACATGGAGCAAGCGAAAAACCGGATAAGCAGGAATGGTATACGCGGCAGAGCCAGGCTTTAGCCATTGTGAGGCTGATGGATGAGCTGGGTTATGACAAAGCGCATTTAATTGGCTATTCCGCCGGAGCCTGGCTGGCAATGGAGCTCATCCATTGTTACCCGGACCGGTTACATTCTGTGATTATGGGAGGCTGGGACTGTTTAAAAGGACTTCCTGAAACGCCGATGGGTAAACTCACTTTTGATATTTTTATGTCCTTTGCGCGGGAAGTAGCACCGGAACTCACCTCCCCCCTTTCCCCGGATGATGAACAAAGTGCAGCACGCTTTTTCAATGAATTAAGAAAGCCTGCGCAGGAGACGGGAAAATTATTTAACGTCAAAGTGCCGGTCTTATTTTGGGCAGGACGCGATGACCCGTATTACGCCGCTATGCATGAACTGGCAGAACAACATGCGATACAGCTGATCTCAGGTAAAGGCGATCATCTGCGCGAGGTCAATTATCCGGACGATGCGACTGTAAGTAAAATGCTCAAATTTGTCAGAAAACAAGAGCCTTCCTCTGTTCAGTAGCCTGGCCCTTATTAATTAAAGCCTGAATAATGCAGCTGAATAAATTTCTTTACGGTAATAGTTACGCTGCTGTAGTTGTTCTACAGAGCGATACATGCTTCAGGGTTGTAGAAGATAGCTAAAATCGCTTTTCTGCATTGAAGAAACCTGATATCCGCTTCGCTCGCTCATCTTTGTTTGACTCATTACGTCATATAGATCACTTTTTAATGACGGCGTTCGGCAACAGCTCTGTTTTCTGCCGACGTGAAACCAAGTGGAGAACTGTATGAATAACAAGCACGTATTGCTGGTCGGTGCAAGCGGCGTAGTTGGCTTTGCCGCTCATGATTCCTTCCATAAAGCGGGCTGGCAAATCACTACTCTTGGGCGTTCCTCGCATAGTCCCCATCCTTCTCCTCATATCAGCGCCGATCTGACCTCTTCAGAGGATCTTCATCAGCACCGCGAAGCGTTTGAAACAGTGACCCATATCTTTTACGCGGCATTGCGTCAGGATGCCAATCCAGGCGTGGAGGCGGATGTTAATGCGCTAATGTTCGAGAACCTGATCGATGCGGTGCGCTCGTCAGGCAATATGTTAAAGCACATTATCTTTATTCAGGGCGGGAAGGTTTATGGCGCACATTTGGGTGTTTACCGTACCCCGGCACGGGAAGAGGACAGCCGTCATTTTCCGCCAAACCTCTATTTCCGTCATGAGGACTATGCAAAAAAGATTGGCGAGGAAGGCATCGGCTGGACTGCGCTGCGTCCGGATATCGTCATCGGCCACTCGTTTGGATCGCCTATGAATCTGGGAAATTTGATTGGCGTATACGGTACGATTTGCCGCGAAACGGGAACCGATCTGCATTTCCCCGGCACGGATGAAGCTTATCGCAATACGCTGGTGAACATTACCGACAGCCGTATCCTTGGTCAAAGCGCTATCTGGGCTGCCGAAAATGCCAAGTTTGGCGCGTTCAACATTACTAATGGTGACGTGTTTCGCTGGTGTCATGTCTGGCCGAAACTGGCTGAATGGTTCGGCGTAGCGGTTGGCGAGGCGCAGCCTGTCTCGCTTAGCGAACGTCTTGGCGGGCTCAAGCCTCTCTGGTCATCCATCGCCGACAAGGCGCAACTGAAAGAGAGGGATATCGATAAGCTGGCGCTGGGAGGATTTGGAGATTTCATCTTTCATGTTGAGAAAGATGCCATCTTTGACGTCACTAAAGCGCGCCAGGAAGGGTTTGACGCCATGATCAGGCGCTCCGATGATGTGTTGATCGAGCATCTGAAAGCCATGCGAAGCAGTAAACTTATTCCCTGACAGGTCAGTAGCCCGTCGTCTGGCGGGCGGGCTGCCTGTTCTTCAGATCGGACGGCGAACGCATTGAAACGGCGAATTAAATACAGCAACCTATCGCTCAGGCAGCGCCCTACCGCTCTGCCCTCCTGTTGATTAATACACTGCGATATTAACAATGTCTGCTTTGTGCCAATTGCGGACATTGTTAACTTCCGATTTTACTTCTGGCAAACTCCAGCCGCATAGTTTCAACAACGCGTGCCGAAGACAGTCCCGTGTGCCTTAAAACTCCTGTAATAACAGTGCAACTTACTTAGTCGATATGGGACGGAATACGTTACCGTACCCGACACACCTTTAAAATTTTCTCTCTAAGCCAGCGGTGCCCGGGATCCTTTTCCATTCTTGGGTGCCACATCTGCGATACCACAATGTTCCCGGTTTTGAATGGCAATTCAAAGACATGTAAATTTTCTGTCATTCGTTGGTTGTGCAAGCACAGTGCAGGAACCATGGCGATAAGGTCGGAGGCCAGTGCCACGGATAACGCAGTCGGAAAGCCTGGAACCACACTGACCACTTTACGCGTGACGCCTAACGCCGCCAGGGCATCATCGACAAAACCATGTAACACCCCGTCGGGTGACGCCACCACATGTCCCCAGGCAATATAATCTTCAACGCTTATTCCCGGCTGTGACGCCAGCGGATGCTCCTTGCTCACCGCTCCAATAAAGCGATCCTGAAAGAGTCTCTGCACCCTAATTTCTGGCCCCATATTGCTCTGGACGCCAATCTCCAGGTCAACTAAACCCTCTCGAAGATAACGAGACGTTTTTTCAGGTTTCGGTGCAAAGCGTATGCAAATACCTGGGGCCGCTTCGGCTACGGCGGCAATAAGCAGTGGGCCAAATGCCACGACAAAACCATCATTGGCCCTGATGGTGAACAGCCGTTCGAGGTTTTCCACCTTGAGCGTCCCGGATGAGGGCTGAAGTACTGCCCTCGCCTCATAGACCGCGTTTCTGGCACGATCCCGGGTTGCTTCAGCCCAAGGGGTGAGCACCATGTTACGTCCTGCACGCACCAGAATTGGATCCCCCGTCACCTCACGTAGCCTGCTGAGTGTGCGGCTCATCGCTGAGGTACTCAGGTTTAAGCGTCGAGCCGCCCCCGCAACGCTGGCTTCTGCCAGCAAAAAATCGAGCGCGACAAGCAAGTTAAAATCAGGGTCGGACATATTAGTTCCTGGTAAGAATTCAGATATGGCTTCAAATGCAATTATACAGTGCAAATGCTGCATCTTCCGCCTTGACTCGCTGCTGATTATAGTTTTCGTATCCCTTCTTTTACAGGCATAAAGATGACAACGTTATTTTCAAATCAACCGGGCGATGAAGGCTTGCCAGGACAAGAGCGTGCACGCGTCATGGCCGCCGTGATGACCACGACGCTGATGGGCGTGTTTGACGGCACAATGATCAACATCGCCCTGCCATCCATGGCAAAAGCGATGCAGGTACCGGCGAATGTCTCGGTCTGGTTCGCCAACGGTTACCTGCTCTCCGCCGCCATGACGTTGGCTATCTTTGCTGCGCTGGCAGTACGCGTCGGTTACCGACCAGTGTTTCTTTCAGGCCTTACCGTCTTTACGCTCACTTCACTGGGTTGTGCGCTGGCCAGTACTCCGGAGATGCTCATCGGAATGCGCATTATGCAAGGGATCGGCGGCGCAGCTACCCTGAGCATTGCCCCGGCGATACTGCGCTCTGTTTTCCCCGGCCGATTGCTTGGCCGTATTCTTGGGCTACATGCTCTGCTTATTGCTTCAAGCTCGGCCATAGGGCCTGTACTTGGCGGCACAGTGCTGGACATAATGAGCTGGAAATGGTTGTTCGCCATAAACGTACTCCCTGGCACCATTTCCCTGTTACTGGTATTCAGGTCGCTGCCACGAAAACCGGCGTGCGATAGAACGCCGTTCGATACGCCAGGAGCTATGCTTTCTGCAATACTTTTAGGCTCAATGGTGATGGCGGCAAACAGCTTCTCCTCAGACCATCACATCAGTGTCGAGGCTATCAGCTGGAGTCTGCTCGCGATGCTCAGCGCCATAACATTTATCTGGCAGATCCGCCGAGTAAAGCATCCTTTATTACCACCCCTAATATTCAAAAATGGACGCTTTACCCTGGCCGCTTTAACTTCGCTGGCCTGTTTTGTGAGCCAGGGAATTACCTTTATTGCGCTGCCATTTCTGTTTCAGAGCGTGTATGGCTACAGCCCTGTAGTTTCGGCGTTACTCTTTACGCCATGGCCGATCGGCATTGTGTTAATAGCTCCTCATGCGGGCCGTTGGGCCGACATATTGTCAGCGCCTCTGATTTCTACCGTTGGGTTAGCTCTTTTTGTTGTGGGTCTGATTTTGCTGGCTACGTTACCCGCCAGCCCTACGGCATGGGATATCTGTTTACGTAGCCTGTGGTGTGGCATTGGATTTGGTTGTTTCCAAAGCCCTAACAACCGGGAGATGCTCTCTAACGTATCCCGCGACTATGCCAGCTACGCATCAGGCGTATTGTCGATCGTCCGGACGTTTGGTCAATGCCTCGGTGCTGCTGTCATGGGGGCACTGTTGGCAATAAATGAACAACAGGCTGTCCATTATGCTCTGTGGATTGCTGTCGTCGCTTCTGCCGCATCAGTGGTGTTAAGTGTGAGCCGGTTACGTAAAACAGGCCTGGCGGCGGCCTGAACGCGCGTGCTCATTTTGTCTTGTCGCTGCGATTGCGAATGGATGGCACTCAGCTAAGGTATTTAAATCTAATTATATTGATTTAGTTATGCTGGCCGTAAAGCAGCCTGTATCAAAGGCTTTTTCTTCTTGCACGAAGTTAATGAGGAAGTAAATTCCCGTAAAGGACATTAACCTGACTTCGGTCCGCTTTGTGCCAGAAGCGAACATCGCTAATCAATGGAGAGGGTCAGGAGTACGCTTAGCCAGCTTCTTTTGAAGTATTAAGACCATTACGGGAAATGCAGATGCGGCTAACGCACTTACAACCAACAGTCTGTTTAGATTTTGCGTTGTTATTCCCCGGTCAGGGAGTAATAAGGAAGACAGAAAGAATGCGAGAGTAGTTATCAGGTACATGATTGCTGTCTGTAGCGAAGAAAAACTGGCTCGTTGTTCGTTCTCAGGATAGTGGACAGCAACTGAAGAAGCGGAAACGAGTCGGCTATATGAGGCTGCAAGAAATAAAGTTATAAACAGAAATGCACTATGATATCCCATCACAGGAATTAGCAAACTTGCTATAAATAACAGGGTTGAAACTGTTGCCAACATCAGAGCAGATAAACGCGTCGTTAAAATACCTGTTATCCTTGTGGAGAAATAGCCTGCAATACCTCCGCTTAAAAACAATAAGGGCAACAGGTTTTGCTGTGCTCCCATATATTGCATCATTAATGGCGTTAAAACAGGAATAATCAGCATTGGACTAAATTGTACCAGTGCAGTACAAGATGCGAAAAGTAAAGTTTGAGTATTAACAGACAGGTTAACCTTCACGCCTGGCGAGACCTTATCGTCGGGAAGGAAAAAGACTATCAACGGTAAAGACAGCAGGCAAAGTGAACTGATTAACCACAGTGCAGTATGCCAACCGTAATGCGTGCACAAAAATAATACAGCAGGCATTCCGACGATACTTACCATCGAAAATGAGGCAATCACCGTTGCCAGTATTTTTCCACGTAGGTTTGCTGGGACATTATTTATCACAATACTCGTACCCACCCCCATTGTCGTCCCACCAACCAATCCTGCGCAAAATCGGAGCACCAGAAGGATGCCAAAATGAGTAGTGAGTGTAGAAAAAAATGTTAGCGTTCCCAGCAGTACCATATTCCAGAATAAAAATTGTTTTTTATTAAACCGATCGATGCAATAAAAAGCGACAATTCCAGAAATGACGGCACCTGACGTGTACATACCTGAGACATAGCCAGAAAACGCTACTGGCACTGAAAACCTCTCTGCCATAAAAGCAAAGACAGGCGTTAACGCCATGTACTCCAGCGCATTAGTGAACTGGACAAAAGCTATTACAATGGCCATCCGCATAAGGGATTTATGATTAAATGTTTGTGCGATCGGTGGCATAGCAGGCAACCTGTTGATAAAAGATATCTGAGTTTAACTGCTATCACTGATGATTATTATATGGTAAAAATGGCACTCACTATTATCATATATGGGATAGTTGATGCGTTCGGCTCTTGATTTTAATACTCTGAAAGTGTTCATTGCTGTGGTAGAAAAAGAGAGTTTTGTTGGGGCCTCGAAACTCCTTGAAATGCCGACATCAAACGTCAGTCGCTGTATTTCTCAGTTAGAAGAAAAACTAAATCTTCAGCTCATTGAGCGCAGCACCCGACATATGAAACTCACCCAGGCGGGGCACCTGCTCTATATCCGAGCGAAGCCATTACTGGAGGCGCTTGAGCAAACTGAAACAGAGTTAACGTTGCGGCAAATGCAACTTAAGGGCCCATTGCGTATCTGTATCCCCAATGAATCAGGGCCTGCATTGCTGGGTTCTGTTATTGCCGATTTCGCCTGTCAGTACCCGGAACTGGAGATTAGCTGCGTCACAAATCTGTCAGGCTTTGAATCTTTGCGAGACGATCTGGATTTAGCTGTCATTATTACCCGTGGTCAGATGGATGACAGTGACTATGTAGCCCGTCATCTGATGACTATCCCTTGCACCATTGTCGCAGCCCCTTCCGTCATTCAGCGGTATGGCACCCCTTCTCATATCCGGCAGTTTGAAGAATTACCCTGTATTACAACGGTAAATGCACTGAAAGGTGCTCCCTGGCAATTTACCAGCATGAAAGGAGGATTCGAGACGGTTAAGGTTAAAGGGCATTATCGGGTAAACAGCGGAGAGATGGCAGGACGAGCTGCACTGGCAGGTGTCGGGTTTGCGATTTTGTCGAAACAAGCCTGCCAACCCTACATTAACGATGGACGGTTAATAGAAATTGAGTTTCAACAATCCGCAGCCCCACTGCAATTATTCGCAATTTATTCAGATCGGCGCTACTTGCCCGCTAAAACAAGAGCGCTCATAGATTTCATGCAGCAGGAATTAAGCAATCTGTCTCCGGCAACATAAGGCGCTATTGCATCGCTACAGAGAGTCCAGTTGGCATAATGAATCTTTACTTAACACAGAACGTCCGCTTGTTGTTATAGCGGACCAGAAGCCAGGCCTGACTTTGCTGCTCACTGCCTTGTTCAGAACGCTGAGTGAAGCATGGCAATCATGGCTTTAGCTCTCTCTTTATGATGGGTTGCTATTTATATTTACTATGATACTCCGGCGGAGTACCGTTGCCGTACGCTAACATATTTCGCGAAGTGGTATAGTTATACCCCTTAACAAGGAGAAAAAAGTAAATGATTGTACGTACATGGCACGGCTGCGTTCCACTGAGATATGCGGAAGGCTTCGCAAAACATCTTGAAAAAACCGGTGTTGAGCATTCAAAAAGCGTGCGTGGTAACTGCGGAGCACTAGTGCGCAGAGAAACCCAAGACAACTGGGAGCATTTTTTCCTTGCTACTTACTGGCAAGATCTCGATGCAGTGAAGGAATTTGCAGGCGAGAACTATAACGTGGCTGTTACCTACCCGGATGATGAAGAGTTTGAGTTGCTTTCTGATCCCTACGTGTTCCAGCACGAGGTGGAGGCCGTTTCACCACTCTAGTCATAATTCAGGTGACCCTACAGGTCACCCTGCCGTATTTCCCATAACATCTATTGCTCGCACAGTGAAAATACCCTCAGCGCATTTCTGCAGTCTTCGGTCGAAAAGCACACTTTTCCCTGCCAAAAATTCCGAAAACGCATTCTGACAAGTTTTATACAAGTGCACAGGCATGTATAAAAGTGAGTGGCGGTGGATTTCGCGTGGATGTTGATAAGCAAAACGGTTTTTTAAAGTTCTTCAGCCTGCGATGGTATGAAGTTCGTTATTAAAGGCGAATAGTTTGCCCTTTACAGGCAGGATGGAAAAATTGATGGCTTTACCTGGATAAACGGCGTGAAACACGGAAATTTTCGCCTTCACCCTCCTGGGCCGCCGGGCATTTCTGAAGGCTGTATAGCCCCAAAAAACCGCAGTGATTTTCTGAGTATTCGCCAGTACTTGCTTAGCACTCAAACCCGAAAACTGCCTGACGAGTTGGTAACCTACGACGAGATTGAGGTGGTTACCGATGGAAATTAAACGCCTGCCTCTGGGAAGCTGCCGCCACCCTGGTAAAAAATCAGTAATGTACCAGTCCGCCATCTACAGCGTACTGGCTGCCGGTAACGTAAGATGCGTCATCAGACAGGAGGAAAAGTGCAACTGCAGCGGCTTCTTCTGCTGTTCCTGCACGCCCCAGAGGGACCTGACTTACCACAAAATCTTCAAACTGCTGACGCGACTCTTCTGGCATAAAATGCCTGAAGTTCGTTTCAATTGGTCCCGGCACCAGAGTGTTAGCGCGAATACCGCGTTCAGCCAGAGCGGCAGCCCAGCTTTTAACCATAGCGATAACCGCACCTTTCGTCGCTGCGTATAAACTTGTCATTGCCGCACCTTCATACACAGAAGAAGATGAAGTTACCAGAACAGAAGCGCCTGAACTCAGGGAACCGGAGAGAGCTGCCAGCTGAAGCATCGGACCTCGTACATTAGTATTCATCATACGATTAAAGGCCTCTGCCGTTACTGACTCCGGAGAGCTTACCTCAGCGAAACCGGCATTGAGCCACAATCCATCAAGCGAACCCCAGCCGCTAATAGCGGTCTGCAGCGCATTAATATCTGCTTCGCTGGCAGCATCGCTTTTAAGAATAAGCGATGTTTCAGGCAGTAGATTACGGGCGCATTCCAGCCTTTTTTCATTGAGTCCTGTAATGGCTACATGACCGCCTTCTCTGACAATGCGCTGAGCACCTGCCAACCCCATACCGCTGGAACCGCCAGTAATCAGTACGCGTTTACCCTCAAATCTGCTCACGTTTACTCTCTCATTTGGCTTTAACATTCTCGAACACATTACAAAAAATAAACATCAGCGGTCATCTGTTTCAGCATGCAACTATGACCTTACAGATTGACTATCTGCTTCTGGCTGTGAGCTTAAGAAGTCAATGCAACGCGTGGGTACCGCCTTCCTGCCCGAAGGCGGCACCGGCTTGTGTCGTCTTTTCTTTTTTCCAGCGGTCAGGAGCTGCTAACCGCTCTCAGCGCCTGCGCTTTGCGCGCCTTTACTCTCCAGACAATCCACAATAGTCCGAACCAGAACGGCATGGCGCACAGCGCGGCCAGCGTATCGGGGTCGAACACCATAATGACCACCGAGAAGGCAAAAAACAGCAGGCTAAGCCAGCTCATCACAATGCCCGCTGGCATCTTAAAGCGGGATTGCGCATGCAGCTCAGGACACTGCTTGCGGTAAGCCAGATAGGCCACCAGGATCATACCCCAGCTATAAATCACCAGTATCGCCGCCAGCGTCGAGACGATGGTAAACAGCGTCATCACGTCGGGTACCAGAAAGAGCAGCAGCGTGCCGCTTAGCATACAGCAGCAGGAAAAAAGCAGGCTGCGCACCGGGATGCGCGTGGTTCGCGACAGAATGCGAAACTGCCAGTGGGCGTGATTCTCAACCGACAGGCCATAGAGCATGCGGGTGCTGGAGTAGACGCCGCTGTTGGCGGAAGACATGGCGGAGGTCAGCGCCACAAAGTTGATGATCGCGGCGGCGGCGGGCAGCCCTGCCTTGTCAAACAGCGTGACAAACGGGCTGACGTCTGGCGAAATCGCCGCCCAGGAGGTCACGGCGATAATCACGATCATTGAGAGCATATAGAAGATGATAATGCGCAGCGGAATAGCCTTGATCGCTTTCGGCAGGATTACCTGCGGATCGCGAGTTTCGGCGGTCATGGTGCCGAGCAGTTCGATACCGGTATAAGAGAAAATGGCGATCTGAAAACCGGCCAGAAACCCCGTCACGCCATGCGGCAGAAACACCGCCGAGTCGGTAAGATGATGCAGCGAAGCCTGCACCCCGTCCGGCGAAGTCCAGCCGGTAGCGACCATCCAAATCCCGGTAAAAATCAGCGCGACAATGGTTATCACTTTAATCAGTGCAAACCAGAACTCCGCCTCGCCGAACATTTTGACCGACAGCAGGTTGAACATACAAAGAACGCCAAGGGTGATCAGCGCCGGTATCCAGGCAGACATCTCGGGAAACCAGTACTGCATATAGCCGCCGCACACCACCACGTCGGCAATGCAGGTGACCACCCAGCTCAGCCAGTAGGACCAGCCAAGGTAAAAGCTCGCTTTCGGCCCCAGGTAATCCGCTACAAAATCGGCGAAGGAACGGTAGTCGAGTTTTGATAACAGCACCTCGCCCATCGCGCGCATTACCATATACATAAAAAATCCGACCAGCGCGTAGATGATCAGTATAGAGGTACCCGCCACGGCGATATTTTTTCCGGCGCCCATAAACAGCCCGGTGCCGATCGCGCCGCCCAGCGCGATCATCTGAATATGGCGCTCGCTCAGCCCCCGCTCCAGCTGTGGGGAGGAGGATGCTGACGGCGCATGCGGTTCTTTAACGGTCATGGCAATTCCTTCAGTGATGAGGCGAAAGATCCGGTTTTAGCAGTAGACCGGCGCGTAAACCCGGCGCGACGCTGGCGTTGGGAAACAGGATCCAGGGCGCGGCGTCGTCCACGCGCCAGCTTTTGTCGTTCTCGCAGGCAATCTCATAGCCCGCCGGAAGCCGGGTAAAATTCTCTACCGTCGGATCGAGGTTAAGCCTGAAGCTGCTGCTGGTTTTGATAATGCTCTGCGCCACGGTAAAGAAGCGCATCGGCGGCTGTGTTCTTGTCGGCAACGCGCTGCCTGCCAACAGAGCGCGGATGGCGTTGTCGACGGCGGCGAAGCGACCGAGCTGGTTTTGCCCGAACGGCCGCGCTTTTCCCAGCTCAAGCGTGCAGCTCTGCGCGCCGAAGGTTTCGCTGAGGTAGTGGCTGAAGGTGCCGCCCGGCGCGGTATGCTGCACCACCGCATCCAGCTCGCAGGCTGCCAGCAGCGCGTAAAACGCCGCGCTGTAACGATGCTGATGAAAAGGGATCAAGGCAAACTGCGGAAAACGCGAGCCGCGGATCGCCGTATGCATATCAAGGTGAACGCGTGGCAACGTGCCCTCCATCTCCACCCGCTGGAAAAATGCGGCGGTCACCTGTTCCAGCTGCGCCGCGCGACGGCTCTCGTTGCCCGGCACGGCGTTGCGGTGACGACCGCTGAACAACCGGTTCATATCGCTGTGCAGATAGCGCTTTCCGGCGCGCAACGCGGGCGGATTGCCAAACACCACCAGCAGCGCCTGGCTGAGCCGCTGTTCGCCCGCCATCAGTGACGCCAGCAGCGCGCTCAGCATCTCCACCGGCGCGGTTTCATTGCCGTGGATCCCGGCGGAGATCACCACCGCCCCGGAGGGATGCGCAGGCAGCAGCTGTAACACCCCCTCTTCCAGCCAGCTCGCCCGCAGGGCGGCGGGAAAGCGCAAGTTGCGCAGCCGACAGTTAAGCAGCGCCTCAATAATCGTCTCGCCCTTCTCAGCGCTGAAAGTCATAGATGCTCCCCAGCGCCAGGATCTGCGTCAGCTCGTCCAGCGCCTGACGAACCTCGCGCAGCAGTTGCGGATCCACCAAATCGCGGCTGTGCAGCCGGTCGCGATAGTGCTTTTCCACCCAGCGAGTCAGCTGCTGATAGCTCGCGTCGTTCATCAGACTGCCGCTATTGACGGCGGCGCGCTCCGTCTCGTTCAGTACCACGCGCAACCGCAGGCAAGCGGGTCCGCCGCCGTTACGCATACTTTCGCGCAGGTCGAATAGCTGGATCTCGTCGATGGGCGAGCCAGCGCGCGTCGTCATCTCGTTCAGGTAGCGCCAGACATTCTCGCGCTGGCGACACTCCTCCGGCACCACGATTATCATTTTCCCGTCAGGCTTGCTCAGCAGCTGGCTGTTGAACAGATAGGAAGCGACGGTATCCTGTAGCGAGATGCGATCCTGCGGCACTTCAACACTCTCAAACGGTATGTCCAGCGCGGCGCTCTTTTCGCGCAGCTGGTCCAGCAGCCGATCCTGATCGACAAAGGCGTTCTGATGGTGAAACAGCACATGCCGGTTGCTAACCGCAATCACATCGTTGTGAAACACGCCGCTGTCGATGGCCTGAGGGTTCTGCTGGGCAAACAGGGTGTAGTCAGGATGAAGCTGGTGCAGGCGCGCCACCGCTTCGCTCGCTTCCAGCGTCTGACGCGCCGGATAACGCTGCGGCGCGATGCCGCCGCCAAAGGCGCGACGGCCATAGACGAACAACTGAATGCCCTGCCGATCGTAGTCGCCGCAAAACCGATTATGGTTAGCCGCACCCTCGTCGCCTAAATCGCTCTGCTGCGGCAGCGCGTCGTGATGGCTGAAGTGGGCGTCGTTGTTGAAGGTGGCGCGCAGGATCGCCGAGGTTACCGGCGCTTCGAGCGAGCGGTGCAGCTTGTTATTGAGATTCGCCACGGTGAAATGTACCCGGCCATCGGCGCTGTCTGCCGAAGGCGATACCGTCGCCGCGTTCGCCGTCCACATTGACGACGCGGAGCTGAGCGCGGAAAGCAGATGCGGTGACGCCGCCGCCGCGCGTGCCAGCACCTGAGTATCGCTGCCGCTGAAGCCGAGCGCACGCAGCGCGTCAATGTTGGGGCGCGGCTGCGGCGGCAAAATTCCCTGCACGAAGCCGCGATCCGCCAGCGCTTTCATTTTCGCCAATCCCTGTAGCGCTGCCTTGCGCGGGTTCGACAGGCCGTCGCGGTTATGTAACGAAGCCTCGTTTCCGACCGACAGCCCTGCATAGTGATGCGTCGGGCCGACCAGCCCGTCAAAGTTTGCTTCATAGCCAGACATAGAAACCTCAGTATCAGAAAGGAAGGCCCGGAGCAGGCGTGGCGGGCAATGTCAGCACATCGCTGGTGAGCGAGGCCATCGGCCAGGCGCAGTAGTCAGCCGCATACCAGGCGGAGGGGCGGTGATTGCCGGAGGCACCCACGCCGCCGAAGGGTGCGCTGCTGGAGGCCCCGGTCAGCGGTCGGTTCCAGTTAACAATCCCGGCGCGCGCCGTCTCTGTCAGCCGTTCGAACAGCGCCGCATCAGGCGAAACCAGCCCGACCGCCAGGCCGTAGCGCGTCTTGTTCGCCAGCCGGATCGCCTCGTCGAAGTCGGTATAGCGCATCACGCTCAGCAGCGGGCCGAAGTACTCTTCGTCCGGCGCGTCAATACCGGTGATTTCGATAATGCCGGGCGTCAGGCGAGTGGCCAGCGCCTCGGGCTGACGCATCGCCAGCAGGCTTTTCCCTCCCAGCGCCAGCAGCCTCTGCTGCGCCTCCAGCATCGCCTGAGCCGCCTGCAACGAAATCACGCCCCCCATAAAGGGCTGCGGCTGGGCATTCCACTGACCAACGCGGATCTGCGTGCTGGCCTCTACCAGGCGGGCCAGCAGCGCGTCACCCTGCGCACCGCTTTTTACCAGCAGGCGGCGGGCGCAGGTGCAGCGCTGGCCAGCCGAGATAAAAGCGGACTGAATAACCAGCTGAACCGCGGCGTCGAGGTCGCTATAGTCGTCGACGATCAGCGCGTTATTACCGCCCATCTCCAGTGCCAGCATTTTCTCCGGCTGGCCGGCAAGGTAGCGGTGGAAATGAAAGCCCGCCGCCGCGCTACCGGTAAACAGTACGCCGTCGATCTGCGGGTTCTCCAGCAGCGCTTTACCCGTCTCCTTCGCGCCCTGCACCAGATTCAGCACGCCATCCGGTAAGCCAGCCTGCTGCCAGAGACGCAGAGTCAGCTCTGCCGTGGCGGGCGTCAGCTCGCTCGGTTTGAATACCAGCGTATTGCCCGCAATCAGAGCAGGAATAATATGTCCATTCGGCAGATGTCCGGGGAAGTTATAAGGCCCGAACACCGCCATCACGCCGTGTGGCTTATGGCGCAGCTGCGCCTTACCGTCGGCCATCGCCACTTCGCTAAAGCCGGTGCGCTGCGCCCATGCCTGCTGCGAAATCGCCGATTTGCCGATCATCGCCTGGACTTCGGTACGGGTTTCCCACAGTGGCTTGCTGGTCTCCTGCGAAATCAGCGTGGCCAGCTGCTCTTTGGCCTCCGTCAGACAGGCGGCGAAGCGCGTGACGATCTCCATACGCGCCTCTACGGGCAGACGCGCCCAGCGTGGAAATGCTTCGCGCGCCGCATCGCAAGCCAGGCTGACGTCAGCCTCATCCGCGCTTTGCGCCTGCCAGAGGATCTGCTGGTCGTCCGGGGAATATTTGGTCAGGCGTGGGCCATTGCCCTGGCGCCACGTGCCGGCGATAAAGTGTGCTGCATAGCTCATAAAGAGTTCTCTTCAGGGTTAAGGGAAACCAGACGCAATTTGTCAGCCTCGCCGACCTGCATCGCGCGGCGCTGGGCGTCGTTAAGCACCAGGGAGCGGCCGTCGGCGGCGGGCTGCACCAGCACGGCACAGAAATGTTCGAAATCGTCGCGGGCGACGATGCAGGGCGCGCAGCCTTCAGCCAGCACCTCGCCCGCCCGTCCTGCCATGACGATGCGGCTGTCGCGGATAGCGCGGATGGCGTCGGTTTCCGCCTCCAGCACCGGACCGGCATCGAAAATATCGACGGAGCCGCGCCAGCTAAAACCCTCTTTTTCCAGGATAGCTCTGGCGGGCGCGGTACGCGGATGCACTTCGCCGATCGCTCGCTGCGCCGCGGCGGGCAGCAGCGAAATGTAGATCGGCCACGAGGGCATCAGTTCGGCAATAAAGGTTTTCATGCCGGTACCGGTCAGGCGATCGGCTTCGGAAAAGGCGATTTCGAAAAAGTGGTGCCCCAGCGCGTCCCAGAACGGTGAGGTGCCCTGCTCATCTACCACCCCGCGCATCTCGGCAAACAGATGTGAGGAGAAAAGCTGGCGGTGCGCGGCGATAAAGAGCAGGCGTGCTTTTGACAGCAGCAAACCGTTACGGTTGACCTGATAGTCCGGGTCGAGAAACAGCGTACAGAGTTCGCTGTGGCCGGTATGGTCATAGCACAGGTGCAGCAGCTCCTGATTTTTATAGACGCCGATCTCACGTGAGGCGCGCACGCTGCGCTGAATACGGAAGTTATAAAAGGGCTCGTTCAGCCCGACCGCAACTTCAATCGCGCTGATGCCGACTACGCGCGCAGTCAGCGGATCTTCCAGCACAAAGAGAAAACCCTGTTGCGCGCGCGGCAGCCGTCCCGCGAAGGTGTCGATACTGCCGCGAATACGCGCCCGCAGGCGCGCCTCGTCATGTGGCAGTGAGGTCATCCCAACGCCAGCGCGCGCAGCGAGCCGCAGGATATCGGGCAAATCGGATTCTTTTACCGGACGAAACAGCACGGCAGTTCTCCTCTGTTAGCCGACAAAGCGGGCGATGGCACGCTCAAGCCGCGTAAACGCCGTCTCCAGGTCGCTGAAGGGTATGTTCAGCGCTGGCGCGAAACGCAGCACGTCCGGCCCGGCGATCAGGGCGATGACCCCCTCTTCCGCCGCCAGATTGGTCAGGGTTTTGGCTTTGCCGCGATAGTTCGCTGCCAGCTCGGCACCAATCAGCAGGCCTGCACCGCGGATATCGCTGAACACCTCAAACTGCGCGGTCAGCGCGCCTAATCGCTCCACGATCCAGTCGTGACGCGCTTTCACCCCTTCCAGCAGCGCGCTGTCGAGTTGCGCCAGTACGCTGTTGGCGACGGTAGCGGCCAGCGGGTTGCCGCCGAAGGTGGTACCGTGCGTGCCGGGTTGAAACGCCTGCGCCCAGGCGTCGCGCGTCAGCATCGCGCCGATGGGGAAGCCGCCGCCCAGCCCTTTGGCGCTGGTTAAAATATCTGGCTCAACCCCATAGTGCTGGTAAGCGTAAAGCGAACCGGTGCGCCCGGCACCGGTCTGCACCTCGTCAAAAATCAGCGCGGCGTGGTAGCGATCGCAAAGCTGACGCAGCCCCTGCAGGAAAGCGGGATCGGCAGGACGAACGCCGCCCTCGCCGATAATCGGCTCGACGATCACGGCGCAGGTGCGTTCAGAGATATGGTCGCTGACGGCCTGTAAATCGTTGTAGGGCAGATGGGTGATATCACCGGGCAGTGGCGCATAGTCCGCCGAGTATTTCGGCTGGCCGCCGACCGTCACGGTAAAAAGGGTGCGCCCGTGGAAGGCGTTCTGAAAGGCGATAATTTCGCTTTTGCCTTTGCCGTGGCGGTCGGCAGCAACTTTACGTGCCAGCTTGAGCGCCGCCTCGTTGGCTTCCGCGCCGGAGTTACAGAAAAAGACCTTGTCGGCAAAAGTGGACTCCACCAGGGTTTTCGCCAGCTGCAGCACCGGTTCGTTGGTATAGCCGTTGCCGATATGCCACAGCCGGTCAATCTGCGCTTTAAGCGCTTCGGCCAGGTGAGGATTGGCATGTCCCAGCGCGTTAACCGCAATGCCGCCGGCCAGATCGATATAGGTTTTGCCCTGCTGATCCCAGACGTGCGAACCGCTGGCTTTTACCGGAATAAATGGCGCAGGAGAAAAACAGGGCACCATATATTTATCGAAATCGTCGCGGTGTGGACGTGCAGACATTGTCATTTCTCCTGAAATGAAAAAAGGGAATATCGGCGAAACGGATCTATGTATTTGGCAGGAAAGTTAATCAGCGCGATTAATTAATCGTATCGCGATCGATATTGACCATTAAATAGATAGCCATGCCGGTTTCGGGTGAAGTTTGATTAAATCAATCTGTTCCTTCCGTTTTAAGTGAGGATGATATTTACCGCCCACCGTAACAAAGTCAATACATCGTGGAGACATTCTATTCACTTTTTGACCCCTTTCAAAGATCTGAAAGAAATGGAAAAAATCTTTTTTATGCAGCTTTACTGCATACAATTTGCATAAAAATGCACTACATAAGGCGGTAAAAAATTGATTAATTATTCATATGCGCACCGCAATAATTTTTCATTTTATTTTTTGCAGCCTGGCAAAAAAAAGCACGTAAAAAATTAATGTCGGCCTTACTGTCGTTAATCCAACCGGGATTTATCTTATTGCCTCGAGACATTTAACGGTTCGCTGTTGATATTCTCCTGCAAATAGATGACGAAGCCATTCATCATTGCACAGGCTATCTTGTCAGGTGGAATTAGATAATCATCGATGTTTTTGTTGCGGCGCGACACTTTTTCAATGCGTAGTAATAAGGTCCGTTTATCGCCTGGAGCTGACCATTTCCATAACAGAAATTAAAGGCCGGATCGCTTAAATCGGATGATAAAAAGAGGGGGACTGGCCTGTTACGCGGCGGAACATGGTCGCAAACGATGAACCGTTATCATAACCAAGAGACAGCGCCACTTCGTTTACCGGTTTGCCCGATATTAGCCACGTCAGCGCACTGACCACACAGGCTCGCTGACGCCAGCTGGAAAATGACATGCCCGTTTGCTGCAGGAAATGACGACGAAAGGTGCTGGCGCTCATAAACATCGCCCTGCCCCAGCGTTCGGCTGGATCGTGGATAGTCGGAGCGAGCAAAAACGCCTGGCACAGCGCCAGCAGCGCAGGATGCTGCGGCAGCGGAATATCGAACGCGCGCACCGGCATGGCTGCCAGTTCCAGTAACAGCAGGTTCATCAGCGCACGATCGCGATCGCTGTCGTAGAGCGGCGGTAAATCTACCGCTTCAAGCAGTAGCTGACGCAAAAGTGCCGATACGCTTATGACCTCGCAGCGACTGCCATGATTTAACCGCGCTGCGCATTCTGGATTTATATACAGGCTCCGCGTGGTTACGCCCACAAACTTTACAGCGTGCAGCGTTTGAGGAGGGATCCATACCGCATGCTGCGGGGGCACCACCCATTCTCCGTCACGGGTTGATACATGCATCTGACCGGTTGCGCCATACAGCAGTTGCGCGCGGCGATGCTGATGGGAGGCCAGTAAAAACCCCTGCGCATAGTCATTACCAATCGCGACCACATCACGCTGCATAAAATCGACATCATCAATGCTTATGTTGCGCACTTTTGTCTCCCTCTGACCATTTTGCAAGGGTAATTGAGTGTTTCGCAAAGGGGAAGCGGTGTGTAGAGGCGATAAGCTATCAATCCATTTCCACTGCGGAACATTCCCTTGAACGATATACTCATTATTGCGCTGGCAGGCTTTACCACCGGCATTACAACGGTGCTGTTTGGCTTTGGCGGCGGTTTCGTCGTCGTACCCTTTGTTTACCAGCTGTTACGCCACCAGCCTGAAATGGCAGGAAATGCGATGCATATAGCCGTCGCCACCTCGACGGCGGTCATGATATTTAATGCAGGATGGATCAGCTATCGAAACTGGCGTGCAAGCGCCATCTCAACGCAGGCATGTTTGCCGCTGTTGTGGTTTATTGCCGCTGGCGCGGTGGTCGGCTCATGGCTGGCAGGGCTATTAAGCGAAGAACCGATCCGCCTACTGTTTATCTTTTATATGCTGGTAACGATTGGCGATTGCCTGCTTCGCAAAGGTTTCTTCAGCGGTAGCCTTCCGCGTCGTTTATCGCTGGCATCGGCGACGGGCGGCGGCATCCTGATTGGCATAATCGCAGCTTTGCTCGGTGTTGGCGGCAGCGTAATGACGGTGCCGTTGCTGCGGCGGCACGGCTACTCTATGCGCGACTGCATCAGCGCCGCTACCCTACTTTCTCTGCCGGTGGCGCTATGCGGAACCATCATTTATGTAATCGACGGATGGCAAAAAATTCCGGTAAGCGGCTTCCTGGGCTTTGTGAACCTGAAGATCATGGCCTTGCTGGTCTTAACGGGACTGGCCGGTATTCTGATTACCCGAAGAACGTCCCCCGCCATACCGGACGTCTGGCATGCGCGAATTTATGTGCTGCTATTGTGCTCTGTGCTGCTGGCAATGCTGCTATAAGCACGAGTGCCGATAAAAACCTGTTGAGGTGCTTCCTGATTGGTCATTCCTGCCTCTCAACTCAGTTCTAAGAAATAAAAAACTTCCGTTATCCCCAGAAGATTGGAACCGCAATGGGCGTTTAATGGCTTGCGAAATCACGAGCGGTATAATTTCTAAAGATTTGAAAGCATAGCCTGTTTCGCCACGTACCGGAAAAGCTTACTCAGCGGTGATTAAAGGCCGCTTTTCGGACAGAGCGGGCGCATGACCAGCAGCAGCGGCTTTGAGCGAAGAGTGGTAGTACGAAATTATTCCCAGCGCCGAGTGTGCATTACTAACATTGTCGTGAGGTAATTAAAGGTGACGAGCAGATCCGGATAGTACTTTCGGCGTTTGTCTTTAAAACTGTACGATATAACAACGGGTTGTTCCTGATAAAATGAAACCTGATCGCTACGCTCCAACCGCGTCATGATATTAAGTTCAAGTCCGGACTCGTACTGGACGGTGCGTGCGAGCTTTTGTGAGTAAAAATGACCGGCGATATCCGAATCATTGGAGCGTATCCTGTAAGTTATGATTTAACTGCTGAACGCAAGAACTCTACAAATGCGCGAACCCGCGCCGACAGATGACGATTCTGGGGGTAGAGAATCGAAAACGGGCGAGAGCGGCCGCCGTATTTTTGAAGGACCTCGACAAGGTCTCCACGCCTTAGAGCGTCTCCCACTGCAAAACTATAGGTTTGATAAAGGCCTCCACCTGCGTTAACCCAGGCGACAGCCCCTAACGCATCATTAAGTACACGCATCCTGCTCGTTATCTGTTTCTCGATTAGAGTCCCTGATTCATCGGTAAACAGCCACTGCAGCGGGCGCCCTGTATTGGGTGATATGTACTGGATGCAATCATGTTGATTGAGGTCATCAATACGATATGGTTCACCTTTTTTTGCAAGATATGCCGGAGTTCCGAATACCCCAAGCGAGGCGTTCTCAAGCTTGAAGGCGACAAGACGCGAATCTTGAGGAACGCCTAGCCTGATTGCCAGATCGAAGCCCTCTTCAACAAAGTCGATTATTTTGTCCGAGATACTAATCTCAATATCGATCTGCGGATAAAGCTCAGTGAACCTGGGCATTAAGGGTAAAAGGCGAAATGTTCCGTAAGCAGCACTGACGCTAATGCGTAGCGGTCCGCTAGGGATGGTTTGTGAACCCGTGATCGCTCGCTCAGCCTCGGCGATTTGCTCAAGCGCCAGATGACACTCTTTCCAATAGAGCTCGCCCTCCGTTGTAAGCTTGACAGCGCGGGTGGTCCGCAAAAAAAGACGTACTCCAAGGCGCTGCTCGAGCCGACTGATCGACCGACTGACTGCGGCCGGCGTCAAACCGAGAATCTCAGCCGCACCGGTGAAGCTGCCGGTCTCCGCTGCTCTACAGAACTGTTCAATGCTGCCAGGCTGAAGTGGGCTACCCGTTGCCATATTGATTACCATTTGTAATAAATGAATTGATTGTTACACGGTTTATTAACCAAAAGCTACGCATTAAAGTATGTCTACTACTTCAGCAACAACGCATCAAGGCCCCGCGACTCAAGCAGTGCTCGGTCCTGGCCTACACCTCGACCTACTTTTAGGAGCTACACAATGACCAGCAAACTGAACGTTTTCACTTCGCCTTCGGCTTTCCCTAACCCACAGCGCCTGCGCCTGTTTATGCATGAAAAAGGGATCGCAGATCAGTTCAAGGAGACTATTTACGACATGACGCCGGTTGGCGAACAGCGTGGATGGCGTCACCTGAAAATGAATGCCTGGGGTGAGACGCCGACCCTTGAGCTCGCTGACGGTAGCTATATCTCCGAAACTGCAGCTGTGGTCCGGTACCTGGACCAGTCCTACCCTGGCCGCAAGATCATGGGGGATACGCCGCTGGAGCAGGGCCTGGACAACATGTGGGATAACCGCATCTGGGTTCACATCCTGTATCGAATCGTCACGGCTTTCCACGTTCTGCATACCGGTCTCGGCTTCAAACTCGAACTGACGAAGAACGAAGCCTGGGGCGAACACTGCCGCAAAGAAGCGTTGGCGCATGCTGCACTGGTCAATAAACATCTTTCCGACGGGCGCCAATGGCTGCTGGGGGGCGAAGAGCCTACTTTCTCCGACATCACGCTGGCAACCGCGATCGCGTTCTCGAAGTTCCCGGTAAATGCTACGCCGCTGGACGAACGTTTCGAGTTTCTGGACGCATACTGGCAGCGCTGGCAACAGCGTCCGGGTTTCCAGGCTGCATATGCAGACCGAAGCAGCGGTATCCCTGAGCTCGATAATAAAGCGTGATCTGACTTTAAAGTTGCGTAAAACCCAGCCGTGGATTTCGCGCGTTCAAAGAGGTCTACTTTGGGGCGGTAGTGGGCAGGCATGGGAGTCTGCTTCGGCCGAGGATAGTCGGTTCAGTGAGATTAAAGCTAACCCCAAATGCGTTGCGCGGCAGATCGGAAGAATACCTTGCCAGTGATAAAGGGTTGTGACACTGCCTGATGGTCTGGATGCAGTAAAGGCGGCCCACTGAGTACTACTGATAACACAAAGCCGCCTTCAGGCGGCTTTTTCATTGTACATGATGCTGAAGAAATCCTTATTGAGAATACTTATTACCGAGATAGTCAGGGCGATCACAATACCAGTATTTATTGTTAACATAGCAATAGTAACTATGATTATTATCTCATCGAAAGCGAACAAGCTTTCAACCATACAAACTATAGATAAAAACCATGAAAACCTTCAAAGCAATGTCTATCGCCGCCGTCGCCGCTCTTTCACTAATGTCAGCATGCAACAGAAACGCAGGAACGCAGGAACGGCGAGCGGGCGCGCAGTTTACTGTGCACTCGCGAGGCGTTGGCCAGCGCCGGTAAGCGCGGCAAAACTTACAGGCAGCTTTGAGCGAGAAGCGGCCATAGTCCATAGACTAAGGCAAAAAATCGCGCGGTGTTGAATCCAGAATGGAACGAAAAGCAGCTGTAAATGCAGCCGGGCATGAAAACCCAAGCTTGTAAGCGACCTGTTTAATGGGAATGCCATTCGCGAGAAGATCTAATGAAGCGCAAATCCTGGCTCTCTGCTTCCATGTTCTAAAACTAAAGCCAGTATCCTTAATAAACAATCGCGAAAATGTACGTTCAGACATGGCAGCGATAAAGGCCAGATCGCTCAGCGATGCTTCCCAACGATGATTGAATAATAGTTCTCTGGCCGCACAGAATAATCGCTCATCATGCGGCATTGGAAGCTCCGCAGCTAAAGGAGGAGCCTCGCTGAGAATTTCCAGGAGCAACAGAGCCATTTTCCGTTGGCTCGGTCTGTTGTAGTCCTCACTGAATAGCCCTGCTATCAGCTCTTTCACCAGTGCCGTAGCCGTAATCACATGCACCTGGTTACTCTTCTTAAAGTTCGTACATTCAGCGATAAGGCTTCTGCTGAAATAGATAGCCCGTAGATCCGTATGTGAAAGCAGGTGGTAACTATGGATCTGAAGAGGCGGTAGCCATAATGCCCGCTGAGGAGGTATTACCCAGCGGTCATTCTCTGTTTCAACCAGCATAACTCCCCTGATGGCAAACAGCAGCTGTCCCTCGACATGATAATGGGGAGGATCTGTCTCTCCACGCTGGTAGCTTATCGCTGTGCTTGACCAGCCCGTTGCTTCATCATGTCTTGGCGCTTTATCTATACTACCTGGCATTTCAGATTTAGCCCCTGCATTTATGATATTGAAAATGGAACTACCCGGACTATGGCTCTATTGGATGGGTGAGTTATTTAAATGAAGATTATCACAGGTATTACAGGAGCATATTCTTATGCGTATACACTTTATCGTACATGAAAGTTTTGAAGCCCCAGGCGCCTATGAAACGTGGGCCAGAAATCACGGTCATGATGTGACTTACTCACGCGTATACGCAGGCGATGCACTGCCAACGGACGCCAAAGGCATTGATTTCTTAATCGTTATGGGCGGTCCGCAGGATCCAGTCACTACACTGGAAGAGTGCCTGCACTTCGATTCTAAAGGTGAACAGGCGCTGATTGCTTCCGCTGTTAAAACCGGTAAGGCTGTTATCGGCATCTGCCTCGGCTCACAGTTGATCGGTGAAGCGCTGGGCGCGCCGTTCGCGCACAGCCCTGAAAAAGAGATTGGTAAATTTCCGATCACGCTGACTGAAGACGGTAGCAGGGACGAGATGTTCTCTCACTTTGCTAAGTCGCCAGAAGTCGGACACTGGCATAACGATATGCCGGGCCTGACACCAAATGCAAAAATCATCGCTTACAGCGCGGGATGCCCGCGCCAGATCGTTTCATACTCGGATCACGTCTTTGGTTTCCAATGCCACATGGAGCTGACGCTGGATATTGTTGAACTACTGATCGCACATTCTGAGAAAGACCTGAGTCGTGCCGCTGAGTACCGCTTCGTTAACACTCCTGAAGAACTCCGGACGCATGATTACAGTGAAATGAATCAAATGCTCTTTGGCTTTCTGGATAAGCTGGAAACAAGTTACAAAAGAGCCCGGGTATAACGTCATGCCTGATGATGCTTGCCTCCAGTTTTTGATGAACATTAATGTTTAAACATCCGCACCTGACATAAAGCGAACTGTTGAACAGTCACTGTCTGCAATAAGCGAGAAGCAGACATGCAAAATTAAAAGTGAAGCAATGGCTGCTTTTATAGTCTTAACCTGCTAGTTTGAAAGCGATGAAAACTTACTCAGCGTTGTCTTATTCATTCATTATTATCACCTTTCAGGCTAAGGTGGGATAACGTTTGCCATTTTCCCGCCGGTAAGGTGGGCCTTACCGGGAACAATCCAGTGAGGTAAACAATGGATATCACCAGTGCCACATCATCTGAAAAACCGACTCTGCATCTGTTATGTGGGAAAATTGCTTCAGGTAAATCTACGTTATCAACAAAATTAGGAGCTGCCTTCCGTACGGTCATTATCAACGAGGATAGTTGGCTTGCTGCACTCTATGCAAATGAAATGCAATCAGTCGCTGATTATGTGCAGTACTCCGCCAGGCTCAGAAACGCCTTGAACCCCCATCTGGTATCGTTACTCAAAGCGGGGATATCAGTTGTCCTGGACTTCCCCGCAAATACACGAACAAATCGTGAATGGATGATGAGTATCATCAAAGAGTCTGGTGCCGCAAATCGCCTGCATTTCCTGAACGTGCCAGATGAAGTGTGTAAAAGCCGGTTACGTGCCCGCAATGCAGAAGATACTCACCATTTTGCAGCTTCAGATAAACAATTTGAGATTATAACAAGTTACTTCTCAGAACCATCTGTTGACGAAGGGTTTGATATTATTGAATACAGATGAATTTATTTTCCGCACATAAGCCGCGAGCTGGCGGCTTTTAATTTTTCCATCGCTTATTGATACTCAGGTCATAACGACTACAACTTGCGTTCCAGGCACAAAGCGGTCTGTTGAACAGTCACTGTCTGCGATGAGCGAAATACAGAAGTCAGAATTTATCAGGTAAAGCTTTTTGGATATTATGTAGGAGGACATATATTCATCTACCTTTAAACATACTATGGAAAAATGTTATGCGTCTTTACATGCTTTACTTGGGTACTATGCAGCCAGGTGAGATACCGGTACCAGGATATTTGATTCAAACAGACGAGGGGTTTAATATTTTGGTCGATACTGGCTGGCCTCGCTCCTTTGTAGATACGCCTGTAAATCCGTCGGATCTTACAATTCAGATTAGGCCCGAGGATACAGTTACTGCTCGTCTCAAAGCCGTCGGCGTTAGTCCGGCCGATATTGACTACCTCATATGCACCCATCTTGATGAAGACCATTCCGGCAACCATGATTTATTTAGTAGTGCCGAATTCATCATTCAGAAAGAACATTATGAGTTGGCCAGAAGTGGACATCCCCGTTTCGAAGCAAATCGTACATCATGGGATCATCCTGCTCTCCAGTATCGTTTGATAGAGGGTGATTATGAGCTTGTACCGGGAGTCACGTTGCTCGAAACCAGCGGACATGTCCCCGGGCACCAGTCCCTTTTATTGCGACTTCCTGAAACAGGGGTTGTTTTGCTTGCAGCCGATGCTGTTATGCATCATTCGATGGCAGATGCGGCTACACGTCAGATATACGTTACAGATATGGATGATGAGACCGGTATAAGGCGGAGTACACGGAAAATTGCAGATATCGCTGCAAGTGAAAATGCAGCGTTTGTGGTCTACGGGCATGATACTGAACAATGGGCATCGTTACGTCTATCCCCAGACTTTTATGAATAACTGTTTACTTATTGATGCACCACATTTTTGAAATGTCCGCTTCTGGCACAAAGTTGCCTTAATGCAAGGTTCAATAGCCAGTTTTGAGAGAGAAACGGACGTCTTTTGGGCTAAAAGGAACAGGAATTTAGGGAAAAAATGCAGAGATTATGTTTAAAGTTTTCTCAAAAGCCGGGCGGGATTGCCAGCATATATTCCTTTTACCTGTACGGGCTTTGTAACCACGCTACCTGCGCCAATTACCGCACCACTACAAATTTCCGTTGTTAAAATTGTTGCGCCACTGCCCACTGTTACTGCGTTGCCCAATACAATATTTATCCAGCTTTTTGCAGAAGCATCAGGACCACCACTTTTGAAAAGGTCGTTAGCAAAGGTTACACCATGACCTATAAAGCAGTCCTCACCTAAGATAACGTTTTCACAAACGAAAGTGTGAGATTGTACTTTGGTTCTGTCGCCTATAATGCATCCCTTTTGTATTTCTACAAACGGCCCTACAAAAACATCATCGCCCAGCTCACATTCATAGATGTTTACCGGCATGACTACTTTCACATTTTTACCTTGTTCTACGCCACGAATGCCGCTTTCAATAATTTTCATATCAGCTGTGTCCTTACTTGAGATGATTCGGCTCAGAATGGCTTAAAAAGCTCTAAACAGTCTTTTAGCCCTACCTGGTGGTCAAACTAACCTACTCACATATTCGAACACAATGATGATTGCAAGGCTCGTGTCTGGCACGAAGCAGCCAGATGCAGGCGTGTAGTCCGCTATGAGCGAAAAGCGGACAGGATCCAAGCATCTTCCCTGCTCCTTCAGGAGCACTCTGGATCACTTCAAGACAGACAGAAACGTATAATATCTTCAGCCTACATCTTAAGGAGATATCCAATGTCCCAACTTCGTTTGCCTTATACCTCGCTTTCGGGAGAAGCCTATGCAGGCCTGGCATCTACAAAAAAGGCGCTTGAGAAAAGTACGTTAGGAAAAGAACTTATCGAATTCGTTTACCTGCGAATATCACAGATAAACGGCTGCGCTTTCTGTCTGGAAATGCATGCAAAGTCTTTGCGGACTGCAGGTGTGGATAATGCAAAAATTGACGCGCTTTCAGGATGGAAAGTAAGTTCTCGTTTTAATGATAAGGAAAGAGCGGCACTGGACTGGACGGAGGCATTAGTCAACGTAAGTGAGACATTCGGAAAGGATAGTTATTTTAACCCTCTGAAAGCTCACTTTAGTGATACAGAAATTTCTGATCTGACTTTTGCAATTTCCCTGATGTCTGCTTTTAATCGCCTGGCTATTGGAATGCGTCAATAATCTGGCTTTAGCTTATCTTGATATTACCTATCCTCTTTCATAAGGCTTTATCAGACAGACACCATCCCGGCCCTGTTTTAGGGCATACCCAACCGAGTTTAACCAACGTCCGCTTCTGGCACAAAGCGGACATGCGTCCAGTAACGTCCGCTTTGAGCGAAAAGCGGACCTGTCAGTTTATTGTATTAGAGGCCTGCCCCTTCAACCAACACAAAGGTTCCGGTTGCAGCACCCGCCCGTATCAATCTGGCAGCCTGATATTCAGGACTTTCGTAAAAACGTTTGGCCTCATCAAAAGAGTCAAATTCAAATATGACATGTTTATCATGAGATTCTCCTTCAAGATTTTCATATTGTCCGGACCAGGCAATTATTTTCGGATTGAAAGCCTGCATCGCCTCCCCTGCGGCTCTGGCATATTCAGAATAGGCAACCCTATCCGAGACGGTCACGTGAGCGATTAAATAACCTTTATTCATTTCTCTTTATCCTTTATAAGCGGTGCTGTATTACTGCATAAGCACACAGACCGGCGTAGAATTAGCTAAAGTGTTTTAAAATATTCAACTTAATTGTGCAGCTGGGTCCTCCATAGAGGTTGGCGAACCGGACAGAATGACATCGGCCTCACTGAATTTTACCCAGTCTTGCTTAGTTATATTTCCCTCAGAGTTAATAGCAATCAGCGAGGTACTGGCACCTTCAGCTACCGCCGCCGCCATTCGTGCCGTATGCCCATAGCCGAAGTGATAGATAACAACGGCTTCAGTCTTTTCAAAATTTCAGTCATCTTAGTTGCCTTCATACGGAGTCATGGAGGATATGCGTTGTGAAAGCAGTGTATTTGGTATTAGTATTGCCTTAAATAACGAAAAAAATAACGCACTGTTACTCGGTTGGTTAACAATGAAAGATCTGGAAGCGCTGATTGTTTTTGCACGAGTGGCAGAAATGAAGAGTTTTACCCGGGCTGCAGAAAGTCTCGGAATTCATAAAGGACGCGCGTCAGTCTTGGTGCGTGAGCTCGAACAGCAGACAGGCGCAACCCTACTTCACCGGACAACAAGGACAGTGCAATTAACGGAAGACGGGCGGGCGTTTTATTCGCGTGCGCGTGATCTGTTATCCGAAGCGGAGGAACTGCAGGCAATGTTTTCTCAGGGCGGCATGTCACTGCGGGGCAGGATACGCGTTGATATGCCCGCTGTACTGGCACAAAGCGTGGTGATCCCCGCTTTGCCGGAGTTGCTGGAAGCACACCCCGACCTGGAAATAGAACTTTCAAGTACCGATCGCCGTGTTGATCTCGTCGAGGAAGGATTTGACTGCGTTGTCCGTCTCGGGCCCATAGTTGATGAAACACTGATTGCTCGGCCGCTGGGCCATCTGCGCATGATTAATGCAGCAAGCCCGGATTATCTGGACCGGTTCGGGGTTCCGGAAACGCTCGATGATCTTGTCAGCCAGGGACACAGGATGGTGCATTACATGCGAAACTTTGGTTCTAAATCTGAAGGCTGGGAGTATCCGACAGGCAATGGCTACAAAACTCTGCTGTTACCTGGCTCGGTGAGGGTCAACAGTGTGCCGGCTTACCATGAAGCAGGGCTGGCGGGTTTAGGCTTAATCCAGGGCGGTTATTCCTCTCTCTTGCCTCATATAAAAGGCGGAACGCTGACTGAAGTACTGCCCGGTTTGCTTCCCGAGCCGCTGGCCGCTTCTTTTGTCGTCGCGCACCGACGCAGCCTTTCTCAGCGCGTAAGAGCCTTTATGAAATGGACAGAAGAAATTTTAAAACCTTACTTTGCCTGAGTTAGCTTTTATTTTTTCGATGTCCAAAATGAAGCAAACAATGTCTGTTCCTGACACATAGTGGACTCTGTGCAGGTTAATGTCCGCTCAGAGCGAAAAGCTGACCTTTCTCTTGTGACAAAAAATAATGCATAAGTTATAGCAGCCCCGAACGAGCCGGAGCTGTTAAAAAACAGGAGGGAATAAAAATTAGTACGTCGTCTCTGTCTGAGATAACTCCTGTAGCACCTGCAAAATGTTGGCCGCTGCGGTTGTACCCATTTTCACGTAAGAGGCGTCGCTTACGCCACCAACGTGCGGAGACAGAATGACATTTTCGACCTGCTCCCAGATGTGCGGCGTGGTTAATGGTTCACAGCTAAAGCTATCGAGCGCCGCCCAGCGCAACGTCCCCCCTTTTAATGCCGCTGCCAGCGCCGCGTCGTCGATCAATCCGCCCCGCGCGGTATTGACCAGGATGGCGCCGGGTTTACACTGTGCCAGCGTAACGGCATTTATCATTCCCCGATTTTGTTGCGTTAAGGGACAATGAAGAGATACAACATCAGCCTGCGTAAGAAGATTTTTGAGTATATCAACACGTTCGCATCCGGGGGGAACCGTGGCGGCATAAGGATCGTAAGCCAGCACCTTCATACCGAAGGCGCCGGCAATTTTCGCTACGCGACTGCCAATCGCACCCAGACCAATCAGCCCCAGCGTTTTGCCTTCCAGTTCGAGCGATTTATGCGTCGATTTATCCCAGTGCCCTTCGCGCAGGCGGCGGTCAAGCGGAATGATTGACTTGGCACAGGCCAGAATTAATGCCCAGGCGTGTTCTGAAACCGCCGCGGCGTTAGCGCCTGTCGCCGCGCGAACCATCACGCCGCGCGCCGCCGCCGCTTCGACGTCAATGACATCAATGCCGCTGCCATGCTTGGAAATTACCTTCAATGCCGGAGCGGCATCCATCACAGATGCTGTAATCTTGCCATAGCGCACTAATATGGCGACCGGATTATGCTGCTGGCATAATTCTATCAGTTGGTTTTCTGATGGTTGGCGACCAGCAAATACGAGTTCATAATCTTCCAGCATGCCGAGCGCCGCCTCAGCCAAATCGCTGCCGGTTACCAGTACGACTTTTTTAATGCTCATGGCAATACCTCCCCTTCGCTCAGCATACCCGCCTGACGCAAAGCGTTCTCCAGCCAGTGTGGGCGAAGATCGCCGTCGTGGATAGCCGACAGACGTTTTACCTCCCCTTCCAGTTTACCTTTCGCCAGCTCAATGATGGTGCCTACTTCATCGCGGGGGATAACCACGACGCCGTCAATATCCCCAACCACCAGGTCTCCCGCCTGCACCGCGGCGCCCGCGACCGAAATAGCATGATTGACCCGGCCTGGAATGAACTTGGTAGGGCCGCACGGATTGAGACCGGCTGCAAAAACAGGAAAGCTTTGTTTACTTAAGGTTTCAGCATCGCGAACTGCGCCGTCAATGATGATACCTGCGATGCCGCTGGCCTGTGCCTGCGTTGCCATGATCTCACCCAGTAAAGCGCAGGAGAGATCGCCCTTGCCGTCTATCACTAACACGTCGCCAGGTTTGGCGACGGCCATCGCAGCGTGAATAGCCAGGTTATCTCCCGGGCGGACCTCTACGGTAATCGCCGGGCCAGCCACAGCCATGTGCGGCGCCAGTGGCTTGATACGGCCATGTAATGTGCCGCGGCGTCCGGCCACATCAGCGAGAATCGCCGCCTGATATTCGGCGGCCTGACGAACCTCTTCCGCGCTAACGCGCTCAATATTCAAATTTATTAATTTCTGTTGTGAGGCAGGCATGGTTAGTCTCCATTTGTTTTACTGTGTACAACATTGATGTACTATATAAAACAACTATACGAGCATTGCTTCTCTTTTCGCCAGAGTTGCGAGCTTGTTTGTGATGTAAACACGAAGTTAATCACAAAATTCAGGTACAATTTTGTTCGGCCAAAAGGAGAAAGTGATGGGGAATGAAGGCGTAATTGCCGTTGAAAAGGCGCTCGCTTTACTGGATTGCTTCCGTCCCGGTAATGACAGCCTGACGTTAACTGAGCTGGCCCAGCTTTCGGGATACCACAAAACCACCGTTTATCGCTTAATGAATTCGCTTGAGCGTATGAACTACATTATCCGGCATGAAGATGGCACCTATACGCTCGGCCACCGTCTGCTCTATCTCGGCAAACTTTTTGAGCAATCATTTCAGCTTGCGAGAATTGTACAACCGGAATTGCAGGCGCTGTCTCAGGCCTCCAGTGAAAGTGCGAGCTGGTATGTGATAGAGGGCGGCCAACGCCTGTGTCTGTTCCGCGCCGAAACTTCAGAGGGATTACGCCATAGCAACCTGCCCGGCAGTCAATTCCCACTGGATGGTTCCGCTATCAGCAAAGTTTTACGTCATTGGGGACTGGGTGAGGCGCTGCCGGAAGACGAAGAAACGCTGCCGTTCTATACCTCTGGCGCGCGAGATCCGCACACTGCGGCCTTTGCGATGCCGGTTTTTGGCGTCCACGATAACCCCATCGCGGCACTGGCGCTGACAGGACCGTCATCGCGTCTGACTGCAGACCGCAAAGAGAGCGGCCTCAGCCAGCTTATGCGGGAGACGGCTAACCGCCTGTCGATCAAGTTAGGGGCCAGTAAACCCTTCTGCGAAAAATTTTACGGTATAAAAGAATAACGTATGTTGAAAAGGCGGGAAAAATCCCGCCTTTGCTTATTAATGGGTGACCGGTTTTTCCTGACCGGCAGGCTGCGAGTAATGACGCCCCATGATCAGCACCGCAATGCCGCCTGCCAGGCACAAGCCAGCCAGTGGTAGCATCGCCAGCGTATGGCTTCCTGTCTGTTCGCTAATAATACCGTAGGCATTCACCATCACCACTCCGCCAATCAGGTTGGCTATCGCGCCGATTGCCGCCAGCCCCGCGGCGACTGATGTGCTGCTCATCCAGCCTGAGGCCATCGCCCAGAATGGCCCCTTCGCCGAATAAGCGCCAATTAATATGGTACTGAGAATAACAATGGTAATCGGCAGCGACAGATTGATGAACGCAGCGAACACGCCAGCCGCAATCATAAAGAGGGTGAGAGCCGTGTGCCAGCGGCGTTCATTGGTGCGGTCCGAGCTCCGTCCCCAGACAATCATCAGCACCGAGGCCAGGCCATAGGGGATGGCATTAAGCAGCCCGGTAGTCAGGTTATCAAGATGGAATGACTTTAGTAGCTGTGGAGACCAGACGCTAAGCGTGGTTCCAGCAGAGGACGCGCCGGCGTAAATCAGCGCCATAAGCCAGATTTGGCGGTGCTTCAACAGCTGCCATGTGCTGATGTGGCCGATCTGTTTCTGCTGTTGGCGCTCGGCATCTAACGTGTTTTCCAGCCACGCTTTCTGCCGCTCGTTCAACCAGCCAGCCTGATGCGGGCGGTCCCGCAGGATAAAAAATGCGGCTATCCCCAGCAGCACCGCAGGCAGCCCCTCAATAATGAATAACAGATGCCAGCCGCGCAGCCCGAACCAGCCATCCAGCGTCAGGATCAAACCTGAAAGCGGTGAACCAATAAAGTTAGCCAGCGGAATGGCCACCATAAAAGAGGCAATAATGCGCGCACGGTAACGCGAAGGGATCCACCAGGTAAGATAGAGCACCACGCCCGGGAAAAAGCCCGCTTCCGCCGCTCCCAGCAGAAAACGCACGATATAAAGGGAGGTTGTATTTTGCACCAGCGCCATACACATCGATACCATTCCCCAACTGATCATAATCCGCGGGAGCCACAATCGTGCGCCGACCTTCTGCATCGCCAGGTTGCTGGGTACCTCAAATATAAAGTAGGCCACAAAATATAGGCTGCTGGCGAAGCCAAAAGCCGCCTTGCTCAGGCCCAGATCCTCATTCATCTGTAGCGCAGCCATACCTATATTGCCCCGGTCAATAATTGAGACCAGATAGCTTACGACCAGGAAAGGCAGGATGCGCCAGATAACCCGCCGCATGGTCTCTTTTTCCAGCGCGTCGTTGTCGATAGCGCTATTCGGTAATTGATCGGTCATTGTTTCCTCGCAGGGTTTCATTATGTTTATCAGGAAAACGATGTAGAGATGTCATACCTTACTTCAGCTTGACGCCTCTGGTTTCCGGCGCCAGCCACACCACCACCATTGCCGCCAGGAAGGCGACCACGGTAGTCGCCAGTCCCGCGGTGAAACCGCCAGCGCTGGCCACGGCGCCGATTAGCAGGGGCGCGATAAACCCGCCCAGCCGGCCTCCGTTGTAGGCGAGCCCCATCAGGAAGCCACGCGATGACGTGTCTCCGATGATTTCTGCCAGGAAGGGTCCCGAGCCCGCAAAAATACCGTTAACACCAAAACCAGCCATGAAAATCGCCAGCATCAGAATGAAGGGTTGAGTAGTAACAAGGTAAAGCGCAACAGCCATGGCGCCCGTTAACAGATAAATCAGGAACATCGGACGACGCCCCCATTTATCCGCCAGCACTGAAAAGACCAGAAAACCTGCGATCGCCCCGACCTGCAGCGCGAGCACAAATTTCAGGCTGTGCAGAAAATCCAGATGTTTTACTTCCCGTAGATAGGTTGGTGTCCAGGTAAATACACCCCAGAACAGATACTGAATAAAGAAGATGAAGACGAAAGCCAGCAGCAGGCCTTTCAGATTTTGTTTGCCCAGCTTTGAGGCTGGTTGAGTGTGCTTAGCTTTCCCCTGCTGCCGTGCAAGCCAAACCTCTGATTCCGGCGTGAACCTGGCCACCACGCTCATAATGAATACCGGCAGCGCGCCGATCATAAACAGATAGCGCCATGCGCCCTGCTCCAGGCCGCCGTTAACCGAACTCACGATTGCCGTCAGGCTGATAGCCAGAATAGCGCCAACAGGTAAGCCCATTTGCATCAAAGCGCCGCCGCGCGCACGCCGTTCAGGTCGCCAGGTTTCAGCAATCAGCGCCGCGCCTGACGTCCACATTCCGCCCATACCCAGCGCACCGCAAAAACGCAAAAGTGCGAAATGCTGTTGATCGTGCGTAAAGGCTAACAGTCCAGAAAAGAGTGAATAGATGGCGATACAGGTCAGGGCCGTTTTTACCCGACCAATTTTATCGGCGATAAAACCAAAAAGGATCCCGCCGACGATCTGTCCACCGGCAGTGACGCTGATAAACAGTCCAAGCTCGCTTTTATTCACGCCAAACACTACCCCTAATACCGGCAATAGTAATGAGAGCAGGAATGAGTCGTAGCTTTCAAATGCCCAGCCAAGGCCACCCAGCGTCAGCGTTCGTTTCTCAGCCACGTGCTGAGGCAAAGAGTCTGTCGTCGCTTTAGTCGCAGTAAGCTGCTTGAACTCGCTTTTACTGGTCATTGATATTCTCCACAGAGGCTATCCGGTAGCAGGTTGCGGCAGTGCGCCAGAACAACTGCGCCTGTTCGTCAGGGGAAGCCTGTTGCGCCAGGCGTTTGCAGGCATTCCAGAAGACGCCGTAGCTGAACATGCCTTTGTCGACCGGAAAGTTACTGGCGAACATGCAGCGGTTCACACCGAAAAGAGAAACGATCGTCTCAAACCACGGTTGCCAGGCCTGTGCCAGCATTCGCGAATCAGGTGGTGTCTCTGCCATTGCGAAGTGAAATCCCCTGACCGTCATGCCAAAGCCGCTAATTTTTACGCATACGTTCGGCAGTGCCGCCAGATTTCTCATACTGCTTCGCCACTGCTGAAACATGTCAGGATCCCTTTCTGAATAAGGCCCTACGCCGACTGGCCCGCCGCAGTGATCGAGCACAATCTGTAGCGTTGGTATTTGCCGCGCCAGCTCGGCAATTTCATCCAGCTGCGTGTGGTAAACCCACACGTCAAGCGACAATCCATTTTTCGCGAGGCAGACAGCGCCCTGGCGGAACGGAGCGCTCAGCGCCAGGCCTGCTGGTGGCGTAACCGGGCTGGACGTTACCCGCGGATCCGGATGCCAGGCCAGTGGATTACGCATTCCGCGCAACCGCCCGCCTGATAAAGCCAGCGCACTCTCGATGGCAGGCTGCATCGCATCGCCCGCCAGCAAGCTAAGGCCGCCGATGATGGCTTCACATCCGAGAGCGTTTGCATAATTTCCGCTGGCGAACATCGCGGCTATGCCACTGGCAAACTCGATTTCACCAAGCGGTTTCAGCGTTTCCGGCCCTTCGAGACGCAGCATAGAACGGCACTGCACGTAGACAGATGAGAAAACGCGATGCCCTGAGGTCTGGATATCGTCGCTGAACTCATGGGTGAGATAGCGTCCGGTTTGCCGATCCCAGAGATGATGATGCGCATCAATGATGGGCAGCTCGGGTTGTAGTGGCGTCTCACGATGTAGCACAAGCCACTCGTTTCTGACCGCAAGATGCGGTGCGGTAACGATCTCCATGAACACCTCGCATTTGTTGCACTGTGTACAACTGTGTTTTATTTTACAAAACTACTATAACGAGGCTGTCGCGTTTTTATCCAGTTAACGATTGGTTTAAATGATGTAAATAAGAGGTGAATCACAGATGTTTTATCTCGTGAAAAGGGAGGAAAGTTGAGTATTGAGAAGGAGTAATTATTTTTCAGTGAGTTAAAGATTGATTCAACACTGACTAACGCAGACGCTATTCAGTGGGTATGCCCCTGCCAAAGAAAAAGCAATAGTCGTCTGGCATCAGTCATGCAGCGAAGCCGCCATGCTCTGACAGATTTCACTCATCTCATCGCCCCTTGTATGTCAGAATTACCATAATCTCCTACCGATATTTATAGTTGCCTACAATACCTATGTCTGCTTCTGGCACATAGCGGACAGCTGGCCGGGCACTGTCCGCTAAGAGCGAAGAGCGGACGATCGGACTAACGGTAGGCTATGGTCCGCTGTGAGCGAGGAACGGACGTTGTGGCTGATTGACCCAAAAGAATCGTACTCTCTGTTTGCATTAAAAATCTTTTAGATTCTTAATAAGGGATATTCTATTAGTTTAATAAAGGCTCGATAATGAACATCCGATATAAGGCACAAAAGTTTGCAACTAAAGCACATACTGATGCCGGTCAGTTGCGTAAATTTACAGGAGAGCCTTATATTGTGCATCCTGCCGCTGTTGTAGATCTGTTGCAAGCTATCGATCCTACCGATGAGATGATTGCCGCTGCCTGGCTCCACGATGTGGTAGAGGATACTCCTGTAACGTTAAGTGAGATTGAGTACGAATTTGGACCTGTTGTAGCAGAATACGTTGAAATGTTGACTGATGTACAAACGAGAAGTTTCGGCGGAGAACGTATTCATCGAAAAAATACAAATTTGCTGCATACTGCACAGGCTTGTCCCGAAGCACAGTCTATCAAGCTTTGCGATTTAATTGATAATGCGTCAATGGTAGTTGAAAGAGATCCGATATTTGCACGCCAGTATCTACTTGAAATGAAAAGACTGTTGAGCGTCTTAACCAAGGGCCACCCTGGTCTTTATAAAAAAGCCATGTTTATTTATGAAAAAGGGCATGCCCTGCTGTCCTTACAGCAGGGAAATCAATTATGGTTTGAACATAGCTGGCAAGCATACGAAGCACATCTGCCTATAAGCTCGGTGACATCTGCGTAAGCATCAGAACTAAAGGGATGGTGATTGCTGCCAGCACCGTTTGAACAGAGATAATACCGGCAGAAAGCTGATGGTCTCCTCCCAGTAGCCTGGTCATTATGTATGCTGACGGAGTGCACGGAAGTGCATTAAAAAGAACCACGGTCGCCAGCACTGGCCCTGTAATGCCAGTCCATACCCCGATAAGCAGCGTCATTACGGGAACCAACAGCAATTTCACGAAGGTCGACTGCAACACAGGGCCATGTGCCATCCTGGCCGCTTTTAAATCAAGCCCAGCACCCACTGCCAGTAAGCCAAGCGGGAGAGATGCACCGCCCAGGATATGTAATATTGCGGATACAGTTTCGGGGGTCTTCAATCCACTTATATTAAACAGTAATCCGGCTATAACTGACAAAATCACTGGATTCCGTATCAATGCTTTAAATATTTGTGCAACCCCAGGCTTAGTACCTCGACCGTAATGCATCAAAATGACAATTGAGGCTACATTAAGTAATGGGATTGCCACCGCAATACTAATAGACGTGACCGTAAGCCCGGTATTCCCATACGTAGCCGCAGCTGCTGCAACACCGATATAAGTATTAGGGCGCAGAGCACCCTGTATGACTGAAGAAAAAACCGGTCCAGATTGTTTACACCATAACCGCCATAACCACAGTGATAATGCGGCCACCACTACAGCCCCCAAAACCGAACAGGCAATAGGTTTAACAGGAAATCCTTTTAAATCTGTTGCTGCCACTTGTGAAAACATAAGTGCAGGAAACAGGTAAAAGTAGTTCAATTTCTCGCAAGGCAACCAGAATCCTGATTCCAGCATACTTCTGGCTCGAAGGATGTATCCCATTACGATAAGAAACATCACGGGAGCCAGTGACAAAATTGTTGTCGCCATAAAAGTCTCAGATGTAATCTTTTGCTATTACCACCACAGCATAAGTGGCAATGAATCCTGTCAATAACTTCTCGTAAAAAGGCCCGCTGGCACGTTTAAAAATTGAATTTCCCACCGCCCAATATATAAACAGCGCTAATGGCGCCACCTGAGCCCCCCGCAAACTCAAAGCACCTGGCCGTAATATTGCTAAAGTTGCCAGCTGAATCAGACCAAACATCAGATAATATCTTGAAACTGAAGTTCGTATCCCAACTTTCTCTACTTGTGTCGAAGTCGAATAGAGAGTCAGTAAAGCCCCTCCCATATTTGTCAGGCCATGAACGGCTCCCATTAAAAGAACAAACCACCGTTGGTTACCTGAAAGGATATGATTTATACCTGTTTTAAACGTCGGACTTAATCTTATTGCGGCTGAGAAAATTAAAGTTATGCCAATAAGGATGTCAATGTTTATTTTAAGTCTCATTGTTAATATAAGGCTCAAGAATGCGACTACTGCGACTGCGCAAATGAGCATGTTTAATTTTTCTTTAATAGCAAATTGATTTTTTCTGGCTGAATAAACTTGAGTAAATGAAATAAAAACTGATGAGGGCAAAAGTAAGCCAAGGACATCAGAGAAATCATAACCCAGCAGAAGCAGTGTAGGGGTTCCAAATACCAGGAGCCCCATGCCAAATATGGACTGAATTATTGAAAAAGCAATAATAACCAGAAAATATAAATATTGATGATCCATATCATGCCACCTCTGATTCTTTTATTCTCAAGGCCTGTTGCTGTAACCAAGACTTAATATTCAATGTTCTTAATGAATTTCCACTCAGAATATCATTATCCTGTTGAGCATTAATTAATACGACATAATCTTTTTCGGTGAGGAGATTATTTTCTATCAACATCTGGATAATGCGATTTTCATCTGAAAGAGATGAAATGGAGAAAGATTTACTGGTAATACTGTTAACACCTGGCAGCAAGTTCCAGCTGCGCGTCAGAAGAGGGTCTGAACCAATCGCAATAACGGGAAGACCCGTGCCTGACATAGCAGCAATACGAACTGAATATCCACTTTGGGAAAAAACTACCAGCTTTGAAATCGGCAGCGCTTCTACCAGTGACCCAATCGCCAGGCGTATATCGCTTTGGGGAGCTTCAAATTGTACCACATCTGTAGAGAGTAACTGTGTGCCAGCCAGAGAAGCGATCTCACTAATGCGTGAAACCGCTTCAACAGGATAGCGACCTACTGCTGTTTCACCTGAAAGCATTACTGCAGAAGCTCCATCCAAGACAGCGTTAGTTATGTCGCTAACCTCAGCTTTAGTTGGTAAAGGATTTTCAATCATACTGTGCAACATTTCAGTTGCAACAATCGTGGGTTTACCCGCACGACGTGCCACATTTAAAATCTGCTTTTGATACAGCGCTACGTGGTTTATCGATGTTTCAACGGCTAAATCCCCCCGATCAATCATAATAACATCGCAAGCATCAACGATTTCCAGAAGATTTTTAATTCCGCCATCATTTTCGACTTTCGCCACAATCTTTGGTGTTGGCGCATCGATCAATTCCCTTATTGCTTCAATATGTTGACGGCTTTCAACAAAGCTAATCCCAATGTAATCAACACCAATAGATTTTGCGAAGGCAATCATGCTGCGGTCTTTGTCAGTCACTAAAGACTGACCTAAATTGATACCTGGGACGTTAATGCCTTTTCGACTTTTTAATGTCCCATCCATATCAGCACGGATATATATATCCCTGCCTTCAATTTTTTCGACGACAAATGATAAGGTGCCGTCATCTGCAAATAACCTGACTCCTGCAGAAATTTTTTCATGAAGTTTGTCATAGCCGACAGGAACTTTAAATTTACCATTATGAGAAGTATCAGTAGTCAGAATAATTGTCTCATCGCGAAGAAAGGAAGGTTCATGTTCCAACTGAAGTGTCCTGATTTTTCTGCCTGGTATATCAAGCAGTATTGGTACTTCAGGTACGGTTTCTCTTAGCAGCTTTACGGTCTCTGCATGCCATTCTTGAGTGCTATGAGAGCCATTCAAACGAGCTACAGACATTCCAGCCGCACGCAGTTGACGAAGAATATCGGGGTTTTTTGAAACGGGGCCAATAGTGGCAATTACACGTGAACCTGACATTAAGCAATCCTTTTAAAAAAAGAAACTTTTATGACAGTTTCGTGACAAATAACTTAATAATTAATTTTTATTAATTATTCCTTTAAGTTCCTGGTAATATAATTCTGCAAAGAAGCGGGTTTAACCTTTTGAAATATTTACTTTATCTCAATGCGCAAATGTAAATACAATAATCATATATAGATTTTTAAGTTAAGTTTGGCATGACCCGCTCCCTTCTGATTAAGACAGAACGCCGTTAGCAATGTCCGCTTTTGGCACAAACCGGAAGGAGGCCGAGCTTCTCCGGTATGGAATCGATCGCCAGCCTGGCTTTTCTTTGAATCGTATAAGTTTATTCTTCGGAGGTGGACAATTGAGATGTTCAGACGCGAAATCCGCAGTCGTCTGACCGGAAGACGTTATGCAGAGTGCTACAAAAGTATGCGGGCATGGTTTTTCCTGGCACACATACTCAGACTATATGTGTGCCAGATGAAATTATCTGTCTGTTAAACTTCCTGCTCAGAAAAGACCTGTACGCCCTCTTTGCTGCTGCTCCAGACGTTTCCTTTCCCGTCCGATATTATGCCGTCGGGTATGCCGGGCGTTACCCCAGTAAAAACGTGTCCGGCGGGGCAAGCCAGACTTTCAGCCCCTGCTGTTCTGACCAGTTCATGACCCGGTTCCGCCTCACGTCGCTGAAAATAAACAGTCCCTCGGGAGTGCATACCGGGCCCTCGGCCCATACTGCACTGTCAGTAATAAGCTCCGGACGGGCATTACTGGCTACCAGCTCGTGAAACGCGGCGCTCTCCGTAACGATTTTTACGCCGGGCACATCTGCCGCCACGGTAGAAAAACCGGTCATCATCAGAGCCAGCACAAAAGGCGTTTTAGTAAAGCGGTAACACATTTTTTTCCTCAGTTTGCACAGGAACCGGTGGTGCGCACACCCGGCTTAAGTTTAATAATCAGCTGCACGTTCGGCTCACTTCCCACCGTTCGCGACACGTGCCCCACCCTTTTATCATTGCTGCGGGGCCGGGAGTTGCTGTCAGCATTGAACTGCACCTCGCCCGGCCCCTGGACCAGCGTAGTGCCGTCCGTAGTTTGCACAGACCATTTTCCGGAGAGAGTAATGACCCATTGCGGGCCCGGTGCATGATGCCAGCTGCCGACGTAGCCTGGGGGAAGCACTGCGTAGGCAATGCTCTCCACCTCATCAGGCGAAACGCCAATCCACTGCGGCGCTGAAGGGGGAGCATAGCTCTTAAACTGCAGGCCTTCAAAGCGGCAGTGTCCGACGTGCGTCGCCCCTTCACCATCAGCCCATATGGTGGCAAATTTTACCGGCGGCTGAGTCTGCCCGTTGCTCACCGTCTGTTCTGCCGAGTCGGCGTGGACAGCATGTACACCGTCATCGGCGCTGGCATAAGAAATGACTGTAAATCCGTATAAAAGCGCAAGCGCGCGCAGCGTGTTGTTTTTCATGCTGGTTTCCTTTATTAAGTTGAGCTGTAAGCATAGCGGTGAACAGCAAAGGGGCCCTGAAGCCTGCTGATAAAAAAATTTAAGAGATATGAATATGCGTTGCACCCGCGTACGACATATGAGCCTGCGCGGCCGCTTAGTCTACTACTGGCGCAGGTCTGCTGTTGCAGCCCTGTGAGTCAGACTTCAATCGACTCAGATATCTCAAGGGCATCATCGACTTCAATACCAGGGTAACGAACTGTGCTTTCGCGTTTTTTATGACCCAACAGTAGCTGGCTCCCCCCTGGATTTTTCGTTTTTTTGTAGATGAGATATGGTTTAGTTCTGCGGATATGCCCTGCTCCCCGTGAATCAACACGGGCTATTGTTAGCTACTTACCCTTCTGGCACAAAGCGACAACTGGTCAGACACTATCTGCTATGAGCGAAAAGCTGAGGATAAACTGGCTAACTTTAAGGTGAATTTCGAGTCGATTTAAACTCTTGTGCATCAGAATGTAGCAAGCAACACCCATAGATTATGGATAAGTAATCTCGACCGTTATCATCAGTTATCTGACAGGTGCACTGGAAAGGTTCGCCTGAAGTGGTGTATTCGTACAATTTTTATGTCCACTTCTGGCACATAGCAAACATCAATATTCCGAGGCCTCCTCTGGCGTTCCGGCATTGCTGAGGAGACGCTCCTACTGCGCTCGCCGGCAGAGTCAATAAATGCCGCCACTGCACGGATATGTTCCGAACCACCCGTCCTGGTTCTTGTGGCGAACGGCAAAAAAAACCCTACGACTGATTTACAGGCTGTTATACGAAAGCGGACATCAGTAATTAATTGACAACATCTGGTCGCATATGGTTGTATCATACAACTATAGCGCAAGAGGTTACAGGAATGAGTGCAGAATCAAAAATTATCAAAGAGATACGCTTAGCTTCTCGTTTAATGGTGCGGGAGCTGGGTTTTATGAACAATACTCTTGCGGCGACTGATTATCCTCCCTCTGCCGTCCATACCTTACTGGAAGTCGAAACAAAAGGTTCAATTACAGCGGCTCAGCTGGTACATATTCTGGGGCTTGAAAAGTCCAGCGTCAGTCGCATGCTGGCAAAACTTGTTGAGGCCGGAGAACTGAAAGAAAGCGTCTTCCCTGAAGACATGAGAACTAAACTGTTAAGTCTGACCGAAAAGGGTCAAAAGACCGTGGCGGCTATAAACAGATACGGCGACGAGCGTGTCATAGCTGCATTGAAAAAGCTGGATCCGTTTAAACAAAATGCTGTTTCTCAGGGTCTTTCTTCCTATGCACGGGCCCTGCAAGCTTGTCGTGATAACACCGATATCAATGAGCATGGCAGCATTAAAATCGTTACGGGCTATCACGCAGGTATGATTGGCCGTATTACTGAAATGCACGGTAGTTATTATGCAAGAGAGCATGACTTTGGCTCTTTTTTTGAAGGGAAGGTAGCAGCGGGGCTTGTGGATTTTGTTGCCCGTATTGATAAGCCATGTAATCAGATTTGGCTGGCAATGATAAACGAGCGCATAGTCGGTTCTGTCGCAATCGACGGTCAAGACCTGGGAAATAATGAAGCGCATCTACGCTGGTTCATCCTTGACGATGGTTGCCGTGGCAGCGGCCTGGGCAAAAAGCTAATCGCGGAAGCAGTGAACTTTTGCGATGAACAAAGCTTTTCTGCGGTTCAGCTGTGGACATTCAATAAACTTACGGCGGCCAGAAGACTTTACGAAACATTCGGGTTTGAATTGTCAAAAGAGTGGGAAGGCGTTCAGTGGGGCAGTCCTATCACTGAGCAGCAGTTTACACGTAGAATTAACTAGGCAACTCTGGTTACTTGTTTCTTTGCAGAGCGAATTGCAGACATAGCAAAAAAGCCCGCAGCTGCGGGCGTGCATTGAATTTAATATTGTCAGAATGTAATCAGAGGATATATCGGCGTTTATAGCAGTGATGATGACAGAACCATCGCCAACTTACTGACCCGCCAGTTTTTTAAGCTTATCGTTTGCAAAGTACTGTGCCTGCCCTTCCTCAATGGCTTTCAGGATCAGGCCGGCCACAAACTCTGGCGTGTCCCCGTTCGCATAGTCGGAGGCTGGACCACCCCCCTTATCTTCATGGCTGCCCATACGTGCTTTTCCAAAGTTAGTCGCCGTGATGTATGGGTATACCTCAGATACGACAATGCCATCTTTTTGCAATTCCAGCCGTGCGGTCATGCTAAATCCGAGTAATGCCCGCTTCGATGCAGAATACACGCTGTAGCCCGGTATCGTCATAAAGGCGGTGCCCGAGTTGACGTTGACAATAGCCCCCACTCCTTGCGCTCGCATAACAGGAATGACTGACTGCATCGCCACAATGGGGCCAAGGACGTTGAGGTGGAAAATCTCATCGAAAAGCTCTGGATCTATTTCCTCAACAGAGGTTGCATAGCTGCGGCCAGCGTTATTTATCAGGCCATCGATACGACCATAGTGATCGTGGATTTGCTGAATGGCTGAACGCACCGAGGCGATATCGGTCATGTCGGCATTTACCGCCAGGCTGCCATTCAAAATGCCAGTTAATGTCTGCAATACATCGGTACTACGTGCGACGAGTGCAACTTTTACACCTCGCTCTGCTAGCGCCGTAGCTGTTGCCAGGCCAATTCCTGACGACGCGCCTGTCACTATAAAAACTTTATCTGCTATTTCCATTACTCTTCTCCACTTTGATGCAGCACTGCCGCATCACCGAATCAGGGACGCCTGAATACGATATCTATGAGTACACCCGTTTTTGCAGAGGTATCCCATGCACGCCCGCCTTTGGCAAAAAGGAGGAAACCGCCCACAACGAGTGAAAAGCGGACATTCATCTCCCAACGATATAAACAGCCTGCCGAAGGCTCTTTAAAAGTAGACGGTTCGCATTAACTCAGGCTTCAAGTGCTGCAAGAATGACGGTTTCCATCTTCGCCGGGGTAGTAAACGGTGCAAAACGCCTGAGCGGTTTACCATCGCGTCCAATCAGAAACTTAGTGAAGTTCCATTTGATTCGTCCACCCAGCACGCCAGGCAATTCGTCTTTCAGATAACGAAACATCGGCTGCGTAGCAGCGCCGTTAACCTCAATTTTTTCAAACATCGGGAAGCTTACACCGTAATTGATATGGCAGGTCTGCGCGATTTCTTCAGCGCCGCCGGGTTCCTGCTTACCGAACTGGTTGCAGGGAAAACCAAGCACCACCAGCCCCCGGGCAGCATACTTCTTGTAGAGCGCTTCCAGCCCGGCGTATTGCGGCGTGAATCCACAATGGCTGGCGGTATTAACCACAATAACCAGCTTGCCCGCATAATCAGCCATAGAGATGAGCTGGCCATGAAGACTAACGGCGGTAAATTGATAAAAGGTGGCCATGTCGTAATCCTTAGCATTGCCTGTGAAGATTCAAGGTCAGAACTGTCAACCACACCACTACACAGCGAAAGCGCTAAATGCATGATAAAAGTTCTTGAATGATACTGTTAGCTGCTACAGGTGTAGACAAAGGTATCATCAATCTTCCCCGCGCTGTCCAGTCGCTCATTAGCCAATATAGCTTCAAGCCTGAAGCCGCATTTCAACGCAACAGCCTGACTCCGCACGTTACGCCTGGCCGTACGAATTTCAATTCTTTTTGCGCGGAAAAATTCTGAAGCTATGTTTGTGACCATTTGACATGCAGCACTCATTACTCCTTTGCCCATCGCATTTGTGGCAAGCCAGTAGCCAATTTCATAGAAAGGGATAGTCGGGTTGCGAATGAACAAGCTTATACAGCCGATCAGCTCGTCAGTCTCACGATCAATAATTAAAAATTTATATTCTTCATTATCATTTGAAAAATTATCTACGGCAGTGGCCATGTTTTTTTGAACGGAAGCAAAAGAATGAAAGCCGGGTGACCAGAGCAAAAATGCATGATGAAGCGCAGTGAATGCGTTCAGCTTATATTGCATTTCTTCCGTGCGGCTCATAGCAGGTGCAGTAAGGTAAAATCTTTCGTGCTGTAAAAAACAAGTTGGAATTTCATCAAGATGCATAATCAGACGTCCCGTAAAGGCATTCCCATGATTTTGAGTACGTTCTGCTGTGAAGCAGTTTTAAAAATGATGTCTTTAATGTACCGCATACCTTGCTTGTTGTAGAAATTACAGGCACGTTCATTCTGTTCAAGGACTTCCATCGTAATGCTGAAATAGCGCTTTCATCGTGCAGAAGTAGTTGTTGCCAGCCTGTCACTTTCCTCAATATAAATCGCTGATAGTTTCGTGAAATTTTTGGATAATTTTTACGGATAGCGTAAAGGCCGGGGCATCAGTAACCCCAGAAGGACTCTGTGGATAAAAGGAAATCACCATGCTAAACCCGGGATTCGTCACCAGAAAAGCGCTGACTGAATGGCAGGATGTTCCTTCGTTACTGCCTCAATTTCAGTTCCATGAGAAACATCGGGCCGTCATTACCACCCTATTCCCTGAAAAAATCCTTTCGCTGGTAGCAGGATTCGATATCCAGAAAGAGGTTGTCATTCATGCTTTAATGTCAGTGCGACAACTTCCGCAAAAACTTCAAAGCAGCAGGTCACGTGAGACGCTTAACAGCTTTGGATTACAGAGCTTTACGCTTTTAACACGCTCGGCATCCGAGCTTTGTTATGGCTTAAGGGGACAGTTCTGGCGGGCGGATTTTGGGCTGGAAACGGTGCCTGATGCCAGTGCTTATCAGCTCCCAGCCAGACCAGGCGGCGCAAAGCTGTTACTGCGCTATCAGGTTAAGCCGCTTGTTGAAAATGAATATGAACTACTGACAGAAACCTTTATCCACTGTCCGGACAGAGCCTCGCATCTGAAAATGGCTGTTTACTGGCTGGCAATCCGCGCGGGCAGCGGCCTAATCCGAAAAAGGATGTTAGAGGCCGTAAAGTCCAGTCTTGATAACAAATGTTGAAATATGGCCTCCGCTCGCCTCTCCCCTAACCCGCCGCAAAACTTACGGGAGTCTGCCCCGCATAGCGGGTAAAAGCGACGCTAAAAGCGCTGGCCGAACGATAGCCCACCTGTTCGGCGACGTCGGCGATGGAGATTTTTTTGCTGAGCAGCAGATTTTTCGCCAGCGCCATGCGCCAGGTAAGCAGATAAACCATAGGCGAAACGCCCACCGCATCGCGAAAACGCACAAAGAAGGCCGAACGTGAAAGCGCGGCAGCTTTTGCCAGCTGGGCAACTGTCCATGAATGGCCGGGCCTGGCGTGGATCTCCCGGATGGCCCACGCCAGACGATCGTCGGCCAGCCCCTGCATGATACCGGGGCTGGCAGGGCCTGGCGGCAGCGATCGCAGCGCTTCAATCAGCAACAGCTCCTGCAACTTTTCAATTATCACCTGTCTTGCCGGACGCTGAGCACGGCATTCATCCATTGCTAACTGAACCAGGGTGGTAAGCCGTGATTCACCGCGAATATGAATAAACTGCGGTAACAGGGAAACAATCAGGCCAGCGTCGGGAGAACTGAACCGGCAATAGCCAATCAGCGTTTGCGTCTCGGCGGGCCGCTGTTTGTCGCCTATCCAGAATTCACCCGGGCTTAGCATCTCAGGCAGCGTATCAGGGGCAGCGGCGTCCGGTGGCTCATGGCTGGTCATAAAAAATTCCCACGCCGCGGGTATCAGGACAAAATCCCCTTGCTCAAGCGCTACCGGCTCATAGCCTTTCATATTCAGCCATATACGGCCTTCAAGTACCAGGCAGTAGAACGGCTCGCCGGTTTCGCTGCGGTGCACGCGCCAGCGGCCATTGGCGCAGGCGCGTTTGGAGAAAGCCGCCTGCGGTTGCAGCAGCGACACCATTTCAGCGAGAGGATCGATCATTCTGGACTCCTGCGAATGAAAACCGGACTCTGCATTGTAGGGCGTCCAGAGTGCAGACTCTATAGTGAGTGTTCACCCATGACAATACAGGAATAAAAGATGAAAACGATCCTGATTACCGGCTGTTCCTCCGGCTTTGGTCACGCCACGGCGCGCTATTTTCTGCAACGCGGCTGGAAAGTCATTGCGACCATGCGCACGCCAGACCCCGACCTGTTCCCGGCTTCAGAACATTTACGTCTGCTGGCGCTGGATGTCAGCAATGCCGAAAGCATCCGTAAGGCCATTGCCGAAGCGGGCGATATCGACGTGCTGGTGAATAACGCAGGCATTGGCGTGCTGACCTCTCTGGAAGGCACCCCGATGTCGACAGTGCGTGACGTGTTTGAGACTAATACGCTGGGCACTATTGCGCTGACGCAGGCGGTGTTGCCGCTCTTCCGGGCGAAGCGCAGCGGGACGATAATTAACGTCACCTCATCAGTGACTCTTAAGCCCCTGCCGCTGCTGGCAGTCTATACAGGCAGTAAGGCAGCGGTAAATGCTTTTACTGAGTCGCTGGCGCTGGAATTAGAACCTTTTAACATTAACGTGCGTCTGGTTTTACCGGGCATGGCCCCTGCAACCGACTTCGCTAAAAACGCGATGCCGCGTATGGAAAACACGCTGCTGGAGGCTTATCAGCCGATGATGGAAGGGATAATGCAGCAGATGCGGCAACCGCAGCCCGTCACTACGGCAGATGATGTTACCGCTGCGATATGGCGTGCAGCGACCGATCCCGCTGCCCCTTTGCGCATTCCTGCTGGCGAAGACGCGGTGGCGCTGGCATAGCCTAAAAGTGGCGGTAAGCCGGTCAGAAACACAGGCTTACCGCCCTTATTATGCCCCTTTTTTAATCACCGAAGAGCATTTTGCCACCACGGCGCAAACGCTGATAAAGAAAACGGGGACAAAGTAAATCGCCAGCAGCGTGCCGCTGATCATCCCGCCAAAGACGCCGGTGCCGATGGCGTGCTGGGTACGCTCGCTGGCTCCCGTTGCCAGCATCAGCGGCACTACCCCCAGCGTGAAGGCCAGCGAGGTCATAATAATCGGCCGCAGGCGCAGGCTTGCCGCCTCGATGGTGGCCTCGAAAACCGTCGCCCCCTGCGCATGCAGCTGCCGGGCAAACTCGACGATAAGAATGGCGTTTTTCGCTGAAAGCCCGATCAGCATAATCATGCCGACTTTGAAAAAGACGTCGTTTGGCATGCCCGCAAGGTAAACCGCCGCCAGCGCGCCAGCCAGGCCAAGCGGCACTACCAGCAACACCGAAAACGGCACCGACCAGCTTTCATACAGGGCGGCCAACACCATAAAGACCACCAGCACCGATAAAGTCAGCAGCATCGGCATCTGCGCCGCCGAGTTCTTCTCCTGAAGTGAAGTTCCGCTCCACTCCGCCATAAAACCTTTGGGTAAGGTGGCGGCAAGCCGTTCCATCTCTGCCATTGCCGCCCCGCTGGAGTAGCCCGGCGCCGTGCTGCCGCTAATCTTTATCGCCGGATAGCCCTGATAGCGATTGAGCTGCTGCGGAAGCTGCGTCCAGCTGGTGGTGATAAATGCAGAGAGCGGCACCATCTCCTCCTTACTGTTGCGCACGTAGAGCTTAAGCAGATCCTGAAGCTGCATGCGGTATGGCGCATCCGCCTGCACAATCACCTGCTGCACGCGGCCGTCGTCGACATAATCATTGACGTAGTAAGAGCCGGTCGCCACCGATAAGGTCTGGTTAATCTCATCAAATGACACCCCCATCGCCTGCGCTTTTTCCCGATCGATATTCAGCCTGGCGCTGACGCCTTCGGGCAATCCGTCGGTGTAAACGCCGCTGACTATGCTGCTGCCTGCGGCCAGCTCCGTTAACTTTGTGGCTGCCTGCAGTAACGCGGCATAGCCTTTTCCGCCCCGGTCTTCCAGATAGAGGGTAAAACCGGAGGAAGTACCCATATCGGCAATCGCTGGCGGCAGCAGGCTCATTGCCATCGCATCAGGCTGCGTATCCATCTCCTGCTGTACAAACGCCGCCTCGCCTTCCGCCGTCGCCCCGTTGCGCTGGCCCCAGTCTTTCAGGGTGGTGAACGCCAGCGCCGTATTCGGGCCAGAGCCGGAAAAACCGTAGCCAAAGACGGTAATATTGCCGTTTATCCCGGCCCGCTTACCCACGACAGATTCCAGATGTTCGGCCACCTTGCGGGTTCGCTCCTGGGTAGCCTCTGACGGCAGCTGAATAGCCGTCATAAAATATCCCTGATCTTCATCAGGCAAAAAGGAAGAAGGTAACGTGCGGTAAGCCATAAAAACGATGCCGCATAACAGGGCGTACAGGATCATCATTCTTCCGCTGCGCTTTAAGCTAAACCGCAGCCCCGAGCGATAGCCGTTTGCCAGCCGATTAAAGCGCCGGTTAAACCAGCCGAAAAAGCCTTTCCTGTCTGTACCGCGCGTGGTAACGGGATGCAGCAAAGAAGCGCATAAAGCCGGCGTCAGCGTTAAGGCGAGGAAGGCCGAAAAGAGAATAGAGACGGCCATAGAGAGCGTAAACTGGCGGTAAATCACGCCAACTGACCCGCTGGCGAACCCCATTGGGATAAATACCGCCGTCAGCACCAGCGTGATACCAATGATGGCTGGCGTGATCTCGCGCATCGCCTCGCGCGTTGCCTCCTTTGGCGACATCCCTTGCTCTGCCATCAGGCGCTCAACGTTTTCCACTACCACGATGGCATCGTCCACGATAATACCAATCGCCAGCACCATGCCGAACATGGTCAGCACGTTAATAGAAAAGCCGCTCAGCAGCATAATAGTGAAGGTGCCAAGCAGCGCCACGGGGGCCACGATGGCTGGAATAAAGGTGTAGCGCAGCTTTTGTAAAAACAGCAGCATTACCAGAAAAACCAGCACCATCGCTTCAATGAACGTGTGGATGACTTTCTCAATCGACAGCTTCACAAAGGGCGCGGTATCAAAAGGCACGGAGAACGCCATACCTTCCGGCAGCGCCGTAGAGAGTTCATCAAGTCGCGCCCGCACCCCTTCCGCCGTGCTGACCGCGTTAGCGCCGGGCGTCAGCTGGATAGCCGCGGCCGTAGCGGGCTTGCCGTTTTCACGAATGGCAAAAGAGTAGTTTTGCAGGCCGTGCTCAATGCGGGCCACGTCGCCCAGCCGCACGCGAGAACCGTCGGGCTGCGCCTTAAGGGTGATGTTACGAAATTCCTCAATGGAAGAAAGCTGTCCCTGAACGTTTAGCTGATAGGTAACCTTCTGGCCTGGCCGGGCGGGCTCATCGCCGACGCGTCCCGGCGAAACCTGGGCGTTTTGCTGCGTTAAGGCGGTGATAACGTCGGAAGCGGACAGATTATAGGTAAACAGCTTATTGGGATCTAACCAAACCCGCATCGCTTTTTCAGCGCCAAAGAACTGCACTTTCCCGACGCCGGGCACGCGCTGCAGCTCATCCGAAACGTTACGCGCAAAATAGTCGCTCAGATCCTGGTCGGTCCAGGCACCGGAGGGCGATCGCAGGCCGACAATCATCAGGAATCCTGAGTTGGCCGCCTCTACCTGGATGCCGTTTTGCCGAACCGTTTGCGGCAGGCGGGCTTCCACAACCTTAAGTTTATTCTGTACATCTACCTGGGCCAGTTTGATATCGGTTCCGGGCCGGAAGGTAATGGTAATACTCGCCGTGCCCGAGGTGTCGCTGGAGGATTCGAAATAGAGCATGTTATCCACCCCGGAAATTTCGCGCTCCAGCAGTGAGATCACGGACTCGTTCATCGTCTCTGGCGTAGCGCCCGGATAGGTTACGCTGACGCTGACGCTGGGTGGTGCCACTGACGGATACTGCGCAACGGGAAGTTGAGGGATGGCAATCAAGCCTGCCAGAACAATAAACAGGGCAATGACCCATGCAAAGATGGGTCGGTTAATAAAAAACGGCGACATCGGGGATTTCCATAGAGTGAATCAGGGCTTGCAAACCAGGGCTATCCTGAAGCGCCCTGCTATAGCTACGCTGCCAGTCGCAAATTGATGATATTAGCGATAGCGGGAAACTGTGGCTTAAGGAAAAAATGGTCGCCCCGTAACAGATGCGATTCAAAGCTGCCGCGCGTCGCCTGCCGCCATCCAAAAACGGCTTCGGCAGTGACCCTTTCATCCCTGTCGCCTGCTAAAGCGGTAACGCTGGCGTCCAGAACGGTGTCAGATTTCGCCCGATGGTTTTCAACGGCGGTAAAATCGGCCCGCAGCATGGGAAGCAGCAGCGCCATCAGCTCTGCATTTTCCAGGATTTCCGACGGCGTGCCGCCAAGAAGACGCAGCTCTTCAATAAAGTCAGCATCGTTAAGCCCCTGTAGAGATCTGCGTCGATTAGCAGCAAAACCGGGCGCGGGACAGGCGCTAACAAACAGATGGCGCAGGTTGGCGCGCTCGGCCAAAGACAGCTGACTAACGATTTCAAAAGACAACGCGGCGCCCATACTGTGGCCAAACAGCGCAAACGGGCTGGCAAAATGAGGACGTAGCTCCGCGATCATGCGTCCGGCCAGCTCTTCTATCGAGGCGTGCGCCGCTTCGTTCATCCGCGAACCGCGTCCGGGTAGTTCGGGAGTATGTACCTCGATATCAGGCAGCAACTGCGCCAGCCCACGAAAAATTGCCATACTGCCGCCTGCATAAGGGAAACAAATCAGTCGCATCAGAAACTCTCTCCTTTTTTCTCTAAAAGCGGCGCGGCTGCTTCACCGCCACGCCGCTGGCATACATAGTTATCACGGCTTTACGGGCAGCGGCTGGCCCTGCCCTGTTTTATTAACCGTACTTACTGTCTGACAAGCGCGCGCATGCCGCTGACCACCGTTGAGAAGCCGCGCGCCAGCCTGGAAAGCAGCCGAGCCGAAGGCGACATCCAGTTCAAATCCATGTCGTGCCGTCCGTAGGGGATCCAGCCCTGTTGCTTATCGTGGACATAACCCGGCGTGGCGGTGCCCTCAAAATATTCGCCAGGGCAGGCCAGTGTTCCCGGCAAGGCCAGCACGCCGCTTTCCTCTACGCACAGCGTGAAGAAACGTGGCCCGGAGACCACCGCGATTTGCATCGCCACGTTTTCCCGCATAAAGGAAGGTACGTCGCTCAAATCGGCGCTGATTTTGTGGGTTAAGTGATGCAATACCGTTTCCCACAGCGGATGGGCGGCGGCGCTGGCGATAAAGGCGATGTTGTAGCCCACGGTTTCGGAAAGGATAAGTTCATGGCCGATCAGCAGCTCATCGACAGGCCGCAAACATTCGATGTCCAGGTCGGCATACAGGCCGCCCAGCGTGGCCAGCAGGCAGTAGCGGGCGCTGTCCATCCGCTGCACGTCTTGCGGATAAGCGTCGTAAACCGGCAAGAATTGCGGCCAGTGGCTGGCCACGTGTTCACGCAGGGAGTGTGCATCCCACAGCAGGCACTGCCAGTCCGGATGATGCTGTTGCCAGGTTTTGCGGTAACGCCGGTATTTCTCCGGAACCTGGTCTTCACCCTGATACCAAATCTGATGAACTATACGTGGAATACTCATTATCGCATCTCGTCGTTGATGGCTTTAGTCAGGCTTGCGGCCAGTTCCTGTACGTGCGGGGGCTTAAGCATGCCGACGTGATCGCCGCTGGCCTGGTGGACAGTGACCCGATCGGCATATTTTTCCCAGCCTGCGTCTCCCTGTTGCGCGAGCGCGTCGGTGGCCCATAACGTCACCGGACACGCTACCCGGCCTGGCTGATAGCCGTGCAGGCTCTCCAGGTTGTTTTTGTAAATAGTAAACAGCTGCATAACATGCTCCGGTGAGGTATGTTCAGGAACGACGCCCGCCTCGGTAATGCTGGCGGTAATCCAGCTTTCACGTTCACCTTCAGGCAGCGCGCGCAGGCGAGCGGCATCCACATCGATGCGTTTATCCATAGAAAGCTCAATAGTGCGGATCATGTAATCCATCAGATCCAGATCGTCGCGGGGAAGCTGTTGCAAAGACTCCCTGTCCGGCTCCGCTATGCCGTCAAGAATCGCCAGCAGCAGCGGCGTTTTGCCCAGGGTGGTCAGCTTGCGCGACAGCTCGGTAGCCACCTGCGCACCAAAGGAGTGACCAACCAGGATCAGCGGGCCGGGGAGTCTGGCTTCCACAATGGCGCGAGCATACAGCTCTGCCATCTCGGTAACCGAAGGCGCACGGGTGTGCTGCTCGGCCAGCGCCTGGATAGCGTAGACGCCAAACGTGGTAAGCTCTTCGGCCAGGGAACGATAGGAAAGTATCTGGCCGGAGATGTCATGCACCAGCACCACGCTGGGCGCATTTTCACGTACGTGGATCGGCACCAGCGCGTCGGTGGCCGCGTTGCTGTCAGAGGTTAGCGCTGCCGCCTGCGCCTCCAGCGTGCGCAGCCCGAAAAGGCTCGCCAGCGGCAATACGCGTTTAAACTCGCGCTCAATCAGGAAAATCAGCTTCACCGCCCGCAGTGAATCGCCCCCCGCTTCAAAGAAGTTGGCCTGCGGATCGCTGACCGGATGGCCGACCACTTCCTGCCAGATTGCCGCCAGCCGCTGTTCGGTGGCGTTCAGCGCTCGGCTTTCGCCTGATGCCTGAGGCTGGTGGATAATCGCAGGCGACGGCAAGGCGTTACGATCCACTTTGCCGCTCACGGAGATGGGCAGCGTCGGCAGCAGCACATAGTGCGAAGGCACCATAAAGCCAGGCAGACTTTCGCGCAGCCAGGCATCCAGACCGTCGTGGTTTTCGGCCGCCAGCCAGGCCACCAGACGGCTTACGCCCTGCCCGTCCGTATGCACCTTCACCGCCGCTTCAGACACGCCCGGATAGAGACGGATTTTTTCCTCAATCTCGCCAGGTTCAATGCGGAAGCCGCGGAATTTAACCTGGTTATCGCTGCGGCCCAGATAGTGGATAACGCCGCCTGTTCCCCAGCAGGCGCGATCGCCCGTACGGTAGAGACGCCCGCCTGCCGAGAACGGATCCGGAATAAAACTTTGCGCGGTTAACGCCGGTTTCCCTGCATAGCCACGCGCCAGACCTTCACCCGCCACGTAGAGATCGCCAGGCATTCCCACGGGCAACGGCTGAAGATGGTCATCCAGCACGTAAACCCTGACGTTCCAGATACCGCGACCAATCGGCACCGCGCCAAACCAGGGGGTGTCGGCGGTAATGTGATAATTACAGCAGCCTACCGTCGCTTCGGTTGGGCCATATTCATTGTACAGGCGGGTGGCAGGCGCGTGGCGACGCCACTGTTCCACGGTAGCAGCATGCAGCGCCTCGCCGCCGATGACGATGGCGCCAACCTGGCTGGCGGCCAGCTGTTCAGGTTGCAGCACGTGCTGCAACACCTCCAGCTGTGCCGGGCCGCAGTCAATCAGCGCCAGCGGCTCTTTGCTCTCCAGCAAAGAATTTCTGATGCGGGAAAGCACGTCATCGCGCAGCATCAGCTGCATACAGCGTCCGCTTAACAGCGGCGTAAACAGCGTGGTCATACTGCCGTCGAAGGCGTAGGAAGGCGTCATCAATACGCTGCCCTCGCTGCCTGGCATATAGTTATCCAGCGCCCAGCTCAGGTAGTTAACGATAGCGCCATGGGTAATCATTACCCCTTTCGGCACGCCCGTAGAACCAGAGGTGTAGATGATATAGGCAAGGTTCGCGAGCGTCGCGCCGCTGGCTGGACAGCGGCTGGCCTGACCCAGCTCTTCCAGCAGAATTTTCGGCCCGCTAAAAGAGGTGGTCGACGTCAGCGCGGTCTGGGTGACCAGCACCGGCGGCCGGGCATCGGCCAGGATCAAATCAAGACGCTCGGTCGGATAAGCCGGATCCAGCGGCAGATAGGCGGCACCGGCCTTCATAATTCCCAGCAGCCCGATAACCATCCCGCGATCGCGCTCGGTGCAGAGACCCACGATAGTGTCAGGCCCGACGCCCCGATCGTGCAGAGCGCAGGCTACCGCGTTAGCTCGCGCCTCCAGCTCTGCATAGCTGATCTCGCCAGCGGCATCACGAATGGCGATGCTGTCCGGCGTACGCGAGGCCTGCTGAGCGATAAGCTCATGCAGGCACAGCTGCGGGATCTGCTGGCGGGTAGCGTTTAGCGTTTCCAGCAGCCACTGGCGCTCGTCCGCTGCCAGCAGATCCAGCCTGTTGACCGGCATCTCTGGTTTTTCCGCCATCGCCAGCAGCAGCGTTTTCAGCTGGGTGGCGAAGTGCTCTACCGACGCATATAAAAACTTATTCGCATCGTATTCGAGCATGCCCTGCAAACCGGCCTGGCCGCTGGCGTCAGCCGTTTCAATAAAGGTCAGGCTGAGATCGAAGCCCGCCACGCCTTCCTGGCCCTGAAGAGGTTCAACCTCCAGCCCCGGCAGCGTGAAGTTGCCCAGCGGCATATTTTGCAGGGTCAGCATGGTCTGGAACAGCGCATGGCTATCGCGTGAGCGTTCCGGGCTAAGCTCGCTGACGACCGCGTCAAACGGTGCATCCTGCCATTCGTAAGCTTCCAGCACGCGTTCACGCACGTGCGCCAGCAGCGCCTGCCCGCTTAATCCGCCCTCGCCCTGAATACGCAGCGCAAGCGTATTCAGGAAGCAGCCGACAATGCCTTCCAGCTCCTTCTGCTGACGCTGGGCGATTGGCGTGCCGATGACCACATCATCCACGCCGCTGTAGCGCCCCAACAGCGCGGCGTAACCTGCCGCCAGCGCCATAAACAGGGTCGCGCCGTTTGTTTCAGCAAAGCGTTTCAGCTGGCCCAGCTGAAGCGCATCGAAATTGAAATAGATGATTTTGCCCATCTGTGGCGTGTCGGTGTGCGGCGCTCTTTCAAAAGGCAGTGCCAGGCCGTAAGGCACGCCCTGCAAACGCTGCTTCCACTGCTGCAGGATAGACTGCAAACGCGCGCCCGCCATCTCCGACCGCTGCCAGACGGCAAAGTCAGCCAGCTGCACGGGCAGCGCCGCCAGCTGTGGCGATCGTCCGGCCAGGCAGGCGGAATAGCATTCACTGAATTCGCGCACCATCACGCCCAGCGACCAGCCGTCGCAGATAGCGTGATGCAGGGTAAGTTGCAGCACGTGCTCCTGCTCTCCCATCCGCACCAGGTTCAGGCGCAAAGGCGGTGCGACATCAAGGCTGAAGCGCGTATTGGCCTGCACGGACAGCAGTGTCCTCAGCGCCGTTTCGGCCTCGTCGCGGGGAAGATGGCTGAAATCCGCTTCCTCAATCGCTGGCGTCCACTCTGCTCTTATCAGCTGCGCAGGCTCGCCATCGTGCTGAATAAACAGGGTGCGCAGCGCCTCGTGACGCGTCACGATAGCCTGGATAGCCGTACGCAGCGCGGCAGGCACTAGCTGCCCGCGCAGCCTCAGCGCCAGTGAAATGTTATGCGAGCCGACAGGCCCCTGATCTATCTGCTCCATAAACCAGAACCGTTGCTGGGTATAGGCTAACGGCAGCAGGCCTTCGCGCGGCACCGGCCTGATGGCGGCGGGCTGCGGCAGAGCAGAGGCGGTTTTCTTCTGCAAATCATCCAGCAAGGCCGCCAGCCCGGCGATGGTCGGCCGATCGAACAGGCTTCTTAACGGCAGCTTCACCGCAAACGCCGCGTTAAGGCGCGAAATCACCTGCGTTGCCAGCAGCGAGTGGCCGCCCGTTTCAAAGAAGTTGGCGTGCAGCGCTGGCCGGGCCAGCTGGAGTACCTCGGCCCAGACGTCTGCCACCTTGCGTTCGGTCTCGCTTAACTGCTGATCCTGTTCTGCGGCGGCTTCTTTTATTTCCTGGCCCGCTTCCGGCAGCGCGGCAAAGTCGAGCTTGCCGTTTATGGTCAGCGGGAAAACGTCCAGCGGCACGTACACCGCCGGCAGCATATAGTCAGGAAGATAAGCGGAAAGGTAACTACGCAGCGTCGTTGCCAGCGCGTCTCCCTCTCTCAGCTGGACGGGAACGTTGAAGAAGCGGGTAAGCTCCGCATCACGATTGACGGCAGGCGTAAAAGCAGGCAGCACTGCATTGCTGGCCGCCACGGCCAGATCGAACTGCCCCGGCTGGCCCTGACTGGCCCAGCACAGCTTCGCCGCGCCCGCACGTGCCTGCCAGATGTCAACCAGCGCAGCGGGATCGGAGCCGGATTGGGTGTCGGACCAGGCGTCCCACTCCTGCGCGCCTGGCGCAGCTGCGGCATCGCCAGCCAGCCAGCCCAGAAACGCTTCGACAGCGGCCAGCCGTGAGTTAGGAATATTGCAGATTAACGCGGGCTCTCCTTGCCAGGCCGCTTCAACGCTTGCGGCTTCCATACGTGCAGCAGGTGCGGAGGTTTGCGGTTCGCCTTTGACAAGCACGACATCGTAACGATAGGTGGTAAGCTCGTTCGCGCCGCCGCTGACCTTCGGTAACACGTCGATACGCGCGATGTCGTTGCGTTGCGCCGCCCAGTGGAAGAAAAAGTCGGGATCGACCAGCAGCTCTTTCTCCTCCTCCACCATTTTTGCCAGCTGCGCCAGCAGGCTGGCCCGGTCAGCACCGGCTGGCCGACGATGCGCCAGGCGGCTGGCATGAAAATGCCGCAGCAGGCCCAGATGGCGCAGGTCGCCAACAAACAGGCGACCGTCAGTCTGCAGCCGCTCCATCGCCTGTTCCATCACGTCAATAAAGTAGCGGGCATCGGGGAAGTACTGCGCGACGGAGTTGAGGATCACCAGGTCAAAATCCTCGGCCAGCCCGGCCAGATCGCGGGCTTCGCGCTGCTCCAGCTGCACGTGCGCCAAGCCACGCTGCGCCACCTTTCTCGAGAGTCGGGCAACGGCCTCGGCGGAAAAGTCCAGACCCTGATAGCGTTCGACCTGCTGAGCCAGCGGCAGCAGCAGCATGCCTGAACCGGTGCCCATTTCCAGAATGCGGGTCGGTGCCAGCGCGCGCAGCCGTTGCAGAATTTCATCCAGCCACAGACGCATCTCTTCCAGCGGCAGCGGCTTGTTATCGTAGGAGTCGTTCCAGCCGACCACGTCCAGCTCGTCATCCTCAACCTCTGCGGCATAGATCATATCGAAGCTTGGCCGCCAGTCCTCGGCAGACGCGCCGCTTTCCGGCAGACAGGTCTGGCGCTTACGCACGTAGGCCACCAGCCGTGCGGTTTCCTGCTGCCCTCTGACCACCACCACGGCATCGTCAATGGCGGGATGACGCCGTAAGGTATTCTCGATCTCGCCGGTTTCGATGCGATAGCCGCGCAGTTTGATCTGGGAGTCGGCTCGCCCACGGTATTCCATTTCGCCCCAGGCGTTAATGCGCGCCAGGTCGCCGCTGCGGTAAAAAGGCATGCCGCTGGCATCACGCTGAAAGCGCGCGGCGGTCAGCTCTGGCTGATGACGATAGCCCCGCGCTACGCCCGCGCCGCCGACAAAAATCTCGCCGACCATGCCTTGCGGGACGGGTTCGCCATGCGGATCGAGAAGGCGAAGACATAAATCCGGCAGCGGCGCGCCGATGACGCTGCTGGACGCGCGCGCTAAATCCCGCCAGTTAATCAGGCGGAACGTGGCGTGTACGGTGATTTCAGTGATGCCATACATATTGACCAGGCGGGGCTCTTCGTCGCCGTGCCTGTCCATCCAGGAAGCGAGGCTGGCGATATCCAGCGCCTCGCCGCCAAAAACGACGTAGCGCAAAGCCAGATCGCCCTCGCGCGGGTTGGCCTCTTCGGCCGCCATCAGCTGGCGAAAAGCGGACGGCGTCTGGCTCAGTACGGTGACTTTCTTGTCGCACAGCAGGTCGTAGAAGCTGTCGGTCGTTCGCGCCACGATGGGCGGGACGATCAGCAAAGAAGCGCCGTGAACCAGCGCGCCCCAGATTTCCCATACCGAGAAATCAAAGGCGTAAGAGTGGAAAAAGGTCCAGACGTCGTTGCGGTCAAACTCGAAAAGGCTGTCGCAGGCGGTGAACAGTCTCGCCACGTTAGCGTGGGTGATCTCCACGCCCTTGGGCCGTCCCGTGGAGCCAGAGGTATAGATAATGTAGGCAAGCTGGTCGGCGCTGACCTGCGGCAGTTCACCGGCTGGCGGCTCATCAGTTTCATCAATGCAAAGCAGCGTACCGGCAAAGGCTGGCAGCGTGGCCGCGCTGGCCGTATCGGACAGAATAAATTTTACCTGGCTGTCTTCCAGGATGGTGGCGATACGCTCGGCGGGAGAATGAATATCGACGGGCAGATAACCGCCACCGGCCAGCCACGTCCCCAGCATCGCGGCGATCATGTCAAAGCCCGGTTCAAACCACAGCCCTACCGGCACTTCCGCTTTTATCCCGGCGTTCAGCAAAACGTGGGCGATACGGCGTGCCTGCGCGGCCAGCTCGCCATAGGAGAGACTCTCTTCGCCCAACCGCAGCGCTCGCCTCTCGGGATACTTTTCGGCGTGCTGCAAAATCAGCTCGTGTAGCGGCCTGAACGGCAGTGGCTCAACCTGAAGAGGAAGTGACAGCAGAGGCGCCTGCTCTTTTACCAGCGCCAGCCGCGATACCGGCTTGTCTGGCGAAACGGCGATATCGGCTAACAGGATTAGCCACTGCTCCGTCAGGCGGTTAACCGAGGCTGGCAGAAACAGATCGGTGTTATAAACAAAGGTGCCGGACAGCGTCCCCTCCGACTCGCTTAAAAACAGCTCCAGATCGAAACGGGCGGCTTCCTGGCTGAGCAGCCTTTCAGCTTCGAGGGTGCCCAACGACATGCGCGTGGCGGGCAGGTTCAGCATGGTCATGGCGACCTGGAACAGCGGATTGCGGCTGGGATCGCGGGCGATTTTCATCCCTTCCACCAGCCGATCGTAAGCCAGCGTACCGTGATCCATCGCGGCGTGAACTTTGCCGGTAGTGGTACGCAGCAGCTCGCGGAAGCTCGGATCGCTTTCCAGCCTGGCCCTGATAACCACCATATTGGCAAAGAAGCCAACCAGCCCTTCCAGCTCCGGATTATCGCGACCCGCAATCGAGGTGCCGATGGCGATATCGGCCTGCCGCGCGTGACGTCCCATCAGCACGTGCAGCGCGGCCATCATTAAACTGAACAGCGTAGAGCGCTCGCTATGGGCCAGCGTTTGCAAGGCTCGCGTAGTGGCAGCAGGCAGCTGAAAACTGATTGTTGCGCCGTTAAACGTCTGTTTCTGCGGGCGCGGAAGATCGCAAGGCAATTCCAGCAACGGCAGGCCTTGCAGTTCAGCGAGCCAGTAATTCATCTCTTTGTTTTCACGCTCTCTGGCAACGCCGCTCTCTCGTTGCCAGAGAGCATAGTCGAGATAGCGTACCGGCTGGTGAGGCAGCAGCGGCCGCTCACCGCGGGCATAAGCGTGATACAGCACGGCCAGCTCGCTCATCAGCACGGTCATTGACCACGCATCGCTGATGATGTGGTGCAGGCTGAGCATCAGCGCGTGCTCGTCCGGCCCCAGCTTTGCCAGCACGGCGCGGAAAGGTTTGCCGTCGGCGAGCACAAAGGGACGCGCCGCCTCACGCAGCAGCAGCTTATGCAGCGCCTCGTCCGCGCTTTCCTCTGTGGAATCGGTCAAATCAATGCTTTTTTGCACCGGCATATAGCCCGGCATAATGCGCTGTTCTGCCTTGCCGCTCTGGCTGTCAATTGCGGTGCGCAAGGCTTCGTGGCGCTCAACCAGCGTCTCCAGCGCCGCGCACAGCGCCTGTTCGTTAAGCTGGCCGTGCAGGCGGAAGGCGTTGAAAATCGTATAGGCGGCGGCGTCAGGATCTAATTCGCTGAGAAACCACAGGCGCTCCTGCTGGAAGGATAGCGGCCCTTGGTTCGCCGCCCGGGCGGCGATGGCCGGTTGCTGCTCCAGCAGATCGTCAGCTAACAACGCATCAAGGAGATCAAGGTCTTCGTCAAAACCGGCGTTCTGGTCCAGATTACCACTAACACTCATCGGGCTACTCCTTGGGGGCCAACATTCATCAGGCATGTTCGGGAAAAAGGCGCACGGGTACGGCTGACTTAAAAAAACGTTCTTCGCAACGGCCTTCCTCAAAATGGAACCAGCGGTCGGCATGTTCGAAGTACTGTTCATCGTGGGTAACGGCGATAATGGTCTTGCCCAGCGCTTTCAGCCTGGGCAGCTCTTCACGGTAGAACCAGCTGCGGAAATGGGGATCCTGATCGGCGGCCCACTCATCGAAGATGTAGATCTGCCGATCTTCAAGCAAGGTGACCAGGTGAGCGAGTCGCTTACGCTGGCCGGTGGAGAGATTCAGCGGCGTGAAAATGCGGCCGTCCAGGCGCACCTTACCGTCAAGGGCGAGCCTGCCAAGCTGCTCGGTTATCAGTGAACGGTGCGGGACTTCCGTGCCGTAGAGCTTAATAAACAGGTGATAGTCAGCGAATATCGCCGAGAATAACCCGCGATAGCCCGCCACTTTTTCCGGCTTGTTGACCCGCTCACCGTTCAGCAGCACGTCGCCGTGGCTGGCAAAGCGCAGGCCGGTCAGCAATTTCAGGAAAGTCGATTTCCCGGAACCGTTGCCGCCGGTAACAAAAATCACCTCACCCTGAAAAATCAATAAATTAATGGGAGAGATTTCAAAAGCTGGCCCTTCGTTCGCCTCGTAGGCGAAACGAACATCTCTCAGCTCAATACTGCGCATTGGCTCGGTGACGACGTCGGGCAAATCGGGATCCCGGTTGGCGGCGGCATCCAGCCGCTGCTCCAGCTCGCCAATGCTTTTTGCTGCCGCGTTGGCCTGAGCGTACATCGGTAAAATGCCGATAAACTGGCTCAGCGGGCCGTTCAGAAAGAGGATCACCGCAATGACCTGAACCTGTAAAAGCGTCTGCATCTGCCCGGCCAGGGGCAGCACGAAGATCACCAGGCCAATCAGAATATAGAGAATCGACTGCAGCATAATCATGTGGTCGGTCGCCAGGCCGAACGCCTTTTGGTTCAGGCTGGCGGTTTGATCGGACGCGTCCACCAGTTCCTCATAGACTTCCCGGCGGCGTTTCTGATGAAGCTTAAGTTCCTTGAATCCTCTGATAATGTGGCTGGTTAACCCTGACAGGCTGTTTTCCGACTGCAGCGCCTGTTCCGTAGCGTTGAAAATGGCCCGCATGCGGATAAAATTCAGCGCGACGCCAAAGACGATAACGCCTGCGGTGAGAAGAAATGCCGGTAGCGAAAGCCAGGCCAGATAAGCCGCCGCGCAGACAAACAGCATCACCGACTGGCCGGAAGCGATAATGGCCGTGCAGGCGTTGGACATGGTTTTAATGTCTTTTTCCACACACGCCATCAGGTTCTTTTCGCCAATTTGCTCGTAGGTCTGCAAATCAATCCTGGTCAGCTTATCCACCACGCGCACGCGCACGCTGTGGATAGAACGCTCCACGCGCAAGGCCGTGCAGCGCATAGCGTAACGCTGGCTGAAAAGGAACATGAACAACGTTAAGGCAGTCAGCGCGACCAGAGAGAGCGCTTTCCCCTGCTGTTCAACGGCATGCGCTGCCTGTGTAAGAATTGCAACCAGTCCCGCACCGGCCAGCCCGGCCAGCGATTGTGCCGCCAGTAACATTGACAGCCGGGGCGCGCCCTGCGGTCGTTCAGAAAGTAGCCTGTACATGTTCATGTTCACTCTCCCGCCTGCATCCCAAATTTAACGATTATCATCCATGGCTTTGCGTAAGCTCAGTGGGCGCATGTCTGTCCAGACTTTCTCAATGTGGGCCAGGCACTCCTGCTCGCTGGCGGGTTCGCCAACCTGCTGCCAGCCGGCCGGGACGTCGCGATACGTAGGCCAGATGGAGTACTGCTCTTCGTGGTTCATCACAACAGAGTAAGTCACAGCGTTGTTTTCAATTTCACTCATAACGACCTCGGATAAGTTAGGGTTGTGTTAAAGATGCTGATACTCAGCAGAATCCTGCACCGCCATCAATGGTCAAAATACGACCGTTGAAGTAATCGCACTCCAGCGCGAAACGCAGGCCCTGCCAGATTTCCAGCGGCGTGGCCATGCGTTCCAGCGGAATATTTTTGAGCATGTCGTCCAGCTCGGCCTCCGGCAGCGCGCGGGCCATCGGCGTGTCGGTCAGGCCGGGCGCGATGCCGACCACGCGAATATGGCTGTCGGCCAGCTCCAGCGCCCAGGTACGGGTCAGCGCGTCCATCCCGGCTTTGGAAGCCGCGTAGGCGGATTGGCCGGGGTTACCGGCGCTGGTCACGGAAGAGATGTTGACGATGACGCCGTCGCCCGCCTGCTGCGATCGTATTGCGGCAAATTCCCGGCTCATCAGGTACGTGCCGGTCAGGTTAGCTTCCAGTACGCCGCGCCACTGCGCCGTAGGCAGTTTGCGCACAAAGCTGTCTGCATCCTTCTTCACCAGCAGGCCATCGCGCAGCACGCCAGCGTTATTGACCAGAATCTCCGGCACGCCAAAGTGCATGCTCAGTTCGGTAAAGGTCGCCCGTACTTCCGCTTCGTTGGTGATATCAACGGGCCGGATGGCCAGCGCGTCGCGCCAGGGCTGGCACGCCACCGCCAGCTCTTCCAGCCTGTCGCTCTGCTTGTCGATAGCTACTACCCGACAGCCGCCGCTCAGCAACTGGCGGACGAAAGTCCCGCCGATGCCTCCTGCTGCGCCGGTGACGATGGCGACAGATTTTTCCCAGTTCATGCCGAACCTCCTGTGATAAGCGTTCCTTCGTTACGTAATGCCTGGCGCTGTTCGGGCGTCATTGCGCGCAGACGTAAATAAGCTTCCGCCATTTGGCTGGCCCGATCCTTATCGGCATGGGCGTAAATGACGGCGGCAAGCTCGCGTGGCGTGGTTGCTCTGAATACCTCGCCCAGCGGCGGAGAGATCCGGAAGATGCGCACGATGCGCGTATGGATCTGGGTAGCCATTAACGAATGACCGCCCAGCGCGTAGAAATCGTCTTCTACCCCAACCTGCTCAAGCGAGAAGACGGTTTGCCAGATAGCGCACACCGCCGTTTCAACCGGGCCTTCCGGCGGCAGGAAGCTGGCGCTTCTGTTGGTGACTTCAATGTCGGCTAATGCCTTACGGTCGATCTTGCCGTTTGCGGTCAGCGGCAGCGCGGGCAGCCGTACCAGCGCCGTGGGCAGCATGTAGCGCGGCAGCGCTTCAGCCAGCAACGCCAGCCAGACCGCGTCTTCCGGCGCGTCTTCTGCCGCCACCAGATAGCCCGCCAGCTGGCCGCCGGACGCCGCGCG
>Ga0153980_1000053_pt1 | contig 86452 bp, 54 predicted proteins | sample TSGA064MetaG_FD_104722 | JGI IMG/M metagenome (GOLD analysis project Ga0153980, IMG submission 104722) | Attine ant fungus gardens microbial communities from Georgia, USA - TSGA064 MetaG | ecosystem: Host-associated > Fungi > Mycelium > Unclassified | place: USA: Georgia, Magnolia Springs State... | reverse complement strand
TTGGCGTCTGCCTGGTACAGCTCCGATGGATTGGCAAAAGTCGTTTTCGTATAGAATGCTTTGTGACCATTTACCCAATAATCACCGATCCCCTCATCTACCGAACTCAAGCTACGGATACTTCCGGTTTTTAGATCCGCACGATTTATCGTCCGCCCGCCGCGATCCGATGCAATAAAATACACTGACTTTTCATCGGGCGAAAACTGCACATTGCTCAAACTACGATCCACGGCCAGGCTAAAGCTTTTCCAAGTTTGCGTATCATAGAGATACAGCTCACCGACAGTCAGTGCATTCTGCTGGCCACGGTTCACGGCTACCCATTTTCCCGATGCGGATACCGCAGCCACCTGATAGCGATGGATGCTATCCCCCAAAATAACTTCCCTTTGCCGGGAATCAAGGTTCAATAGCACAAGATCAGTAGCTACGACACGATCCGGATGCAGGCCATTTTCAGTCTCCACACTCAAAAGCACCTTCTTATTCCCCAAAAATTCGGCGCCCGAATAGCTTCGAAAGCCCTGCGTTAGTGGCACAGGCTGTGTTTTGGCAGAGAGGTCCAGGATATACCAATGGGTAAAGCGGATTTCGCCCGTCGTTGAGTTCTCTGTTTGAAACTGCAATTTATTGGTCACTTTGGCAATACCTTCCTTTTCGTCGTGTTTGAGATAGGCTATTATTCCAGGCAGACTTCCGTCACGATTTTCTTGCGCAGGCTCAGCCAACAAAGAAGCATTCTTGCTATCACCGGGTTTCTCCAATGACCAGGGTGGTACATGGCCAGCAGCATTGAAATCTTTACTTCTCACGAGATCGTCGAGGCTGTAGCTGCTCGACAACAGTACTTTCGAACCGTCCTGGCTGAATCTTGCTGTGCCCAGTCCCTGGGCCAATGTCGTTATCTGTAGCGGCTTTTGCCCATCTGCGGGAAAGGAAAAAAGCTGCGCCCGCTTATTGCTATCCTTGCCAATCGCCCACCTACGTCCATCCGGGCTATACAGGATCTGCGTAAACTGCTGATCCACTTTCACCGGCTCTACCCTTGTAGAAGATGCCGTTTTGTTCAGATACCAGACCGTTTCGTAGCGAAAGCCGGCATGTTTGGCCGTATCCGCTACAATACCGCGCACGGCATAAGCCAGTTCACTTCCGTCTGGTTTCACCTGCAGATCAACGATATTTTTTATTCGGACCAGATCACTCGCAACAATCAGGCTGTCAGCGGCCGCTGCTCTGGCAAAAACCGGAAAAATAGTCCCCAGCAGCAGCAGACAGGCAAAATAAAATTTATAGGAGATATATTTACTAGCTTTCATTCAGTTTCTCGATTAGTTTTTGTGCAGAAATACGCGCTTTGCGCTGGATAAAATCCGCGTCGGTGTTATCGCCGATTTCATAGACCAATGCTTCGGCATTATAATTTTTATACAAATAGCTATACGCAGTAAATGTAGGTCCTCCGAGATACAGGGGCTTTACAAGGGGTTCGTATCCAGGAATAGCTTGCTTGACACTGGCGATCCAATTGGGGATAAAGCCCGGAAATCGGCTGGGCAATGCGGCATCTACCGTGTAGTAAATATCACTTCCGGTCGAATGGAAATCAATGGCAAAATAAAGCTGGCGCCCCTGCTCCCCAATTTCCCGGTTGAAATAATCGCGTAGCGCGGCAGTTTCGGGCTGATTAAATTCGGACCAGTCCCGATTGAGATCTACCCCGTTTGCATTGGCACGCCAATGCCCCAGATCTACCCCATCCGAATTAACGATGGGAATCAGGTAAATGCGGAATTTTTCACGAAATAACTTGGCATCTTCGCTGTTGCCAAGCAGGTATTCGACAAAACTGGCATAGGCATAATGCCCTGTAATTTCGGGTGGATGCTGTCTCCCGAGGACGACGATGCTCTTTTTACTCGCAGGATCCCCCGCCACATACACGTTGATGGCTTTCCCAAGGACCGTTTTACCCGCTTCAGTTTTCTGGATATGCGCGGTAGGATTTACCCGCTCGATCCAGTCATATACGGCTTTGGAGGGAATATTTGCCTGGGCGGAGATCCAGGTTCGCGTACCGGAGACGGGAAGATCAAAGGAAGCACCCGTCAGCTTATTCCAGTTCGTTCCGTCTTTGCTCACTTTCGGATCGTAGCGGTGGTGTACCCCAGATGGATAATCAAGCTGGATTTTTATCGTCGTATCGCGGGCAGCCCAGACCTGAAAACCATACCATGGACTAGGATTGATTGGCGTACGTTCCGGAGCCACTAGCACATGATACACCCCATCATTTGATTTCTGTAGCCCATTCAATCGGGCACCCGCATAGTCGTTCGTAAAAAAAACACGTTGGTCAACGGACAAAATACCGCGTTGCTGCTGCACGATTGCCTGAGATTTGGTGGATTCGTAGCTAATGGGATTTTGTCCCTTAAAATCCTTTTTTAGTCCGCCAATCTCAGCTTTTCCCTGATGAAACAAACTGTCCAACACGTTGCCAAGTTCCTCTCCACGGACATTCTTGGCAATGATTATCCCCTTATCATCCACTAAAAAGTTGGCTGGAATGGCACGTACCGCATAGGTGGCCGCAATCTCGCTGTTCCAGTACTTCAGTTCAGAGACATGCTGCCAGGTCAGTTGGTCATCCGCAATACCTTTTTGCCAGGCTGCTTTATTTTTGTCCAGCGAAATGGCGTAAATTTCAAAACCCTGGGATTTATATTTTTGGTAGTTGGCCACAATATTCGGATTTTCCTTGCGGCATGGCGGGCACCAGGAAGCCCAAAAATCAATCAGCGTATATTTGCCCAAGTGATCGTAGAGCGCCTGTGGATTACCATCGGGATCATTGGCCACAATGGCCGGGGCCTTCTTGCCTACGGCGACCTGGCGGGTGACCGCAATAATTTTTCGGAGATCCTGTATGTAACGCGATTGCTGTTGCCGCTGGGAGAGCAATGCAATGTTCGCTTCAAGTTCTTCCGGACTTAATCGATAAGACCATTCCCTGTACAGCAGGTAGCTAGATACGATATTATCCGGATATTTTTGGATAAAAGACCGAATATCCGGTTTTCGCTGCGCCCGATATTCCTCAAAGAGCTGCTGGCTTTTTGAGCCGGACAACGATACCGATTGCTTGTTCTCATCTTTTGCGTCAATCGTCACTTTATTATCGCCGGCATCCAGGAAAACATAGCTCGGTATGACATCCCGCTGTGTCGAAATACCATACAGATCGGGCAGTGGAATCTGCCGTCGGAAGGAAAATCCACCGTTTTTGACCTCAGCAGAATCAATCACTGTAAATATTTTATTTTCAAAACGTTGCAGGTAGACCACAGCTACCTCGCCGTTCTTCACCGTACCTTTGAGAGATAAAGTCTGCTCTTGCGCCTGTAAGACTCCCCCACTGACCAGCAATAAAGGGAGGATGATTTTGCTTGTATTATTCATATTCAACTGATTTAATTAAAAAGTTTATTGGTCGCCAATTCCGTATTCGGCGCCGGAAAAATATAGTTCTGGGCACTTATAGGCACGCTGGGCGTCTGTATACTGGCATCTCCTTTTGCTGGTAGCGCTTTTAACTGACGCAGGAGATCATGCCCTCGCAATCCCTCACCGAGCAGCTCGATGCGCCTTTCCTTCGCTATTGCTTCCAAAATGGCCGTTTTACCGGACAGGGAGGCGCCAGGGAATACAAAACTGGCATCCGAACGTTGGTGCACAGCCTTTAAAAGTGTTTCCGCGATCGAAAGCTGTTCAGTCTGCGCAGCAGCTTCGGCATAATTTAACAGCACTTCAGCGTAGCGGATCACCGGAATATAGTCTACATAGGGCGAGGCCTTAGCATACTTTTTCAGGTATTGCTTGCCCCCATTTACCTGCAGGAGGCTCCGCCGCTTATCTGCCACATCCCATTGGGGATCGCTTAAAATACCGGTGGGATTAAGATAATATTCTTTATTGACAAGATAGACATATCCTATCGCAGATTGTCCTGACAGCGCATCCGTTGTGCTCATCGGCATACTCAGAATAGATTCTGTCGTGGTATAATTGCTCCCAAAAATAGACGTAATATCTGCCTGTAACTCATGCGCAACGCCTTGCAGCGCTTTAAAAGGCGCGGCCTGCTGCGGGACAATCTTTTTTGCTTCCTCCAGTACCTTTGCATAGTTATTAATGGTCAGATAAACCCTGGTTTTGAATGCCCGGGCTGTATTTTTATGCGCACGTGTCGTATTGAGCAGCGCGGTGGAATAGTTTTCCGGCAAATCTTTTTCGGCCGCATCAAGGTCACTCAAGATCTGTTTGTACAGCTCGGCAACGGTACTGCGGGCCAGATCATTGTTGTTTCCGTCAGTTTCAGCCTTTAGCCGCAGTGGCAAGCCCGGAGAGGCGCCCTGGTCTTTGTTGTAGGGCTGTGCAAATACGGTCACCAGGCTGAAATAAGAAACTGCCCGTAAAAATTTCGCTTCCGCAATATAGGCCTTGGACAGCTCCGGACTGATGACTTCAGTACCGGGGCCAAGTGCGTCGATCAGGATATTAGCGCCATTAATCGTGCTGTAAGCAGCAGACCAGAGGTTGTTGACATCATTGGATCCCGAACTATAGGAATTGTTCCAGCTTTCATAAGCTGTATAGCTGTTGGCCGTGACATTGATAAAATCCTCCCCACGGACATCCTGATAAAGGAGGTAGCGGCCACCATATAAGCTGGCCCCTTTCAAGTTTTTATAAATACCATTGACAATTCCTTCGATCCGCGCAGGTGTATCAAATACGTTTTTATCGGATATGGATGTCGTCGGTACAGGAAATAATCCGCTATCTTTTTTACAGGAATTCAAGGTGGATAAAAGGAATAATGTGCCGACCAGGTAGATATTTTTTTTGGTATTAATTTTCATGTTTTCAGATTTTTAGAATGAGACATTTAAACCAGCCGTCCAGGTGCGCCCCTGGCCGATCGAATTCTTTTCCACGCCAATTGAGGTATTGGAATTTCCATTCGAGGAAGACTCCGGATCTGTGCCCGAATATCCCGTAATCAAGAATAGATTGGATGCCTGCCCGTAGATACGGATGCTGGAAAGACCGATGGTATTAAACAGGTTTCCACGGAATGTATAGCCCAAGGTAAGCTGTTGCAAACGTAGGAAATCCGCCTTCTCAGCATTCTGGTCAATGGAAAATCCGGCAGAACCATTTGATATCACATCATTATAGACCAATCGTGGAATGTCGGTCTGCTGCCCTGCTGTGGTCCACCTCTCGAGCACCTCGACCGAGTTGTTGTAAAAGCGCTGGTCCAGAAGCGTACCCCGTGTACCATTCATGACCTTATTGCCGCCGGCAAAGGTGAAGTTGACCGCCGCATCAAAGGATTTATACCGAAAGGAATTATTAAAACCCCCATACCAGGTTGGTAGCGCTGTACCCAATACCCGATAGTCTCCTACGGTGATCGGGCTGGCGACGCTGCCGTCAAGATAAGTCCAATTACTTTGCCCGGAGGCCACAGCAGCGCTATATTGCACGCGCTCGCCATTTTTATTGATAAATATCCGCTGTCCATTTTCAGGATTTACACCATCGGTTAAAGCACCGTACAGGCTGCCCACCGCGTAGCCTACACGTGTAATATTATTGGCTTCAGTGGTGGTATGCGTATAGCCAATGATATCCGCATTGCCCTCAGAAAGGGATGTGACCTTATTTTTTACATGGGTAAAATTAAGCGATGAGTTCCAGGCAAAATCCCCTTTTCGGATGATATCCCCACTGATGGCAAACTCGATCCCCCGGTTATACATGCTGCCGACATTTTTGAGGATGCTATTGCCCGGGATACCCTTTGAAGGCGATTGTGGCACATCCAGAATGAGTCCATTTACGTTGTTCCTAAAATAGTCCACATCCACATGTAGGCGTTTGTGTGCCAGATCCAGGCTCAGCCCCAGATTGGTCTGTTCGGAAGTCTCCCAGCCCAGATCCGGATTGCCTGCCTGCGAGATGCTCCAGGTAGGCGCTGTTCCATAGAGCGATGAACTATACAGGTTGAGCGATTCATAGGCCGAGAGATTACCATTTCCGACCTTACCCCAGCTCCCGCGGAAGCGCAAGTCGCCCAGCAGGTTTGCCAGGCTGCCGTTCTTATAGAAATCTTCTTCAAAAACAGACCAGCCCAGTGACAGCCCACCAAAATCACCGTACTTGTTGTTGGCACCAAGAGCCGAATTGCCGTCTCTCCTAAAATTAGCCGTCAGGAAATAACGTTTGTTATAATTATAGGTAGCCCTTACAAAGGTGGAGCGGTAGAAACGCTCAGAAATGCTCCCGCCTGCGCCGGAAAGAGTTGTCCAATTGCCCTGAAAGTTTTCAAAAAATGGATCAGATGCGTTGTTTTGCGATGCATTCCAACTATCGTTGTCATATTTTTGGATATCGTAACCCACTAGGAACGACAAGGCATGCTTTTCGGCAAAAACTTGATCATAACTCAAGCTATTGGTAAAATTCCAGTTGTTGCGGAGGCTGCTTACATTACTGACCGATCCACCGTTTGAATAGCCCGATGAACCCAGATTGGGGCTCAAATAGGTTTTGGTGGTCGAGAGGTTACGGTCTACGGCATAGGTCGTCGTGAATTTGAGATTCTTCAACAAGTTGAGCGAAGCATGCACATTGCCCAGGATATGATCATTACCAGTGGTATATTTACTATAGGCAAAGAGCGCCTCCGGATTGTACAGTGTATTTGTAAATAAGTTGGCTCCGGGTCCCAATAAACCCGTACTGCTCAAATTGTAGGTACCGTCCTCCTTATAAGCCGCTACGTTTGGCGGCAATACCAGCGCCAACCGTGCGCCGCCGATCAGCAGCAACTGGCTGCTGGGCAATGAGCCCGAATTTTTGGCATCGTTGAACGTATTGTTATAAGTCAGATTGCTTCCCAGCGCAAACCAGTCATTTACCTTATGTTCGATATTAAAGCGCAGGCCCTTGCGGTCAAAACTGTTTTTTGCAAAGAAGCCCTCCTGATCCGAGTAATTTGCCGAAAAATAGTACTGCGTATTTGCATTGGCTCCGCTCACGCCGAGGCTATGGTTGTGGCTATAGCCCGTGTTATAGACATGGTCATACCAATTGGTTTCGACCAGCTTGCCATTGGCGTCGTACTGCGGAAAGAACAGTTCACTGGCCACCTTGTCATTATTCCCGTTTCCTGACAAAATCTTGTTGTTCAGTACCGCTTCATTTTTAATGGCTATATACTGAGTGGCATTCAGTAGTTTGGGCAGGCGTGCTGCGGAGACAGCCGATCCCCAGACATCATAGGTGACCTTTGCGCGCCCCTGTTTTCCCTTTTTTGTCGTCACGATCAGTACGCCCCCAGCTGCCCGTGAGCCATAGATGGAGGTCGAAGCCGCATCCTTTAAGACATCAATGGATTCGATATCCGACGGATTGATATCCGCGAGCGGATTGTTGGCCACGTTGGACGAACCGATATTGCCCGTATTCACGGGAATACCGTCAATGACGATCAAGGGGTATGAACTGAGGGATATCGAATTGAGTCCCCGCACGCGGATGACCGGCGGGTTATTGAGCAAGCCATTCGGTAAAGAAATACTGACTCCTGAGGCTTTGCCAGCCAAGGCCTGGTCAAAACTTTGGACGGGAACATCTTTGATCGCCTCAGCCGAGATACTGGCTGCTGCACCGGTAAAATCTTTCCGCTTTTGCGTACCATAGCCCACCACGACAACCTCTTCGAGTGCCCGATCATCCCGCACCAAACGTACGGTATCCCCCTGTTCCTGAATGAGGGCTACCTGTTCTTTATAACCGACAGAAGATACCACGACACGTGCCGGCAGTTTTTGTCCGGTAACAAAAGCAAAATTGCCCTTTCTGTCTGTCGTCACGGCATGGGTGACGCCATAGAGCTTGACCGTGGCCCCTTCGATCGCCTGCCCATTTTCGGCATCAATAACCAGTCCTCTAAAGGAGGCATTTATAATCGTTTTTGGCGCATCCTGTGCGTAGGTATAACATGGCTTTGCGGCCAGGCCTGCCAGTAATAGATAGGCAGAATAATGCAGTATTCTTCTCTTTTTCATAGGTAGAAAGTTTAGTTTGAAAAAAATAGATGTGCAGGCCATAAACCTATTTATAGCCGAGGACAGCAAGCAATAAATAGCCTGTTGTTCCTGTTATCTGGAAAATTGGAGAAAAAGTACTAGCAACACATTCGTCGCGCTGAGAACGCTACATGTGCATCTGGGAAGGGTATTTGACTTACGTTGAAAGGATGGTTTAGATAATGCTGTTTCATTTTTACTTTGTTTAGATTGTGATTAGATCGTCGCCAACGCCAATTGAAACTACGATAAAACAAATGTAAGAATAAAAACAAATAATGTATACTAAATTAGTAGATTTTTTTTCTAATAAGAGAGAGCGGTTACGTGGCTGAACAGCGACTGTCGTTAAGAACTTTCAGTCGCTGACAAAAACGCAGCTTTAAACCCCCTGATAGCTATAAGATTAAGAATGGCCGCTTCATCACGTTTTAAGGTTCGCACGGTAATCGTACACAGTTTATCCTGTAAATCTGCTGAAATGTATTTTAAATCAGCAATATGCCGACTTAGATAGGTGATTAGGTCAGCACGTTTGGCCAGCACCTGGGCCGAAACAGCAAAGGTTAGTAAGTAATATTTCATCTTTCACGTCATTTTTTGACCAATACTATAGCTCAAAAAGACTGTCCCAAATCAAATCGGCTATAGTGTCGTTGTTGTACGAAACAAATATAAAAACTTCTGACCATTAAACAACAATAGTCAGAAGTTAAGAGTAAAAAAAATTTTCGTACCGTAGCTTAAAAATGATATGCGCCGGGCTGCAATTCAAAGACCAGGTAATGATCTTCCGGTGCTAGCGGACGGATCCTTTTGTCATCCGGCAGCATCAATATATGATCTTCCTTCGGCACCTTTAGGGTCGCTGTCGTATTGGGCGGAACGACCGCCTCCAGCTGCAGTTTGTCCGCATCCCTTTGCCAGTGGATCTTGATCAGACCGCAGGGCGACCTAAAAGATGTCTTCACCCAGCTGATAGGCACCTCCCGGCTTCTGGGTACCTGGATGACAAAGGAGCGATATCCCGGGTTCAATGGTTTTATCCCGGCAAGCCCATCGATATACCATGCGCCGGGATATAGAAATGAACTATGGAGGAGTGAATGTCCCGGCAGGTCTTTTTCCCACATTTCCCATATCGTTGTGGCTCCATTGGCCTTCATATATCCCCAGCTCGGGTAGGTTTCCTGTTTCAGCATGCTATACAGCAGATCATGACGACCGGCAGACCGCAAGTACTTGAACAGCAATGCGCCACCAGTGATACCTGCATGGATATGCCCCCGACGGTTGACCATGATATCCTGTGCCAGCTGTTCAAGAATCTTTTCCCTGTCATCCGCTTTTGCCACTTCTGACAACAGCGCCAGCGCCTGATTGGCCATCGAACCATCAGCATACAGATGCAATTGTGTATTGTAAAATAAGCTGTTAATGGCATCCGCTGCTAGATCGGCTTGTTGCTCCCATACCTGTGCATGCTCCTTTTCGCCGATCGCCAAAGCAATCCGGACAGCGGTCCGCAGGTTGTATACCCTGTACAGGTTATTGAAACAAATGTTTTCAGCTTTGTTGTTATTCATTCCCTCTGCAGTCGCATTTGGCCACAGCCAATCCCCCAAAAAGTCCCAGGTACCACCATAGGGCTGGAGGATGTTATCCTGTACATGGGTATTGATGTACGCGATCCAGGTCTTGATCAGATTGAAATTGTTTTTTAATATGTTCAGGTCACCATATTGCTGATAATGATTCCAAGGAAGCATAACGACAATTCCACCCCAGGCCGGACCACCACCACCCCAATACGTAGGGGCTGTATGCGGAAGGATCCCATTATTGAATATACGGCCGCTGGTTTCTTTTATTCGGGCCCAGGATGGATCGTTCATATCGCCCACCATAGACTCGGTGCCCTGCACATCGCGCCAGTCCTGCATCCATTTTTCATAGAATGCAGCCATGTTGAAGTTGGCCATACCCGTTTCTGAGGTGGCATGCGCATCGCCCCCGTAGCCCATACGTTCGCGTTGTGGACAATCGACGATCATTCCCCCCAGGGAAAGATTGCTGTAGGTCCATACGATACGGTCATAGATCCAGTTCTGTAAACTATCTGAACAGCTAAATTCAGTAACCGGCATAAATCCGGTACGGATGGCCCATCCTTTTATCGCACTCAGCTCCGGCTTTTCCTTTGCCCCCCGGATTGTAATCCATCGGCCAGAACTATAGTTGAACCTATTTCTGAACGTACCCTGCCCCGTTGGCCCGACGATATAGGCACTTCGATTTTTAAAGGTCATCTCCTCCTGCGAGCGTTCGGAATATAGGAAATCAATCCGTTTACCCGGACTGCCTTTGACTTCGATCTCGGTCCACCCCGCAAAATTAACGCCCATATCAACCCGATAATCACCATTTGGCAGGGATGTTATATCTACTGGACGGATTTCCTTAAAAAGAATATTGTCTTCAACTGCCTGGGCAGATAACACAAGCTTAGGCTGAAATTCCTTCGCATGCTTCCAGGATTGATCCGAAAAGTCCGGCAAATTCCAATTTGGAATATCTTTATTCGCGTCGAACAATTCACCGCCAAAATTGTTCGGCGACCAATTCCCCAGGAGCTTATTGGGGCTCGGGTGTGTTTTCCAGCTTTTATCCGTTGAGATCACAGCGAGCTGTTTTCCGCTTGCATCGTACAGACAGGCCTGTGCACGAAGAATGGGACCGCGGGGTTTGTCCGCCGTTGCATAAGGCGCATAAATGGACCAGCCGGTACCCAGCCAAAAGGCGATTGTATTCTGACCCCGATGCAGATACGGCGCAATGTCATAGGTGACATACCGGGCCCGCTTGCTATGATCGGTCACTGCGGGTGTTAAAATCGGGTTTCCGATTTGTTTCCCATTGACATAGAGTTCGTGAAATCCGATCGAGGCGACATAGATCCGGGCATCCGCAACGGCGTCCTCCAGTGTTACCGTTTTCCTGAACCAGGGATCATCCAGATTACAGTCTTTTGCCTTCGGGTGATAGCTATCCCCTGTTCCGATCCAGCTGGATGTCCAGTCCTTTTCGTCAAATAGTGCGCTTGTCCATTTTGCGATCGGGCTATACGATGATATACTCCCTTGTTCGTCCTGAACGGCAACACACCAAAAATAGACGTGGTCCGAAGTCAGCGATTTACCTTGATACGGGATATGTTGTGTATCGGATGATTGAATCCAACCGGAATCCCAGCAGCCCCCTTTTTTGTGGGCCAATGCAGCTGAGTCCGTATCCACCAGAATTCGGTAAGCGCGCTGTCTCTGGCCATACGCATTGCTATTGGTTGCCTGCAATATCCAGCCTAACCGAGGCTGCCTTTGATCTACGCCGAGCGGGTTTGTCTGGTATTCACAGGTCAATTGATCGGGAACAATGGAAACGCCGGATTTTTCAGCAGCCCAAAGGGGTTGACCATAGAAAAAACATACAAAAATGCCATAAAATAGGTTTAGTAGGTATCTGTTCATTTTTCTTCTTCTTTTCAAATTATTGACTAGTAAGCCAACGATCCGTTCATACTACGCGATCCGCAGAGCTATGATTTTCCCTAAAATTTTCTGACAGCACTGATCGGACTTTGCTAAATTTACACAACTCATTGATTTAATGAGGCATGACGCCGCCACTTTTTTATTCTTTAACCGGCCGAAATTTTCACAAATACCGTTGATTTCTTGGCTTGTCCCATCGATTAAAAGCGTAACTTAAAGCCTCGTTCAATACCAATTAAAAAAGTCATCAGACGACCCTTAACCATGAAGAAGGATAAAAAAACAGCTGTATAAAAAATGATCTTAAAAGTCTATCAACCTGAGAGTCCCCTATTGAAGCGCTATATTGCGTGTTTTTATATCCTGGAAAAATCCGCAAAAGAGAGGCCCGTCACTTATTTTACCTTTCCCAGTATTTATACCATTGTGACCATCAGCGAACAGACCAAAACTTCTGTCACACAAGACAAAATAATCACAACCCATTGTCCCACGGCCCCGATAGAGACCAACTTGGTCTGCGATTTTAACGAGCCGGTGCTGATCAGCTACGAGGGAAAAATAAATGAAATCACCACCTACTTCAAGCCCCTCGGGTTAAATGCTTTTATACCACATGACCTGCGGCATTACAGCAGCGGCACCTTCCCCGATTTTAATCCCCACGACGACTATAAAGAGGTGATGGCCGACATTCTTTCCCTGGCGGATCATCGGGAGCGCATCCAGGCCCTGGAAGCCTATTGGATCTCAAAACTCCGTCCTTTTGCCGATCCTTTGCTGGAACATGTGCTCGGCGAAATGCTCGATACCGACAACCTCAATCAGTCCATGACCAAATTATCAGATCAAATCGGACGGTCACGGACAACGATCAATAAACATTTCGATCAGCATATCTGTAAAAGCCCAGCTCAGTTCAAAAAAATAGTCCGGTTCCGGGCGGCCATCCAAAGCCACCTTGACGATAAAAACAACATCGGCCAGGCCTATCGTGTGGATTATTTTGACCAGTCACACATGATCCGGGATTTTAAAAAATTAACAGGCTTTACACCAAAAGTTTTCTTTTCCAGGATAACCGCCCTTGAGCGGAACGAGATCAAATGGATTTTTATTTAAGGGGTTTACAAAAATACAATGACGGCGTTTTTTTTAATGGTAACATTGCTGCATCATTAAATTATGCATTCTATGATGAAGCTTATCCTATTGATCCTGTTGTGTCCGATGCTGGTTGTTGGACAACAGCGTACAGCTGCGAAACTGGCCGACTACATGCAGGCACAGGCCACTATCCATCAGTTTAGCGGAACGGTCCTAGTGTCAAGGGACGGTGTCCCATTACTCAAAAAGGCCTATGGTCAGGCCGATTATGAGTGGTCTATTCCCAATACCCTAGATACCAAATTTCAGCTGGCCTCAGTGACCAAACAATTTACCGCCACCGCGATCCTACAATTGGTCGATCGCGGCCAGTTATCCCTTGATGATAAACTCAGCAAATTTTTCCCGGATTACCCCAAAGCCGACAGTGTCAGCATCCATATGCTCCTATCGCATAGTTCAGGACTGGCCATGGGTTTCAAAGAAATCGCTTTATCCAGCATCAGCAGCGACTCGGCCTATGCAGCCATCAAGCAGATTCCGTATGCATTTTCACCCGGCAGCCAAAGTGCGTACAGCAACATCGGTTATTATTTGTTGGCTAAAATTATCGAGCAAGTTTCAGGTGAAGGCTACGCTGTCTTTTTAAGGAAAAATATCTTTGACAAAGCCGGAATGAAGCATACGGGGGTCAGCAACAACGACTCCATCGTATCCAAAATGGCGAAGGTCTATTGCCATAGCGAGCATGGCCTGATACGCAATCCCTATATCAACTGGCAGATCAATGTTGGCCATGATGGCGTTTATTCGACCGTAGAAGATCTGGCCCTGTGGGACAAAGCACTATATGGAACCACTATCCTGTCTGCCGAAATGAAGAAAAAAATGTTTACGCCACACAACGCTGAAAACTGGGGCTATGGCTTTATCATCAACCCTTTTTATAACCATGGGCATCAACTGATTGCGCACGATGGTGGCTTTTTCGGCACCATGAGTTCCTTTAACCGTTTTACGGATGACAGGCTTTTCGTCACGGTCCTTTCCAATAATGAATCCCAGTCCCATATCATCGCTTACGGGCTTTCGGCCATTGCCTTTGGAAAAGAAGTCGAACTTCCCTACCGGCATCATCGTGTACAGTTGGATACAGCGTTATACAAAAGCTATGTGGGTCAATACGATGCGATTCAGATCCTGAGCGTAGATGGCAAACTCTATTACAATGATAAGGAAAGGGAACTTGTCCCCGAATCCAGCACAAAATTTTTCAGATCGGACGACAACGACAGGACGGTTGAGTTTGTCGCAGACAAAAGTGGCATTTATAATACGCTTATTTTAACAAAAGGCGGTGTGAAAGAAATTTTCAAAAGAAACAGGTCACAAGACGATAAAAAACGTTCCGCAAAATAAATGCATTGCCCCCAAAATAGTCTAAATTTTGGGGGCAAGCGGCTTAAGGGCCTATTTTTTTGAAAATCCAGCCATGCTATTTTTTGTTTTTAAGCTCTGATTTTTCACGGCTTCCGGTGCGTCCGAATTTAGCAGCTGCGTACAGGCCTCCCCGATCGCAGTGCGGTGATAAGACAGCGGGAACCAACTCAGTGCTTCAAGCGCTGTGACGCGGATATCCGGCGAATTGCCCTTGTCCAGGGCTGTCGCGATCAATGTCGGCACCATCCGGTGGTAACGGTACAGCCGCATGGTACGGATCTCATTCATTCGTTCCTTCTCCTTCTCGTCCTTGTTTAAAATCTTTTTCTCCAGTGCCTGGGTAGCCCGCTCACCGGAAGCGACAATCTGGTCAAGCTTTTCCGCCAGAAGTTTACCGTTGCTCAGGTCGGGGTTGAGGCGAATCTGCCGGTCGATCTCCTGTCTGACCAACATCGGGTCCATAAAACTCAGCGAGGTGCGCAGACGGTATCCCACACGCTCCGAATGCGGATCACTGACATAGAGCTGGATCATGTCCTTCACAAAATCGTTGCCGCCAAACTCTGCCAGGTCATACACTGCCGAACGGCGTATAAACTCATACGAATCCGATTTCGCGGCATGCAATACCTCAAAATAATCTGGATTTTCCAGTTGCCGTAATTGGATAAATGCCTGGGTACGTACTGTTTCAAATGCCGACTGAAAGTAATATTGTTTTAACAAAGGACTCAGTTCCTTTTCGGGCAATAGCCGTGAGAGGTAAACCAGGGCAAGCGCCTGCAGGTCGGCATCATTTTCTTTCAGTAGCGTCTTCCAGTAGCTGACACGCCCATCATGTGCACCGATAGCCGTATTGATTTTCAACCGCTGTCCGGCATCTCCGGCGAAATGATAGGTCGGATCTCCCAGGATATGCGTCTCCAGGTAGGCCATATGTTTCATCCAATTGCCCACCCGTACACCATGTTGCAACAGGCCCATCAGTTCCCCCGGCCACAGATCCTGCAGCACGCCGACCGAGTTGGCCACCGCTGCGACATTGTCATTATCAGAAAAGGGGTAATAACCCGCCAGATAATTGGGCAGGTGAAAGGAGCCAGTCAGACAGGAATTCAGATAAACCAGCGGTGCTTTGATATGCGCATCTTTGACATCGTGGATCTGCATATCCATGTCGTCGTTAAAGAGCGAATCCGCCGCGATGCTTTTGGGATCAAAGGCATCCAGCATCCACTTTTCATTTACGCCAAGAGATTCCATAAAGGATTTTTTTACCGCTTCCACATCGCGGCCATCTTCTTTTGCCGACCGCAGTTTGGAGCGCAGGTAACGTGCTACATTCTCCATCGAGGGCTGCGGATTGGATGCCAGCGGGTAGCCGTTGAGCAGCTGCAGCGTCGCGGTACCATGTCCGGTCATGTAGGCAAAGTCCAGTCCCTCCCGCTTCAGTTCATTCAGCAGATTGAATTTAATAAAATTGTCGGAGCGGAAATTGATAAACTTGACCGAGTTTCCCGGGCGGAACAGGTCCGGCATCTGCGACCTCAGCGCCAGGGCATCACCGATTGTCGCATTGACCGAATTCGAATTGTAGCCATGCCCTGTGGAAAGGACCATATCATTTAGCGCCCTGGCCTGCCCCTTCTGCCGCACCACTTTTTTCAGGTAAGCCCTGATTTTGGCAATCGGATCCTCGCCATTTTCCACCGGCGGTTTAATGCGGGCCGAATAGATATCCAGCTGTAAATATTGCGGCGAATTGGCACCCAGGGAATAATAGAAATAGTTGCTGCGTGTCTTGGCCGTATCCTGCCGGATAAAGTCAAACTGCAGGTCAAAGTCATCGTAGTAGCGGTCAGAAGGCACCGAAGACTTATCCCACCGGATGTTTTGCGACATCTTGAAGGCTGAGGTCAAAAACTGTGCATCGCGCAGCATGGGAATCGGAATATCACCGATCAGCACTGTCCCCTCCAGGGGCTGCTGTTTGCCATAGAGCTCTCGCAATATGGTCCGGATCTCGTCCGGTCTGCTCCAGTGGCCTGAGATAATATATGTCCCCAAGCCATCTTTTTCCACCGCTGTCCGATAAGCGTCGATCTCCGGCTTTGCCTGATCGTAAGTATGCTGGTCGACGACAATGGCAAAAGTCGTCGGAGTTTTCACTGTCGGCTGCTGTATGCTTTGCGCATGCAGCCTGTCCGCTGCCAATACGCTCAAGGCGAGGGTTAAACCCGTCCATGTGGAATGCTTCATAGTAAGATGTATTAAAGTACGCATAAAGACGCATACAAATGTACATATCTTTATTTAAAACGATTAAAAATAAATTATTTAATCTAGAAAAGGGCGATTAAACCCGCTATTAATTTGATTTAACTCAAATAATATTTTAAATTTCACTTATTTATAATAAATCTAAATACATATATTTGCAACATAATGCCATCAACAAGCAAAAACAATTAATCATTAACAGCATTAATCGAATACCTATGAAACACCTTATCCTCGCCCTGGCGCTCAGCTGGGGTAGCCTGTCCGTATTCGGGCAACAAGCCCAACGCAGTCCGCTCGCAAAAGATCTACAGATAAAAATCGCCTTACAGGCCGCTCCGGCCGACCAGCGTGCAGGCGCCAAAGTACTTGGTTACAATGAAAAAGGGGAATTTGTCACCCTACAGGAAGGCACAGCTTCCAACAACCTGATCTGCCTCGCCCCCGACTATAAGTTATCCGTGCTCTATGCCTATGCCTATCCCAAAAGCCTGGATCCCTTTATGGCCCGAGGCCGGGAATTAATTGCCGAGGGCAAACGCAAGCAACGCGATGAAATCCGGGAAGCGGAGCACAAAGCCGGCAAATTAACCATTCCGCAAGGTCCGACCATCCTCTATGGTTACTGGGGACCATTGGACAAATTGGACAATAGCACCGGAGAAATTGAAGGCGCACAGCGGCGTTATGTGATCTATGTCCCCTATGCCAAGGCCGCGGATATTGGCCTATCCAGCAAACCGGGCGTACCAGGCATTCCCTGGTTAATGGACGAAGGATCGTACAAAGCACATATCATGATCAACCCCGAAAATATGGGCCATAGCCATGGGAAATAACGACACAGCCCTACTACGGCAACGGTCAGTACTGTTCTTTGCCCTGCTGACCCTATCCACCGCGCCTCTGGCCCTTAGCGCCAGCGGCAGCAAACCCGCCACCGAACGCGCCCAACAGCAAGAGCTGGACGTCCGTGGTGTCATCACCGAAAAAGCAAGCGGCAAAGCAGTAAAAGGAGCTACGGTACAGATCCGGGAACTGGGCCTGTATTCCAAGACCGATGAAAAGGGATACTTTAGCTTTGCGCGGATGCCAGCCGGACAGTACACCCTTGTGGTCAGCTATTTGGGCATGCGCAGCATGGAGCAATCCGTGAGCGCCGGCAAGCAGCCCATTGCCCTGGCCATGGAAGAGAACTCCATCGCGCTTGCTGATGTGGTCGTTGTCGCCCAGGAAAACCGAAAGGAAGGCGCCACCTCGACCATTATCAACCGAAAAGCCATTGAGCATATGCAGGCCACCAGCCTCGGGGAAGTGCTGCAATTGCTACCGGGTGCGATTACTATCAATCCGGATTTTACCAATGTGAACAAAGCCGGTATCCGAAATGTAGGCAATACCGACCGCAGCAACCGATCGTCCGATTATATGAGTTCGCTCGGGACATCCCTGATTATCAATGGCGCCCCGATATCCAACAATGCGAATCTGCAGTCCCTGGGCTCGGCAGCCATCATCACGGGTACTTCGGGGTCCAGCGGTTCGAGCGGTGCTTTCTCCAATTCACAGGGACTGGGCGCAGATATGCGGCAATACAGCGCCGACAATATTGAATCCGTCGAAGTCATCCGCGGCATTGCCGGTGTTGAATACGGCGACATGACCTCCGGTGCCATTCTCGTACAGACCAAAGCCGGCAAGGAAGAGCTGCAGGTAAAAGGGCGCATCAACCCCAAACTGACCCAGTTCTGGGCCGGACAGGGTTTTGACCTGGGCCGCAACCGCGGGACCCTATTCGTTGATATGGACTACACCCGCGCCAGGGACAAAGAAATCTCGGCTTACGCCAGCTACAACCGGCTGACTGGTTCGGCGCAGTATACCAAGACATTTGGTCAGGACAAACCCCTCTACACCAATACCTATTTTTCCTTTGGCAGCAACCTGGACAACGTCAAAGTTGATCCCGATGCCAACGCGGTACCCCAGCGCAACAAGTCGCAGGAATACAGCTACCGCTTTGCTACCAACGGAAAATGGAAGCTCAACAAAGCACTGGCCCGGCAGTTAAATTATACCCTGTCGTTAAACTACGCGCTCCAAAAATCCTACCTCGAGAATTCCGGAACTTCGGGTATCTCTGCCGTTGGAAACTCCTACAGCGATGGTACATTTGAAGTCCCCTATTTACCTGCAAGCTACACCAATAAAGCCTGGGTAGAAGGGCAGCCGATCAATCTATTTGCCAAGCTATCGGATGAGTTTTACGCCAAGACCGGTCTTTTTACCCACCGTTTGCTTGTCGGTGCGGACTACCGCATGGATGTCAATACCGGAGCTGGGAAGACCTTCGATCCGAACTTCCCCTACCGCACCACAGGCATGAACGGTTACCGCGCCCGGGCATATCAGGATGTACCGGCATTAAATCAGCTCGGGGCCTATGCCGAGGACCGCATGACCGCCCGCTTTGGCGAGCGCGAACTGGCCATTCAGGCCGGCCTACGGATGGATCAGCTGCAGCCCTTCCGCAGTGACAACAAAGCTGCACTGTCCCCACGGATCAATGTGAGCTATGACCTGCTACCCGCATTCAGCCTGCGTGCCGGCTATGGTATCGCCAGCAAGGCACCGACACTGAACCTGCTCTATCCCGAAAATGCCTACTTCGACGTGTTCAGTTTAAACTACTACAAACAGGACCCCAATGAGGCACTTGCGCTGATGAGCACACGTGTCTACGAAACCGGAAACAAACAGCTTAAACTGGCCAAGTCGTACAAAAAGGAAATCGGCATCGATTGGAAAATCGGGAAAAGCCGGCGCCTCAGCATTACCGGGTACCACGATAAAATCGACAATGCCTACGATTACATGACCACGCTGAACAGCCTGCACTATGCGCTTATCCCGACCTATACCGTACAGCAGGAAGTACCGGGCAGCAAACCGGTCCTGAGCAACGACGTGACCAATACCCCCTATGTGTTTAGCTATGCGACTCCGACCAACGGCCGGCAGATCATCAATAAGGGCGCCGAGTTTGACTTTGACATGGGGCGTTTTGACGCCATCCGTACCTCCTTTCAGCTGACGGGTGCCTACCAGTCCACCAGGTCAACGACCACGATACCCTATATCCTCGCGCAGGAGGTGCCCAACCAAACCATGACCCGTATCGGGGTATTTGCACCCCGCGGTACAGACGCCGAGCGCCTGGTGACCACCTTACGGGCCATACACCATATTCCCGAACTGCGGTTTATCCTGACCCTGACCGCGCAGACCATCTGGATCGACAAAGAACGCAATGTTGACTTTTCGAGCTTGCCCATAGGCTACATCCCCGTGGGCGCGGACCAGCAGATGGCCATTACCTATTTTTCAGAAGCCGAGCGCCAGCAGATTACCGCGGCCGACCGGGATATCTACCTGAGCCTGAATGAAGGCACCTTCCGGACCGAGAGCTGGAAACCTCTTTGGTTGTTCAACATGAAACTCACCAAGGAATTCGCCCGGAATATGGGCTTCTCGTTCTACGCCAATAATTTCATCAACAATAGACCATTGGTACGGAGTACACGCTACCCCGAGCAGTTCACGAAACGAAATATAGATATCTTTTTTGGAACCGAACTGTCTATTAAATTCTAAGAAAATGAAGAAAATCAGCTGTTATATCTACCTGATCGCGTTACTGCCCCTATGGAGTGGCTGCCGCAAAGATTTCGCGCCGGTAAATACACTCTCCTATACCCTCGCCGTGCGGTATCCGGGCACGTATAACGAGTCCTTTGCCCAGGGTGCCGCAGTGACCCTTAAGAATACATTTACAGGACAAACCACTCAATTTACCAGCAATAGTCAGGGTGAGGTCGACCTGCGCGATATCCTCCCCGGCATCTATACGGTCACGGCCAGCCGGGAGATCACCGAAGCCGAGAGCGTGGCCATCACCGGACGTGAGGGCAAGGCCTTTCTGAATGCCGCCATCGCTTCCCTGCGTATCCAGGCATCCGGAAAAACGGAAATCCAGCTGAGCGGCGGTGCCGTCGGTGGATTTGTGATCAAAGAATTTTACTATACCGGCAGCCGGACGCCCAACAATGCCTCCTACCTGTATGATGGTTTTGTCGAGATCTACAACAACTCGACCGACACCCTCTATGCTGGCGGCATCTCGTTCGGAGCCACAAAAGCAGGATCATCCGTTGCCACAAAATTTATCGAAGATCAGCAAAATGTATACCTTGCCTCCCTTTGGACCATTCCGGGTAGCGCCGGTACGGACCATCCCGTTGCACCAGGCAAATCCATTGTTATTGCCGTTGATGGCATCAACCACAAAACAGATCCCAATGGCAATCCGAATGCACCAACGGATCTGGGCGCCGGAATAGCGGATTTCGAAACCTATTTCAATCCACCGGGAAATACCAACGATACCGATTCGCCCGATGTACCCAATGTGACACTGATCCACAGCTCTTCGCTGACCCTTTTCGACTGGCTGCCTGGCGTTAATGGATCCGGACTGGTCATCCTTTCACCCGATGACTATACCGGTTATGAGACCGTTACCGAACCCGGGGCGACAGTCTCCACGCGCTATGTGAAAGTACCGGCAGACAAGGTGATCGACGGCATAGACTGTGTCGCCAATAGTACCATCACGCTGGACAAGAAACGCCTGCCAAGCAATATTGACGCCGGAGTAGCCTTTGTGGGCGGTGGTGCCGGCACGGGAAAATCGGTGATCCGAAAAGTAAGGGAAGAGATTAATGGCGTTAAAGTGCTGCTAGATACCAACAATTCATCCAGCGACTTTACGGTCAACGACACCCCCAGTCCTAAAAGTTATTCCAAATAAGCAGGAGCATCATGAAATTAAAATATATTTTTTCCCTGGCATTTACGGCCGGCTTCGTGCAGCTGCATGCCCAGGAAAATCAAACCCTCAGCTACGCCAAAGAAAAAGAGCCCTTCCTGAAACTGCATACCAGCGCCTTTCTGGCGGAGCTCAATCTGCCAGCCATGGGCAACACGGAATTGGGCTATTTCTATGAGGGCGGAGATTTTAGGCATCCCTTTACCGGCAAATCAAAACAGGGCCTCCAGTTCGCCGCTGAAAAATTCCAGCGGGCCGGAGACTGGACCCTTTACGGAAACTTTGATTTTAAAACCCTGAAAGAGAAGCAGCTTGCCTACAGCAGCCTGATCAATCCCTTTACGGACAATCCCTACCAGATCGTGGACTCGCTGCAGGGCGACTGGAACAAGCAGTTTTACGATATGAACCTGAAAATCGCGAGCCCAAGTTTTGCCGGCGGTAAAATGCGGGCCGGTCTTGACCTCGGCTATCAGGTCGCTATCGGCGCAAGGCAAATGGACCCACGCTCCCTGGATACGGAAAATAAAATCCGGCTGGCGCCAAATATTACCTACAAACTCAGCCCACAGCATCAGCTCGGCCTGGCCGCGATTTATCAGCATCACAAAAACGATCTGAAAATAACGCGTGCCAATGAAAATCAGCAGTACAACCTGTACAAGCGACTGGGCCTGGGCGAATATATGGGCGCTGCACCCGTCCTGATGACCAGCGACGCATACCGCACATATATCACCAACGCCTATGGCACAGAACTTAGTTACCGCTACGAAGCCGGTCCACTGCGCTGGTTGCTGTCGGGAGGCTACCTGCAGCACGACGAAAAGGTCAGCGACGGCGTCACCTACCCCACGCAAGCAGGCCGGCATCGTTCCGATCAGTACAGCCTGTCCTCCGCTCTTGACCTCAAACGCGGTAATTATAACCATCATTTCGATCTGAACCTGGTGTACCGCGACATTTCCAATACCGAATACCAGCAGTTGCAGCGGAGCGAAGATCGCAGCTACGAGACCATCTTCGAAGGCACACTGAATACGGCAGTCCGCAGTCAGGCCTCAGTCGCTTACCTTTTGGGCAGAGAGACAAGCGACTACCGTTCCGACTGGTTTGCCAAGGCCTCACTGAGCTATTCAGGCTGGGACAACCGCTATGCCCTACCCCAGAGCAAGGAGATTATCGATCGCATGGATATCGGCCTCCGTTTTAACAAAGCCGTATCACGCTGGGTCATTGACCTGGCCTCCAACTACAATTTTGCGGTAAAAAATGAATGGAACTATACCGATAAAAGCTATTCAAGCAATTTTGTCGCCAATAGCATTGCGCTGCCCAGCTACCAATACCTGGTGCAGGACCGGGTGACCAATGCCCTCAGTATCCAATACCGGCTAGCCACGGTCGGGAAAAACAACAATCAGCTCTACCTCAAGGGATCCGGCAGCGTGGAAACGGCCCTGTCTAGCCCCGTGGGGGCCATTGAAAAAGGCCGGTCACGCTATACCGCCAGTTTAACCCTCGGCTTATTGACGTTTTAATCCGTTGAACAATGGTGGGGGCGCTAGGTTAGCCCCCACCATTGCTATTCAAAACCGTCTTACCCGATCTTTCCAGCTCTTTCACAAAATCCCTTCCCCAATAATGGATATCGTAGTGCTCAATATGCTCATACAACCTACGCGCCCGCACCTGTGCCTCGCTAGGTTCCATGACCAACGCTTTGAGCAGCGCATCTTTCATGCTCTTGCGGTCGTAGGGATTGGTCAATATGGCATAAGGCAATTCGACCGAAGCACCTGCAAATTCCGAAAGTACAAGGATCCCGGCGGTCTCCAGTAGCCCATGGGTCGCAATGTATTCCTTGGCCACCAGGTTCAGCCCGTCACGCAAAGGTGTGATCCAGGCAATATCGCTCAGCGCATAATGCTTGACCACCTCCTCAAAGGGCAGCGCCCTGTAAAAATATTGGATCGGCGTCCAGTTCATGGTCGCATACTTCCCATTGATCTCACCCACGGCCTGATTCACCTGGTCCCGGATTTCATCATAGATCGTCATCCCCTGCGATGGCGGTGTACAGACATTGACCAGCTCGATCTTGCCCCTAAATTCCGGGTACTCGGCAAGAAATTCACCAAAAGCCTGAATTTTTTCCAATGGCCCCTTGACATAATCCAGGCGCTCGATGGATATGATACGCGTTATTCCCGATTCGGCTTTGCGCTGTTTGAGCATATGGATCTCCGACTTCACATTATCATCCGTCAAAATCTGTTCGATATGATCCCGGTTGACACCCACCGGTTGTGCCCCCAGCCTGATCTGCCGCCCGTCCACCTCAATGATCTTGGTCATCTGATCGACACCCAGCGCACAGCTATAGGTCAGAAACTGATTGGCGACATCTACCTTTTTGACCACTTTAAATGGCGTATGGCTGCGGATCACATCCACAAAATTCTCCACATAGCGCGGAATATGAAAACTGACAAAATCACAGAGCAGCAGGCTGCCGATGATCTCTTTGCGCCAGGGAATAATATTGAAAATATCTGCTGCCGGGAAAGCCGTATGGTGAAAGAATCCAATTTTCAGATCGGGACGCATGGTCTTTAAAAAAGAAGGTACCATCCACAGATTATACTCATGGATCCAGACCAGCGCTCCTTCGTCTGCCTCCCGCGCGATCCGCTCGGCAAAGCGCTTGTTGATCATCAGGTAATGATCCCAGTCCTCGTGGTTGAACTTTGCCCGGTCCACAAAAGAAAAGATCGTCGGCCAGAATGCCTCCTTGGAGAACACACGATAGAACTTATCGATATCCTCTTTTGACAGGGAGATGGTGGAGGCGACCAGATTAGGGTACCTGCTTTCGTCCACCAGCTGATTTGGAACCGGCTGCCCATCCTGCTGGATGACTTCCTCCCCGATCCAGAGGCCAGACCGCCCCTTTTCAAATAAGCCCAGCAGTGAGGGAATGATGCCATTGGGGCTTTTGGGGGCTACCCGTACCGTCTTCCCATTGACCGATTCCTTTTCAAAAGGCAGCCGATGATACACCATCACCAGCTGATCGGATTTTTTGGACTTTCTCTTTTGGGGCACTAATTTTTGTTCCCCACGGATCAACTGCTGAAATGGGCGGTGTTTGCCCATATATTCCAGTATACCACCCGCTCCGGCGGCCTCTGCGCTGTACGCTGTATCCAATTGATCAATGGCCTGTAGCAGCCCCGGCTCAGATTTTCCGACCGCAACACCGCTAAAGCCAATCTGAAATAAGGCCAGGTCATTGAGGGTATCGCCGGCCACCATCACATCATCCGGATCGACCGCCAGAAATTCAACCAGCTTCTTTAATGTTGTCCCCTTATTGACCCCTTTGGGGAGCAAGTCCAGGTATTTATCGGCCGAAGTAATAATGTCACAGTCATACCTGTCCGCCACCTGCTGCACCAGGCTATGGTCTACCCCGGCTTCATAATAAAAGGAGCTGCGGCGTTGCTGTGGTACATGTTGGTAATTCAACTGCGGTATTTCCTCCAGCGCCGCGCGGATCGCGTACGTCTGCGGCCATTTTTCCTCAATCTCACTCTGCAGCGGTTCAATTGCTTCCAGGCTGTGGCCGTTTACGACCGTAGCGCCCACATCCGCGATAATGAAGTCCGGCACCGGAATGAGCGGATCGCTCAGCAGCGGCAATACCGACTCCAGTCCCCTTCCGGTGACAAAAACCAGCTGCAAGTTCGGGCTGGCCTTGATCAGTCTATATAATCTAAGGCGGTCTTCCATTTTACCGCCTAAAAAAGTTCCGTCTAAATCTGTTGCTAATAGCATATTATCTTATATTCCTTTCTAAAAGTTTAAATTCATCAATTACAGCCATATGATTATAGAGGACACGATAGGCTGTCTGTAACAAGGGTAAATTGAGTCCGAGGCTCGTGACCGTCGCCATCAGACCTTTGGTTGCAAAATAACCTTCGGCGACCATCCCCATGAGCTGCCGGGCTTCGAAAACCGAATAGCCCTGGCCAAGATATTTACCAAATGTCCGGTTGCGGCTGTGCGCGGAGTAGCCCGTCACCAATAAGTCGCCCAAATAGGTCGAGCTGCCCAGCCGCGCATTGGGCGCGCCAACGGCATGTAGCAGCAGCCCCAGTTCGTCAATGGCATTGGCGACCAGCACCGCCATAAAATTGTCGCCATAGTGCAGTCCTTCGGCCATGCCACAGACGATGCCGACCACATTTTTGTAAATGGCCGCGTACTCCACCCCCAGTGTATCGGGGCTATAATTCACCTGCATATAACCTGAAGCGAAGCCTTTGGAAATCTTACGGATAAACGTTTCATTCGGACCGCACAGGGTCATATAGGTTTTCTTATTGCGCGCGATTTCTTCGGCATGACAAGGTCCCGCAATGATTGCCTGCTGAAAATCGTTCAGCTCAAAATATCCTGCGAGATAAGCACTGGGAAGCAGGTTGTCGGAGCCGACCGTCCCTTTGATGGCGGTGATCACAAATTTTTCGGCAAGGTCCTCTTTGGGGATTGCGGCGCAAACACTGTCCAGGTGCGCACTGGGCACGACGAAAAGAATTACTTTCGACCGGGCCACGATCTCGTCCAGCTGATCGGAGGCATAAATTTTTGTATTGTCAAGTTTTAAAAACGATAGGTAGTCAGGGTTAACAGCATCCTGATTTATTGAGCGCGCCTGTTCGGAACGCCGCATATACCAGTTGACATGGATGCTATTTTCTGTCAAAATTTTAACCAGGGCCGTGGCCCAACTCCCAGCACCTATCACACTAATCTCATTCAAATCGTTGGGGGTTTTTAAGATGCGAAACAGAAAATTTTCGCCATCGGGTTATCTATTAATTTACAAATATACGAAAAAATTAATCAATAAGCAAACTTTGAGCGCAAAAACAGGGATAAAGGGGTATTTCTCCCCTCAAAACCCGTTTTTATATTTCTCCGTAAATTTGTCTGTTCATATGAAAAATTTAGACATGCTTAACTTCAGTGAACAACCATCAAGTTCAATTTATCAGTACATTTTCGATCTCTTTGCCAAATTGGGTTTACCCGACCAACAGGCCCATATAGCTACGGCCGTTGGATTACTTTTTGCTTTCGCGATGCTGCTCTATGCATTCGATTATATTATGCGCAATGTCTTTTATTCGGCATTGAACAAGATTGCCCGGCGGACTTCGACCCAATGGGATGATTTTCTGTTGAAAAACAAGGTGCATGTCCAGGTGAGCCGCACCATCCTGGTGCTGCTGACGCGGCAGCTGCTGCCGATGATCTTCCTTGGTTTTCCGGTGCTGACCGCTACCCTGGCTAAGTTGCTGGATTTAGTGGTCTTGCTGATCCTCTATCACCTGGTCAATAGCCTGTTAAAAACTTGCCGCGATATCTTCCGCAGCTCAAATGCATTCAAGGACAAGCCCATTGACAGTTACCTGCAGGTGGTGCAGATCTTTCTGATTTTTGTGATCGGCACACTGGCTGTTTCCCTGCTGACCGGCAATTCGCCCTGGTCCTTTCTTGTATCCCTGGGTGCGGCATCCGCCATCCTGATGCTGGTCTTTAAAGACACTATTCTGGGATTCGTGGCCAGTATCCAGGTATCGGCCAATGACTCGGTCCGCGTGGGTGACTGGATCGAAATGCCCAAATATGGCGTAGACGGCGATGTATTGCAGATCAACCTCAACAATGTACGGATACAGAACTGGGACAAGACCATTGTCACCATACCTACCTATACCCTGCTGAGCGATTCATTCAAAAACTATCGCGGGATGCAGGAGACCGGCGGCCGGCGGATAAAACGGGCCCTGAACATTAAAATGTCCTCGGTGCGCTACCTCAGTGAAGCGGAAATCACGGCATTAAAAAAGATCATGTTGCTGGCACCCTATATCGAAAAACGGGAACGCGAAATTGCAGATTACAACAAAACCTGGCATACCGACAGTTCCTCGCCTGTCAATGGCCGCAGGATGACCAATATCGGCCTGTTTAGGGCCTATATCCTCGCCTATGCCAAGCATAACCCCAATATCCATCAGGAATTAACGCTTTTGGTACGTCAGCTCGCGCCGAGCGAATACGGTATTCCGCTCGAACTGTATATGTTTACAAAGGGTACCCAATGGGTCTATTTTGAAGATACAATGGCCGATATCTTTGACCATCTATTGGCCGCCATCAAACACTTTCACCTGCAGGTATTTGAACTGCCGGCATCCGACGACCTGCGGTTGTTGGGGGCGCTGGATGCCCGCTCCTAACAGTCCGCTGTTGCGATAAACCTCAGTTTGCCTGGCAGTTTCAATCCCATTGCTGCCGGGCAGCTATTAAACGATCGGCTAGCGAAATACCTTCTGTATCAATAAGCCCAAATTGATCATCTTTTCGGTCATGCGCTCACTATTGATCGGCAGGAGAATATGGGCATCCGTCAGTTTATCTCAAGCGATGGTATCCTCGCGATCCACCTCTGCGATACGCTGTGCATTGGACATTGCCACAAAGGACGATATGGTACAGGAAATCAGGATCAGCAAAATGCTACCGTTGAGGACGTACTCATTGGGCAGGCGAATGGGTTCACCCGCTAATGACATGAAATAGCATCGCCTGATTCAAATTAATCAGCTCATTATTGATTTATTAATGCCATTATTAATAGGTCTACTTTTTATTTGTCTATTATTTTTTTCAATTTTTATCAAAAAACCTAATTATGTCAATTAAAAAGTTGAACCTTTCGCTGGCCTTATTCAGCGGTTTCTTTTTTCAGCCTTGTTTTGCACAACAAGACAATAACATTGCGACGATTAGCGGCTCTACCAATACAGCTGCTATTCATCACATTATCGACCACAATACAAAAACCTTTTGGAAAATCTCCCCCAAAGATTTGACTTCAGATCAACAGCTACTATTAACACTTAAAAATTCGGGCGATGTCAAAACGATCACGATCAATGCGATAGATCTGGACATGAAAGGGCTAGAAAAGCTACTTGACTTATATATCACCTATGATCCAATGAATCCGGGAAATCCTATTCCCTATAAGGTATCTAAGCAATCGGACGGTTATCAATTAAGCTTTGACCCAGTTTATGGTGCCCACATTAAGTTGGTTTTAAAAGGCCGCAAGCTGACCAGGTCTCTTCAAATCAACGAAATATCCATTGCATTGGACACAAAGCAAAATGCGGCTACAGGTATTGTAGACAAATCCTACCTTAATCCCAATCTACCTATCGAAGAACGAGTCAAAAAACTGCTTGCCGTAATGACGCCTGCACAAAAAATCGATCTGCTTCGCGAAGGCTGGGGAATACCCGGTATCCCAAGCCTCGGAATTCCATCCATTATGAAGGTTGAAGCCATTCATGGCTTTTCCTATGGTAGCGGAGCCACCATTTTTCCACAGTCAATTGCAATGGGGGCCACATGGAATAAAAAGTTGATTGAACAAGCCGCTATTGCAATCGCGGATGAAACTAAAGCTGCAAATGCTTTTCAAGCCTGGTCACCGGTATTGGATGTAGCACAGGATCCGCGATGGGGACGTTGTGAAGAAACCTATGGTGAAGACCCTGTATTGGTGTCACAGATCGGTGGTGCTTGGATTAAAGGGTTTCAATCTCGTGGATTAATTACAACACCCAAACATTTTGCGGCTCATGGCGCTCCATTAGGTGGTCGGGATTCACATGATATCGGTATATCGGAACGTGAAATGCGTGAAATTCACCTGGTTCCTTTCCGGGATATCTTTAAAAAATACAGATACGAATCTTTGATGATGTCGTACAACGACTTTTTGGGTGTTCCTGTCGGAAAAAGCAAAACACTTTTAAATGATATTCTTCGTGAAGAATGGGGTTTTGATGGTTTTATCGTAAGTGACTGCGGTGCCATATCCAATATGACGAGTAAAAAACATTACACAGCCCTGGATAAAGTCGAAGCTGCCTCAGATGCACTATCCGTCAATATCGCGACCAATTGTGGCGATACCTATAACGATCCAAAAGTTATCGAAGCCGTCGTAAATGGACAGATTAGCCCAAAAGACTTAGATAACACCTGTGCTACGCTGTTGCGTGTCATGTTTAGGAATGGCTTATTCGAGCATAACCCAAGCCAAAAGTTGGACTGGAAAAAAGTCTATCCAGGCTGGAATTCTCCCGAGCATCAACAATTGGCCCGCCAGGTGGCGCGAGAATCCATTGTATTGCTCGAAAACAAAAACAACCTATTACCACTTTCCAAAGATATCCGCGACATTGCTGTGATCGGTCCTGGAGCGGACGATCTTCAACCTGGCGATTATTCTCCTGAACTTAAGCCTGGCCAGCTTAAATCAGTCCTACAAGGTATTCAAAAGGCCGTAAGCCAGAAAACACGAGTTCATTATGAAAAAGGCTGCGATTTTTTCAGTAAAGAGCACTCTACGATTCAAAAAGCCGTAGACCTTGCAAAACAATCTGACATTGCGATCCTTGTACTCGGTGATCAATCAACCAGCGAAGCCATATCGGGTATCCAAAAGACATCTGGCGAAAATCACGATATTGCCACATTGGAGCTACAGGGCGATCAACAGCGCCTCTTGGAAGCCGTTGTTGCCACCGGGAAACCAGTTATCTTAATCCTTCAGTCTGGCAGACCTTACAATATCAGTTTTGCCAGCGCACATTGTGCATCAGTACTGGTAAATTGGTTGCCCGGGCAAGAAGGAGGACCAGCTACGGCAGATATTCTATTTGGGGATTACAATCCTGCCGGACGTTTGCCAATGACCTTCCCAAAACATGTTGGACAGCTTCCACTTTATTATAACTTCAAGACCTCTGGTCGACGCTACGAATATAGCGATATGGAATTCTATCCTTTATACCGCTTTGGTTATGGATTGAGTTACACGACTTTCAAATATGCAAATCTAATCGCTGCCCCACAAACTAACGGAAACATCGATGTTTCCGTAGAGGTTAGCAATACAGGACGCACCGCTGGCGATGAGGTCGTACAACTTTATCTATCCGATATCTTCGCGAGTGTAAAAACACGGGTAATGGAACTCAAAGATTTTGATCGCATTCATCTGGCTCCTGGTCAGACCAAGCAAGTTCGGTTTACCCTCACACCTTATGATTTGTCTCTATTGAACGACAAAATGGATCGTGTGGTCGAATCCGGAGATTTCAAAATTATGGTTGGTGGTGCCAGTCCAACATTCGAAGCAAAGGATCAGATTAAGGATCACCTGGGCTATCAGCAGGATACACAAGGGCTGTCAACCACGGTAAAATATGTCCAAAACTTTGCTGCTAATTTCCAATTTAAGGTGTTGGAAACTGTCCCTTCAACAGGCAATACACCTTTTACTGTAGCCGTCGAAGTGAGCAATAGCGGAAACTTAACGGATGCCGGAAAATTAGCGTTATTTGTGGATGAGAATAAAACGGATGAAAAGAGTTTTGAACTCGATCCGCAAGGAAAAAAAATCATTTCATTTGAAATAGAGCAACCGACTTTCAAAAAATTACAATTTGTCGGCAAATACAAAACCCAGACCTATACAAATTAACCTATTTAATATTCTCCCAGGGACTTTGCAACGGCGCCTGGGAGAATATCAATAAAAATGAAAGACTACCAGTCGAAAATTCGGATGGTAGTCTTTTCAAAAAAATCAACCTCTGTTTATGGACAATTGGAAAATCCAAATCCAGGATTTTGCGGACATATATTGACAGCGCCATTCCAGCTTGCCCATTTTGGATTGTCTTTCATATCCTGCGGAATCGCTCCCGTGAGATTATTGAGTTTTAACTCAAGCGAATTTAATTTTGTCAGTTGTCCAAAGACATTGGCCGGAAGTGTTCCTGAGAGCTTATTGGTATGGATTTGAAAAATAGTCAATTCTTTCAGATTTGCAAATTCGGCAGGAATAGATCCACTGATCTGATTACGGCTACAGGTTAACGTTTTCAGCTTTGACAAGCTACCTATCGAAGCAGGTAAGGTTCCCTCGATGGTATAATTATTGGATAATTGAAGTTCCGTCAGTTCGGTCAAATAACCGATCTCAGCCGGTATTTTTCCAGCTAATTTTTTACCCGTCAAGTTAATGCCCGTTACCCGGCTGGCCCCATTGATCGTCGTCAGCGTTATCCCAGACCATGCACTGCTCAGGGTACTTGCATTCAATGGTTTGGTAATATCCCAATCGGTACCACTATTTGCTGCTCCCATAGTGGTATATAGCGCGATCAATACTTCCCGATCCAGTTCATTGCCAAACGTCCGTCCTGCTTGTCTGATAGCGATATTGACGTTTAAATTATTTGTCGTCAAAACAAGGGTAGCCATACGTTCCAGAAAGACGTTTTCTGGTGCAGATATACTGAGTTTATTTCCATTTTTCACGATCTTTAACCAAGTTGCAGTCGTACTTACTGTCCATTCTAGCCCCGTTGTCACGATTACTTCCTGCGCCTCACCCAAACGTGTCAACGTCAGTGATCTTTTATCAACTTCAAAATCGATAGATCCTTTTTGCGTTATGGTAATTTTTTTATCAGCAACAGGAAGTTCACCGGATACAGCAATGCTTGCCGTGCGTGATGCAAATTGGGTATTGGGCTGCACACTAATCTTGATATTATTTCCATCCCTTTCAACAGTACACCAGGATACATTTGACTGTGCAGACCATTCCATATTACTACTTATCTTCACGGCCAGCTGCGACTCTTTGTTATCTAAGGCGAATGTTGCCTTATCCACAATTAAAGTTGGCTTATTTCCATGTTGTTTGACCACCGCAACCTTTTTTATCTTACCATCTTTACTTGTTAGGATAATTTTGGCCGTGCGCTCATTAACCGAATTGTTTTCCTTCATTGTAATACCGATATTCGCATCTTTCCGATTTGCTGTTATCCAATCTTCTCCCCCCATCAGTGCCATCCCCCATTCGACATTACTCGTCACAGCCACCTCTCCCGACAGGTCAGTATTAAGATATTCAAAAATATCCTTTTCAATTTCAATGGCTGGTTTTTCAACCTGTTCTATTTCATTTTTAGAACATCCTATAATCAGCAATAGTATACTTGCAAAGGTTAGTACTCTTTTCATATTGCATTTTTTAATTGGTTAATACAAAAACTCTAATTTTTTAATCCATGTAGTTTATTAAACAGCTGTATCTACTTTCAGTCCCCCACATTTTCCAGGCTACCATGAAGCAGGAGAATGAGCCTGCTCGTATGCGATTTAGCGTATTATTTTACTTTTGGATCCTTCAATGTGATTTTTAATTGCGTTAGGAAGCTATTTTTATTGTCGCAGTTAAAATACGCCTTAAATCCCGCTAGGTCTTCCTTATTCACCTTTAGGGCAAGTTTATTCCATCCCTGCAATAAAGGCAGTTCACGATAAAGACAATTGTGGCGATTTTCCTGATTCCCTTTCCATTCCTTTTCATTCAGAAAAAGCGAACTTTTGGGGGTAGCCACAGTCAGTGTTAACTTGGGCATATCCGGTTCAATCAATAAATCATCCAATGGTCTTGGACTCCACACCCAAAATTCAAGAACGGGTACAGCTCCCTTTTGTTGGAAGTTATCTTTGATGGTATTGGGAAACTGAAGATTTCCATCACGCAGAAAGAATTGCGGTGCATTACTTTCGCTGTTCTTTTGGCATGGGATACCTGCCTGCGCCAACAAAGTTGCTAAGGTCTTAAATCCCTTTTCCGAATTTGCAAATTCGGAAAGCGTACTGATGTACAAGGTAGAATTTGCCTGTCTGTAACGCACAAAAACAGGATATGCATCTGAGCCTTCAAGTTCACTTCGATAGGTCGCTGCCGTCTTTATTTCCTCTGCCCGTTTATTCCAGCGACGCCAATCTGTCTGACAACCGTTTAAAAGTACTTCTCCCTGATCTATCAGCATCCCCTTCATCCCGTACCGTGCAGCGTCTGCTTGCTGCACTTCACAAAAATAAAAATCCGAATTATTAAGCCCGGTAAACCAGGATTTGCCGACCGGTATAAATGAGGAAATTCTTCTTTCCTCCAAGTTCAGTGCATGGGGTAATATCCGTCCAAAACCTGCGAGCACATGAGGCTCAATTCCCCAGATCCAAATATCCGTTCCTTTACTTTTTAACTCCAGTAAGCGCTGTTCATCAGCCTGCTGTAAAGCTGTTGTTCCATCTACAATCACGAGAGCATGGGCTGCATTTTTTATTTGCGCGACGAATTGAACCCCTTGAGCATCCAGTACCTGCTTTACGGCTGTATTCTTGCCCATAAATAATACTTCTGCGTAGGTTTTCTCCGGGACAAAAGCATTCCTGTCTTTTTGCTCTTTTTCAATTGTCCCATAAGGAGACCATGCCGGTTTGCCGGGTGCGTTTGCCGCACGCATAGCCTCAAACATCGGCCAGGTCGCATAGCCCGGCAAAGACTCATCATACCCCGGATTGAAGGTGGTGCTATAAGGACCGATCCGTTCGGGCTGGACTCCTGGTTTTCCTTCTTCAAAAGCACTAAAAAATACACCATCCTGTTTTATATCCGGGATCTTATTCAGATTGCGATGTCCAATAGGTAGCGGCTTTAACCCATACCAAGCCATATTAAAAACAGATACATACGATGCGCCCATAGCGCGTTGACTGCTCAAGAGATCATACACTTCCTTGGCAATACCCTTCATTCGCCCCAATTGGGATTCGTAAGCTTGTTCTCCATTGTATTTAGAAACCTGTTCAGGGGTACCATAATAGGCCATACTATGTTCGCCAACTCCCCAGGGTTTACCTACAGCCTTCCATTTTTTAAGCGAATTAGTATCCCCATAATGTCCTACCGTCGTGGGTAAAATCCCATCTCCATCGTCTTCTCCATCCGCTGATATCCAAGGTCTACTTGGGTCAAGTTCTGCAACGATGTTACGCCATTCCTCCCAAGCCTTTTTTTGGCTCGTCATCAACTCAGGTTTATTATATACATGCAGAATAACGGGTTTGTTCTCGTTACTAATACTCCATCCGAAGACAGATGCATGGTTCCGATCCCGCAATACAAAGCGTCTTAAATGATCTTTAGATGCTTCCCAAAATTGTTCTGCATCTAGCTTTGGACCACCATCACTCGCCCAATTGGCCGTTTCGTTCAATACACATATTCCCATTTCATCCGCCATATCCAGGTAAAATCGGGGATACACCTGTGCATGGGGTCGTACGGCATTTCCATTCATATCTTTAATTGCCGAAAACCAGGCCCAGGCATACCGTCTTGTCATCTGAGGAATTCCCATAAAATGCCAGGAATCGCCCTTCAATTCAATTGCCGTACCATTGAGGTACTGCTTGGTGCCTTTAAATGTCCACTCACGCCATCCAAATCGTTCATATTTGGTATCAATTTCCTGTTTTTTTTGGTTTAGGTTCAATTGCAAGGCATATAAATTTGGATGATCCGGATGCCAATACTTCAATGTACCCGCTTTGACCGGGATATTGACTCGCATCTTGGCGACCGAATGTGCAGGTACTGTAAGCGCCGCCTGCCCAGTAAGCACAACATCATTCCCCAATTCCCAATTCGGTACCGGAGCCAGTAATGTAGATTTGCCCGCCAAGTTGATCCATTCATTCACTTTAGCCGAGAGATTTACAGCTTCCTTTCTGTCCGAATTATTACGTACTGTGACTTCCACCTGTAGTATACCCTGCGACACAAAGGGCTGAATATAAAGATCTTCCACATGAATTTTTGGTACAGCCAGCAAGTAAACATCTTGCCAAATTCCCCGGATATGATTTCCCCACATCGATCCTGCAGGAACGATACGGCGTCCGATGGTTGCATTATTTTCAAACAGCGCCTGATCCCTTACCCCAACCAGCACTTCTATTGCTTTTCCGGGCTGTGCATATTTTGTGATATCGATATCAAACGGTAAAAACAAATCAAAATTTTCACCCACCTTTTGATTGTTGACATAGACTTCCGCATACCCTGATACTGCTTCAAAATGCAATTTAATGGTCTTTCCGTTCCAGTCAGTAGGTACCATTACCTTCTTTTTCATCCAGGCCATTTTTGCCTCTTCCCATACGTTGGGATACGATGGAAAATTACGATGGTCAGGACCTTGGAGATCCCTGTTGGCAAATGAATTAACATTCCAGGGCGATGGAATCTTAATCGGTGTGTCACTCCAGCCTGATGCTGTCGGCTTGTCCAGTACAGGCGCCTGACCTCCACCCTGCTTATATGTTTTTGGTAACCTCATGGTTTGAATCTCCCAGGTTCCATTTAAACAAATTTCCTTTCTGTGTTTTTTTTCAGTCCGGTTTACAAAACCTTCACTCGGTGCAAATACAGCATCAAACACCAGTTTATTATCTTGCGCCACTACACTCATATGGATCAAACAAAATATCCATGTGATCATACGCATTCTTATCTTAACCATTTTGTCTATTTTTTATGTGCTAATGTATTGATCATATTTACCAGTAACTTCGCTGCAATAGGGTCTGTTGCCGTTTTTTCATGCGCCATTGAGGACACAATTACCCGCCCTTTTCCTTCATTTACCTGAAAAATCGGATATCCTTTGATGCTGTTCATCTTTTTGGACCGTTCATCCATTTCACCTTCGATATAGCCATGGATCTTTATCTGACTAGCCAATTCGATTACTTTTTCATGGCGGTTTAACTGAAAAGCACTATGGCACACTTTCGGGAGCTCGGGCTTGTGATTATTAAAATAACGCAAATCCAACAGGTCAATATCATTAAATACCGACGACTCTGGAATCTCCATATTGACAATATCGCCTTCTGTCGGCTTAATCCAGCCTTTCACATAATTCGGGAAAATCGCCTTTGCAGCTTCTTCATTATTGAGGAGCAAAACATTTCCACCCTGCACGATATATTGCTTCAAACGATCAATTGTCGCGGCTGAAAAATCTTTAAACGTTTCATTCAATATTAAAATTTCCGGATTTGCCTGCAATGCCATCTGCATATTGTCCATGCGTTTATAAGCTGTTTTTATCACATCCAACGCTGTCTGTTCAGTCCGAGGATCGACCAATACCACCTTTTTCACTGCTTGATTACCTGCGGCCCATTCTTTTGTTGCTACCACCAGCTCATAGACATTGGACGAATATATTTTCTCATTCACACGATAACGTATTTTTAATGAAACCTGCTGTTTTCCGGAAGGTAAGTGTTCGGGTATCACAATATGCGGCGTCACCCATTGCCGCTCATAATGTCCCACTGCAGGAACAGCTACCGTTCCTTTGACAAGTACATTTCCCGAGGAAGTCTCCATAGACCATTCAATTGTACCCGCACCGAGGGGAGTTCCTTCTTCCAAATCATTGACAACACAAAACTTCGTCTGTAGCTGCTGTCCTGCAAAGAGATGCCTACCCCAAAGTTCGGCCGATACCAGCACAGGCTGCATGGCCCTCTTCATCGCATAATAGGTCGGATAAGGTTCGATCGTCTGACTATTGTAGACATTCCGAAACCAAGTCAACAATGCAAAATGAAGTACACCAGATGCTTTATCATTCGACCGCCTCAAAGCTTCTGCAAGTTCTCCCGTAATAAAAGATTGCACCTGTAGAAAAGACGCGGGATTTGCATAAGCATAGGATTGGTATCCAATCAATGACTGCGGATTCTGATGTTGTAAAGTATACGAACGTGTCGGATGTCCGGTTTCATTATTAGGGTATCCCGTTGACATCTCCTGGCTGATCAATGGACGACCTTCATTGCGGTTATCGCGCTGAAATTCACCTTTAAATTGTTTAAATACCGAGTGATCATACCAGTTGATGTAAGCATGAATATCATCGATATCCCCATCATCAATGGTTGCAAAGAAATCCTTTCCAAAAACATCTTCACGCCGGCGATAATTCGAGTCGAAACAAATCGGCCGCGAAGGGTCTATTTTGCGCATACGTTTGACAACATCCGAAATTATCTTCATTTTCAGCTTGCGTTTTTCCATATCGGGCTCGTTATCATAAAATTTCATTTCGTTATTGATGGTCCAGAATAAGATGGCTGGATGATTCCGGTATTTTTTTAATAGACTAAGGTATTCTTCGGCCCACATTTCAATCAGTTTCATTTCAGGCATAGAGCTCTGGATCATCAGCCAGGGCCAAGTTCCCTCATGGCTTATTCCGATACCATTTTTATCCGCGGCATCGATCCAGAGTTTATTATAAGGTGTCGTGTGTGTTCGGGTTACCTCCATATTCCCAGCTTTCATCAATTGATAAAAGCGGTTGGCCAGCACACTATCATTTGGTGCCAGTGCAAATGGCGTATGATTTCCCCCTCTCAACCAGTATGGTTTTCCATTTAAATAGAGTAAGCCATTTTTTGACTCGAAAGTTCTAAATCCCGATCGAACCGTTACCTGATCTTGTGTCTCAGTCTTATTTTTCCGGATGGCAATATTAAAATCATACAGATTCGGATGTTCGGGACTCCACAATTTGGGTTGAAGCTGATCAATGGCATAGGTCAGCACACGTTCTTCTCCCGGATTCAACTTTACCGCATCCAATGCATTCTGCTGAGCGAGTTGTGGTCCACCATCCGCTTCAGCAATATGCGTGGATAGACTAAAAACAGCCTTCTTATCGCTATAATTTTTGACTGTAACATCAAAACGTGCTCCTGTCAGCAAAGGCTGTATAAAGACATCTTCGACACGTATTTTATCGGTGATCACGAGTTTTACGGGTTGCCATATTCCGGCCGGATCATCGACATAAAAGCCATGCGCAATATCTTTTAGCATTTTATTGGTAACCGGTACTGTCACAGCAACATCCACCACTTTATCCGCGTCTGCAATATCCTTGATATAATCTTTGGTAACATGGACCGAAATCAGGTTTTTACCAGGTTTAAGTAAAGTAGAAACATTGGATTTTATCTCGCCAAACATGCCAACGTGCGATGTGACCAATTTCCCATTCACATACACATCTGCCATCTTGGATACCGCATCAAAAATCAATTCACTATTTCGCTGCTGAATATCGGCGGGCAAATCTATCCATTGCCTGTACCAGGCTGCCTTTGTCTTTTTATAGTCAAAGGTATATTCTTCACATCGCTTTGTTTCCTGCTGATAATATGCGTCAGATACGCCTTTTGGAAATTTATTGTTATTCATGGTTTCACCATGCAGCCAGATACGAATTGGATTCCAAAAATCAGGCACATGCATCAGGTGCCAATCTTGATCCCCCTGACTTGGATCTGCACCCTGCCGGCCATCTTTGAGCAGATATTCTGGCATAAATAGCCAATTCCCATCCAAGGATATTTCGGTACGTGCCTGCGCCAATTTTGCAACTGATTTCATCTGATAACTGGCCCGATCCTGAACCCGCTTTATTTCTTTTTCCTGTGCCGATACCTGCACTTTGTAGACCTGATTAGATACCCCCTCCAAGGCATTGGCTGCCAAGGGCTCAATAAATAACTGATCGTATTCTGTTTCAATCCAACCACCTCCCAGGGCGGCTTGTCCGGAAGGTGCCAGATTACTATTTGGATCAATTACATCAATCCGCGGCAGCGATTCATCATTTAAAAAAACGCGTATTCGATTGCCGCAAACCTCAATCCGGAACTGATACCATTGGTCTACCTGTGGTTTAAAATCTAGGGGTGCCAATCCCAATAATTCATCTGCTGCCATGTAGCCCATCCGGCTGAGATAAAGGTCATTTTGCAAACCACCTTTCAGTCCCACGATATAACGATCGAACCGGTTATAGGTTCTAAAGCCGGCCCATATCTGCACCTGATCCGCTGGTTTAGGATTTCTGGCTCTAAAAGACATTCGGTAGTTTTGCAAGCTTTTGTCGCCAAAAACAGCATACGCATCCTTGGCCGAGTACACGCCATTAGCGACCTGGCTTTGTCCACGGCCAATTGTTTCGACCAACGTGTTTGCGCGATCAAAATTTACGTTAATGGGTTGTTGGGCCATCAGGCCCCCACCGATCATACACACCATGCCCAACAACGGGGGTATCTGCATCAATAATTTATTCATCATTCTTATGTTATTATTTTACTTTAAATTGCTGGCGGACAATATCAAGATACTGTGTTCCATAACCGTTTCCATAATCAGCTACCGTAGGTTCGATCTGCGAATCGTACATCCAGTTGTTGAAAGATTCGACCAGGACCATTTTATTCGTTCCTAAATTCATTTTTGCGACATTACAACGCTCTTTAAAATCACTGTCCTTTTTATAAATCGCTGGATAGTTGTAATCCGGAGTCGCTGCTGATGAAATATAATTGTTAAAAGAAGGAGAAACCGAAGGAATAAAGTCAACTCCATAATTCGTGGCCATATATTCCTTATTTATTTTGAAGTTTTCATTGATCAGCCGATTCAACAGATAAGTCCGGTCCCATTGTCCCCCGCCCACATTACACATATTATCCATGGTGACTGCATCGGCTTTACCGCGCATAAAGAAATATTCAAATCGGGCTGAGGGTGTCCATTGTTGTTGGCGGGCAATAATGTACACGTCCTTTCCCGTATGTTCTTTAATTAAGGCTCTGATATTGTCATAGATTTTACGGCTATCTGCTGTATAAAGCCTTTCAGCACCAATAAAAACCAATACCGGCTTACCATTGGTATGGTAATAGGTTTCATCACTAAAATAATCCGAGATTCTCTTCATATAGTTGTACAGGCGCTGTTCACGTGTTAAGGTGGTACCAGAAACGGTTATTGCAGGCGCATTTTCCAACAGCAGGTTGTTGCTTAATCCGCCACAGAAATTATTCAGATCCAATGAAATCGCATACTTCAATGTTCCCATCTTTACACTTGCCAACTCGCTCGGGTGTTCACCCAGCTGATTTACCAACAAAGAGTCTTCTTTATTGATATTCATGGGATACAAGGCATTTGGATTTTCTTTTACTGCCGGAGAGATTAAAAAATCAATTTTTCCAGCTTTTGCCCATTCTACAATTTTAGTCATATTGTAAACCCCTTCATCCGTTGCTCCCAACGTATAACGATCCAGTTCAGGTTTTACATAGGGACCTATTTTTCCTGTATTGAGGTCAAACGTTTCTGTCAAACGGGTCCATCTGATATTATCATTGACAATGTTGCTGGTTGTATATAAATAAGCCCCTACTGGGATATCCGTACTCACCGCAACTTCGGGAATTGTATAATTTAACGGATGATCATCAATGGAAGGGTTTTCATCCTTTTTACACGAGCAGAAAGCTATCGCAATAGCAATGATCCCGAACAGTTGATTACGTTTATTTTTCATGAATATATTTTTGAGATTCATACATGCTTTATATTAAAACTTCCTTTCGGATTGTGAGAGATTATTGTGGGATATACGTATTCAGTAAGGAGCGAAAATTATAATTGAACGCTTTCTTTAGCGCAGTATTTTCATCGCCTTCTCCCGTCATTGTTTTTGCAGTCACGACCACCTCTTCATATGTCTTTCCATATTTCTTATTAAAATATTCGACATTGGCTGAGATCCGTTTATTTCCGCCCCATAGGTATTCAGCTATTGCTAAGTCCGGATTCTTCTTGGTAAACCCAAGGGATGTATATACGTTGTCTCCCCAGCGATCGGCACGGTAAAAGGGGCTTTCCATCTTAAGATTTTCAATACCCTGATAATAAGCCTCCTGATTTTTACTCTGCTCCACGAGTGGATAGACCATTCGTTCTGTCCAATAGTTGTAGGTGGAATTATAGCCCTCGACATCGCTGGCTGCACCATTGGCAAAGAACGGTGGAAAACGCAGTACGCGCGTTCTTCTTTCCAGATTCCAGCCTTCCAATGCATTAAAGAAATCGGCAATATACCGTTGTTTATAAATCTGTTCGAGGTGGTTGCTGTTGCCCCCTTTCCCATTGATACTTGCTCTATACAAGAGTCGGCGGTCGGCATAACCTTTGGCACTGGTATTCCAGGCAATACCATCCTTTTTCATATAATCGTCCAATTTGGAAGATAAGTTGTATTGCGCATAGGAAGCTTTGATTCCTTCCTCATAAAACTGCTGCGCATTGCCTGTACCAAATAATACTGCTGCTTCAGCTTTGAGGAAACAAGCATCTGCCCAGTTCAACAACACCATGGTTGCATCCTCTTTGAGAAAATTATTGTGAACAAATGAATAGTTATAAGGGCTATTTTTTCTGGTCAATGGATCGCTAAAGCGATAATCCTTTCCGGGAACAAATTCCCATTCCCAGCCTGATGCCAGACTATTGAGTTCGACCAGTGGTACATACGGCATGGCATAATCGACCAGGATAGAATCTATACGCAGATTGTTCAGTCCATCGGCCTGGTGCAGTATGTAATTGGGGCAATAGGTATTTGGATTATTGACATTATTACCGCAAAAGAGGGCATGCTTTCGGGTTAATGTATCTGTGTGTAAAAACGGCGCAACAGCATTGGGTGCCAATGCATTTCCTTTGTGTGCAAATGCTTCAATCCGTGCATCATTAAATGAAAAGAGATACAAAGAAAAATATTCGCTGATTGCTGGGTAAGTTGATTCACTAAAACTACCTGCATTTTTTATCAATCGTGTAAAATAATAGGAAGCACTCAGGTCAGCGTCCTTCCCCCAACGCAGGGTAACGATATCATCAACACCAGAAATCAATTTACTGGGATCTTTCATAACATCCATGGCATGCTCCCGGGCCAGATCCATCGATAGGTTTTGCACATGCAGGGCCACATTTAGACGCAAGGTATTGGTGAATTTTTGCCATTTTGACAAGTCAGATTTGCCATTGCTCGCACCGCCAAAGACTGGGTCGGTAGATAAGAAATCACCTGGAGCAGGCGAAAGATTATACAGCATATTTGCTGCTTTCAGATCCTCGAGTATCTGTGTGTACACCTGTTTTTCACTGTCATACGTATAGGTTCTTTTATTTTGCTCAGCTGCAATAGCGTCGCTCATTGGAATTCCCCCGTAAGTGGAGGCAAACATATAATACATATACGCCTTCCAGGTTTTTACGATGGCCAGTCTATTTTCAAAGCCTTGTTTTCCGTCATACTCCAATTCTAAATTTTTCAAATCGCGTACAATACCCACATAAAATTGGTTAAAAAAGTTATCCCCGATATCCTGCGAGGGGTTTGTCGCAAATTGAACGACACTGTATCGCGAAAAATTCAAAATTTTATTGTAATTCATTTCCGCGATTAGCTTCATCGTACGAGACACTGTTCCCGGAAAAATCTGATTGATCTCTACATCATAAAATTTATTTTTATTGGTATTGATTTCCTCGAAATTGCGTGTACATCCGTTAAAGAAGCAAGCCATCAATAGCCCTACTCCAATAGTCAATATTTTTTTCATCTGTATATAATTTGTCTTTTAAAGGTGATGAAGCAATCGATATATTATTCATTCACTGCTGTAATCTGAATACTCACGAAGGTTTCATCACTCTTTTTTAGAATGAAAGTTTTAGATCAAATCCCCAGGTTGCCATTGGCAGGTTAAATCCACGTTCAAAGCCCTGTGCATTTCCCGTTGTGGAAGTTGCCTGAGGATCCATTCCTTTGGGTGTGTTTTGAAACAGGATAGCGACATTACGTCCTACGAGCGATAATCGCGCATCTTTAATTGGTGTTGCCCTAAACCATTGTGGCGAGAAATTATACCCCACACTGACTTCCCTCAATTTGATGTAAGAGGCATCATAAATATATCGGGCAGCACTCGATGCACTATTGTGGGTCCAATGGTCCATCGGTGATACCCAAGACAAGGCGGGTTTATCTGCCCAAAAATCCGATACCGAAGGGTCATACACCGTATTGCCCAATTGGATTCCTTTCGATCTTCCATAATCGGGGTACATGACATAATTTTCGTTATAATCTGCTCCTGGTTTCACGGTATTACCGGGTTGCAAAAATCCGCGACGTTCTTCTGTATTTTCCCCTAGGATAAGATCAGATAACATATATTCCCATCGGCCATCTAAGGTCTGTACCGTGCTCCCATCTATACCACCTCTAAATGCCGTATAGGACCACACTTTTCCACCGGACTGGAAGTCCAGCATGGTTCCGATTGAAAACCGGCCAATATTGACCGTATTTTTCCATCCACCAAACCAGCGTGGCTGTATTTCACCTAAGTATTGATCCGGAAGAAATTTGGGTTTTCCATCAGCACCCACATAAATAGCACCTTCGGCATTGCGTTTATAATCATTACCATAAAATACACCATAAGATTTTCCAACCTCAGCATACAATTTGATATTATCGCCACTGCCCATTTCATAACGATTTACACCAGCAACCAGTGATACGACCTTCGAGTTATTCTTAGACCAGTTAAATCCCGTTGTCCAGGTCACGAGCTTTGTCTTTATTGGAATAATATTTAAGCTTACCTCTGTTCCCCAGTTCTTAATCTCACCAGCGTTCAGTATTTCCCTACGGTAACCGCTTGCCAGAGGCGCATCCGCCTCTACAATCTGATCCTTGGTCCGTTTGCTGTAGTAGGTGATATCTGCAGTAATACGGTCATTCCAGAGCCTAAACTCTGTACCTGCTTCCCAGGATTGTGTCTGCTCAGGTTTCAAATTTGGATTTTTCAAAACCTCTTCACCCACATAATAAGGTAAACCTAAAAACGAACCACCATCCGGACGGTAATATCCTGTCAATAGACGATCAAAGCCTGTGTCATTCCCCACCTGTGCATACGAAGCTCTCAACTTCCAATAGCTCAGCGGACTATTTTTTAGCTGCAACAGGTCTGTCATGATCAAGCCCGTTCCAAAAGAGTAATAGAAATACGAATTATTAGATTTGGGTAGCGAACTCGACCATTCGTTTCGTACTGTAGCATCGAAAAACACCCTGTTTTTATAGGAAAAACTCGTCATCCCAAAAACAGCCTGCTTTTCCTTGCGTTCGATTTCTTCCAACGAAGAGGTAATTCCCCGGGTATTGGATAAGGTACGCTGGTCTGGAAAGAGTAACATAAAATTTCGTGAACTTATACGATCTCCATCTATGCGTTGGATCGAAGCACCACCATTGGCAGAAATATTAAAATCTTTTTTGAGCGTCTTATTGAAACTTAGTAAAGCGTCGAAATTGTTATTTGTCCATGAACGATTCCATTTTGAATAATCGCCATCTGTATCAAATGGACTATAAAGATTGGTAAAGTCCCAACCTTTTGACTTTTGCAGATCTGTTGCACCTCTTAGACGTAAGCGAAACAGATTTCCCAATTTTAGGTTTAAAGTCAGGTTGGCATTAAACATATTCTTATCATCGGCATTCGCCGTTTCATTCAACAGCCAGTACGGATTTCTAAACCCGTTAAAGTTAAAAGGTGTACCATCCGGCTGCTTCCAGGGGATCAATTCCTCTATGGAGGCGTCACGTGGCAGATTGGCGATCGCATATAGGGGATTTCGATCGGAAGCATTGCGATAGCCCCGATTTTCAACATCTTCCAATGTATAACGTACACTGGCGTCAACATCAAAATAATTGGTAATCTTTGCGGTACTTCTTAAATTAAAATTATGCCGATCATACAGATTGAATTTTTCAAGAATATCATTGGCATGTTGATTGGTATACGAGAGACGGAAACTCATTTGATCCGTTAATTTATCCAGTGCAATGCTATTGGTCAGTGCATGCGAGGTCTGGTACATATTTTTGATGGTCGACTCCTGAGGTATATAAGATTTTACCTGTCCATTACGACCGACCACATCAAATCCGAGCATCGGTAAGCCCCAAGAACGGTTATCCTGATTGCCTTGATTTGGATTCCAGATTCCATAAGGTAAGTCTGGGTTAAAGTTGACACCATTATTTGAATTTCCAAAATAATTGACACCTTCTCTTCGTTGGAAACGCCCGTTCTGACCGGCACCATATATATTCTGGTAGGTGGGATAGCTATACAACGATCCAAACATCGCGTTGAAACCATAGCTAATACCCAATCCCTGTTTTCTCCCGGCCTTTTTTGTTGTGATCAATACGACTCCATTTGCCGCATCTGAACCATATAATGCAGAAGCATTGGCCCCTTTCAGGATTTCGATATTCTCAATTTCGTCCGGATTAATGCTATTTACGGCACTTCCATAATCCAGGTCGCCACTCTCTCCCGAATTATTTAACATCGGAACGCCATCAATAACAAATAACGGCTGGTTGTTTCCTGTTAATGAGTTATTACCCCGTATGACGATACGTGTTGAACCCAATGGCCCACCCCCGGGTACCACTTGCATACCCGCGGCTTTACCGGACAACATATCCAACAAGTTGCTCCCCCGCACTTCGGTCATCGAGTTGACATCAATGGACTGTTGTGCAGAAGTCAAAGACCGTACATCCCGTTTTATGCCCATCGCTGTCACGACCACTTCTTCCAACGAGCGGTTTTCGGCCTGTAAAGTCACCGTCAGTTCTTTCCTTCCGCGCAAAGCAATAGTCTGGCTGGCAAAACCGATATAACTGACTTTTATAATGCCATTTTCTGTCGTATTAATGGTAAATTTTCCATTTACGTCAGTAGAACCACTCCCTTTTGTACTGGAGTTGATATTTGTAATAATTGCTCCCGAGATTGGTTTTTTGTCCATATCCAAGACAAGTCCCGAGAGTTTAATTGTCTTTTCCTGCGCATAAAGCAATGTACTGGATAAAAAAAGTACACAAAATGCCAGTAAAACATCATAAAATAGTTTACATTTTCTGTTCATAAGTTAAGTTTTAAAATTGGGCTTGGTTACACAATTTTCGGTTTATTAGAAAGAGTAAATTCGTGCATCACATCACAAAAATTCATGGATCCCGAATTCGTCCATCCCATTTTTTCCAAACGATGGTCAATCGCGCAGAACTAGAGACGACATTGGTTTTCACAAATGGTTTCATCGTACTATTCATAAAGCTTAAATCGGTTTAGCAATACTTATTTTCCCTTATCGCTGTAGATCAAAGTTCCTACGGTCTCTATAACAAATGAATTAATGATAGAATTAATGCCACTGTTAATCTTGAAAATTTTAAATATTTTTTTTTTATTTTGGACTCTTATAAAAAAGAACTAATATTGAAAAACAAGGGGTAGGCCACAAAAGCGGTGCAACATCGTTTTATCTTATCAATAGCAGTATTGAGGCTTACAAAAAAGGAATAATCACGTTAAGTAAGAGACAGGATTTATTCTGACAGTAATAAACCAATTGATCACAGACCTTTTTATGTTTCAAGCGAGTAAAAAATTATATTTCATATATTCAGTTCGATTCCTACTTACCATATTGTTTTTGTTGTGGTTTCTCCCCTTGAGTTTTTCCAATGACCGTGGTTTGTATTTTTATGCGCACCAGTCCGCTATCGAACGAAGGACTTCGCTCCTGCTCCATCCCGGAAGAGCATATGAACAGAATCAGATCAAAAGCCTGGAAATCAAATTCGATGCAGAGATCCGTCGGAACGAAAGCGAGCTATTTGGCTATCTTCTTAAAATCATCGACAACAAAAAGGAGAGTTTCAACCTGCTGTTAAATAATCAAAATGAAGTTTTTTTGGTTATTTCAAAACCCGCTCAAAAAGATGAATTCATCAAGCTTAAGATCAATCAAGCACCCCTGCTCCAAGTAAGTTTACTGTTGGACAAATCAACAGATCATATCACCCTCAAAATAAATGGTCAGACTATACAGATGGCGACCGTCTTGTCAGATTTAAAAAATCTAGTATTCAATTTTGGGCAATGTCATTTAGAGGGTTTTGAAAGCAACGACGTTCCCCCCATGACACTGCGTGATATACAATTGTTGGTCAATGGTACACTCGCCAACCATTGGCAATTTGACAAATATCAAAAACAGGTAATCTACGATCAGATTGAAGGTGCAGAAGCGATTTTTAAAAATGGAAAAATGCTGATTGACAAAAGTGTGAAATGGCATAAATTAGGCTCAATGTCGAGCATATATGCGCCACAGATTACCTTCGACTCCATACACAATCAACTGATTGTCATGGATTCAACAGGCGCACGCTACTTTTCTCCAGCTACGATGAGCAGTACACGGTATCCCATGAAAAATATTCCCGGAGATAAAGTGGAAAATCGTCTAACGATAGATTACGTGAATAATAAGCTTCTGTTTTACAATTTTAACACACCCTATCTCAACTATTTTGATTCCAATTCAAGAACCTGGACAAAACAAGAAGCGCAACGCCAAGATCATTCCCATCACAACAGCTATATCTCGCCCAAAGATACGAGTCTATATCTTTTTGGAGGTTATGGGCATTACAAGTACAACAGCGATTTTATCAAAATAAATCTACGTACCGGTGCATTGGTGAAGAAAGATCTCTCCGTATTTATCACACCGCGCTACCTCGCTGCTATGGGGGCCAATCATGCCGGCGACAAGCTCTTTATATTGGGTGGCAAAGGTGCTGAAATGGGTTTACAGGAACTTTCATCCAAATCATTTTCAGACCTATACGCGATTGATCTGAAGCAAATGGCGCCGCGGTTACTGATCGACAATATCTTACTGGACAAAAAGAATTACGGCTTTTCCAATCATTTGATCCTGACAGAAGACGACCATAACATGTATGTGCTCACCTATCCAATCGATCAAACCGCCTCCTATTTTCAGTTAAACAAAATCGATATGCAGATCAAGACTGTGGAAAAATATGCCGATTCTATTCCTTTTCACTTTAAAGATGACCTATCATTCTGTGACCTGTTTTATTCTCCGTCCTTAAAAATATTACTTGCTGTCACCGTCAGTAGCAAAGACAAAGTGAGTTCTACGGTAGATATCTACGCCATTGATTTTCCGCCACTAAAACAAGCAGATCTACACTATATACTTCCTGCTAAGTCAGCCCTTTGGAAGACCAGCTTTATGCTTATAGTTGGACTGGGGATAGCAATAGGTGTTTTCCTATACCTTCGTCACCGCAAACAACGACAGAAGGTAAGTTTATTTCCTATTTCTGAATCAGCGTCGGGACAGCCTGAGCCCGCCACGGGAAATAATCTGTCTACTTTACCATCCCAAAGCAGCAAAGCCGTGGCCAATGTTACGCAAGCGCAAACTCAAAAAAAGAAATGCTTTTACAACCGACGTCAGAATTCTATCTTGTTTCTTGGCGAATTTCAGGTGTATGACAAATACGGAAAGGAATATTCAGAAAGCTTTTCCCCGATCTTAAAACATCTGCTGATTCTTATTTTACTTTATAGTATTAAGTTTGAAAAAGGGATATCCTCCTCCAAACTGGAAGAAATTCTATGGTTTGATAAATCGGATAAATCCGCGACCAATAACCGGAATGTCAATATCAGCAAATTAAGATTACTCTTAGAATCATTGGACAATGTACAGATCGTAAACAAAAGTTCCAATTGGTCTATCAAGCTACCAGAAAACATGCTGTCAGACTATGCTGAAACTATCTTTTTAGCCGAAAAAATTAAAAATGACAATGATATCGACCACACCGATGTTCAACGATTTCTGGAACTGACGTCTTATGGTGAACTTCTGCCCAATATTCAATTTGAATGGATCGACAACTTCAAATCTGAGTTTTCAAACATTGTTATGGATACCTTATCGACATTGATACACAGCCCAAAAATCGCTTGGGACCAGTACGATTCGATTCTTTTACAGATTACTGACAGCATGTTTCTTTTCGATCCATTAAGTGAGGAAGCGCTGTATATCAAATGTAAGATATTATTTCAGCAGGATAAAAAGACATTAGCGATCAGCACTTATGAAAATTTCATTAAACGATATCAGATCAATCTCGGTGAAGAGTTTGATAAAACGTTTAAAGAAATTGTGGGGCCATTGTTATGATTTTGGAGAATTTGTACGTACAAAAGAACGCCTCCTGGGAGGGAGACGTCCAAAGCAATGGATCACCGTTTATTCTTTCCAACATTCGATCTTCCCAATAGTCTACTTATCACAAAGCTGACTAGCGTACCCACTGCAGCAGTCAGCGCAGTCTGTAGTACGTCACCCAAAGACAAGCTCGCCCAGATCGAGCAGAGCGTACCACCAAGTGCCGAGATGCGGATATCATTCCAGCGCATCAGCTTCACTCCTTTCTTTGGGCAACATTGGCAGCTCGGAGTTATCAACCGGAGACCTTGTTGATCCGGGAGACTCGTCGCTTGATATACGATCGATGCCATCATCAGAAGACTTTTCAGGCGGAGGTTTTTCCTCCTCCATCACTGTTTCCAATATACCCAGACCCATTGCAATATACTTCAAGATATTGCCGGCTTTTCCGGGCCATTTAACAGGAGCCGCAAGAACCACTTGCAGCACCTGTCCTATTTTGTTTACGATTTTTTTCATGCCTATAAATTTTTAAAATCATTCCCTTCTTTATTCGAGCAATATAGGAGGACAAAGAATTGAAAGCCTGGCATTGCGACCACCCATCCCTCCTAATACCAGCTTCGATAAATATGCAGGTAAAGGAATAGAAAATATGGCGTTCTGACTGTCTAGCTTTGACGGGATCTGGCGTACATATGAATCACTGTCTGAGCGCAGCGAGTTTGATTCATATAGCCAGAGAGCTAAAAAGATGACACCAAAGAATGCAATGATCTATTCCTGCCTCCATCACTCAGTTTTTATTCGAGCAATATAGGAGGACAAAGAATTGAAAGCCTAACATTACGACTGCCTATCGCTGACGCAATATGTCGGTAGCATAAATCACTGTCCGAGCAGAGCGAGTTTGATTTATGCCCTCATATTGCTAAGAAGATGGCACAAAGGAATGTAGCGCAAATTCATGTCCTCCAAATTGCTATCGAATATTCAAATACACTTCATCTCCCATGTCCCACAGGCTATACACCAGCGCTTTAAGTTTTGCTAAAGCTTTACCACTGTAATCCCCTGTGCCTTCACCGGTTAAAGTCGTTACCGGAGCAATGCAGCCCTGCAATTCTTTCAACGCATTATTGGCCGCGTGGATTAGAATTGCTTCACGGCCCAGCACTATCGGGATGCCAATTTGTTCCCCATGCTTTGGGTAACGCCGCTTTTCCAGCTTGTACCGTCCAACGGGAATACAACTGATCCGGGGTATGTTGTTATGATCGGGCAATTCAATGGTATGGCAGATATGCTCACCCCGGTAACTGATACTTCCATTGGTTCCCTGTGCTCCATACTTTCGTAGGAGCAGCAGGGTGTGTTGAACAGCCATATTAGCTAATGGATAGTTTGCCCAGATAGAAACTCGGCGAGGTCTTGACACCATCCTCATGACCGGTAAATACCCAGCCTTCCAGTGTGTCACCCGAGTAGCTTGCAGGTAGCTTGAAACCCAGACTTGCTTCCTCGCGAGTCGCAGACTCTAGGATACTGAAGAAATTCTTGTTGCTGTTGTACATCAACAGAATAACCGAATCACCGGCGAAAGCGTTAAACTTGTTGAGCTCCGGCTCCCATGTCAACATGATCTCCTGCGGAAAAGCTTCTGACCATTCCGCGCCCATCAGATTTGCCAATGACCCCTTGGAAATAAGGACCTTCGCATAATCTATTTCCCATGCCGGGTAAGTGCCTTTGATGCCCCCATAGTTCATGAGATATTGCAGCGCCTTGTTGTATCCTGTTGCTTTACCCTGCAATCTGTCCGAATAGCCCAGGTTGAGTAAATCCTTGATCGGCGAAAGAAAAGCTACCGCCGTTGCGAATTTTGTCCGCTGTGCGACTTGTCCTTCACTTGCTTTTTTGTTTGTAATCTTGGAGAGCGAGCGGACATAATCCACACCTCGCCAACTGCTTCCTATTACACTTCCCACTTTCCCAGAGTAGGCCCCGTGTATACCTTTTAAGAATCTCGCCATGTCTATACATGTTTGATTGATAAATTATTACGACTGTCATGAGCAGTCTTTGTTTTGCTAGCAAGAGCTAAATTAAGGCGACTTTTTTCGGTAGGCGAATATCTACAGGGAATGATATTATACGACCGGTAGTGCTGTCATTGCCTGTCAACTTTAACAAATAGGCAGATGCTCGGCTGTCCTTTGGGTCGTTATGGGGTTGCTTTCGGGAGGTATTCGGCACAGATTGCAGACAGCTTCGACACAGCCTCGGCCGCTGTCCGGGTATTGTTCGGCTGCTGCTCGGCTGGGAGTCGAAGCCCAGTCGAAGAGTTGCCGAAGCTCACCCGAAGGAGTGTCGAACATGCCCCCTAGCTGTGTCGAAGCGGAGCCGAAGGACAGCCACAGCGTTTTCGAACCACTGCCGAAGCATACCAACCTGAAGGAACCTGAGTTCGCTGGCCCTGAAAATTAAAAAGGAGCCCAAAGGCCCCTCATTGACAACTAGCTAAATCCGCCCCCTCCGCCTACTCTCATCCAGTTGCTGGTGTAAATCCGACAGGTAATAATAATGCCGCTTGCCCAGCTTCCTCGGCTTGAGCTTTCCTTCACGGACCAGCCGGTAATACTTGGATTCAGATATACCCAATTTGTCGAGCACATCAGCGATATCAAGCATATGATCCAGTTGGGCGGCTGTATCTTTTGTTTCAGCTGGAAGCTTATTCATCTCTTCCGCTATATGCTTCAATATCGCTTGAAGTAAGGAGGTTATAACCTCCAAAAGGTCACATATGCGATTCATTAAATTTAACATAACCATGCCATTAGAAATGCTGGTTGCCGAAACGAGCCTATCGTTCAATTGGGATTGAACCGCGGGCCCCACTACCACAGCGTTAAACAATACATCCATTTTATGCCAGATCAAATTCTTCTTCCAGTGTCCTTTCATCCAGCGTCTTTACTATTCCCCAAAAATCTTTTAAGTTTTTGCTGAGATCACGCGAGGGTGTGACCAGCATCCTAAGTTTATCTTCTGGCAACCATCGTTGCAATTTTTCTTTAATTTCAGCATTCAATTCCAGCTTTGTAGGCTGATCCACTGGTACCCGAAAGTATAACATATTGACGTATACCTTGGCCCTTATTTTCACTAACCAGGGATTTTCACGTAGCACTTTGGTCGTCACATCTATCCGACAAAACTTACCGTCATGCAGATAGACATCCGCCGTACGTTGTTCTTTATAGATGATCACCGCGTTCAGGCATTTTATCGTTGTACCGTCTGTCGGCTCTTCATCCTCCCATTTCCGCAAGAGATATACCATCAATGCAAGCCGGTCCCGATCCCGTTGCCATAGACTGAACAGCGTAGCCTGGGATTCTGCTTTTGTCAAAGACGAGAGATCCAGCGTTGTCGTCTGGCCATTATCCCAGGAGAGCTGCCTTGGGCTTTTAACCAGCTGGTCGGTCACATGTTCACGGGCATCTTGATTTTCACAAGTTTCGGATCCCCCTTCTAATAAAAGTAGCACTTGATGCTGATCAGTCTGACGTTTCGGCGCCCGTAGATGGATCGTCATCTGGCCAAAGGGTAGCCAGTCCAGCAATACCCATTTTGGAAACCGGTGCACAAACACGATATATGCGATCACTATCGGAAAGAAAAACCAAAAATCTGTTGTCAGATACCAGCGCGAAAGCAAGATTAATCCCGGTCTGTCAGGCAGCAATACCTCCAGCACAACTCCGTGAAGAGCCAGGATAACACAGGAAGAGAAGACTATATAAATCATAAAATTCAGTGTGGTATTCCTACTGAACCGCTTCCGAAGTACCAAAGCCGTATGCATATAGCTGATCAGCATAGCGTACACCAACAGCAGCAAAACCGTTCCGATCCAGACCGCCATAAAGCGCTTGCTATGGATACGGTCAGCCATCTTGCTACCTGCGGAACCTACATTAATGATCAAAGAAAAGCTGAAGCAAAAAAAAATATATAGAGAATAAAAAAATATTCGATCCCATCGACCTGAAACAGTTTTTAATAAAGACGAAAACAAGCTTTTACGTTGATTTAATTTATCCGATTGCATCATGCTTACAAATGGGCTAGGTAACAGGTTCTACAAAAATAACTTATCTCAAATTTATAAAATTTCCTTAAAATAACACTTATTGCCCTATGAAACATTCCGTCAAAATATACGGAATCCTGTCATATCTGATCGAAACACTTGTTTTCCGTGGTTTTAGCCGATTTATTTGTGGTTTTACGTAACAGCAAAAAATATGAGAAGAACATTTGACCAAGCAGGCGTAAACGACCTGCAGCACGTTGTATTGACTGCCACTTATGCCGACCGTCTTGCTATGATCAACTTTGTCATGAGTGACTTTGTCGGCTTTATGCTAGCCTATTTTGATCTCCGTCTCAGCCAGATTCAATATCTGAACACCATGTCGCTCGCACTTAAAACCGAACTTAGCATCGGGATTGCCGATAGTTGGAACAACAATCTAGCGGTTAATTTTCAAAAAGAAAGCAGCTCAGTTGATGAGGACGAGGATACACCCAAGGATATCATCCTTTCACGATACAATTCATCCAGTGATTTACCTGTTGCGAACAGCTTGTTGCCGACAGGTTATTTTTCTATCCGCATTGTTTATCGGAATGCATCAGGCAGCTGATCCACGTTTCCCCGAAACAAACGTGGCATATTCCCTAAAATCAACAGCGCTATGCAGACCGCATCATTCAAGTTGATAGAAGCAGAAATGGATTTTGTGAGCAAGAGTGCGCTCACAAAATCCTTTCAACAACGGTTACCAGGTAGCCGAAGCAGACTGCTTTGCAATCCGCAAATTAGCCTATTTGAGGAGTATCTCGAGACAGGGAATCTGGAGAGCTATTGCTACCAAGTGGAGGTGAGCAGCCCAATAACTATCCGCTTTGAAATATGCAGCCCACAGACACATCTGCTCTACCATCTCACCGGGCGTGCGCCGATCCATTACAGCCAGCCACAGGTCAATGCCGAATTTATTTTCCGTCCCCAACATGGCGCATTTTTTTATGCTCCGGAGACAATAATTGCGCTGAAATTTGAACCTGGAAAATATCATATTCAAGGATTTACGCTCCCACTAGATCTATTGCAAATCGGCGGTGTACCTGGCTTTGAGTATCTCTCCAGCCTGATCGCTGCACACAAAGGCAGGCTTGCACAATACCGGGTCAGTCTGGACTTTGAGGCGATGTTGCAGACACGCCAATTATTTACTGAGCTTAGCAAAGAACTCAGCAAAAAGCCATTGATCCCCAAAAGTGTTATCCTCCGCAAAATTCAGGATCTGCTCCTTCTGAGCAAAAATAAAATGCTCAAAGCACAGGGGCTCCTGAGCCACCAAGACCATTTGGCACTACAGGCCAGGGAGCTCATCAGCAAGCGGATCGCAGAAACAGAAGATAGGGTTTTGATCAGAGATGTCGCTGCTATACTGCATATTGAGAAAGATCAGCTCAACAAATACCATAAGCAGCGTTATGGAGAAACGCTATCGGAGTTCCTTAATCGAGCATTGGCCGACAAGGCTAAGCATCTATTAGCGCAAGGATTGCGTGTGCAGATCGCTTCTGACCGCTGTGGTTTTGGGCAGATCTCCAGCTTCACCCGATTCTTCAAAAATGAAACCGGCCTTTCACCGACAGCTTTTCAGCAGCTAACCATTATACCCAAAAATCCGAGGCAGGTATAGATTCACGGATTTTGTCAAATTGGGCTATGGTTTGTGTCAAATTTTGCGGCTCAGCTGTATCTATCTTTGAATCAGTGAACCATATACCCCTAGGACTGGGTGAATTTATAAACAGAAAAGTATGATCAAGCAAGAGCATATACTGCGTACAGAACGAGTCAGGATGCATTCTTTAAACGAGAAACCATTCGCCGCGGATTTGAGAACCCCGCATCGGCAATGGCCTTCACAATTGGTGCAGCGAAAGTACTCCGGCTTGGCAAAGATGAAACTCCTGCAGTCAACGACCTGCTGCTGTGCCGGCCCTGTACGTGACCGGCATGGACGCAGGTTTACCACATTCCCGTGTGTCGGTACGATATAGCAATAAGCGAAAAGGACTGGCACAGTGCGGCGTTTCGGCCAGCCCGGCAGAATCTGTGAAACCGGATACATCTTGGGTGTAGCTGATTAATAAACAAGAATTGACTAATTTAAATTTTTGCAACATGGCATGGTTTCAATTAAATGCAGGGGGTAATCCGACAAATCCGTCGCATTACAGCAGTGTGGCAACACCTTCCTGCAGTGGATCAACTAAGATTTGTGCTGTAAATGCTACTGACAACGGTAGTGGACAGCCAGACCTTACAGATTCACTAAAAAATGAAATGATTGTGGCGCTTCAAAATAATAGTACTTCCTCCAACGTCAGATTGAGAAGTACTCCATAAGGATTTAATGCACCATAGATTAAAGCGGGGGAAATAATCCCCCGTTTCTGCTTTAACATATACATAGATTTATTTCTTTGAGACTACCAGCACTTCCATCTCCCGCTCACCTTCTACAAACTTTAACCCTTGTCCCTGCATCTGTTGATTGAGTTCTTCCAAGTTTGTAAAATCGCCTAACTTAATCCGATCTTTTTTATTCACTTCATCATAGACCGGCGGAAATAGTCCACTATAGTCTACTAAAAACGCTAATACGCCAGTCCCCTCCATTCCCTGCCTAATATCATTCGGATCAACGACAGCACGAGGGCCTGTATTGTCCTCTTGAAGAATCAGACAAGGTATTATCCGTTTTTCAAAGCGAACATCCAAACCCAAGAAAAGATTTAAATCATTGATTACCGCATGCGTTAGGGCGATACTATCCATCGGTATCGAACTTTTCCGCTCGTAGCAAATTCCATATTGCGTAAGCCATTTTTGAATCCCGCCCGTATTTTCGGGGTAATCTAACACATCTTTATTTACGTTATCCCAGATGATACGATTATTTCCCAAAAGGTACTGTGGCTTTTTGATACGGCTCAACAGGGCCTTATAAGTTCGTAAGATACCATTGTTGGAAAGTGTAATTTTCGTTGTACCAGCACTTGTCTTCGTTTCCTGAATACCTTCCCATTGTGGCCAGTCTTCCGAATAGCCCTTCAGTAGAACCGAAGCAATCCCATCGCTGGCATCGTTTTTCACATCTGAAAGCTGCATATAATCATCTTTCAGCGAAGCCTTTATATGATCTTTACGCAGAAGTTCGTTTACTCCTTCTACCGTTATAAAATCACTAAAGGTGACAGCACGGACGATACCATTCTTTACGACAGCTACATGAGGAACTCCGGCATGCGGAAATAGCGCTTTAAGCTGTTTGTCATTTATAATCGTCGGCAGGATGGCGTCCTTTTCTTGCAGAAACTTGTTGTTTTGGTAAAATTTCTCGATGGTTGCCCTATCCTGCCAGGTCACCATATAAATTTGCACTTCAGCTCCCAGCTTCTTTTGTATGGCTTTGAGCTTGGGCATACTTTCGATACAACTGACACAATAAGTATCAAAGAAATCATAGATTACAACCGCGGGGTTTTTACTCAGCTCCATCCTGCTGTCGATCAACTCAACTTTATTTAGCTTGGGCATTTTATCATTTATCTTTAAGCCTCTACTTTGCCCAAATGCATTGTTTACATGCAAAAAGACCATTATGGAAAACAAAACTACTTTCATTATATTTTTCTTATTATTACTTGATTTATAAAATTTTAGAAACTCACTATTAAATATACAATACCCGTTTAATCTCGAGCATTCTGCTTCATACCAGACTCTTGGATGGCTACCTGTGGAATTAGTATTGCATACTTTTTACTACCAGGCTTCAGCGTATATGACTTGCCATCTATCATTCTTGTCAGTGTCTGTGCAGCGTTTGCCTCTTGATTGAGCCGTTTAAGATCTGTCCAGCGCAGCCCTCTAAAAATTAACTCTTTCCGCCGCTCTACAAGCACCTCTTTTAGCAGCGCGGTGGCACTGGTACTTTCGAAAGGGTTTATATTGCCCGCCTTGTAGCGAGCCGACCGGAATGTATTCAGGTCCTCGGTTGCCACATCAAGCCGACCGAGGCCTGCGGCAGCTTCTGCCCTAGTCAAATACATCTCGGCCGTTGTAAGGCCCACAAATATTCCCGAAAGTGAATTGTCGTACGAACCTTTGAATACCATACCATTGCCCGACTGTCTGAAAAAAAGACCACGTCTCAGATCATTTGCAGTATAGCTGCCAAAGAGTGCCGTATCCACAAGGGCATAGCTCTGCCCCAAGGCATAGCTGGAGGAACTCGTTGCCGGAAAAAGTACCTCAGCATTGAATCTTGCAAACGGAAGGCTGGCAGCAGCATTGAGACTATTATAGTCCAGCAGTGTAGGCTGTAGGGCTAGCGCAGAATCTGCATATTGAAATGCGCGCTCATTATCTTGCATGCCCAAATAAAGTCTGGCTAAGCCAGCGTAGGCTGCCGCCCTACGGGGTAAACCTTTATTTTCAGCCTGTACAGGCAAATCACGCGCTGCAATTGTATAATCTTTTACAATTTGTAGGCAGGTTTCATTGAGCGAAGCCCTCACCGAGCGCTCATCCAGGTTTGGCGAAAGCTTTATCGGCAAGCCGAGGGCTTCGTTCGCTGTGTCCTTATTGTAAGGTGGTGAAAATACCTGCATCAACTGCTGCAGGGCAAATGCCCGAAAGAAATGCGCGGCCGCGTTACATACCTTCCATCGATCACCTGAACGATCTGTGATTTCTGCCAATACCGACAAAACCTGATTTGCCTGGTAAATAGCTTTATAGGGTCCCTGCCACTGATTAGTCGACACAATCGGTTCATCCGACCATATGTATACGTTACGTTCGTCAATATCAGAGATCCCCTTCCAGGAGGAAGACGTCAAATAATAATTGTCGGCGGCCACTTCACCATAAGTAGGATACTTGGTATTCATGGTGCTGTAATCATTGAGCAGCAGCTCACAGTCCTCCAACGTTTTGGGGATCACCATTTTTGCATCAGGCTTTAAATCCAAATAGTTGTTACAGCTGGATAGCAGTAAAAAAGAGGAAGCCATCCATTTAAATAATTTCTTAAACATATTACTTTAATTATATATTTTACAACATGTTATGAACATAAAAATAATATTCGATCCACGATTTTTGCCCCTAAAATTTTAAGTTAACACCGATTGAAACGGCCAAGGGATCAGGGCTGCTCCTGCCAAATTCAGGATCTATTCCCAGCTTATTGGCACGCCAAAGTGTAGCGATATTTGCCATATACGCATACACTGACGCAGTTTTATATTTAAGCCGCTGCAGCGATGGTAAATGATAGGTCAGCTGAATATCCCTCAATTTGATCATCCCTGCATTTTCTACGAGTGGCGAAGATGCTTCGTAAAAGTAATCTGCATAATAATTTGCAGGGTAAGCAAATACAGGGATATCTGTAAAAACTTCATCTCCCGGTTTCTGCCATCTCCTTGCAAAGTCCGCATGGCCTACCCGGTCTGAGAGCAGCCGAGTATTGTTCAATGTGCTGCGCATAAATACATGCCCGAGCTGAAACGCAATATTGAAAGAGCATTCTACCGGCCCCCAGCTCAAATTATTACGCAAAGAACCAAAGTAAACAGGCATTGCGGTACCATGATTATCCAGGTCAAATACCGTCGTATTGTTAAAGATCTTGCTATAATCCTTCGAAACCTCCCCATTTACGTAACCTCTGGCTTCCCCCGTTTCGGGGTCAAGGCCGGCCCATTTGTAGGCATATACCGTATACAAGTCGGCCCCCTCTACGGGCGTCATCAAATTGCCAAACGCTCCACCGATAAAGTTAGAGCCCGTCGGATTAGCTATATATGACTTAGCCACTTTGGTCCGATTGTAGGCGAATACAAGATTAGAAGACCATTGCCAATTGTTCTTTTTGATATTAACTGAATTGATCGACAGATCTACTCCTTTGCCATTCAGATCAGCACTATTTACCACCAAACTATTAAAACCAGATGTCGGGTCTATGCGGGAAGAGGCGATCAGATCTTTCGGTCTTTTATCATAATACTCCATTGCTCCGCTCAGCCGATTATTGAAAAAAGCAAAGTCTAGCCCCAGGTTCAATGTACCGACCCTTTCCCAGCGAAGGCTGGGATTAGGAGGAGACTGCATGGTTGCATAAGGCTGACCTGTGATAAAGTGCGGTGTTGTCTGGATATTGATTATCGGATAAGCCGAGGTATTATTATTCACATTGCCATTGTACCCATAGGTAGCACGCAGTTTGAGGTAGTCAGTTGTTTTTAGACCTATAAATGATTCTTTCGATATTACCCATGCTAGTCCGGCAGACCAAAAAGGCTGTCCTTTACTGTTGGATTTCACTCCAAAGAGGTTTGAACCATCCTTCCTAAAACTACCTGAAAGCACATATCGATCCAGATACGTGTAAGCAAGGTTGCTGTAATACGAGCGATACCGATTGGTCAGTTTAGTAAGCACATTATAGTCCGGAATGGTCAACTCCCCTGCCATCCCATTCAGATAAGGATAATTGCGCGTATAATCCACGTTTACATAGGCATAAGTCTCCGGATTAAAACCATAATAAGCATTGGAAGAAGTACGTTCAACATTCTGCCTGACTTCCATGCCTACGATCATATTAAGCCGATGCCTATCTGCAAAGCTCCGATCAAATGAAAGCAGTGCCCTACCCTGATGTGCCTGGCCCAGATGGTTGAACGGCTGGTAGAAATCACCTACGGGCACCGCAAAGTTTACCTTTTCATTATCCCAAGAAGCATAATAATTGATCATCTCTCGCATGCCGATGCTGTTTTTACTTCTGTAGGTTTCTTCAAGACCATTATTATTCCGATAGCTGTAATAGAGCGAAGCCCTCAATCCAGCGATGATTTCATAATTTAGATTAAAGTCAAGTACCACCTCCTTGTTCGTGCGCCGATTATACGTTTCATTTAATTCAGCCAGCGGTCTATAATTCCAGTCCAGGAGCCGCCCCCCGGCGACAGTGTCTCTGAAAATCGGATTCATGCCCACAGTCTCAACTTGTAGAGGCTTACCGTTCTGATCTGCAAGTTGCATGTAGGGATAGTTGCCGAAGCCATTACCCAGGCTATTATATTCCAATGGCGCATCACTCTTTCTGTTTCTATTCTCAACGTACTGAATTGCCATTTGCATATCCACCTTTTTGGATGGACGATAGACGTGACTGCTCCTGAGCGAAATCCGGTCATTGCCGTAGGTCACCACTCCACCTTTGTTTTTGTCAAAACCTATAGAAAATAAAGAGGCTACTTTACTACTTCCCCCACTAAGTTGGACGTTGTATTGCTGCTTCACCGCATTTCGATATATGTATTTATCAAAATCGTCTCGCATGTCGATACCGCGCAGGCGATCGATCTGTGCCGTAGCTTCCTGTTCCGTAAGATTTCCTTGCTGCTGTTTCCTAAGAATCTGCACCACAGGGCTAAAGTTGTTCCAGATATCATTAAACATCCAGTCATAATAGCCCTGATCGAAAAGAGTTTTTTCTACGTCGATAAAATCCGAAGAATTCATCTGCGGTTGATAGTAGAGGTCAGGTTTGGCAGCTACCGTCAGATTCGAATTCAAAGACAACTCAAAAGGACGTTCGAGCACACCTTTCTTAGAGGTGATGACGATAACGCCATTTCCAGACTGTGCTCCCCAGATTGAAGCCGCCGCAGCATCTTTGAGCACGGTGATATTATCGATATCATTGGGGTTGATATTATTAAAGTCACCCTGATAAGGCATCCCATCGAGTACGATCAAGGGCCAACGATTGGGGCCGATTGTGCTATTCCCACGGATATAAATATTAGGATAATTGCCACGCCCTGCTGCAAAAGTCTTAACTGAGGTGATACTGGGTACGACATCTTCGAGCCTGCTGATAAAATCTGTTGACACCTTACGATTGAGCAGCTTGTTGTCCACAAACTCAAAACTCCCTGTCGCCCTTTCTTTCGGAATCTTTTGATATCCTGTAGAGACTACCTCCACCTCTTCCAATTGATTCTCCAATGGTATCAATTTCACTTGCATTGATACCCCAGCAACATAAGGCAGTTCTAATCGCCTGAAACCCATGTGAGAAAATGAAACGGTCCCTTTGGGATTGGAGACTTGGAAAGAAAAGAAGCCGTCGTTACGCAAAGAAGCCCTACCCTTTTCACCATCTACTCGAATAGAAACTCCTTGGATTGGTTTGCCATCAGTGGATGATACAACGGTACCGCTGATGGATAACAGCCCTTTCGCCCCGCTGTCCTTGCGGGGCGTCTGAGCTGATAAACTAAACATATGAAAACTGAACATCATAAGGAACAGGATTAGAATTGTCCTTATGCTAAACATTCCCTTTACGCTCTTTGGCATCGGCACAGGGGTACATGCCGACATTATTTGCCTCAAGCTATATACTATACAATTAAAGGGGTACTTTTTATCCCATGCATTTTGTACTTTTTTTAAATTATTTTTTTCGGCACCTTTTATAGCTGCCCGATAGGCTACCTTATCCAATAAGGCAGACATCCAGTTTGACCTGTGTTTCATCTGCTTATTGTTAAAGTTAGTCCGCTATGCGTCCGAAAAATTCATGGATTCGCTTGGTGATTTCCAGCTCATCCAAACTAAAACCTGTTGTTTCTGCGTCTGAAAAATCTAATTTGCTCATGTCCACATAGTCTTTATGCACATGGAAGTAAGCGATCAGTACAGCTAATAGGTCGAAGCCGAACACCTGCTTTTGGCATAGTTCTATTAGATTTTCATTGGGCCAGCGGTCTGCTGACTTTTTAAGTAGTAAAGAGATGGTATTCTGGATAGTACGGATATCATACTTTTTCCAAAAATCAGCGATCTTATCCGTGGGATCATAGTTCTGATCGTGTACTTGATATATGGCCAACTCGAGAGCTAGTACATTTGAATATTTTTGATTCATTTTTAAGGTTCATAAACATGACTTCGGTAATGTCCTATCGTTTAAATCGGGCATACCATCCCCCATTTGCGATTTTTCGCATTCCAAAGAGGTGTCATTGCAGGGAATTCACAGTCCTTGCAGGTGTCACTAATAAAGAATTAACAAAATCCCGAAAAGCAGCTCAAAACATTTACAAGGCATTGATTAGGGGGAAATTATGCTGCTCCCTATCGGGAAAGATAAAAAACCGACCTGTATTTTATAGAAAAACTATACAAAAATTCCTTTATTTATTTGGAAGAATAAAAATTAAATGCTAATTTTAAGTTGTTCACGCTCCAATAGAGCACTTAAATTTATTATTAACCTGATCACTAGGGAATGTTGCATAACAGACAGATCGGAAAACCTTCAACAAGGGAGTTCTTAATTTGTATACTATCGGCACATTACAAATTGGCGATAGCAGCCCTCTCCTATTTCGGTTTTTAATGATTTTAATAAACTATTCGGGCGCGCGTATAGCGTTCTTTATGGGAATAGTGTGGGCGTACCGATGGCCTATCTCCTGGAGGTAACCAGTGGTTTTTTTGCGTTTTTGTTTAAATCGTTTCATAATCATTCATTTTGGTTATCAAACGATGAAGCTCTTTAACAGGAATTAGACAACTACCTCGAATAAAATCCAATAGAGGAACCGTCCTGCTCCTTGCTCTGGAAACCGCTAAGAAACCAGCCATCAGGCCTACCCGAGACCCGAATCTTGCACCCAAGAGAGACTTAATAGACGGCTCACCCTACTGGGTAATATATCATAAAGATAGTATTTCCAGTAGACAATGGCGAACCGCAGTCCTCTCGCGTGCAAAGTTTAGCGGTTTTTGAACGAGAGCAACATCGTAATATGAGACTTAGCTCACATTATATCGCATTTATCATATAGCAAATATAGATTAAAAAATCCATATACGGAAATTATTTAACCAAAAATGGAAGAAAAAATAAAAAAATTTACTCGCTTTGGAGCTTACTTAAAAAGAATAGGTGCAAAGGCTGTTAAAATCAAAGAGGCAACGGACGTTGACCCTAAAAATATATCTCTTCTATCTACAAATGAAAAGAGGACAATTTATGCAGACGAATTTTATAAGATCATTTATGCTGCTCATCAACAAACAGGCTTAGGTGAAAATGAATTTAACATAGCCATCGACGAAATTTTTCCAGATAGAGTTAGAGTCAATCTTTTAGAGGAATTTGATGATTATTCCCCCGAAGGTAAGTTTTTTAAAAAATATACCCAACAACAGAGCGAGATTGAAAACAAACTTGGAATACCAAATGCAAAAATTAGCAAGTATTTTGGTGACAAAGAAAAAAGAGCTCTGGCAATCGAGATAATTGCTTTCGCAGAAGCTATAGGTTTGAACGTTTTACAAACTTTTATCGAAATTTATGGACCAATAAAAATTGTCAATAATTCCCTACCAGCTCTACATATTATAAATGACAGAACTAATAAAGTTTTCCAATACATAACTGCTTACAATAATAAGGATGTAGAGAACATGATAACTGATTTTTCGGATAATATTGTTTTTCTAAACTTTGAAAGTAACCGAGAAACCATGCGGAAAGAAGGCGTTGATGACGTGAAGAAGCAGGCTATTGAGGCACTCTCCTATTTCAGTGAGCGAGAGCAAATCATCGAATCAATTTGCCACAAGCAAAATTCAGCTGAAATCGCGATCAACTACAGGGCTATTGCAGCGATGGACTTCCCGAATGGCTTGAAAAAAGGTGATGAAATAACCTTAAAGGGAAAGTCGATTTTCGAGTTTTCCGAGGATGGGAAGATAGTAAGGTTGATGGATATAGCATAGTAAGTTTTATTATATATTATACTGCTTTACGACAAACGATAAATTAGGTTTAGACCTAAGCATTAAAGAATTTAAAGAAAATAATAACTGTAATTTAAAAATTATTTTTTTGAAATGAGTTATTAAAAAAATACAATCATGAAAGCAACGATATTAGATATTTTTAAAGAGAAATCAGGCAGTACTTGCTATTTGTCTAAATCAACATTAAGAGAATATATAACATCTCTACCTTCAAATTATAACCAATATGATGTTCAAAGGGAAATTATAGGCCATGTCTATCTAGACAATCTCGTACATTCCCTATTAGACGGAAAACATATCCCGCCAATAGTATTAATAGACGACGAAACTTCTGATCAAGAAGTTGACAATATAATAGTATTAAATAACTTTAAGATCCTTGACGGACTACAAAGAACTTATCGTCTAAAATATTTATATGAGACTGTTAATTTTTTTTTAACAAGAAATTTTGAAATAGATTTTAAAGACAAAACTCGACTGCAATTGTCAAGACAATTTAAAAATGAGCTTTTTAAAATTAATAGTAATGTTAACATTCTAGCGAAATTAATAGATTATGCTAATTCAAATCCACAATTTGAAGATGATTTCAAGAAGATATTTGACCGTCATCAATGGTTTGAAATTTGGCGCAACTTAACTCCACAAGACGAAGTAAACAAGATGCTTGTTTTAAATGCGGGACACAAAGCGGTCTCTTCCAAACACCAAATTGAACTATTATTTAATTACGCACTACCAACACTAAAAAAAATAGCAAACAATAGCAACCTGTCTATTATCCGTGAGAAAGAAAAAAACTCTATTAGATTTAGTAAAGAAAGAGAAGAGTCTCAATTTCATTTGTCCCACATGATTACAGGTTTGCTTTCATATTACGAAGGTAAAATACTTACCTCGAATACTGATTTAATACAAAACCAACAAAGTAATAATGAATACGCACAGGAGGACGTATTTTTGAATTCCGAGCTATTGAAGCTGTTCTTGGATACATTAGTAGAATTAGACAAAAGGCTAATTGAAACTTTTAATGAAAATGGAGTAAAATGGTTAGGTAGGGAAATATCCTTAGTAGGAATGTTTGGCGCACTGGGCAAATATAGGATTAAATATGAATTGGATCATGAGAAAGCCTTTGCCAAATTTTCGGAAGTGATTATTAATAACCCGACAGTTTTAAATATCTTAAAATTTGAAATTGAAAGAAATAGTCAGGCTCTTTCTAAAATAAATATTGGAAATGTAAATAAAAAGGCAGTATTCGATGCCACTCTTGAAGTTTTGGAAGATAAAGTGGATCACCAAATAAATTGGGCGAATTATTTCAGAGGAGGTCAAAATGATAATTAAAGAAGCACTTTATAACAACCTTAAACGTTTGCTTGTTGATCTTTCTATAGATTCTGATAAACTAGAAGGTTATTCACTTACACTTGATAACAATGATAAAGCAAATGAATTAACGAATTTGGCAGAAAACGTGGAGGCTGAAATTATCAGAGATTTAGATCTTGCGATAGGGGAAAGTACCTTACTATCTATAAAACAATCTTACCTAGAAATAATTAGGGATTATAAAGACAAATATTCTGACTTTCCAGAAGCAAGATTTGACGAAATAATATTTATACTTCTTCTTTTAAATACACTTAATTCCACTTTGGAGGACGAATTGGATTTTAACGAAGAAATCGACAATTCTATCTATTCATTGATAGACTTTGATAACGATAAATTTGGAACAAATATTTTCCACTTTGATGATTTTGATCAACCCAACAACAGTTTCGTTTTCTTTAATTTCGAAAAAATAGATGAAATTATAGAATATTTTCAACAGGAGGAACTTACAATTCAAAGTAAATTAATTATACAACTTATCTCAAAGATTGGCACCGAGGAAACGCCGCTTTCCCAGTTATTTTACGCCTTAATTTTTAACGAAACTGCGAGAAATAAAGCCAAAAGTAAATCCTACATTGCTATCCAATTAATAACAAAAGGAAAGATATTTCATATACCTTATGAGTATTCTAGAGATATATCTACAACTTCCATGAGAAGCATATCTGTTAGAAACAACTATCACCAATTTAAAGACACCTTGACAATTTTAAGTGAATATAATTCGCAAACGGATATTCTTGATAAATTCTTGAGATTATATCATGTGATAGAGAATTTCATGTTCAAATCACCCCTAGTAAATTTGGAGCGAAGACAAAATGGAAAACCTTTTTCCTTTAGAGATTTTCAAAGAATACATACCAATATAAGTCGATCTGAAACGGATTCTTTAAAAAAGTTAGTTCAAAAAGTATTCATTTGTGAACAACAAGCTGGAACTAATTTTGAAACATATAGTTTCAATAAGTTAGCAGATATAGTTGTAACACAAAGCTTAATTACGGAGCAAAACTTTAATCTTTTAATCTCCTACTTAGGTGTAGAAAAAAAACAAGGAGGTCCCATAGAGTTCTCGGAACTCACAATTGGTAGTTTTCCAAAAGTATATTCTGATATGTTATATTCCTTAAGATGTGCAGTTGTACATAATAAGGAATCCGAGTTTCATTTGACTCATGAAATATTATTTACTCATAGTATTATAGGCAATGCGGCACAAGTTCTACTTGAAGAATTCCTTATACCGACAATGGAGGAAATTATTATATTCCTATTAACTGAAAATGAAAACGATATTGTCTGGTTCTCCAATCATACCCTGATGCTATGGGAACAGAATTAAGAACACATATTTTACCAAATATTTTTCAAAACAACAAATATTTTGTTATTTTATACCATGGCAAAGAATACCTATATTGATCTATTTGCAGGTTGTGGGGGACTATCGTTGGGCTTAAACCGCTCTGGCTGGAAAGGTTTTTTCGCTATTGAAAAAAGTCCTCATGCTTTCGAAACACTAAAATATAATTTGACAGAAAAGCTTGATCATTTTATTTGGCCGAAGTGGTTGCCAAAACGTGCTCACGATATAAATAATGTTATAAAGGATTATCAAAATCAATTAGAGCAACTTCAGGGAAAAGTGACACTTGTCGCGGGAGGCCCTCCATGCCAGGGATTCTCCATAGCTGGACAAAGGAACGAAAAAGATGAACGAAACGGATTAATCAATTCATATATAGAATTTATTGGGTTGGTAAAGCCAAAGTTAATTTTTTTTGAAAATGTAAAAGGCTTTACCATGGAATTCAAAAACAATGAGAAGAAAGGTAGGAAATACTCTCAAATTGTCACAGATAAACTTACCAATCAAGGTTATAATGTGTTTGGAAAATTAATCAACTTTGGAGACTATGGTATACCGCAAAAAAGAACAAGATTTATACTTGTTGGTATTCGAAACGATATTGAAGACTCAAGCCCTGAAAAAGCTAGGAAGTTTTTTGAACTTTTAGAAAGTAATAGGTTCGCATTTTTGAACAAGAAAAATCTTCCTATTAATCCAACTATTAGCGATGCACTTTCGGATCTTGCAAGTAGCGAAGTTGTTGTCAACACTCCTGATAGACAAGGCTTCAAAAGCGGACTGTATTCTAAAATAGGATCTTCCTATCAATCGTATATCAGAGAGGGCTTGCTTGATACTCCAATTCCTGACAGTCATAGTTTTGCCAAACATTCACAAAAAGTAATAGATAGGATGCGTTATGTTTTGTCTGTCTCTACAGAATGTAAGAATATATCCGACAATCTAAAAAAAGAAATCGGGTTATCTACACAAGTATTGGTTCCTCTACAGGCGATCGCACAGGCCCCAACTGTTACTTCACACCCTGATGACATGATACATTACATCGAGCCGCGAATATTAACGGTTAGGGAGTGTGCTAGGCTTCAAAGTTTCCCTGATTGGTTCTCGTTTAAAGGGAAATATACGACAGGAGGTAAACTAAGAAAGTTTGAGGTACCAAGATATACTCAGGTAGGAAATGCAATTCCGCCTTTATTTGGCGAACAAGCGGGGTTAATACTAAAACAACTATTGAATGGCTAATTCTGAAAATTTTAAGATTAGTGCTGCATTAAAAGATATCATCGGAAGGGAATTAATCACAGATGAATTTGTTGCTGTTTTTGAACTTGTAAAAAATTCTTTCGACGCAAACGCTTCAAAAGTAAATGTCATTTTTGAGAACAACAATGATCCTAAGAATGCTCGCATAGTTATCAAGGACAACGGAAAAGGAATGAATTACGACGACATTAAAAATAAATGGTTGTTTGTAGCTTATTCAGCTAAACGAACTGGAAAGGAAAATGAAGACTATCGCGATAAAATCAAACCGCAACGTATCTTCGCTGGGGCAAAGGGAGTAGGAAGATTTTCTTGTGATCGTTTAGGAAGCTATCTTAATTTAATATCAATTAAAGATGAGCCAAATGCTAAAATCGAGAATCTAATAGTTAATTGGGAGGATTTCGAACACGTTGATGAGGAAGAATTTATTGATATCAAAGTCACACATACTAATCTCGACAATATTTCATACGATCTTCATCACGGTACCATACTTGAAATCTCTGATCTTCGTGATGTTTGGGATAGAGAGCGCATAATAAGATTAAAAAAATCATTAGCAAAATTAATAAATCCAAATCAAGGCAATGACAGTGATAAATTTCAGATTGAGATAACAGCTAAAGATGAAAAAACAGTTGATAATGAGAAAAATAACAAGCTAGATCTTGTAAACGGATTAGTTCAAAATCCTATTTTTGAAACTCTCAATATAAAAACATCCAATATAAAGGTTAAAATTAGTGAAGACGGTAAATTTATAGAAACTAATCTTCAGGACAGAGGAGATAAAATATACTATTTAAAAGAGATTAACCCCTACCCTGCCCTTAGTAATATATCTGTTTATCTTTTTCAGCTCAATAGGAGCGCAAAGTCAAACTTTACTAGAACTATGGGGATGGAACCCGTCAGATACGGTTCTGTTTTTATGTACAAAAATGGTTTTCGTATTTATCCTTACGGAGAACCAGGCGAAGATCTTTTATTGATTGACAACCGCAAACAACAAGGATACAACCGATTCTTGGGTACTCGGGATCTAATAGGACGAATAGAAATCAACGGAGAACAACAAGAATTAAAGGAGACTACTAGTAGAGACGGTGGGCTTGTAAAAACTCAAGCATATTATAATCTAGTAGATTTTTTTTACGATTATGTTTTAAAGAGACTGGAAAATTATGTTGTGAATATTATTCAATGGGGGGATGAAAAATTAAACAAAGATACAGGAGAAATAAAGCCTGAATTGTGGCCTCAAGACGTAAAGGTTCAAATACTTGAATTGATTTCTGGGTTTATAAATTCTAAAAACATTATCGAAGTTGAATATGATCAAGACTTTTTACAAATTATTGCAGAAAAACAAAATAAAAGTGTTGATAAGATAGTAAAAAATATTTCTAGCGTTGCAGCCAAATCGGATAATCCTGAATTAGTTAAAGAAGCAAAAAAAATAGAAAAAGCTATAAGAGAAGTTCGCGCTGACGCTCAAATAGCAGTTGAAAAAGCAAATCAGGAAGCTGAAAAGAGCAAAATATTATCAGATAAACTTGAGATCGAGACGAAAAAAAATCAATATCTAAACGCTACGCGGAAAACACTGAGTGATGATGCAGAACAGCTAGTACATACCATTGATTTATACGTGGGAAACGCTTCTACATATGTAAATGAACTTCTGTCGTCAAATTTGGACGAATCAATTAAGTCAAAAGTCTATTCTATAAAGAATAGCATCGACAAAGCGCTCAAAGTTTCTCAAATCATAATTAAATCAAATTTTGATTATAAACATACAAGCCAACGAATAAACCTTCCTCTGTACATCAGGGAGTATCTTGAAGATATATGTTTATCTCGTAGAAATCTATCAATACAAACTAATAATGTCTTTGATAAATATTATCTTCTAAATCCAATTGAAATTGATATTATACTTGATAATTTAACGTCTAATTCAATTAAGGCTAAGGCAAATAAAATTGTTGTTAGCTTCAGTCTTACAGAAAATAAATTGATTATAGAATATTCTGATAATGGAAATGGTGTTCCAGAAAAACTAGCTAATAATCCAGACTCTATTTTTGAGCTTGGGGTTCGCGAATCTGATGAAAAAGGTTCAGGAATTGGAATGTATGATGTTTACAAAAGGGTAAAACAACTAAAAGGGTCTATAGAATTTACAGGAAATAATAGAAATTTAAAAGGAGCATCCTTTAAAATGACGATATAAAATTTATGAGCTCAACAAGACCAATAAAATTCAACTATTTAGTTTTCGATGATGATTATGAAGCTCCTGACCAATATAAACATAAAGTGGCTATAAGAGGGCATGAGATTAATCTAATTTTTATAAATCCTATCGAATACTTCGATGCCGAAAAAAATATATTCGACGAATATAAATTTCTTGAAGCTATAAAAAACGCTATCCAGGGTGTTAATGTAAACTTAATAGTATCAGACTGGAATATCCTAGCAGCTAATGAAGGATTTAAAGGTCTAGTTGGCTGGAATATTTTAGAATATATATTGAAAGCAAAAGAAACTTTGAAAAGTCGAACATTTTTATTATACTCTTCAGACATTAAAAAAGCCTCTCAATATATTTTAAGCAAAATTACCCAAGAAATAGAAGCAAATCCAGAAGACCCAATCCCATCTTTAGAATTTATTAGTAAAATTCTAGAATTGAAAATAAAATTCTGTAAAAGAGACGATAATCGCTTTGAAGAAATAATAACGTTACTTCGACAATCAAATACTATATCAAATATTGTCCTAGATTCCATCTTGAGTTTTGATCAAAATCTAATTATTAATACTGGAAATGAGCAATTTGATGGTAAAAAGATATCTGATCTAGTTAGCGATCCAACACCTGATAATCGCGGCTTAAAATTTATAAGAGAATTTATTGAATTATCTATTGCAAATTATTCTGAATTAAATGCCAATTAGTACTTATAAATCAATAAAATGTATAAGACCGAGGGATAGCTCTACTGATTTCTTGGATCATATAGGCTATATTTTTAAAGAAAATTATATTCTAATAAATCCGGATGATGAATCACATCTTCAGGCAATTAAAATACTGGAACAATTGGAAAGGCCTAGTCTTATTGTATTTTTAGGTCATGGAACTTCTTCGTCCTTACATTCAGCTAAATCTGATACTTATGAACAAAAAAATTTCATAACTAAAGATCATAACCATTTGTTCGCAAATCATAACGTGCTGTTTTTAGCATGTAGATCAGAACAATTTATCTCAAAATTACATGGCTACAGAAGCATTGTTGGGTTTGGGAACATAATAAGTTCTCGAGAAGAACTTTGGAACGAACTTGAATATACTGGTCAATATCGAGAATTAGAAGATGAAGAAATTTCTATTTTTAACGGAAGTTATGTCGATGCGATCAAAAAATGTTTAGAACTATTATTTTCTGAAAAAATAAAATTCCAACAATTATCAACGTATATCTGCTTTTTTTTAAATAAGGAAATCAATAAGATTCTTAGAAATAAATCATTAAAAAATAAAATAGAACTTAGTAAACTACTGTTTGAGCTTAGAAATGAAATAAAACAATTAAATGAAAATTAAATTGGGGATAGACTCAAACGGCACAAATCGCCACGCCCTCACTCCTAAATATTCAAGGAATTTCCATTTCAGCAATTTCACATAGGTTAGGTCGGTCAAACTATATTATCGACATCATCTAGGAAAACATGCTTACGATGGTAATCAAGGTATTCCTCTCTGCCCTCAGGAAAAATACGCATTTTATTTTTAGCATTAGGATTGATACTCAATCTTTCCCATGTAATGGCGCTCAACTGAGTACCGCATATAAGCTCACCGTTATCGCTAAAAGTAATATACCCCTGATCGAATAGTCTATCATAAGTAGGAGACAAAGACAGTCCATTGAGATGGTGCAAAGCTTGATCATCCCTATTTTCTTTTTTACAAATATTATAGGGCTTTATATGACTTGCTATTAAGAGCCTTTCATCAGTGATTTTTGAAAATGGACATTGAGGCATATATTCCAACACTTCCTTACGATATTTTTCTTGACCAAGACGATAAAGCCGCTTCACTTCCTCCACTGCTCCTGGTGCAATTACTTCAGCTTCAAAAGGGATTTCTGCACTATTGGGATGTACAAATGATCTGAATTGATAATCCAACAAAATCCTAAAATAAAAAATTGGTTCAGCATTCATATTATCAGCAGGGACTAATTTCAAGATAGACAAATAACTTATCCCGGGTAAGACCAGCTCTCTCCAAATACTCCATATTTTATTATCTGACCGGATGTATCCTCTATTTTGCTTTTGACTAATATTATCAGAGGCATCGTAAATAGTAAAATAAATATATTCATCAGGAAGGTTCTGGATAAGGCGGAGCCTATGATAATAAAACTGACTGATATCAGATCGATAAATTTGCTCCTGTGCAAAATACTCTTCTTTGGCGTCTTCTAAATACTTAAGCAAATTAGATTTACTAAAAAAACAGCCATGATCTGAAATGACAGTACCAGCAGATCTTGCAGCGACTTCAGTCTTTTGATCTCTTTTTGCAGGGTCTTTATATTCCTTTCCCCAATCGTTATAACCAAAAAAACGGGAAATCAACTGTCGATTTTCGCCATTGTAAGTACCTACATGTTTTTTTGACTCACCATTCCCTTTAGTTTGTGCGAGCTTATTGGAGGGAAGAATAAAGCTATCTTCGGCCCTAAAATCCTGCATAGAATCAACTATATAATACTCGATCTCACCGAACTTGATTTTTTGATATTCTAGATCTTGTTTATTTTCCATACCTGGTAATATCCATTTGTTTTAACAATGCGATCATAACATCTACCACAATACTGTTTCCAGCCTGACGGTATAATTGGGTATCACTCACCACACGTTTAAAATCATCTGTAAATCCCATTAATCGAAGGCATTCTTTTGGTGTCAATTTACGAATACGACCTTTATTGTGCGTAACATAGTTGTCCACTCCTGCCCTATGCATCTTGTGCATTGACTGTAATAAAGGGCGAGCAACTTCAAGGTCAGTTTTAGTACTCGTCTTAAAGTTCTTTGTTCCCCCGGCTAATACGTAATCTCTTACCTTGTCTGATAAATAATATTTCTCTTCAACCTGGTTAACATCGAATACAAATTCATCAAAATCACTGCCCAATATCTCCGAATCAGGATTAGCCGGTTCATAAATAAAATCTCCGTGCCAGTTAAACTGCTGATTTGCTTTTTGGCAAAGCATTACCTCTCCATTGATTTGGGTGTAGCGTTTGTCTCTGTTTTTTGTACTGGTCACAAATTTAACGCCTTTTTTCTTAAGATAATATTTGGAATCGGTATAATCCTCCAAAAAATCCTGCATAGTACGTTCCAGTCGAATCGGACGTGGGAAAGTAAAATCCACATCGTGATCTTTAAAACCTATCACAAAAATACGCTCTCTATTCTGCGGAATACCAAAATCTCTACTATTAAGAATTTTTGAATGTATTTTATAACCAAGATCATTAAAGACATTCTTGACTACTTCCCAGGTACGGCCACCGTCATGATTAGTCAGTCCCTTGACATTCTCATATATAAATACTTTAGGCTGTGTTTCCTGTACAATACGGGCATAATCGTAAAACAGTGTACCACGGATATCTTCCAGTCCCAACCTCTTACCCACCATGGAAAATGCCTGACATGGACTACCTCCTACCAGTAGATCTATTTTCCCTTTATACTTATCTGCTTTAAAAGTAGTGACATCATTGTGCCAAGCACTTTCAGCTATTTCATAATTGGCATAATAGCTCTGCTTCACATGCTGATCGATATCACCAGCAAAAACAATTTCATGCTTCAACCCCAATCGATGGAACGCATATTCGATAGCTCCTATACCACTGAATAATGTACCTATCCTAACAGTTGAATTCGGATTTGAAAATTCACGAAGACGCCAGTCCAGCACCTCATCAAAAAGTTCTAACTCAGGAACAAGGCGGGAGCTTTTATTTATCTTTTTCTTCTTATCTGATTGATATTCTTCCAAACGGTGTTTCATCAAAGATATTGCTTCCTCATTTTCTAAAAGCGTTTTCATTATCTTATCTACCATCAACTCAAGTTTCATTTCCTTGAGATCTAGGTATAACTCTTTACACAATTCGGGAAGCTTTTTCGCATCAAAATTCCGTTTCCCACTTTCCACTTTTGATAACGTGGAATTATCTACCGCTATTAACTTGGCAAGATCGCACAAAGTAATACCTTTGTTTATACGAGCTTCTCTTATAATGGTACCGAACCTATTTTCCATCACATTGACAATATATGCCAAACTTATGGAATCCTATTTAGAAGTGCAAATCATTTTACCAGAAAAATTAGTATTTTTTATTAACATTCTATTTTTCAGTCATAAAAAATTACTTAATAAATCATTTACTCAGAAAATATGTGGAAAACTTATTGGCTAGCAATTGAACAAGTCCCGTATACTCTGCAAGCATAAAGTTAGTAAAAATTTTCTTCAAGGGCGTCTTTACGGTTTACCTTAAAAATAACCCTCAAAAATCTAGTAATTTCACAAATAAGTTACTTTAAGATAGATCTAATATTTCTTATATTAGGAGTTAATTTAACCTCAAGTATTTAATTTTATGAAAGCAGAGACTGCCCGGCCAAGCGCCAGAGCAACTATAAATTCTTACCGAAGTTTTGGATACAACTTATCGACTGCAGTCGCCGATATACTTGATAACAGTATATCAGCAGGAGCAACCGAAATTTCGATCAGCTATAAATGGAAGGGCAAGGAATCTTATATCAGTATATTGGATAATGGTAATGGAATGACCATACAAGAACTGGTACAGGCGATGACCCCGGGTAGTAAAGATCCTGAACACGAACGTGTCCCCAATGACCTGGGGCGTTTTGGGATGGGTCTGAAAACTGCTTCTTTTTCGCAATGCAAACAGCTGACCTGCGTAACTAAAAAGGACAATTTAATTACGAAAAGATGCTGGGATATTGATTTTATCAATCAGGAAGACGAATGGATCTTATTGGATAGGATAACGGATGAGGACTTTCTCATCCCATTTGAAAAACTGAATTCAGGAACACTTATTTTATGGGAAAAGCTAGACCGAATAGTCGGAGAAGCAGAAATAACAAACGAGTATGTAAAGGATGCCTTTTATGCTGAAATGCGTATTGTCAGGGATCATCTCAGCATGGTATTTCATCGCTTCATTGAATCAAAAAAGATTAAATTTCTATTTCAGAACGAGCTGGTACCTCCTATTAATCCATTTCTACTTCAGCTCTCGACCAAACCCGAGATGGGAATACCTGAGCAGATAAATAGGGCTATGGTGACTTATTTTATATTACCGCATATGTCATTAATCAGCAGGACAGAATATGATATGAGCGGAGGCCCATTGGGCTGGCATCATAATCAGGGTTTTTATATATACCGTGCGGACAGATTATTGGTCGCCGGAGATTGGCTTGGACTGCAGAAGAAACGGGAATATGCCAAACTGGCTAGAATAGCAATCGACATTCCCAATAGTGAAGATTTTGACTGGAACTTAGATATAAAAAAATCTACCGCAACGCCGCCCATCCATATCAGAAAAGATTTGCAGCGAGTAGCATCGATAGCCATAAAGAAATCTGCCAAAATATACAACTGGAGAGGACAAAAAAGCTTCGACGGTTCCTTTGACGAACATATTGAAACTTTATGGACCGATGAAAAGAACCGCGAAGGCGTCATGAAATATCGGATTAACCGTAAACACCCTGCCGTAAAGGCAATATTGGACACAGGAAATAAGATGATAGTAAAAGCGCTCAAATTACTGGAAGACAACGTCCCGATTCAGCTGATTTTACAAAACCAGAATGAAGACCCCTCTTTTCATGAACTGGAAAAACAATACGAAACACCTAGTGATGAACTCATTGGACTTGCGGTCGAACTATATACAATATATGCTGCCCAGGGGATACCTGAACCTCTTGCCCGTCAACAGATCATGTCTTCCACTCCTTTTAATTTATTTCCACTTATTAACGACTATTTAAAATGAAAAATGTGTTAGAAAGCGCTAGAACAATCGCACACGTCCTGATAAATCATCATGATGGAGAAATCACTGATCAGGTCATTCTTGATGCCATAGAGAAAACCAAACCCATGTTCATTGATTATCAGGATAATTTGGTATTTAAAGAACTTTTTGAAATCTTGCATGCTGATTTTAGTGTCGGCAAAGGGAACATCACAGAATTGCACGACAACATAGAACCGTGGTTGAAATCGGTCAAAGCAGATATAAAGTTTGAACTATGGAATAGATATAAGTTAAATCTCACAAAGTCAGACCCATCTTTTCCGATCAATGATCTCGACGATTTTACAGATAAGATACTGGATAAATGTGTAAACCCCAAACAGGCCGGGAGCTGGGACAGACGTGGCATGGTCGTTGGCCATGTGCAGTCCGGAAAGACTGCGAATTATGTGGGTCTAATCAATAAAGCCACAGATGCGGGTTATAAAGTTATTATTGTGCTTGCGGGTACCATAAGCTCACTAAGGCGACAGACTCAACTGCGTCTTGATTCGGGATACATCGGAAGAAGCAGTTCTGCTTTTATACGGAACAAAGGAGAAAACAAAATTATTGGCGTCGGAAACTATAGGGCCGAAACGGAGATCTATTCGTTGACTTCGTCTTATTATTCGAAGCAGGATGAGGGCGATTTTAATCAAGCTATTGCCAATCGACTGAATATCCCTATAGGCAAGAATCCAGTTGTGTTTGTTATCAAAAAAAATAAGGGCATTTTAGAGAATCTGATCGACTGGTTTTCAAACAATGAAAATACACGTACAATAGACGGATATCCTGTTTTATTTGATGTCCCCGCATTAATAATAGATGACGAAGCGGATGCCGCGTCAGTTAATGCATCCAAATCCATTGAAGAAATAAAAACCATAAACCGGCTGATCAGGACGCTTATTACATTATTTAACCAAAACACTTTTATTGGCTATACGGCGACCCCATATGCGAACTTATTCATTCCCCAGGACCACAATGAAAAGCTGGAAACAGTCATCAAAAATAAAACCTATAAGATTGGACGAGACCTCTTTCCCAATGATTTCATTATTAATATAAAGGCAGCCAATAATTATATAGGTGCTGCGAAGATTTTTGGTCTAAAACAGGGAAATAAAGAGGAAAGCGAACCTTTGAATATATTTCGAAAAATAGACGATTACGATCCGCCATTCATTAAAACAATTAATAAATCCAACAAGGATCAGCTGCCAGAGAAGCTGCCAGAGAAGCTGCCCGACAGCCTCGAGACCGCTATGCTTTCCTATATTTTAACCTGTGCAATAAGAAGACTAAGAGGACATGACAAAAAACATAATTCCATGCTCATTCATGTGGCACTTTTAGTCAAGTGGATCGATAAAGTGGCTTACCTGGTCAATGACAAACTTCGAAGCTTTAGCGACCGTATCCTCAGTGAAGATGAAGACATTATTGATAGACTCAAAACTATCTATGTTCGGGACTTTATACCAACAACACGAAATATATTGGATGCTTTGGATTATAAGGATGTACGCATTGAAGAGCATACATGGGAAAGTGTTAAAGCGCAACTTAAAGCCGCTGTTCAGAAAATTGAGGTAAGAGCAGTGCATGGCACCAAATCTCTTCAGAATTTAGACTATCATAATATCGAAGAAATCGACTATGACCGCTATGAAAATGGCCTTTCTGTAATTGCAGTAGGTGGAAGTAGATTGTCGAGAGGCATTACACTTGAAGGTTTGTCAATAAGCTATTATATTAGAACAACCAAGATGTATGACTCTCTCATGCAGATGGGTCGTTGGTTTGGTTATAGACCTGGCTATGTGGATTTATGCAGGATTTTTACAACGAAAGAAATTTTCGAATGGTTTACCCATATTACAATGGCCACCGAAGAAATGCGCAATGATTTTGATGAAATGACCGCATTACACAAACGGCCCAAAGATTTCAGACTAAAAGTACGTAATCATCATGAATTATTAATAATTACAAGTTTGGCCAAACTGCATTTTTCAACGATCATAGAGATCTCGTTCTCAGGATCAAATATACAAACTTACCAGCTTTTGAAGCATAAACAGGCTATAACAAATAACTTTAAAAGCTTTAAAACTTTAGTTGAAAAGGTCGGATCCCCCAAAAATGAAAATATCAAAAGACTGGAAAATGGGAAATTACGATATATTCTTTATAGAGATTCTCCTGTTGAAGATATATGTAACTTTCTCGATTCTTTCACCACTGAACAGCCAACATTAAAAAATACTGCAATTACAGATTACATCAGAGCACAGAAAGTAAAAAACAATATACTACACTGGAATATCGGAATTATTTCAAACACCGACAGCAACGTTTTTATTGACGATAAAGGAGGGGCATTAAAAGGAGATAGAAAGCCGAATAAAGAAGTAAAAACTTATGAGTTAGAGATTGGCGACGACAAATTCAGTATTGGATGTTCTGTTCGTAACCAACAATTAGATAGAGACTCAAATATTTATTACATATCACGTAATCAGATTGATGGTAGCGCGGAACGGGGAATCGATCTAGATGCCTCTGTGGGATCATTAGAGGATAGAAAGAATCAAAGAGCCGCTGAAAAAAAAGGACTTCTCTTAATTTATTCGCTAGATGGTCGTGCTGCACCAGGTGCCTACGATGAACTACCCATCATCGGCTTCAGCATTTATTTTCCAAATATTGAAAATGAAGAAAAGGTGAGTTATACCGCTACAATATATGATAATCTTAATGATTCTCCCATGGAGGACGATGATAATGAGGAGGAATAAATGATGAACGTTGAACAAATATGGGCTGAACAAATCGAAAGCAACGAGAGATATATTGAAACACCGATCTATGAATTAAATGAATTAAAATGCTGTCTTGTCACCAACAACATTCTGGGTGAAAATTATTTTCTTGTATCATGTCCCACTTCATTTTTAAAAATTTTTAAGGACCGAGAACTTTTATCTAAAGGTGTTCGGGTATTTCATATCGATAAAGGTGAAAAAGGAGATCTACTTATATACTTACAGAATCCGGAATTAAAGGACATTTTTGTATTGTTTATACAAAATGTCGTAAATGGTATCTTAGGAAAGACTGCCGAAGTAGAGGTGATAAAAGAAATTTTTGCTATTATCGAACGTTGGAAAAAACTATTTGAAAAATTCAGTCAGAATAGGCTATCCAAAGAAATGGAAAAAGGTCTTATCGGTGAACTCTTTTTCATTTATTTGTCCCTTGAGAAAAATGTCAATGAAAGAGTTATCATTGAAAGTTGGGACGGTCCCACTTTCAATGATAAGGATTTTCTATTTCCTAGTGGAGATGCTATTGAAATTAAACTGACTGAAGCAAAAAATCCTGTTTTAAAAATCACATCCGAAAGACAGCTGGATAGCGCAAACTATCAAAGATTATTTGTGGTCCTGTTTGCTGTAGAACCTAATACCCACGGAGACCTTTCACTTGTTAAACTTATTGAGGCCATCAGAAATAAACTGGAGTCGCCCGAGGTAAGAATGATATTTAATGAGAAATTAGCAGCAATAGGCTATTTGGATCAAGACCGAGAGCAGTATAAATTGATTTATAGTATCAAAAATACCTGGTATTTTAACGCGACAAGCGATCAATTCCCCAAAATAGTAAGCAACCAGGTTGCAGAAGGAATTTTTAACATTTCATATAGCATAGATATGCTTGCATTAAAAGATTATATTATACAAACCGAAACCTTTTATGAGGACGTAAAATTATGGAAAGAGCCATCAAAGAATATTTAGAAGAAGTTCAATCTGACGTATCTGCATTGGTATACTCAGATGGCGAGGGCGCAAGTTTTGAAGATAAGTTTACAGAATACTGCACCGAAATACTCGAATCTGTGGGTAAGTCTGAAGGGGCGCGGATCCTCTCCTATGTATATCCCAATAAAAACGGAGGAATCGACTGGAAAATCAATGGGTATTGTCTGAAAGATCATTTTGTAGAAAACAATATAACCAAATATGAGACACTCGATCTCTATATAACGTATTTCAACAAAGATTTCTACGGAAACAATGTCACACAGTTAGAATACAATAAAGGGATCGGTTATATTAAAAAGTTTATAAATTCTGCACTTAAACGGCATATAGACTATATAGATAAGTCAAATACGGAGCTAATTGAGCTCATTAGAATTATAGGATCCCAAGGGAAGAATCTAGACAGAATCAACGTATATTATCTATTAAATGGAATCTCTAAACATGAGAAGGAAAATCTTGAAATCAATGGAATAAATATCAATATTCAAAATTGGGATCTCATTAGATTATTTGAGATCAAAAGATCAAATAAACAACATGAGCCCATTGAACTTGACCTTGAAAAGCTAATGGATGAAAAGACAGGGCTCCCCTGCCTTGAAGTGCCTGTAAGTGATGAAACTTATAGCTGTTTTCTCGCTATTGTACCAGGAAAACTTTTAGCTGATCTTTATAAAGAATACTCCAATGAGCTTTTGGAAAGTAATGTGCGTGCCTTTTTGGGACAAGCGGGGAAATACAACAAAGGTATCCGTGACACCATCATAAAAAAACCACAGATGTTTCTTCCCTATAATAACGGAATAACGGCTACTGCAGAAAATGTTAAGACAAAAAAAATTGGGGAAACGCTGTATATCACAAAATTAAATGACTTCCAGATCGTAAACGGCGGGCAAACCACGGCATCATTGTATTACACCCAAAAGAAATATAAAGATGCTGACCTGGATCATATCTATGTACAGATGAAGCTAACAGTTATAAAGGATGTGGAAAAGAAGAATATAGAGGTTCCCTTCATATCAAGATTCGCAAATAGCCAAAATAAAGTGACGGATCTAGATCTTTCTTCGAATAACCCATTTTTTGTCGCTGTTGAAGGTTTATCAAGAAAGAAATATGTCATAAATCCTGAAAACAGGAACCAGTCCTTATTGTGGTTCTTCGAAAGAACAAATGGCCAATATCGGGAATCACTTAACAAGATGGGAAATAAAGCCAAAACATTCAAGGAACAAAATCCGTTGGCACTAAAATTTGTAAAATCTGACATTGCCAAGTTTATCAATACCTGGGAACAAAAACCTCATGTCGTTTCCCAGGGATCTCAACGAAATTTCATCCATTACATTAAATCACTAGATGAATCCGCAAGAAAAAATAAGCTTCCAGGTGAAAATTTCTATAAAAAACTAATTGCCAATGCAATATTAATCAAAACCGTAGACAAGTTATTCGGAAGAAAAAATGTTGATGCTATCGGGGATACAAACATAAAAGCACTCACTGTAGCCTACACCTTATCCTATTTTCATTTCCTAACAAGCAACAGACTAGACCTTTGGAAGATCTATGACAATCAAATAGTGTCAACTGAGCTACAGGATGCATTAAAGAAGTTACTCGTTTTTACTTACAATCACATTATTTCCAAGGCTGGAAGCAGCTTAATATCTGAGTATGCTAAAAAAGAATCTTCATGGAAAGCATTAAAAGATATTGAATACAAGGATAATCTCATCACGCTTCTAAATGGTGAATTTGTAACTGCCGAAGAAAGAGATCTAAGAGAAACTGAAAACGAGACAGTAGACCAAAACCATGAGGATACAGTTTTCAATGTTAGCAATATTAGAAAACTCGGAGTTAAATTTTGGGACGGTCTGAGAATTGAGGCCGGAAAAAACAGTAACAAAAATTTAGATTATTCTTTAATTTTCGATATATCGAAAAAACTGAAAGAAAATAAGAATTTAACGGAAAGGGAAATAAAATATGGGTTACGAATTGTTGATCTATTTGAAGTAACCACTGATGATTATGAGCAAATTAAATCCCTCTCTAAATTAGAAGACAATATCCTGATTGAAGTGAAGCCGATTTACGATAAATTAAATCAATTGGTTAAAGCTGACTGGGATAGAATTATAGATCTAGCTGATCAGACCAGAATATTTGACGGTCTAGAATTAGGAAATATCAAATCTATATCGAAAGCGATTCTAAGGAAAGAGAAAACAAAGGAACAATCTATCATAAAAGCTTATGAGTCCATTAAAAAACTAGGTAAATTTGGTATAAAAATATAAAGTAGCTGGTGGGATTATACTTCTCACCACTATTTCTGTTGTTTAAGAACTGTTGTAAGATCCAATGAGTTGTAAGCTGTGCTTGACGAAATTCAGCCAATATCCTTAACTTTGATAGATGGCAAAATACGATGATGAAAACGATAGAATTCATGTCCCTCGTTTTGAGGAAGCTGCGGGGTTTTATACTACGCCAAAGCGAAGTTACAACATGTCAAAAATCAGAAGTCGTAATTCCAAACCTGAACTCATCCTTCGAAAGGCGCTCTGGTCAAAGAATATCCGATTTCGCCTGCACGACAAATCGCTTCCGGGAACTCCCGACATCGTAATCAAAAAATACAAATTAGCGATATTTGTGGATGGTGAATTTTGGCATGGATTCGATTGGAAGAAAAATAAAGAACGAATTAAGTCCAACCGCCTATTCTGGATTCCCAAGATCGAACGCAACATGCAAAAGGATATGCGTGTGAATAAAGCCCTACGTGATATGAACTATGTGGTATTTAGGTTCTGGACACAGGACATTCTCAAAAATCTTCCAAAAGTTCTGAATCAGATAGAGCTGTTTTTGGAGACGAGAAGACTATGGAAATAATTATTTGTAAGTTTTGAGGAACCTCCGTACTGTAGTTATTATACCTATAGTTCGCGGCAACAACTTGGGAGAACTATCCAAACTTAATTAAGAACTATCTGACTGGCCGCTCATATGAAAATTCATTTCAGTTTTATAACGGAAATAATGTCTTGACTTAAAACCATGATAAACGAAATAAATATTGAAAATATACAGCAACTCGTTGATCTAATCAATAAAGATCCAAATGATCACCCATTAAAAAAGATGGGTTTGTTGTTTGCAACTGCCATGAATGACTGGCCAACCCAAAATCAAACCAACATCAATGAGTTCGCACAAGAATTGCACATCCATTTCGGCATACCGCTTACCAAAGAGGTTATATTAGCTAAAACCACAGGTTTTTCTGATGGGGATGCATAGCGGAAAGAATCAGCCGCTTCACTATTAGAATTACTTGATCTCGCAGATACACATTGTCAATGGAAAAATCTCCAAAAAGCACTTCAAGAAATTATCTATTATTATGAATCGCACCTAAATGCCAACGGGAGTCAAATTTAGCTAATGTCAAGTTTGGAAAGTTCTGTTCTTCCATAAACCAAAATAATTACTTAATTTGGCATTTAGTGGTGCTGCTACATGAGACAAAAGTCCCTCTCCTGGCCTATTTAAAAGTATCCATACAAGTATTGATAACGGTTAATAAAAAAGTATTTAATAAGATTTAGATTTGAGTTTTCTAGTCTTTATTTTTATCGGATGTGAAAACGGATTACTATTAGATGAACTGGTCGTATATATTTAAGCATTGGAGCTGTACCCTATTACTGGGGTCTACGATTTCGGCATTAGTTTATGGATTTGAATCGCTATCTCCATCAGAAATCAGCAAATCATTAGTCTGGTTTTTAATCTATTTGATCTTTAGCATTATTTACTCTATCCCTACATTGATAGTCTATTTTTTAGCATTTTATATGCTTAGCAATATGAAAATCGATATAATGTGGATTAAATTTATTCTCATATTAATAACGGTCACCGGAATCACTTTGACAACTTTATTGTATGATCCTAACACGCTAGAGAAACTAACCATGTATTACGCGCTATCAGCAATAGTGTCCGGAATATTATTTAGGCTTAAAAGAGCGTAATATAGATTTTTCAAAAAAATGAAAAGATGATCTTGACGTTTCCCCCAGAAAACTCTAGAAATAATTAAATCATCCCTTAAAAACATTTTCCCGATGCCAAGCTAGGTTTTCCTGCGATGGATAATAACGTTGTGCCTGAGGAAGCAAAATAGACCGGCCATTTAATTTTGAAAGACTATAGGGATGATCGACCAGCTCATCAATATGATCTGAAACCATAATCCGATAATCTTCATCTACACTCACCAGTCCCCTATCAAATGCGCGGTGCAGATTTGGACACAGCGCTATTCCATTGGTCACCTTGTCATCATGCGTAACTGCAAAAGGCACAATGTGACAAGCATCAATAAAGTTATACTTAAAAGTAGACCGCATCCGCATGCCTGTCATGGCACATGTGTCCTGATATAACTGTGGGATATAGCGTTTGAGATTATTAGTTTTTAGAGCTCAAAAAACGGAAAAGCTCATCAGGTGTATCAAACGCGTAAAAAGACTCCCCGGTAGAATAATAGCAAAGGTATCCTGATCCATCCGATTCGAGTACTAAAGTCACTGACATATTCTTGCGAATCTCATATTGTTGCAATGCTTGAACAAAAGTATTAATTGATAGACTCATAGCTTTATATATTGATTAATTAAACTCCAAATATCTTACGATACCCCTTTCGTATAGATTATATTAATATTATTGCTTATTTCAAATAAGTAATAATATTAATATAGTCATTTTTGACTATATTTCCAAATAATTTCATCAATTATTTTATAATATTTTTCGGAGATCAAAGATTCAGTCGCACTATGATTCTTGAAAAAATAAAACGGTAAACAGCCAGCAACCGAAGGGCGGTAGCATCTGCCCGGAGGGAGATAGGCCACTAACGAGCGCGTGGAACAAAATAAGGATAATAGCTACATTCATAATTTCGATCAAAACGAAATTTACCGAGAACAAGAAATAGTGTGTAGCGCACCCGAAGAGATTTTGCCGATCATTCAACTTCTATCAAAGAAATTCGTTTGTTCAATTTTTTAAGGATATCCTCGATCTCGGTGACTTTTTTCAAGAGTGACTGTTTATCCCTAGTCGATGTGTCCTGCCGTTTCCCCCTTAGCTTAGAAAGTTCCGCCGGGCTTATACTTTCAAAAAGTTCATATAATTGTGTATTCATATTATCGATTGATTATTTTATAAAAGTCGCTTTACCTGAGGCTTCGAAAGCTTTACATCTGAAGCCACTTTTCAAATACTGAATAAATATAAAAATACCCCTTAAGAAACCAAAGATTCTTTCGTGTACCCACACACTTAATCCGTTTCGAGATCGATGTATTGTTGTAATCAATTCGTCTTTCGTAAGCAATGGCATTGACTTTAGTTTATACAGGTCCATAAATCTTTTCTAAATGTTAGATTCAACTTCTAACGGTATTGATATGTGTTTAAGGACTATTCCGGAAAGAAGTTATTAATATTTTATCTAAATCATTACCTTTAAACCATCATGCTACAAGTAACCTGCGCGATAATAGAACACGCCAATAAAATACTGATCTGCCAAAGATCGGCTTCGATGAAACTGCCACTGAAATGGGAATTTCCGGGAGGAAAGATCGAAACCGGAGAATCTAAAGAAGACTGCCTACGCAGAGAGATCAGAGAGGAGATCAACATTGATATCACCATACGCAAAGCGCTCACTATGGTAGAGCATCACTATGCTGACTTTTCGCTGCAGCTCTACCCTTTTGTA